>Ga0182021_10009216_pt1 | contig 11687 bp, 11 predicted proteins | sample 612E3MmetaG_FD_120493 | JGI IMG/M metagenome (GOLD analysis project Ga0182021, IMG submission 120493) | Permafrost microbial communities from Stordalen Mire, Sweden - 612E3M metaG (Illumina Assembly) | ecosystem: Environmental > Terrestrial > Soil > Wetlands > Permafrost | place: Sweden...
CAGTCGAAGAATTCAGTATTCTACAGGGGAACGTCTCAGAAGTGATAGGGGAATAAAAAAGACATTTTTCATGGGAGTCAGGGTTGAAGAAATCAGTTTTCATAAATATACTGGGAAACTCAGAGCAACAGGCACCATAGAAATAGGCCCTGAAGATCTGGTGCCTCTAGGCTCACACCATACTCTTGATCTGAAGCTCAAAAACTCTGTGAAGATCAAGAAGGAAAGATGGTCAAAGTGGAATATAAAACGAATTAAAGATGCAATGAAGGCTTCAAAAAAGCCATTAGCTCTTATAATAGCTATTGAGGATGATGTAGCCGACATAGGGATTGTTAGGCAGTATGGGATCGACTATTATGGTCCTGTTATAGGAAGCGTATCTGGCAAGAGAATTGTGCAGAAGAACCGTAAACAGGCAATAAACGATTTCTTTACCGAACTTGCAGAGACCATTGAAAAATTTAAAGATATAAAAGCCATAATACTTGCAGGTCCAGGATTTTCAAAGGGAGATTTTCTCGATTTTTTAAATCAAAAGTATCCTGAGATGGCAAACATATCTGTTCTTGAAAGCACTGGTGCCGGAGGAAGATCCGGAATATCTGAGGTTCTCAAGAAGGGTTTAATAGAGAAAATGGCAACTGAGGGCAGAGTAGCACAAGAGATCAGATACATTGAAAAGGTACTTGAAGAGATTGGAAAGGCCTCAAAAACTGTTGCATACGGTAAAAAAGAGGTAAAACAAGCAATTCAAACTGGAGCTGCTGAAACTATGCTGGTAATTGATGATCTGGTGCGTCAAAGGGATATTGAAAATCTTATGGATCAGGTTGAAAATATGGGCGGTAAAGTAATGATCATAAGCAGCGAACACGACGGTGGAAAACAGTTAACTTCACTTGGGGGTATTGCAGCTCTTTTAAGGTACGGTTTGAAATGAAATTTAATGATAAATGGATCTAGGTGTAAAATTTGCAATCAGAATTATTGTATATATTAATGGCTTTGATAGCTTCAGCATTTTTAACCTTAATTTTTAAAGAATTGATTACAAGATATGGTGGTAATCTATATACCAATATAAGGGGAGGTACTCCAAGAGCTGTGGGTATAGCACCGTTTTTAATTCTGATAATATTTTTCCCAGCACCTGGTAACTATTTAATAGCTTTGATAGGAGTATTTGCACTCATAGATGATCTGATGGGTAGAAGAAGGATCAGAGGACTAAAACTAGAATTTGGACAGCTTTCACGTGGTATTGGCATGCTGATGGTCATGATCGTAGGTTATTTCATTTTAGGCCCTGTTTCGATACTTATAGCTCTCATGATACAACCCCTGAACATAGCAGACATGCAGCCTGGTTCAGCATGTTCAACTGTGATATTGATGTGCCTTATAGTGGTATTTGGAATATTGGCACTTACATCAACCATATTTTATCCAGTTATGATTCTATTGGCCATATGCATTGGATACGCACCTTTAGATTATAAAGGAAAGATTATGATGGGTGAAATAGGTAATCATTCATTTGCAGTAGGTCTGGGAGTATCTTTTGCAGTTTTTGGAATTATTGCAGGAAATTTATCAGGTTCAGGAAATTACGGAGCCTTTTTTATCACTCTCATTTTATTATTATTAACTGCAGTGGTAATAGCTTTCATACGCAGAAAGAACCTGAAAAATTTCCTGAAAGATAATCTTAAAATTGAAAACCCAAATTTTGGAGATTACTTCATGGATGTTTTAACAGGTGGGGGTCTTGGAGATCTTTTACGCACTATAATCCTAAGAAAACGAAATATCACTATAAAAAATAGATTATTTATATCTTTAGGATTTAGAAGACTAGTTTACAATCCATATTCAGTTTAAATGATTTTAAGAACACCAAAGATCAATATCACGCTGGCAATTCCAATTGCAATGATAACCACTTTTTGAATAACTCCTGATAATGTACCTCCAAATAATTGTGGATCTTGATACCTTGAAAAGTGGTCTGATCAAGAATAAAATTGAGAAGATTAAAAGAAAAATCTTAAAATGATTATCAACGTATTTTGAGGCACATATGTTACTAAATAAGCCAATGATGGTTATAAACGTACTCGGAACCCCAAAAAGCAGTATTTATCTTTTATCCAAACCATGATGGAAGAATATGGTGGCGCCTGTATTTGCAGATAAATGTGTAATAGCCACCAGAAGGCTGTTTTAAAATCAACAAATAATAGAGCTACGGGTAAAAAGATGGTTGAAGTTCCAAATTCTGCTATTGTGCCTACAACTATCGATATGAATACTATCAAGAAGAATATATCTAATCGTAAATATTTTCCTTAAATGATGTAGGACTTTTTGACCTCCTTTTAACTTTTTGACCTCCTTTTATCATATAATCAATTATGATCACTAAAATACTTAAAAATATTCGTTATTAATTGATTTTCTAGATATTAACTTATTTATTGGACCAATCAACATAAGAAATATAGTAAAGTATAAATATTAAAACTTTTAACAATTTAGAGGTGATTTTATGAAAACTAAAATAGCAGGAGTGTTTTTGGCATTTATGTGCCTTGCTATGGTGACCGGTTCTTTTGCTGCTACACCGAACACATTTCCACAGATAGATACAAAAAAACCATAAATTTAGTGTCAAATCCTTCAACAGGATACCATTGGGTAGCAGAATACAATAAAAATAAAGTTATTTTGTTAGCACACTCATTTAAAGTGAAAAACCCAAATTTAGCAGGGAGTCCTGGAATTGAAACTTTTGTATTCATTGGACAGAAAGGCCAGAAAATCAATATGAAATATATTAAAAATGGGGATAAAAAACCTTTAGAAGAAGTAACATACACCCTTTAAATACAAATAAATTTAACATTATTCTTTTTTTTAAAATAAACCTATTTTGTTAAATATCAGTTACTAGTCATTGGATAAATATTAAGACTTATAAGAAAAAATATTGTGAAATTTTAATTCTAACTATTTTTGAAGATATTTTAGATTTTATTTAAGTTTTCCACTTCTCATGGTGTCCCTTACAGTTTTTATGGCTTGGAATACAGCCTTATTTTTAATAGCTTCTATTACAAATTCGATTTCATTATTATTTTCCTCTGTCCATTCCATACCTTCATTTTCATAAAGATTTTTAAAATTCTTTTTTAGAAAGTTCTTTGCAACCAAATAGTTATCATTCACTCCTTTTTCAGCAGCTTCAAGTAATTTAAGTTCATCATCATCCATAAAACACTCCTCCTTTATTCCATTAAATCCTTATTTATTCACTAATTCTTTATACAGTAATTATTGATATGCAAAATAAATTATATTTAACTTAGTGAATACTGCCATGACATTATACTGCCATGATATTATATATTACAATTGATTATATTAACTTTTTTTAGTAGTCTTTTAAGTTATATTATGAATAAAATTAATAAAAGACTTCAATTTAATGTTTTTTTTAATATATACAATCTCTAAAGAAGATAATGATTATTTTCCACTAGAAAAGATTATTAATTATTAGTATTATTGTGATTTATGATTTTATACACCTTATTCATTAATTTCAAGCTTGTTTTAATATAATTTTATCAGGATGGCTAATTTATCGGATAAAACTCTACAAACAAGGAATATAACACAGTTATACTCCTTTTAGATAACTATTTGATTCAAAAAGTTTATATATTTGATAGATCATAACCGAAAGGGTTTAAGAATATTAAAAACTGCTGGTATTTATAATTTTCTGGCACATTTACGATAATGGGGGTAATTTAAAATATAAAAGTTATTTCGGTTTTGATGAATGATAAGATAATGAAAAATTGAAGTTTCCATATTTAGAAGTCCAAAAGTTCGATCATCATGTGAACCAATTAAAAAACTGGCTTCCAAGGAAAGTACTTGATACAAAAATTAAATTTTTTTGAAATGTAGAGGGTATTTCTATGAATTAGATTGAGGTGGATTAGTATGATGGTGAACAATGAAATTGACGATGAAGATTCAGATCTATTTAAATACAGTTTAGAGGGATTAATATGTTATTAGAAGATTTAATTCTTTTCATATTATTCCTGTTAATTGTGACTATCGCAGCCATTCCTATTGGTAAATACATGTCAAAGGTCTTGACGGGTAAAGGAACCTTCATGACTCCTGTGATAGGGCCTATTGAAAAATTTATTTACCGCATATGTTCCATTGACGAGAATCAAGAGATGACATGGAAGAGATATGCTTACGCATTAATAATATTCAATATAATTGGAATTACATTTCTTTTTATTTTACAGTTAATACAAAACTTTTTACCTTTGAATCCTGCACAACTATCTGGTGTTAGATGGGATACAGCGTTAAATACCGCTATTTCTTTTTCCACAAATACCAACTGGCAATCGTATGCTGGTGAGAGTACAATGAGTTATTTGACTCAGATGCTTGGCATGACAGTTCAGAACTTTCTTTCTGCATCAATTGGTATTGCAGCCCTTTTAGCATTAATTAGAGGGTTTACACGCCAAAATTCAGAAACAATTGGAAATTTTTGGGTTGATGTAACAAGAACGGTATTATACATTCTTCTGCCATTGGCAGTAGTTTTTGCAATTATATTAGCATCACAAGGTGTAATTCAAACAGTTGGTCCATACGTGACTGCCCACACATTGGAGGGAGCTAATCAAACCATAGCACTGGGTCCTGTTGCTTCTCAAGAAGCTATTAAGATGCTCGGATCAAATGGTGGAGGATTTTTTAATGCAAATTCTGCTCATCCATTTGAAAATCCAAATGGTTTAACTAACATACTCGAAACCTTTGCAATCCTATTAATACCAATATCCATAGTATTTGCCTTTGGATATATTATCAGAAATTTCAGACAAGGACTGGCTATATTCGCAGCCATGATGATACTCCTGGTTGCAGGACTTGGCGTAGCTTACTATGCAGAAAGCCAGCCAAACCCAGTAATTCAGAAACTCGGTGTATCTGGTGGAAATATGGAAGGTAAAGAATTGGCATTCGGTGTTGCAGAATCAGTTTTATGGGGTGTAACTACAACAGATGTTTCAAATGGTGGAGTGAACTCGATGCATGACAGCACTATGCCCCTAACAGGCCTAGTTTACATGTTTAATCTAGGAATAGGTGAAGTTATATTCGGTGGGCTAGGTGTTGGTCTGATTGGAATGCTGTTCTATGTAATCTTGACAATGTTCATAGCTGGACTGATGATAGGTAGAACACCAGAGTTCCTTGGTAAGAAATTAGGGCCTTATGAAATGGTGATGGCAGTAATAGCCCTTATTATACCTGCTGCAATGATTCTTGTCTTTGCGAGTATTGCAATATCATTGCCACAAGGACTAGCTGGTCTTAACAATCCGTCAGCACATGGACTTTCAGAGATAATTTATGCTTATGCATCAGCATTTGCAAATAATGGTTCTGCATTCGCAGGCCTTAGTGCAAACACAGTATTTTATAACCTCACTTTGGGCCTTGCAATGTTAATTGGCAGATTCGTTGTTATAATACCTGCTTTAGCCGTTGCGGGAGCATTAGCAGCAAAAGGAAGAGTACCAACCGACGCATCAACGTTTCCAAGTACCAACGTACTTTTTGTAATCATGCTGGTAAGTGTTGTGATAATTGTTGGGGCCTTAACATTCTTCCCTGTGTTCTCACTCGGACCCATACTCGAACAACTGTTCTTAAATGGAGGACTCACTTTTTAGGGGGTTAAATCATGAGCAACGAAAAATCAACCAGTATATTTGAGTCAAAAACTGTGTTAGAAGCACTTAAAGGTTCAATTAAAAGACTTAATCCAATCGTCCTCCTAAGAAACCCAGTAATGCTTATAGTTGAAATAGGGGCCATCATTACCACTCTGATAGCTTTAGCCAACTTAATCTATGGTGGAAACTTTTTATTCAACATCCAAATAAGTATATGGCTGTGGTTTACAGTAATATTCTCCAACTTTGCAGAATCATTAGCTGAAACAAGAGGAAAAGCCCGGGCACAATCACTGAAAAATACAAGAACGGAAGCTTTCGCTAGCAAATTAATAAATGAGGAAAAAACCGAAAGGGTTCCTGCACTTTCCCTCAGAAAGAAGGACGTAGTCATTGTAAAAGATGGGGAAATTATACCCAGCGATGGCGATATAATAAATGGAACTGGTCTTGTAGATGAATCAGCAATAACAGGCGAATCAGCCCCTGTTATAAGAGAATCTGGAGGGGATATTAGTGGTGTTACAGGAGGTACAAAACTTCTTTCTGGACAAATAAAGGTAAGAATCACTGTAGATCCAGGTGAAACCTTTTTAGACAGCATGATCAACATGGTTGAAAGTGCAAAAAGAGAGAAAACACCCAATGAGAAAGCCCTGGAGATCCTCTTAATAGGGCTCACAGCCCTTTTCATAGTGGTTGTCATCACATTGACAGCATTTTCCAATTACATGGGAGTAACCATAAGCATTACCATTTTGATAGCTCTTCTGGTCTGTCTTATGCCAACAACCATTGGAGCACTGCTACCTGCTATCGGGATTGCTGGTATGGACAGATTATTACAGCACAACGTAATAGCATTAAGTGGAAGAGCTGTAGAAGCAGCAGGAGATGTAAGTGCGGTATTGCTGGATAAAACAGGTACTATAACACTTGGAAGTAGAAAAGCAACAGAATTTATCCCAGTTGCGGGTATAGAGAAAAAGGATCTCATCGAAGCTTCATTACTTTCCTCCCTTGCGGATGAAACGCCCGAAGGAAGAAGCATAGTAGTTTTAGCTAAAAAAGAGTTAGGTGTGCGGGGAAGAGATATTAGGGCTCCTGAAAATTCAGATTTTATCCCATTCACACCAGAAACTCGTATGAGTGGTATAGACTACGGACCTAATAAAGTCCGTAAAGGAGCAGCAGATTCAGTGCAAGAATTTGCTAAAAGCCATGAATGTGCTATTCCTGTAGATATTAAAGATATAGTTGAGGAAGTGTCTAGAAGTGGAGATACACCGTTGGTAGTAGCAGACTGCAGTGGAGTATTTGGTGTTGTGAGGTTGAAAGATGTGGTCAAGAAGGGTATTAAGAATCGTTTACTACAGCTTAGGAGAATGGGAATTAAATCAGTTATGATAACTGGTGATAATCCATTAACGGCTGCATCGATAGCTGCTGAAGCTGGAGTAGACGATTTTGTAGCTGAAGCCAGACCAGAAACTAAACTTGAACTTATAAGGAGCTATCAGAGTGGAGAAACTCAAAGTTTGGTTGCCATGATTGGAGATGGAACCAACGATGCTCCAGCATTAGCTCAAGCTGATGTAGCAGTTGCAATGAGTGCAGGAACTGCAGCAGCAAGAGAAGCTGCAAATATGGTTGATCTTGATTCATCACCAGCTAAACTCTTGGATATAGTGGAGATAGGCAAGGAGATATTAATAACAAGAGGTGCCCTAACAACGTTCAGTATTGCAACAGATGTTGCTAAATACTTCGCTATAATTCCTGCAATATTTGCAGTAGCCTATCCGCAGCTCAATATCCTAAACATAATGCATCTATCTACACCAATGAGTGCTGTTTTATCGGCTGTTATTTTTAATGCCATTATAATACCGCTTCTGATTCCTCTAGCATTAAGAGGAGTTAAGTACCGTTCATCATCATCAGTTACAAAACTATTGGGTATGAACATATTAATATATGGCTTAGGAGGTTTAGCCTTACCATTTATAGGGATAAAAGTTATAGACATTTTAATATCATTATTGGGGGTGGCATAGATGGGTGAAATGCTTAATGAGCTTAAAAGGGCGCTTATACTGTTTGGGACATTCGCCTTAGTTCTTGGAATAATTTATCCCTTGGTTATGACAGGTATATCTCAGGCTGCTTTTCCATATCAAGCTAATGGTGAAATAATAAAAAGTAATGGGAGCATTGTAGGTTCAGAATTAATAGGTCAAAGTTTTGATGGTCCGCAGTACTTTCAAGGAAGACCTTCTGCAGTAGATTACAATGCAAGCACCTCTGGAGGTTCTAATTATGGACCAACCAACCAAAAATTAATTGATAGGGTGAATCAAACAATAAATGAGATTAAAACTAATGACAGCCTTCCCATCAATGCTAAAATACCTTCAGATTTGGTATTGGCTTCTGGAAGTGGTCTGGACAGGTATATTACTGTAGATTCGGCATTAATTCAGGTTCCGAGAATTGCTAAAACCAGAAATATCACCGAATCAGTAATCATAGAATTGATACAAAAAACACAGGAAATACCATTTCCAGGAATTGGAGGGCCGGTTGTAAATGTTCTGAAACTAAATATGGCCCTTGATGGAATCCATTAAAAATGGATTCATCAATTTCTGGTAATCTAAACAATAATATTCATAATTATAGGTGTAGAATGACCGAAGAATACAAAAGACCAGATCCTGATGAACTTCTTAAGAGAATAAAAGAAGAAGAGCAGGTGAAAGAACGTAAAAGAGGTTATTTAAAGATATTTTTGGGATACGTTGCAGGAGTAGGTAAAACATATAGGATGCTCTCTGAAGCACGTTTTTTAAAAGATCAAGGGCATCAAATTGTTGTTGGTCTAGTTGAAACACATGGAAGGGCAGAAACTGAAGAACTTCTGAAAGGTCTGGATGTTTTAGGGAGAAAAAGGATAGAATACGGTGGTATATTACTCGAGGAACTTGATGTAAATAAAATATTAAAATTAAAGCCTGAATTTGTACTTGTAGATGAATTAGCTCATACCAATGTGCCAGGATCATGGCATACCAAACGATATCATGATGTTGAAGAAATATTGGATGCAGGAATAAATGTTTATACCACATTAAATATTCAGCACATAGAAAGCGTGAAGGATATTATCCACCAGATAACTGGGGTGGAGGTAAAGGAAACTGTTCCTGATAGGATAATTGAAATTGCGGATAAAATAGAAATTGTTGACATACCTACAGAGGAGCTTCTGCAAAGACTGGAAGATGGAAAAGTTTATATCCCTGAAAAAGCACACCAAGCACTCTTAAAATTTTTTAAAGAAAGAAATTTGGTTGCACTTAGAGAGTTGGTACTTAGATACGCAACAAGGTTAGTAGATTACAATATGAAGCAGCGTCTTGAAAAAGAGGGCATTTCAGGTCCTTGGGATGCAAGTTCCACAATAATGGCGTGTATAAATTCAAGAACTTCATCCGAAAACATGATACGACTGGTTCATAGATACGCTGAAAATTTTAACGCTGAATGGCTTGCAGTTTATGTAGAACCATCTTATAAATTCAACATGGGACAAGAAGAAAGATTTCAGCTTGAAAAAAATCTGGAGCTTGCTGAAGAGTTGGGAGGTAAAGTATTCAGATTGACTGGAGTGGATATAGCTGAGGAAATTGTTTCATTTGCAAAGTCAAAAAATGTTAGCTTAATAGTTATTGGACATTCAGAAAGGTCCCGTATAGAATCATGGATTCGAGGTTCAGTTGTTAATGAAATAATCAGGAAAGGAAGTCCAATTCAGATTCTTGTTATGGAAGGGGGAGAAGGCAGTGAAAATGAAGATCACCTCCAAATAATTAATGATAAAAATTATTTAGACTTGAAAACGTATTGGAGACCATTTGTAGTAAGTCTGGTAAGTATATTAATCACTTCTCTAGTATGCCTTTTTTTAAGGCCATTTTTAGAGGCGATTAATATACCTATGATATTTATTATTCCTATCGTTTTAAGTGGTTTAATAGCCGGAAGAAGGGGTGGCATACTTGCATCAATAATGGCTGTGGCGTTCTTTGACTTTTTATTTGTTCCACCCTATTTTGCATTCAGTGTAGCAGATTTACGTTTCATACCCACTTTTGTTGTACTTTTCATTGTTGGAATTATTATTAGTTTCCTTGGTGACACAGTTAAAAAACAGGTTGAAAACACCAGACAGAGGGAAGAATTTATATCATCATTATATGATTTCAGCAGTGATTTATTAGTTTCACAAAACTTAAACGACTTCTTAACAAGAATTACCAGTTATATATATGATTTATTCAATTATGATGTTGTGATGATACTTCCCGATGATAGAGAAAATCTAAAAATAGTATCACGTACAGGAGGCAAAATTCAGTTTGATGAAAGTGATTTGGGAGTTGCCAACTGGGTTTTTGAACACGGAAAATCTGCAGGATACAGTACAGACACATTGACCTCTTCAAAATGGTATTATCTGCCATTAAATTCTCGAGAAATAAAATTGGGTGTTTTAGCAATTGGGCCGTATAACTCGGATATTACAAACGAACAAAAACACCTACTTGAAGCATACACCCGCATTGTTTCGCTTGCTCTAGCAAATTACATAAAAACAAGTGAATAGGTTTAACTATTATCAATTAATCCTTTCTGACCTTAAGCGACCATGTGGCCAGTATAAGGAAAAGGACTGCAAAGAGTATCAACGCTAAAATATCAGGCCATATCTTATATATACCCCATGCTTTTAGGAATATGGATCTGCAGGCGTCCACTGCATATGTCGGTGGGACAAGATAAGATAATGGTCTAAGCCATGCGGGGATACCTTGTATCGGCCAGAAAACACCTGAAAGCAGGAAAACTGGTAATATTATGAATGGTACAAATTGTACAGCTTGTCCTTCTGTTTTTGCTAAATTTGATAGTAGTATACCCAATGCCTGGGAAGCTATTGCAAGGAGAGCAACTACAGCAAAGGCAAGGAAAACATTTCCTAGTACTGTTATCTTGAACACCAATATACCAACTAAAAGAACCATTAATGCCTGGATTGTACCTATGCTTCCAAATGCAATAGCATAACCGCCTACCATTTCACTTCTTGAATTGGAGTTGATAAAACCCTTTCAAGAGTACCTGTTGTTCTTTCACCCACAAAGGCCAGTAGTGTAAGCAGTGTTGTAAGGAGATAAACAATAAATGCCATTATACCGGGCACAATGAAATCTATGAACTGGGCATTTTGACCGTAAACAGGGTCTGCATTAACTTTTATTGAGGGATTTACTCCTTGATTGGTCATAGTCGTGCTAAGAGCATCTGTCACACTTACTAAAATTGCAGTTTTTATATTGACCACACTTTCATCATCGCGTGTTGTTATTGAAGTGCCTGAACTGGATGAATTAGTTGCAATGGTTGGATTAGTTGCAGTGTAAACATCTTGTGTGAAGTTCTGAGGGAAAATTATAACTGCGTCTGCTTTACCATTGGATACCTCCTGCACAGCAGCATCTTCACTGTCCATGTACTTTATACTCATTACCGATGGTGTTGAGATTGGAAATAACATTGTTAGAAAGTGAAAGATTGTTACCATTGGGTAAGGTTATACCCTGGTCATGGTTCACTATGATGGTTGTAACGTCCTCAAGATTTCCACTGAAGGCCAGTCCAAAAACAAACATAGCAAATATTGGAGCGATAAAGATCAGCCCAATAGTTCTCTTATCGTTTCTAATATTTCTGAAAACTCTTTTAGTCACTGCAAATGTTCTTGAAAGGTTAATGATTCGCCCTCCCTTGAAAACTTCAGAAATGCATCTTCAAGAGAACTTGTACCCGAAG
>Ga0182021_10009217_pt1 | contig 11687 bp, 11 predicted proteins | sample 612E3MmetaG_FD_120493 | JGI IMG/M metagenome (GOLD analysis project Ga0182021, IMG submission 120493) | Permafrost microbial communities from Stordalen Mire, Sweden - 612E3M metaG (Illumina Assembly) | ecosystem: Environmental > Terrestrial > Soil > Wetlands > Permafrost | place: Sweden...
AGCAAAATCCCCTTCTCACAAATGCCGATATTCCTACGCCCGACGCCGTTAATGCCGCAATACAAAGGATTCTCGATCAGAATCAAGCTAATTTGGATAATTCGGTAATTAACGTGGAGTTGTCCAATTATGCTTTGCAGCTTTCAACCCTTACTTCCCCGCTCCATGGTATTGTCACTCATGAAGATGTTACGGTACCCGGCATAAACATTACACCGGCCACGACTTTTGTAGTTGCCGACCCGGATTCAATGGTTTTTAGGGCCAATATCCCGACCGAAAATATCTATTATGTAACGGTCGGAAGCGACGTAACTTTGGCAATTGACGGAATACCGAATAAAATATCAGGAACGGTTATAAAGGTTTATCCTTCTAAAGTTATTTTGCCGACAGGACAAGCGGTATACCAGGTTGACATTCAAAGCGATGACTTAAAAAAACTGGCGAAATTGGATGAGGCGGGCAGTGCAATGATCACTACAAATTCGGAAAATGTAGCCTTAGTTCCCGCCTGGACGGTATTGGGAGGAAAATATATTTGGATTGATGACAACGGAATGCCTAAACTAATTCAGGTAACAGCCGGGGAAATTCATGGGACCGAAATTGAGATAACCGGCGGCTTGAAGGCCGGAGAGAAAATAATTACCGATCCGAGATATATTTCATCCTTAAAGTATCAAATGTTATGAAAAAATTATTCTCTTTATTTAAAAATAAAAAATTTACCAGAACAATAGGTATAATTTTCGTGCTGCTTATTCTTTTAAGTTCATATGTGTATTTTCAGAAAACTACGGAAAGAGTCTTTATCGATAATTCTCTTGTTCAGGCACCGGTTTTAACAATTTCTCCGTCTTCTGCCGGTAAGGTTCAGGAGATTGATGTTAAAGAAGGACAAGCGGTTCAAACAGGCGATACGTTGGCCGTGGTCGGGTCTGAAACTTTGCGTGCCGATACGGACGGTTTAATTATTTCGGCCAGTGATCTGACGGGATCCGTCGTAAATCAGCAAACTCAACTTATCCAAATGATCAGGCCGGTTAATCTCAGAGTGGTCGGAAAAATCGATGAAAACAAAGGATTAAAAGATATCAGGGTCGGACAAACGGTTTCATTTACTGTTGATGCGCTGCCGAGAAATACATATTGGGGGTATATTGATGAAATTTCCCCGAGTGCTCTGGCGCCCGCCTTTTCTTTTTCGACCTCGTCAGAGAGAGCGACTCAACAGTTTACCGTTTATGCCAAATTTGATTCATCTTTGTATCCTCTTATAAAAAACGGCATGTCCGTGAAAATGATAGTTTATACCAGGACAAAATAATTTAACTTCAAAAACCCTTTAGTACTGGAAATTTTCGTTTTTATCTTGTTATAATAATAATTCTATGAAAAAATCTTTCACGTTCGACATGGATGGGGTTCTAATCAATAATGAGTCCAAATGGGAAAAAGTTAAGAAAGAAGTTTTCACGGAAATATATGGAAGAAAGATATATAAAAAATTAGGCTCCACTCTGGGACAGAGCATAAACTCTACACATCAAAAAGCCGTTGCCCTTGGAGCGGAAGAATCGTTTAAAAAATTAGAAAATATTTGGCATGATTATGCTTTCAAAATATACACAGAAACGCCGATTACCCAGGGAGTAGAAGAATTGGGCAAGGCACTTATAGAAAAAGATTATGGAATAGCGGTTGTGTCGGCATCGCCCATAAGCTGGGTTAATCTGGTAATAAATAGACTTTCTTTCAGAAAGAATATTACTACCGTTATTTCATTGCATGACCACCCGAATTTAAGACATAAACCCGAACCTGACGGATATTTGGAAGCGATTAAGGCATTGAAGTCACACCCGTCAAAAGCTTTTGTTCTGGAGGATTCAAATATCGGAATTCAGTCCGGGAAAAATGCAGGAGCTTACGTAATCGGACTCAGACAAAACTTAATCAAGGGCTATGTTCAAAAAGGTGCCGACATTTATGTAGATAAGGTTGAAGAAATAATAAAGATTATTTGAAGTTGACATCTGCGATATATTTCTCCATGCAAAGCAAAGTCCAGCTAATTAAAGAAATAGGCAAAATTAAAAAAGTAAAAAGATCGGGCTGGGTCAGGGAGGGAATTTAAAATCCGGAAAGTGTAACGGATCATTCCTGTAGGGTCGCAGTTATGGCGATGATCTTGGGTGAGAAGTTGGGCGTTGGTGTTAATAAGCTAATTAAGATGGCACCGGCGCATGATTTAGGCGAAGGATTGACGAAGATGTAGTAGACCAACGAGGAATAGGGGTTAATACTGAACTTAAAGAAGAAAAGATAAAGAAAAATTTGAAAAAACTAAACAGATTTTTGCCGCTGCAAGCGAAAATGATTTCGTTTTGAAGCTCCAGGAAGAATCTCTGAAAACGGAGTCAAATGAAGCTAAAATCTTAAAGCAACCGGAAGGATTAGAAATGGCCATACAGGCCTTGGAATATGAAGAAGAAATGGGTATGGATTTAAGTGAATTTTTCGAGAATGTAACGATCCGTATAGAAAATGAATACCTTAAAAGGTTACCTGATGAAGCTAAATCCTTAAGAGCAAAAAATCCTAGATTTTTTTGCTAAAAAGTCTTTTAAATATAATTTCTTTTTTTCTAGGTTCATATTTCTGTTTTAATTCCCCTACATAATTATCTATTTCTTTTTTGCCTTCATCGTTAACGGTCCATTGGTCAGGGATTTTTACTTGATAAGTATCATATCCATATATTCCGGAACAGTAATGATGGAAATCTTGCATGATCGGATCATCTAATTTTTTCTCGATATGCTCGGGAATGAATTCCAGATGATCGTGCGATAAATTAATAAGTTTTTCATAGACATCTTTTATCTTTGCCAGCTCGTCTCTTTTAATCATCTCCGAAGTAACATTGTCAATGCCGAAACCGCGAATGCATTCAGGGCCCAATTTTTGAATAATTTCCTTATAGTGGGTTTGAGTTTGAATAGAACAATAATTTTCAATAATTACATTTACCAAGGTTTCCCGTGTATTCCTATCAACCGCTTCGCGCTTGGTGTATTTTTCCATTTTCCTAAGTGGATTATAGTTTAATCAAAATCTAAATGTCAAATTTTGTTGTATAATATTGGCCTGTGAAATATAAAAGAATTGCGGTTATCTCTTATCATACCTGTCCCCTATCAGATAGCGAGGGAAAAGAAACGGGGGGAATGAACGTCTATGTCATGGAGTCATGCAAAAGATTGGCTAAGGAAGGTTATGTAGTTGATATTTACACCCGCTCTCAAGATAAAAATAGTCCTAAGATTATTGATGTCTCGAATAATCTGCGCGTTATACATATTGCCGCCGGAGAAGAGAAAAATGTCGAAAAGAAAAAGCTTATAAATCACATCCCTGAGTTTGCCAAGAATCTATTTAATTTCATTAATAATAACAAAATTGCTTATGACTCGGTTTATTGTCATTATTATCTGTCAGGCATTATCGGTTTACAAATTAAGAAGCAATACAACCTTCCCCTTTTTATCACTTTTCATACACTGGCTCTGATGAAGAATCTTGTCGCCAGGGATGAATCGGAAAGAGAAGATATGGTACGCATCAAATATGAATTAATGTTGGTTAAAAAGGCGGATAAAATTATTGCAACCAGCGAATCAGATCGAAGATATCTCACTACTCTCTATGATTGTCCTGAAAATAAAGTTTTCGTTCTTACTCCGGGAGTTGATTTAAAAATATTTAGTCCAAAAAACAAAGAAGCAAGTAAGGAGATTATCAGAGCAGACAAAAACCATAAACTTATTCTTTTTGTAGGAAGAATAGAACCGCTCAAAGGCATAGATGTGCTTTTGTATGCGACGAAAATATTGCTTAAAAATAGTCCCGAAATACGTCTTTGCCTTTGGATTTTAGGAGGAGATCTGACCAGTGAAAGTAAAAATTGGTCCAAAGAATTAAGGAGGCTTAATGAATTAAAAGAATTATTGAATATCTCAACGGCGGTTACGTTCGTAGGCAGGAAAAAACAAAATGAACTTCCCGACTATTACAATGCATCGGAAATAGTTATTCTGCCGTCTCAATATGAGTCTTTCGGTATTGCAGCTTTGGAGGCAATGGCGTGCGGAATTCCCGTTATCGCTACCGATACGGCAGGAGTTGCAGGCATTCTTGATAAGCAGCATTCATCACTAATTACTTCGGCAAACAACCCGTTACTTTTAGCGGATAAAATAACAAATCTCCTTACAAACGGAAAAGAATACGAAAAATTAAGTCATGAAGTTATTAAAAAAGTTTCCGATCTAACCTGGGAAGATATTGTAAAAAAACTGATTAAAATTATTGAGAATTAAATTCCGCTATATAGATTTTTCCTTTTTGTATATATCCCCTTTTAGGCCTTAAAGACTCAAGTTTAATCGGCAATTCTTCGGCATGGGCTCTGGCGATCATTATCGGATCGCCATGCGATACTGCGACAATGTTTTTTCCCGGATGAGATTTATTCATCTTGACAATAAATTCCCGTATTCTATTTGATAGCTGTTCTATGGTCTCGCCGGTAATTTTATTTTCAGAAGAAGAATATATGTCAGGATAATGAGTAGTGATATAATCAAAAGTACTTCCTTGCAATGAAGAATCAACCTCCAGTAAATTATCAGAATAATTAACGGGTAATTTTAATGTTTCGGCGATAATCATGGCGCTTTGTTTTGCTCTAAGAAGCGGACTGGCGTAAATTACATCAATGGATTTTTTCGTAAGAACCTGGGCTGTCTTTAATATTTGTTTTCTTCCGGCCGAAGATAAGGAGAATCCGGAAAGTCTTCCGTAAAAGATATTATTCGGGTTGACTACGTCACCGTGTCTGACAAAAAAGATTCTGGTAATCATATAATGAAACCTAATATTTTAAGGGCGGTATCTGCAAAATAAATATTGCCATTTTTTACTGCATTTTCAATCAGGAATAATACCTTTGGGGTATTAAGATTATCATCCATGCAGCTTGCGAACTCTCGCAACAATGTCTTATTAATTGCAGATGATTTATTCTGAGAAATTCTCTTAGAGAGCGTGTTAAAAGTTCTCTGCGCTTTTTTCAGATCTTTTTCTTCAAATACCCAATTTTCCCCATGCCGGTGGGACAAAAGCAGCCATCTGATTGAATTTGCCGAGTATTTTTTAAAAAGGTCGGAAATCAATACTAAATTGCCTTTGGATTTGGACATTTTTTCTCCCTGATAAAAAATGATTCCGGTGTGTATCCAATACTTTGTGAAGGGTTTTTGACCGGTTGCCGCTTCCGACTGGGCAATTTCAGCCTCGTGGTGAGGAAAAATCAGATCGATTCCTCCCCCATGGATGTCTATTTGTTCACCTAAAGTCGAAATGGACATGGAGGAACATTCAATATGCCAGCCCGGCCGGCCTTTTCCGAAGGGACTATCAAAAATAGGAATATGTTTTTCTTGGTTTTCCGTTGCCGCGAGCCACAGTGTAATATCCAGAGGATTTTTTTTATTTGGGTCTTCCAATCCTTCATCAAATTGCCTTGCGGTCTCAAGCATTTTTCCCTTCGAAAATCCGGAAAGTTTTCCGTATTCGGAATCTTTTTCAATACTAAAATATACGCTTCCCCTAATTTTATAGGCGTAGCCGTTTTTCAAGAGTTCATTAATTAAGATAATTATTCTATTAATATTCTCCGATGCTTTCAGATAATTCGTCGGCATAATCCAGTTAAGGGTTTTCATATCCTGTAAAAATTTCTCGGTAGAGACCTGTGCTAATTTTCTCCAGGAAATATTCTGTTTTTTTGCGCGTTCCAGAATGTCTTTGTCGCGGTCATTGATATCGGTAACATTTTGGGTATAAATAACCTTATATCCAAGATGTGCTAAATAACGGATAAGTACATCAAACGAAATGTACGTAAATGCATGTCCGAGATGAGTAGTATCGTAAGGAGTAATACCGCAAACGTAAATCGTCACGGTACCTTTTTTAAGCGGGGTAAATAATTCTATTTTTCGTGTAAGTGAATTATAGAGATGCATGATTTTAAGGTATCAGGTTGAGTTTAAAAAAGCTTTCCGCAAAATCATAGCCCAACTTTTTCCCTATTTGTTTGGACCTTTCTCTTACCCATTTTAATGTCGCACCATCTATCTGACTCTTGTGTGCGGCGAGTGCCTGAAGTTTAATATCAATCGAATCGGAAATGTCAACAATCTCCCTGGAATTATCAAAATTCGGAAGATATAAGGTTTTTACCTTATGAGGTTTTAGGCCTTGCTTTTCGTGTTCGGGAAAAGTGAGCCTGTCTCTTGATAGCGGGAAAACAGCGTCAATTGCTGCCTGCCCCGCTGCCCGGTGATCGGTATGATTAATAAAGCCATAGGGAGAATAGACAAAAGTCGGATCGGTGGTAATGACTATTTCCGGCCTGAGCTTACGGATATAATAAACGATTTCTTTTTTTAGCTTAAGATCGGCAACCAATTCCGTATCGTTATGGTTAAGGAAAAATACATCCTTAAGTCCTATTATTTTCCCGGCCTGAATTTGTTCCCGGCGGCGGATTTTTATAAGTTTTGCTTCCGTCATTTTGGGATCATCGGATCCTTTACAGCCATTCGTGCAAATAAGGTAATAACCGATAGCGCCCTGTTTTATCCATTTTGCAACCGTTCCACTGGCGATAAAATCCAAGTCGTCAGGATGAGCGGCGACACCTAAAATTATCTTATTTTTCACAGAACAATTCTATCATATTTTAAGCCTTTCGATGATATAATCGTTTTATGAATAATAATTGCACTTTCTATATTTTCCGTCATGGGGAAACGGAATGGAATGTGACTCGTAGAATCCAGGGCCAACTGGAATCTTTTCTTACAGATACTGGTAAAATGCAGGCCAGAGAAACCGCAGAAAAACTTAAGAAGATTCATTTTGATGCTGTTTATTCTTCTGATCTTTTAAGGGCAAAACAAACAGCAGAAATTTTAATTTTGGAAAAAAAATTAGAAATCACGACCTTAAAAGTACTCCGGGAAAGAACTTTTGGCGAATATGATGGAGTTATGGCAACTGAATACGCAAAAAAGACAAAACACTTGCTTGAGAAATATAAAAAACTTTCAATAGAAGAAAAGTGGAAATTTAAATTCGGCAAGGGTTACGAAAGCGATGAAGAATTAGTAACTCGTTTCATAACTTTTCTTCGCGAAATAGCAATCGCTTATCAAGGAAAAACAGTTTTAATCGTTACTCACGGAGGAAATATAAGGATGTTTCTGGCTAAGCTTGGCTACGCAAATTATGAGAAACTTGCTTACGGGCATTTTAAGAATGCAGGATATATTGTGGTTCAATCGGATGGCGTTGATTATTTCTTAAAGGAAGTTGAAGGAGTAATTAATGTTTAAAAACATTGGACGCGTAGGCTGCTTTATCTTTTAATTCCCGTTCTATCCGCATTAGTCTATTGTATTTTGCTACCCGTTCGGATCTGGCAGGAGCGCCGGTTTTAATTTGTCCCGTTCCCATAGCCACAGAAAAATCGGCAATGAAAGTATCTTCGGTTTCTCCGGACCTGTGGGATACGATAGATTTCATCCCATTTTTTCTTGCCAAGAGGATTGCCTCAACAGTTTCACTAAGCGTCCCTATTTGATTTAACTTAATAAGAATTGCATTTGTAGTTTTGTTATCTATTCCTTTCTGCAAACGCTTGACATTCGTCGCATACAAATCATCCCCGACAATTTGTAACTTATCGTCTTCGGAACCGGTGAACTTTTTATACGCGTCCCAATCATCTTCCGCAAAAATATCTTCCATCGAAATAATCGGATGCCTGGTAGCAATATCTTTGAAAAATTCCGCCAGTTCGTCACTGCCTACGGTTTTATTTTCCTTATTTAAATGATATTTTCCGTCTTTGTAAAATTCGGAAGCAGCTGCGTCAATTCCGAAACCGATATCTTTTCCGAGGACGTAGCCGGTATCATTTATGGCCTGAGAAAGTAACTGAAACGGTTCTTCATTGGTAGCAACATTTGGAGCAAATCCGCCTTCGTCTCCGACGGTTGTCGCATAACCTCTATCTTTAATAATTTTTTTGAGTTTTTGATAAACTTCCGCATTCATCCTGACGGCATCGACAATTGATCCTGCGCCTATCGGAAATAACATATATTCCTGGATGTCCGTCGCCCAATTGGCGTGTTTTCCGCCGTTCATAACATTCATTTCAGGAATCGGCATTATATAGTTTCCATCAAAATCCGGATTAAATTTAGTTAAGTATTCGTAGAGTTCTTTCTTTTCGGATTGAGCTTGGGCTCTCGCAGCGCTTAAAGAAACAGAAAGGATTGCATTTGCTCCGAGATTGGCTTTATTTTCGGTAGCATCGAGTTCAATCATTACCGAATCAAGTTCTTTTTGGTCTTGGGCGTCCAAACCGACTACTGCTTTGCTAATTTTGGTACTAACATTTTTAACAGCTCTTAGGACGCCTGCCCCATCGTAGCGAGACTTATCGCCATCTCTTAATTCGACCGCTTCATACTTTCCGGTCGATGCGCCCGAAGGAACACCTGCCCATCCCGTTGATCCGTCTTCAAGTATAGTTACGGCTGCTATTGTCGGATTCCCCCTGCTGTCAAGAATTTCTTCTGCCTGTACGGATTTTATTATCATATTTTTATTCGTTTTTTATTATAACACATGTTTTTTTGTCTTTTACTTCAAGAAGATAGTTCACTAAAGAAGAAAATTTAATTGTAGCAACGCAGACAACGGTATCCGCTCCCCCGTAATAAATGTAAAGAGTTCCGTCATCTTTTAGTACGGCCCCGCAGGGAAAGACAACATTTCTGACAATGCCTTCTTTCTCAAATGGTAATTCGGCCTCTAAAATTGGCCAGGGAATTCTGGAAAGAACTTTGCTCGGATCACCTAGATCCAAAAGCATTGCCCCCACTCTGTAATGGTGACTTAATTTACTTACTCCGTGATAAAGCAGAACCCACCCCTTGTCTGTTTTTATGGGAGGAGCGCTTAGTCCGATTTTTTCACTGTCCCAGGAGTCACCGCGGGGCGGAATATAGGCAACACTTCTAAGCCAATTTTCTTTTTTGAATTCCAAATCGTCAACAAAGTCTAAGACTATTGAGTTTTGTATTCTGTGAATAATGACATATTTACCGTTGATCTTTTCCGGGAAAATAGCCGCGTCTTTATCGTCGATTCCCGGTGGCGAGATCAATATCGGGTCTGTCCAATTAAAATCATTATTAAGAAATTCTTTAATATTTACTGAGGTTAAGGCAACTCTCGGAGGATTAATTCCGTCAAACGCGGTATAACAGACATAAAGCTTATCGTCTATTGCCGTAATTCGCGGATCCTCACAGCCCGAATTTCCATTGGGATTTTTTTTAATTTCAAAATCGGCGCGGGGCACATAAATCGGTATTTCGGCTCTTTTGGATATTGTAAGACCGTCAAAACTTTTGGCATATCCGAAAACAGAGGTATTATCCGTAGACATCGCCCGGTAAAGGATATGAATTATATTGCCGTCACAAAAAGCTCCCGGATTCAGGACTGCTTTCTTCTCCCATTCATGGGCGGGAATGGCTGTAAAAAGAGGAGCATTTAAAGGTTTTTCTACTTTTATGGCTACAGTAGCGTTAGTTTTCATTTCTTTTAATAATTCTTTAAGCGAACAGGTGGCCAGGCAACAAGTGGTATCGGTTGCGCCGTAATAAAGCGAAACAGTATCGTTTTCGACCGTTAATCCGGACGGAAATACTACATTCGGAACCATACCCTTTGTCTCATATTCTTCTTCGGGAACCATGATCGGACAATCTGTCCGGGCAATTATTTTTTGCGGGTCTTTTGAATCAAGCAGAACCGCTTCTATTCCGAATATTTTATGATCCTGATTGGTATAGTGTTGAATATGAGCATAAATAAAAAGCCATCCGTATTCCGTCATGACCGGACACGCGCCTACTTCTACTTGATCGGAATTCAGACGGCCTAAGGGAAGGATGTGCTCTTTAAGATTCCGATACCAGTTTCTCCAATATGCCTCACTCCACATGTCTTCTTTTTTATCAAAAAGTGCAAGGCAGATGCGGGCAGGCGGCAGGTCGGTATTGGCTGCAAGAATAACTGCATATTTTCCGTTTATTTTTTGAGGAAAAAGGGTCATTGCCTTGGCATTGAACGGAGTTATCAAATGTTTTTCCAAAGGGCCGTTAAAATCCGGAAAAACGGCCAGCCCGACCTTAATCGCTCCGGCATAAAACGGATAATCGGATAAAGCAGTATAAAAAACAAAATATTCGTTATCAAGTTTTGTAATCCTCGGGTCTTCACAGCCGAATTTTTCCCAATCCATCTCCGGTCTTATTAGCGGTTGACGATCCGTAAAATTTATTCCGTCCGGACTTTTAGCATATCCGATTTCGGAAAGGGCCATTTGTTTCCCCAGCCAGTTTTGCGTATCCGAAAACGCACGGTAAACCATATGATATCCGTTATCTTTTATGACACTTGCGTTAAATACCGCCCGGGATTCCCACGGATTATTAGGGTTAGGTTTCAGGATAGGATTATTGCTGTTTCTCTTGAATAAAAACATTATTTAGAATATTTTTTTGATAATAGGAGCAGTAAGACGGGCCACCTGCGAATGCCTGAGTTCTCTTAAGAATTCTTCGAGATTTGCGGTTGCAACACAAACATAGGAATCCGACCCGCCATAGTATACGTAAAGTGTATCGCCGATGATAACCGCACCGCAGGGATAGATAACGCCCGGCTTGAAACCGTTATTCTCGTAGGATTTCTCCGGTTCAAGAATCGGAGACGGACTGCGGTACAGAACTTTTGTCGGATCTTTAATGTCCAGAAGCATGGCGCCGATCTTATAACGTCCCGAATCCTGTTCCCCGACAGACTGATAAATTAGTAGCCATCCGTATTTTGTCCTTAAAGGCGGGGCTCCGGCACCGATTTTTCGGCTGTCCCATTTTCCGGGCCTCGGGGAGATTTTATATTCACCCTTAAGCCATTCCGTTCCGTCGAAATCCAGACTGTCAACAAAATCAACCAAGATGTCCGGATAGATTCTGTGCATGATTACGTATTTGCCGTTTATTTTCTCGGGGAAAATAACCGCGCTTTTGTCTACAACCCCGGGGGGAGAAATAAGGACAGGACGCTCCCACAGGAAACGCCTGTTAAGAAAATCGTCAACGGCAATCGAAGTAAGGGCAATTCTCGGAGGATTAAATCCGTCAAAAGCAACATACGTCAGATAATACCGGTCGTCAATCCTGGTAATTCTGGGATCCTCGCATCCTCCGTATCCCCCTCCGGAAACATAATTATATGAAATTTGCTTTTTATTCTTGGAATCGACTCTCTCAAAAGATTCCCACGGTTTATAGACAGGTTCGTCCAGACGTTCGTCGATATGAATTCCGTCTTTGCTGGTTGCATAGCCCAAAACGGAAACATAATTATATCCCTGTGCACGGTACAGGAGATGGACTTTCCCGTTATCGTAAATTGCCGCCGGATTAAAGGTATTAAAAGATTCCCAGCTGTTTTTGCTTTTCGGG
>Ga0182021_10009218_pt1 | contig 11685 bp, 10 predicted proteins | sample 612E3MmetaG_FD_120493 | JGI IMG/M metagenome (GOLD analysis project Ga0182021, IMG submission 120493) | Permafrost microbial communities from Stordalen Mire, Sweden - 612E3M metaG (Illumina Assembly) | ecosystem: Environmental > Terrestrial > Soil > Wetlands > Permafrost | place: Sweden...
TCTCAACAAGCAAGGCGTTTATTTTATCGAAGACCGAAAATGCAATTTTGATGTCGAAATAGGTCGCGACATGTTGTTGGATTATGAAAAGAAAGAATGTGATTGTTTTGCGCTCTGGAGCGGGGATAGCGACTTTGCCGGTCCTGTTGGCCAACTCCTTAAGGATGGCAAAAGGGTTTATATTTTTTCTACCGCGAGAAAGGTCTCGCGCGAATTGAGTGAGCTTGTTCCCGATGGATTGTATATTTACGATATCGAGAAGATCAGAAATTTTATTTGTTGGAACAAAGAAATGGAAGGCAGTTCGGCGAATAAATAGCAAAAAGGACTCCTTGCGGAGCCCTTAAGCTATAAAATTCGTGATCTTTCGATCACTTTCAATATAGCAGATTTTTATCACCCAGTCAATACTTACCCACAGCCCCAAAACGGCTGTTTTTTGCATTACTATCATTCCGGCCCGCGAGCCGGGATCCAGCACTCGCCATTTTTGTCGTCCGGATTAGATATTAGGTATTAGACATTAGATATTTCACCGTCGCCCTCACCCGCGCCAAAGAAAAGCTCTACATTTTAACCGAATCCGCCAGCCAAAGTTCGTTCATCGGCGAACTATCGCCGTAGCCCGCCAGCCGTTTTCTCAAATGTTTGTCGTTTTTCGTAAAAAAAGTGAGTTGTGGATAAAGGGGATTGACATTTTTGATTATTTGTAGTAAGGTGGTCTCATGCTTATAAAAGATATTGGGCAAGTTATCGGGGGTTTCGTCTTCCGGGAAGCGATAAAGCCGGATAATAACGGCGATATCTATGTTTTTCAGGCGAAAGATATTACTGCTGGCGAAGCCATCAAAGATATCGGCACGCTCACTAAAATCTCCCATAACATCCCCGAGTACGCCGGGCATCTCAAAAAAAATGACATCCTGCTTATCGCTCGCGGCATGCGGTCGGGGTCGTTCCGGTCAGCAGTTTTTTCTTCCGACGCCCCAAACGTAATTGCCTCGTCATCCATCCATGTTATTCGGATAACCGCCGTTGGCGTTATGCCGGAATATGTTTCGCGGTACCTTAACTCCAAGGTTGGCCAAGATGCGCTTTCGCAGATCGTTTCCGGCTCATACATTGGCGCGTTGCCGCGAAAAGAAGTTGAGAAAATAAAGATCCCCATCCCAACATTAGAAAAACAGCAAGTGGTTGTGGATCTGGATCGGAATATACGGGAGCAAGAAAAGATCATCGACCGTCAAAACGAAATCAAACACAATCTCATGAACGCAACCTTTACCAGCCTAGCCGCTAAATAAAACCCTTATGACCACCGAAAAAAAATACACACAAGAAGACCTCAACAAGACGCTTTGGGCGGCGGCTGATTCGTCGCGTAGCAACGTAGACGGCGGCGTTTACAAGGATTACGCCCTCACGATGCTGTTTTTAAAGTACATCAGCGATTTGAATAAAAAGCGCTACGCCGAATATAAGGAACGTTTTAAAAACGACGAAAAGCGCGTTGAAGAAAAAATGAAGCTCGACCGCTTTTATCTTCCGCCTAAGTCGTCTTTTGATTACCTCTACAGCAAAATCGAGGAAGATAATATTGGCGAAGAAATTAACAAAGCGCTACACCGCATTGAAGACGCCAACAAGGAAAAGCTGGATGGCGTGTTTAGCGTCGATTTTAATTCCGAGTCAGTGCTTGGAAAATTGGATTCGCGCAACAAGATGCTCCGAAACCTCATTCAAGATTTTGCCAAGATCGATCTTTCGGACGTTGGCGACGACATTATCGGCAATTCGTACATGTACATGATCGAACGCTTTGGCGCTGATGCTGGTAAAAAAGCGGGCGAATTTTTTACAACTAAATCAGTGGCACGGCTCGTGGCCATGCTCGCCGAACCAAAAGAAGGCGACCGTATTTCGGATCCTGCTTGCGGATTGGGCGGTTTGCTTCTTTTGGCTGGCGAAGAGGTAGAAAAGAAGGGTTCAAAAAACTACGCCCTTTATGGTCAGGAATCAACCGGCTCAACTTATCAGCTCGCGCGGATGAACATGTTTTTGCACGGCAAGGACTCGGCGCGGATTGAATGGGGCGACACGCTCAACAATCCGCTCCTCGTTGAGAACGACCAACTCATGCACTTTGATGTGGTTGTAGCCAATCCGCCTTTTTCGCTTAAAAAATGGGGCGCGGAACATGCCGGATCGGATAAATACAACCGTTTTTGGCGCGGAATACCACCTAAGGACAAAGGCGACTTTGCCTTTATTACCCACATGGTTGAAACCGCCAAGCCCAAAATCGGCCGCGTGGCCGTAATCGTGCCGCACGGCGTGCTTTTCCGTAGCGGAGCCGAAGGAAAAATTCGGACCGAACTATTAAAAGAAAATATTATTGATGCTGTGATTGGTCTTCCTGCTGGCTTGTTTCAAACAACTGGCATCCCGGTCGCCATTCTCGTCATTGACCGCTCGCGCGAAAAAGGTGGCGCGAACGAAAAGAAGAAAGATGTTTTGTTCGTTGAGGCGTCAAAAGAATTCAAGCCTGGTAAAGCGCAAAACACCTTGACCGACGAAAATATCGCCAAAATTTTCGACACCTACAAACAGCGCAAAAATATCGAGAAGTTTTCGCGCAAAGTCGAGCTAAAGGAGATTGAAGAAAACGACTTCAATCTCAACATCACGCGCTATGTCGACACTTTTGTCGAGGAAGCCCCGATCGACATCAAAGCCAACCTCAAAGAACTTGCCGCGCTTGAGCCAGAATTGAAGAAGTTGGAGAAACAGATGGATGAATATCTTAAAGAATTAGGAATAAAATAGTTTATGAAAGTAAACATTTTTAAAATTCCTAACGAGAATGTCGAGTCTCTTCGCTTGAAGATGGATGTGCTTCAAATGGATAAAAAGCAAACCCATTCAGCTGATGGATGGACTTGTTCTTTTTATCTTTCTACAAAAAATGAAATCGGCAATATTGCTTGGACCAAGGATTTTAGATCGATGGTGCCAGACCTGTCGACTGTGAAAAATATAGTTTTTTACGCCATCTATCTATGCGAAAAAGAAGGTAATTGTTTCGCGCTAACTTATGGGAAAAGTCATTTCTATGTCCGAAGTTATTGCGATCAGTCTTTTGGTTTAGAGATGGCAAAACGTATCGTGAACGATAATGAAATTATCTTAAAGGCCACAAAGCGATTTTCTGGAAAAAAGAAAAAAGAGATCAAAAGTTATAAAAAAGATACGAAATTGGATAACGAGAGTGGTGAATCGGTTGATTATATTAATGCAATGGTAGTAGAAGATAAACAAAATATTTTTGGGGAAAAATCAAAATTTGGCTCGTCAATAATTGTATCTCGCGAAGATCTTGATACTGGCGGTATCCCAGCAATACTTGATGGAATAATCAACACGCTCCTCGAAGATCCACGTTTTGATATACCAAAAACAGAAGAGATTAAGGACGAGGCGACTATTGATAGGTACAACGAATTACTCCTACGACAAATTAAGACGGATATCTCATCGATTGATACGGTGTTGAATTCACACGACTTAGTTGGAACGGACTTTGTTTTTTCTGGAAACGAAAAATTTGTTTTGCATTTAAATCGGAGCAAACGTAGCCAAGAGCTTACAGAATTAGGACATAAGGAATTGAAAGATTTTATTGAAACCTTCGCAGTAAGGGACGAAGAGATTTTTAATATCAAGGTAGAAATTATTAAGGAAGGTCAATCCGCATATACTAAACCATTGTATGAGATGATCGAGTATATGGTACCGGATGAGAATGTGGTTTTAGAACAAGGTAAATGGAAAATGTTCAATGTGGAATACTTGGGTCAAATAAATGAGATGGTCGATTCAATTCGTGTTGACTCAACAGAGCCAACGTTTGAAAATATTTCCGTTACAGAACCTGACTTTAATGATTCTCAGGCAATAATTGATGCTGGGTATAAAAAAGCTGATCAGGATTTTTCAATAATTGGCGTTGGCTCTGATCACAAGACTGAGGCATGGGATCTCCAAAAAGGCGATACAGTGTATGCTGTAAAATTCGGTACACCACAAAAGTTAGTTTATGTTTGCAATCAAGCTGTTGCTACGTTGGAAATTATTCGAAATATTCCGAGTCTAATGAAACTAGAAAATCCACCCAAAAGATATTGCTTATGGTTAGGATTTAAAAGGGAGCAATTACCAGCCAAAATTTCTGATGTTAAATCAATTATTTTGAAACAAAATATTGATATGTTTGCACGACGGTGCAGAGAAATTGGATTGGAGCCAATTTTAAAATTTAGTAAGAAAATATAGGCAATCGCATGAATACCAACCATTCACAAAAAATTATTCCTACCGGGTGGCAAAAAGTTAAGCTTGCTGACTGCGTCGCTCGAAGGCCTGACTATGGAATAAATGCAGCGGCCACACAATACTCAGATCTGCTCCCGGCCTATCTTAGAATTACCGATATTTCCGAAGATGGAAGGTTTTTGCCTGAAAAAAAATCTTCTGTCAATCATGTAAATTCAAAAAATTATATATTAAATGTGGGCGACATTGTTGTTGCTAGGACTGGGGCTAGTGTTGGAAAGTCTTATCTATACAACACAAATGATGGTCAACTCATTTTTGCAGGATTTTTGATCAGAATAAAACCAGACAAGTCAAAACTTGTTTCTGAATTTTTAAGTGCGTATTTGCATACACTACGATATTCTCAGTGGGTAAAAGAAACCTCCACACGTAGTGGCCAACCTGGAATCAATAGTGGTGAATATTCAAATTTATCGTTCTTCCTTCCACCCCTCCCTGAACAAAAGCGGATCGTTGCGATGTTGGAGACTTGGGATAAGGCGATTGAAAAATTGGCGAAGAAAATTGAGATCAAAAAAGAGGTTAAAAATTTTCTAGTACAATATTTGTTCACTGGTGAAAAGCGGCTACACGGTTTTAACGAAGATTGGAAGACTGTTCAGTTACAGGATATTTGCCGAGTAATTATGGGGCAATCCCCATCATCAGTTGCATATAATGAATTTGGAAATGGTATTCCTCTAATACAGGGGAATAATGATATTAAGAATAGAAAAACCGTTGATCGTGTTTGGACTACAGAAATTACAAAAACAGCTGATGCTGGAAATATTATCATGACGGTAAGAGCGCCCGTTGGTTGTATCGGAATTGCAACAAAAAAGTATGCATTGGCCGTGGAGTTTGCGCGATTCAAGCAACAAATATAAATCCGATATATATTTTGAAACTTCTTGAGAGTTATGAAGATCGATGGAAATCTCTTGAACAAGGTTCCACATTTACCGCCGTGAACGGTAAAGATATAAGAGAATTATCTTTAAAAATCCCAACAAATAAAAATGAGCAATTAGAAATTGCCGCTATTTTTATAACGGTCGATAAAGAAATTGAAGATTTGATATATAAGTTGTCAATCCTAAAAAATCAGAAAAAATACCTACTCAATAACTTAATTACTGGAACGATTAGAACCCCCGAAACATTATCGGTTAATAAATAATATGTTAGAAAAAGTACACTTTGACGAAGCGCGGCAATCGCAACTCCCAGCCTTGGAGCTACTTTTGGCGATGGGATACAAATATCTTTCAGCGGAAGAGTGTTTGCGTCTGCGCGGGGGTGATGCGGGTAATTTTATCCTTGCCGATATTGCCGTTAAAAAATTGATGGAGATCAACGGATACGAGGTTAATGGGGTGGAATCAAAATTTAGCGAAAAGGATGTTAGGGATGCTATTGACGAGCTTGAACATATCCAATATGAAGGCCTGATTGATACGGCGCAGAAAATTTATAATATTGTGATGCCGACCTCGGGCGGCAAGACGATCAAGGTAAGTATTGGCGGCAAGACTGTTTCTAAAAATTTCCGCTTTATTGATTTTCAAAATACGAGGAATAACGTATTTCATGTGACGGCGGAATTTGAAGCGTCGGGAAAACAAAATATCCGTCCAGATATTGTTTGCTTTGTTAACGGTATTCCGTTTGCGGTTATCGAGAACAAAAAATCAAGCGTTGACGTGGTGGAAGCATTGAATCAGATGAATCGGAATCAAGGGGCGGAATTTTGCCCCAAGCTTTTTACCTATATACAATTGCTCGTTGGCACTAACGGAAAAGAGCTTAAATACGGCACAACCGGAACGCCGAATAAGTTCTATGCGGTTTGGAAAGAAAAAGGCATGTCGGACGAAGAAATTGAAAGTGAAGTCGTTTCGATCATGCAAAAGAAAATTGATCTTAATGATTATAACAAAGTTTGTGATGACCTAAACGGCGATACGCGTGATGCTCTACCGCAATCCGTTCGCTTGGTTACGGAACAGGACAAAGGGGTCGTATTTTTGTTCAAGCCGGAGCGGCTTCTTGAACTAACCAAGAACTACATTCTTTTTGATGCCGGGGTTAAAAAGCTTTCCCGTTATCAGCAGTTTTTTGCAATCAATAAAATGATGGCGCGTATTTTTGAGGAGGAAGAATCGCCAGTAGGCGGCGAACGGCGGCATGGCGGTTTAGTATGGCATACGCAAGGGTCTGGCAAGTCGCTTACGATGGTCATGTTTGTTAAAGCGTTAATTGAGAATCCGCACATTATCAATCCACGCGTTATTATTGTTACCGATCGCCGTGATCTTGATAAACAAATTAGGGATACGTTTAAGAATTGTAATTTAAAGAAAGAAGTAATACAGGCGACCAGCGGCCAGCATTTGCTTGACCTGATTAACGACAAAAACCTTGCCGTTATAACGACATTAGTACATAAGTTTGAATCGGCTTCAAAGAAAAAGACTGGTTTAGTCGATTATGACAAAAACATCTTTGTGCTGGTTGACGAAGCTCACCGCAGTCAAAACGGCATTGCTAACATTGAGATGAACCGGATCATTCCGAACGCTTGCTATATCGGTTTTACCGGCACGCCGCTTATGACCTCGGAAAAAGAGAGCTGGAAAAAGTTTGGCGGCTACATTGATCGCTATACGATTGACGATGCTTTGGCCGATAAAATCATTTTGCCGCTCATATACGAAGGTCGGTATGTGGACATGGTACAAAACGAAGAACAAATCGACCGCCAAGTCGAACGGATCACGGAAGACCTTAACGACAAGCAAAAACGCGACCTGCAAAAATACATCGGGTCAAGGATTATTAAAGATAATCCACAGCGCATTGTTGAAATTTCATACGACATTGAAAAGCACTATACTAAGAACTTTCAGGATACCGGCCTCAAGGCGCAAATTGTTGCGCCGTCTAAGTTCTCGGCAATTCTGTTTCAAAAGTTCTTTCAGACAAATGAAAAAATAAGAACCGCCGTCGTAATTTCCGACGAGCATGACGTTGGGGACGAAGCTGATACCCACAAAAAAGAAGTGGTTGATTATCTTAATACCGTGCGGAAGAATCACAGTAGCGTTGCAAGCTACGAGAAAGAAGTAATCAATAGCTTTAAAAATAACGAGGATGGGATCGAGATTATCATTGTTGTCGATAAATTGCTGACCGGTTTCGACGCGCCGCGCAACACTGTATTGTATTTGGCAAAAGACCTGCGCGACCATAACCTGCTACAAGCCATCGCTCGCGTTAATCGGTTGTTTGAAAACAAGAAACTGCCTAAGACGGCGGGTTATATTATTGATTATTCGGAAAACGCCAAGAATATCGATACGGCGATGAAACTCTTCGGCAATTACGATAAGGATGATGTTAAAGGGACGCTTATTGATGTTAAAGAAAAGGTGGCGGAATTAGAACAAAGCTATGCGCTGGTGCATGATCTTTTTAGCGGCATAAAGGGATCAAGCGACGACGAGGCCTTTTTGCGCGTTCTTTCTGACGATCCCAAACGCGAAATGTTCTACAAGTCGTTAGCCGCGTTCATTAGGAATCTGAATGAATGCTTTGTGCTACAAGATTTTGTTCACGAATTCAAGCATTTGGACGTATATACGCGCGAGCTTAAAAAGTTGATGGAACTTAGGAAAGCGGCGGGCTTAAAATACGCCGACCGCGTTGACCTGGCTGAATACAAACAATCGCTAGTTAATATTCTCGATAAATATGTTGACGCTCGTGGCGTTGAGTTATTGACTAAGCAAATCAATATAACCGATCGCAAGCAGTTTGAAGAAGCTATTGAAACGCTAGGTTCCGATAAGTCCAAGGCGGAGGCCATTGCCACGCAAACGCAAAAGACAATCACAGAAAAGATGGATACCGATCCGGAATTTTATGAACGGTTCTCTAAGAAAATTTCACTTATTCTGGAAGAGATGCGCCAAGGAAAGCTAGCCGATGTTGCCGCACTCAAACAGCTTAAGTTGATCGAAGACGATGTGGTTAATAAGAAGGATGATAGTTTACCGGAACCAATTACCGCCCTTAAGGGGTCAGACGTTTTTTATCGCAACCTGCGGGACTGTTTTGTTTCGTTTAAGCTACACGACGATGTATATATCGCCATTGTTTTGGATATATTCAATCTTATTAAACAAGGAGCGATTGTTGATTGGTACAAAAATCTTGATGCCAAACGCCAAATTACTAACAAGATTGACGACTACCTTTACGATGTCGTTAAAAACGAGAAAAAGATTGATTTATCCGACGATGATATGAAGTTAATTATTTCAAGCGTGCTTTCGCTCGCGGAAAATAATTATGAGCTCTTTGTTTAGCGGGAAAAAGGAATTTATCTTTGGTTCGTTTGTTTATCATTACGACCTTGTAATGCAAGATCGAAAAACGCTTAGCCTTACGGTTAAGCCGGATCTTGGCATAACCTTAAGGTGTCCGCATGGTGCCGGGGAAGAACGGGTTGAAATCTTCCTAAAGAAAAAATGGTTTTGGCTTGAAAAACAGTTATCGTTTTTCAAGAAATATCAGCGAAAAGTATATCAGAAGGAATATGTTTCCGGAGAAGGGTTTCTGTATTTGGGCAAGCAATATAAGTTGATGGTTAAAAAATCCGACGAGGATAGGGTTTTAATGACCAAGGGCTTATTATTAGTTAAAACGAAGAAAGACGCCGCAGATGGTCGATATACAAAGAAGCTGGTTAGCGGTTGGTACTCTAAAAATATTGCCCGCGTTTTTGTTGAGCGTTATAAGCAAGTGTTATCGCGTTTTGAACACAAGAAAACTCCAGTTTTGGCAATAAAAGAAATGCAAAAGCGCTGGGGCAGTTATTTGAATAAAAATACCGTTGTTTTAAACCCGAAATTAATCAATGCCCCTAAAGAATGTATTGATTATGTCATAGCGCATGAGCTATGTCATATAAAATATAAAAATCACAATAAAAACTTTTATAAATTTTTGAATGAAAAATATCCCAAGTGGGAAAAGGTAAAAGAAAAGCTTGAGACGATCGGAGTACAAGAATGAGTTAAAAAAATAATCGGAATAGAATTATGAAAGCTTTCCCCGTTGGCTTTTTATCAGGATCATTAATTTCTGCCCCTGTTGTTTACCTACTTACCAGTTTCCATCTCGGTAATAGTAATCCAATATTAGTTAATATTGCTATAACTTGGATTCCAACCTCGATAATATTTATTTTTGGTATTCCTTCCGCCCTATTTATAAATCGTTTATGGCAGGAAGAATTAGATACTCGCGAACAATTGAAGCTCCGTGACCGAGAAAAAACCATTCTATATTTGATAAAGGAGGAATTGGGATTTAACCAGATATTATTTGATGATAGAAAGGGAAATCTTCTCACATTGCCAGAGCAATCTTTGCAATATGAAGTTTGGGATACTCTTAAATATTCTGGTGATTTACAAAAAATTAAATCGTCTGAAGTTTTGAACTATATAGCCTCTACATATTACATTATTAAGCAGATAGTTTTTCTTGAAGAAATGGCATTGCAAGGCATGTTATCATCAAAGGAATTTGCCGATCTTGGGCCACCCCCTAAAAAAATTTCAGGATTCACGGTCATGCTCTATAGAGTCAGAAAATACGATGGTTTATTTGAAAAATCGATACGTAATGCTATCTATCAAATAGATGAATATACTGCACGACTCACCGGGACATGACCCGTTAATTAGTAGAATAAATTATTTATGACAAATAACTACATACTTTACGCGGTGATTGTCGTGATTTTTATTGCTTTGTATTTTATCAAAAGCTATTTGGACTCGTCAGGCAAAATAAAGAAAATATTTCAGTATAAACGAAAAGATTTCTTTTTAACTCGGGCGGAGCACGAATGTTATGATGCGCTGGTGGCAGGGGTAGGCGGGAGCTGTTATGTATTTGCGCAGGTACATTTGTCATCGATACTTGATCATAGGGTCGCCGGACAGAATACGGGTGCGGCATTTGCACATATAAATCAAAAATCAGTTGATTTTTTGTTGTGCGATAAAGATTATATTTCGCCGCGTCTCGCGATTGAATTGGATGACAGAAGTCACGAGCGGCCGGATCGTCAAGCGCGAGATCATGAGGTCGAACGAATTTTTCGCGATGCCGGTTTGCCGTTGCTTCGACTGGAAAATACCGGACACTTTGATCCAAACGAGCTTGCGCAAAAAGTTAACGCGCTTCTCGCGCCAAATCCCGCGCCCGAATCCACGACAGGACTAACCGTGTCATGACCGCTTAAATATGAAATACACAAATAGAGTTTGGATAAAGGTTGGCGTGTTCTTTATCGGGCTGGCTGTTCTATGGTCAGTAGCTCTTGTTTGGTCGGTTTGGCACATAAAAAATCAGCCACCAATCATGCAGGTATTATTTTTGTTTTCGACAACCTTTTTCGTTCTTGGATTTTTTGGAAACTGGTTGGCCAATAAAATCGAAAATCGATGGCTTGATCCTTTCGCTGATAAATTGATTGAAGATGCCAGGCGGGCCGAACTTGGCGACGAGGGCGAAGATGGGGTGTGTGATGAACTTGCCAAAGTTTTGGGCGCGGAATATTCAATTCACCGCAATTTTAAAATTCCCGGGAGGAGATACGATATTGATGCGATCGTTGTTGGTGGCAAGGGGATTATCGTGTTCGAAATTAAGAATCGCGTTAGTACGACCTTGTTTGCAAACACAATGTCGTATGAGGAGAAGAATGGAAATTTGATTTCAATTCCATATAAGGACGATCCTAGGCGTAAATTAATTAGTTATTGCCATGATTTGGAAAGCTATCTTTCTCATAAAGGTCTGGGTAAATTACCAATAAATAAGGCCGTTGTTTTTCTAAAAAAAGAAAGTGCTAGAATCATCGGTGATGAAATCCATGTTTGGGTTGTTTGTGGCGTTCAGGATCTCGGAAAATATCTAGATGGAATAAAAAACGACCTGCTATTCACACCCGAGTTTTGTGAAAAGATAAATAGTGTTTTAAAACAATGACTATTGATAAATTTAAGAAAGAACGCCTAACCGGTCCATGACCCGTTAAATAAATCAAAAAATATTTTTACGCCAAGGGTCTGGCCGGTTGCCCCTCCGCAAAGCCGTCGCGTTCCTACCAACAATCTTAGGTGAGACCTCCGCCTTAGGTCTCACCTCCGCCGGAGGCGAGACCTCCGTAAAACCTCCGGGAAATGCGGTGGCCGGTTGCCCCTCCGCAAAGCCGTTGCGTTCCTTAAA
>Ga0182021_10009220_pt1 | contig 11684 bp, 9 predicted proteins | sample 612E3MmetaG_FD_120493 | JGI IMG/M metagenome (GOLD analysis project Ga0182021, IMG submission 120493) | Permafrost microbial communities from Stordalen Mire, Sweden - 612E3M metaG (Illumina Assembly) | ecosystem: Environmental > Terrestrial > Soil > Wetlands > Permafrost | place: Sweden...
AGCGACCTCTTCCGTGTCAGGGAAGCGCGCTACCGCTGCGCCAACCGCCCGAGGTGGAGACGGGATTTGAACCCGTGTACACGGATTTGCAGTCCGTTGCCTCGCCTCTCGGCCACTCCACCGTGATGTCTCCGAGCGGACGACGGGATTCGAACCCGCGACCCTCACCTTGGCAAGGTGATGCTCTACCAACTGAGCCACGTCCGCATGCTCCCTCGCGGGTGCCCGGTAGACATTACAGGGTTTCGATCCAGGGGCACAAACCCGATGCGGCGAGTCACTTGTGGTGCAACGGGAGCCTCATCGCGGGCATCGGATGGACGGTGAAACCGGCGGCGGCGTACATGCCCTGGCCCATCCCCGTCGCGAACAGATCGGCGACTTCTGCGTGCGACGACTCGCGCGCCCACGCGAGCACCGCCTCGAACGCCAGCCGGCCGTACCCGTGTCCTCGATGCTCCGAGAACGTGGACACGTTCGAGATGGTTGCGAGGCGTCCGCTGACGTTCCCGGGGGAGGGAAGGTGCGTACGGACGTGGGCGACGGCACCGGCCACGATCTCACCGTCGGCCTCGACAACGCGCAGTGCGACGTCCGGATCGTCCACGTGCGCCGCGAACCACTGCCGCGCCGCTTCCTGCCATCCGGGATCCCCGACCCGCGGGTCGCCCATCGCCTCGAACATGGACACGCGGAGTCGCGTGAGAGCGCCCGCATCGTCCGTGCGGGCCGTCCGTACCTCGGTCGTCATGGGCAGATTCTGCCGCTGAAGCCCGGATGCGGCGAGAGCATTCCGTCGGCTATGGTTGACCACCGCAGGGGCGTATGGCGCAGGGGTAGCGCGCTTCGTTCACACCGAAGAGGTCACTGGTTCGATCCCAGTTACGCCCACCGTTCTGACTAGGGGAAATACCCGAAACTTGGGGCCCTGCACAACATATGCACAACATCGCACCCCTATCTATGGCTGGCGCGAACGTGGCAGAGCATCGAACAACCGAGCGCAGGTGGACGGTCGCGGTGAGTCGGGCCAGTGAAGGGCTTCTCACTGATGTCCACCGAACGGGTCAGAAGAGTGGACAATCGGCCGGAGGCCGCCCCCAAGGAGATGTTCGTGAGCTTCGTGGATTCCCTGTACCCGTTGGTGATCGCAGGTGACGCCGTCGGTGCGCGCGACCTGCTGGCCGGACTGGAAGGCAAGAAGCTGGCCGAGGCGAAGGCCTGGTTCACCAAGGCCTCACGGTGGTACCCAACCATCGAAGCTCGAGCCTTCGACTTCCGCGCCAGGGACCACCACCGGGACGAGGCCGTTCGGGTCATGGCGTTGTGCGCGGTCGGGCTGTGCGGCCCGGCTACTGCGGCGAAGCGCGTGCCCTGGGACCGATTCTGGCCCCACCAGCACACCGCGGGCGATCAGTTGTTCCTCGACGCGGTGTGCGCCAAGGACCCGGTGTGGGTCGCCGACTTCGTCGAGGCCGCGAGTCACCGATGGGGGAGGACTCTGAGCCGGGTCCTGCGTACGATCAACTCGCGCGTTCCTGTCCCGTGTCCTACCGGCTCCGGGTACACGCCGGGCTGGGACGGGTATTCGCCGCCCGAGGAGCTCGCGCAGGAGATCGCGGACGACCCGTGGATGCCTGACGTCCTGACGCACATTCTCGACTTCGGCTCGGCTGCCGATTGGGAGAACCTGCCGGGGGCGCTCGCGATCCTCGGCACGAGCGGTCGCCTCGACCGGGCCGAGGTCGTCAACCACATCCTCGGGTTGCTGACCTCGCCGCAGAAGCCGCGCAGCCAGCAGGCCCTCGTGCGGATCCTGGCCGCCTTCGAGGTGCGCGACGAGGAACTACCGGGCATCGACTACGTGCTGGGCGTCATGGCCACCAACTCCGGTGCGGTCGGCAAGTACCTCCTGCCGGCCGCGATCCGGCTCGTGACCCCCGACGATCTGCCCCAGCTCGTGAGTGTCATCGCGTCGAGATCCGAGAAGGCCCAGAAGGCCATGCTGGTCGAGGCCCTAGGCGACGAGCTCGTACATCGCGTAGGGCTCGACCCGGTGATCGAAGCCCTAGTCGTCTTCGTCGGCGAAGGAGACGCGTCGATCAGCGGACGGGCGAAGACCGCGCTGGCCGGGCTGGCATCGAGTGACGTTGTCGCTCGTGAGGCCGACGAGATGCCGATCCTGGGTCTCTGGGACCTGACACCCCAGGCGCCTCCTCCGCCAGACCCCGGCGTCGATGAGAGCTGGGTGAACTGGACCCTCCGGAGCCTCGCGGCAGGAGACCGGAGCTCCATCGCGTTCCAGTGGTCGATGCTGCAGCTCGAGGAGCACGGCGACTGGCTGAGGCCCTCGAGGTATGCGGCGGACATGCCGGAGCTCTTCATGAACGGAGCCATGAGCGAAGCCTGGCCCCTGGCGTTGGCTATGGCTGATCTCTGCTGCACCCAGCTCAAGCGACCCGCGGCTCTGCCGCAGCTGCTGCGCGTACTCGTGCAGTTCGCCCCCGAAGCGCCACCGCAGGAGCTGCCGCAGAACCTGGCCCGACTGGCCGCAAGCAATGGGTCGGCGAAGGCGCAGATGGAGTCTCGCGCCCTCGGCGCAGCGATGGCTCGTACGGACCTCGATGCGTACGTCCGGAGCCTTCATGCGCACGTGGTGCCGGACGCGAGCGTCCACGCCGGACCTCTTGCAACAGCACTGGAAAGGTCATGACCGTGAGCTTCGCGGATCTGCTGTACCCGTTGGTGACCACTGGCGACGCCGTTGGGGCGTGGGACCTGCTGGCAGGTCTGGAAGGCAAGGAACTCACCGAGGCGAGGGCTTGGTTCGCGAAAGCGACCCGCTGGTACGGGATGATTCCAGAGGGCGCGTTCCGCCAGGGCAGCGACTCGACCGCGAACCACGACGCCTGGTCCGAGAGCCACCGAATCATGGCCCTCTGCGCCGTCGAGCTGAGCGGGCCCGCAACAGCGGCCAAGCGCGTGCCTTGGGACATGTACTGGTGGCACCAGAAGTGCGTCGGCGACGAGCTCTTCGTCGATGCGGTATGCGCCAAGGACCCGGCGTGGGTCGCCGACTTCGTCGAAGCGGCGAGCCAGAGGACCGGAGACACGGTCGGCCGCGTCCTTCGCAACATCGGGGAAAGGGTGCCTCTGCCGTGCCCGGCCGGCCGCGGGTACACGCCCGCGTGGCAGAGGTACCCCGTGCCCGAGGACCTCGCCGGCGAGATCGCCGCCGACGCGTGGATGCCCGAGGCGCTCTACCGCTTCCTCGACAACGGCGAGTGCGGGAAGCTGCCGGAACTGCCTGAGGCGATCCGGGTCCTGGCGGACCGTGGAGTCGTGGAGCGTGCCCGCATGATCATGCACATCCTGGGCCTCCTCACCTCCCCGCAGAGGCCCGCGAGTCAGCAGGTTCTCGTACGGATCCTGGAGGCGCTCGACGTTCGCCCTGAGGACCTTCCTGGGCTCGACTACGTGCTGTCGGTCATGGCGACGAGCGTCGGCGTGGTGGGGAAGTATCTCCTGCCCCTCGCCATGCAGCTGGTCACGACCGCCGACGACCTGACGCAGCTCACCAGCACCGTCGCTGGGCGCCAGGAGAAAGGACTGAAGCAGACGCTGCTGAAGGCGCTGCAGGGTAACCTCCGCTCACGCGTCGGCGACGAAGCCGCCGGCGCGGCGCTTGCCGTTCTCAGCACGGACGAGGACGCGTCGTTCGCCGCGACTGTCGCTGCCGTGATATCGAAGCTCGGACTGTCGGCTCCACCGGCCCAGGAACAGCAGTTCCTGGGGCTGTGGGCCCTTGAGCCGACATGGGTGCCGGAGTCCGAACGGCCCGTCTTCAAGCGATGGGGCCGAGTGAGATGGTCAGCTCTGCTCAACAAGCAGGAGACTGACGAGCCCACCATGCAGTGCGTGTTGGTCACAGAGCTGCTCTCTTCCTTGGCCGAGCGCGGAGCTGACGCGGTCGCAGAGTTCCGAGATCCGACGCTGGCCCTCCTCAGCCTGCACTCCGTACGTATGTCACGACTGGCCGAAGCCGTGTCCGACCTGTTCCTTGCCGGTGGCCTTCGCTACCTCTGGGCCACCGCATTGGATATCGCGGATCGTGAGGCCCGGGAAGCGGTCCCGGCGGCAGGGTTCGCCGACGTGCTGCGCACCCTGACGAGGTTCGCTCCTGAAGTTCCGTGCCCGGAGCTTCCGTACGGCATCGCGGCTCTCGCCGCGAGCAAGGGAACGACGACGGCACAGATGCAGGCACGCGCGCTTGGGGCGGCGCTAGCAAGGACCGACGCCGACGCCTTCACGGAGAGCGTTCGAGCCAACCCGCCCCGTCCCCAACCCAAGCCGTACAGAGGTCTCTGGCATCCGACCGAGCCCGACCTCGCGATCCGCGACGCGAAGCTCGCTCCGATCCCCGCAGACTCGTACGTCGAGCTTCTGTCGCTGCAGCAACTCTTCCACAGCCCGAGCCACTACCCCCTGTGCGTGTACCCGCCGAACTATCCGAAGGCCAAGGAGGGGAACGTCTGGCTCGCTGAGCAGCTGCTCTCCGAGACCGTACGGATGGTGCGCGAGGACGGCGTGGCGAAGACAAGGGCCAAGATCGTCGACATCGAGCGCACCCTCGGCCCGGTGGGGACCGTGATCGCCATCGACCTATGGGCCAGCGGCCAGCTCACGCCCGAGCTGTTCTGGCGCCTCACCATGAACGGGAGGACCTACTTCAACCACCACCTTCCGACACCGTTCCCGTGGGGTCGGGTCGGCGACTGCCCGTGGTTCGACCGCGCGGTCCGTCAGGAACCGACAGAGCAGGTCGCGCTGCCGCCTTGGGTGGACGAGGTGACCACACGCCTGGAGTTCTTCCGGGCGATGGAGACGCTGCTGGTGGCTGACAGAAGCCCGGTCGTGTTGTCGACGCCGGTCTACGCGGACGGAACCCTCGACTTCGACGACCTCCTCGCACGGTTGGAGCAGGCACCGGGACCGGTGGCGCTGCTCGATGTGATCCAGGCGCTGTACCGGCTTCGTCGCTGTGCCCCGTCCCGCGCCGAGGAGGTGCCCTTGGACCGGTGGTGGACCGATCCCGCCCTCACCACCCCAGAAGGCGGCATCGCGCACGACGCGGGGCGCCTTCTCAGGACGTGGGTGTCCGCCAACGGGATGCCGAAGCGGCTCCCGGCGGTTCTGAAGCTTCACAATGTGAGCGCCTCGGCACCGGTTCCCTGGTCCATCTCGGTCATTGCTAAGAGCATGCTCGCCAGGGGCCACGAAGGCACCGGGCTGGACATCCTGAAGTTCATGCCGCTCGCCCCGGACCTCGTCGTACCGATCACGCCCGGTCTCGAACCCGAGCGGTTCCCGGTGGGGGCTCACTGGCCCTGGGGGCCGAGGATGCATGATGCGGCCATGGACCTCCTTGCCCAGCCGGCGTTCGACGAGGAGATCGACTGGCTTCCGATCATGCTGCCGCTCATCCAGGCCGAGCGCTTCGACCCGAGCCTGGTGGCCCGGCGAGGGATCACCGCGGGAATGGCGTACGCCTTCGAGCGTGTCTTCGAAGCCGGCGGGCTGGGAGGCGCCTGGCCGCTCGCGATGGCCGTCGCACTGAGCTCGTTGAAACCCTATTCGACTGCTGATCGTCCTTCGCCCTTCATCGACCTGCTTCTGTCGTACGCGCACGAGGTCCCGGACCACCAGATCCCGGAAGCCCTCCAGGCGTTCGCGGATCTGCCTGTCGATGATTCGCTCCACACTCAGGTCCGCCGTCTCGTCGCAGCATTGGAGCGCCCATGAGCACGTACGTGGCCGAGTCCCAGCTCGCGTCCAGCAGAGAGGGGTGGGAGCTCGACCTGGCCACGGCCTGGGCCAGGACCCCTGACGGGATCGTGGAGAACCCGGAGTTCTTCACCGGCTTCCTCGACCGGCCGGACGTCTTCGCGGCGGGGCTGCTGGCGGTCGCCGACGTGGCCTCGACGCGGTACGTGGACACGTCGCCGATCGTGATCAGGGACCCTGTCGTCACTGGCAGCGGGGACCGATTGCGGTTCGAGTCCTTCTCGGGCTGCAACGGGGTGTACGCGCGGTTCGACCTGCTCTCCGGTGGGCTCGGCGGCAACCGGGCGTCGTTCGGCACGACGAACGTCGACGTCAGCCCGCCGTTGCGGATGGCCATGGCCGGCATCAGTCGGGCGGAGCCGTTGCACCTGTCCGTGGGCCACGACGAGCTAGTTGCCTCGACGTTCGACGAGACGCACGTGGAGCGAAAGGTGGCGCTTCCCGACAGGTGGGTACGAGGGTTCGCCGAGGTGCCTCTGACGACGGAGCTGATGCGTCCTGTGGGCACTCTTGTCGGGCCGCAGATAGGGCAGCTCATGGCGTCACTGCCGAGGGTTGCGGCACCAGGACCCGACCTGTACGTGCGGCCGTACCGCCCGCGCTGGCTCGTCGCCCGTACGCCCACGCCCGGCGCTGTACATCTCGCCGGAGCGACTCGGCTACGGGGCTGCGAGCGGGTGCTGAGACTGGCGACCAAGCTGGACGTGTACGGGGCGGACAACGGCGCCTCGGCGTGGGTCTTCGAGCTGCCGTCAGCACGGCTCACGCTCGTGCTGAGCCCCGAGCCCTTCCGTGGCTTCTCCGGGGAAGGGTCGCTCCTGACCTTCCTCGCGCATCCTGAGGCGGAGCGACTCGGCATGGAGCTTCTCGACGAGATCGGCTGGGAGTCGACGATCGACCCGGGGGAGATGGCTGTACGAACGGGGCGGAGCGACGCCGAGATCTCGTCTGGTCTTGCGTGGCTGGCCGCGTCCGGGCGGCTCGGGTACGACCTCACGGACCGGTCGTGGTTCCACCGCGAACTGCCGATCGACCCGGCCAAGGTGTTGCGGCGAAACCCGCGCCTCGCCGACGCCCAGAAATTGCTCGCCTCCGGCGGCGTGAGCCCCGATGGCGCGTCGTGGCGAGTCCGGGGTAGCTCGGAGCCGTACTACACCGTCAGCGAGGACCTGACCTGTACATGCCGTTGGGAAGAGCGACATCACGGCACGCGCGGGCCATGCAAGCACATCCTCGCCGTACTGCTACACCGCGAGGGCGCGGCCGACGAGGCATCACCATCCAGCCTTTCCTCGACACCGAGCCCGGACCAGTAACTCGATCAGATCAGCGCAAGAAGAGGCAACGTGCGCAGTTGCGCGGCCCGCAGTGCCGCTTGCGGCAGATTCCGAACGGGGGAGAGAGACAAACAACTTGTCCAGGGGCACGTTTGCCCGCATAGGTCGTGCCGCCCGGAGGCAGGGCTACCCCACCGGCGTTTCGCCCTGCAGAGGAGTCCCTCGGCAACGTCCCTCTCATGTCCCTTCCTTGCTGGGCCAGCAACCAGCCACGTCCGCAGGGTTCTCCCATCGAAAGCCGCCAGGGGTTACCTGAGCGGCCATCAGGAGGGCAAACGCAACCACGTATCTGCCACACACCCGGTGCAAATCGGGCCAAGTAAGTCGTTGTGACGAAAAAGTCGGGGCTGCGCGGCGCGTCACACAACGAGTGCAGGCTTCCCGAGACCCTGCGCGGCGATGAGGCAGGTGGCGTGCGTGTGGCCGAGGAGAGCTCGATCCGGCCCGCTCTCGGCAACTCAGCTGCCGCCGCCCACCAAGGTGAGATCGGCAGTCGCCCCAGCGACAGCTCGGACCGGCATTCGCCAGTGTCTTGCGGGCATGACGTCGAGGTTGGAACGTCCGATTCTGCCGATGTCAGTTCCTTCCGGCTGACGACGAGGGTCGCTCGATAGGCGGTTCCGCAAGGGTCCGCCGACGCGCCCTGGTGCCCAGGATGGCAACATGTCCTCGACCGTCAAGAACTGGTGGGCCTGGCCAGTGCCGCGGGGCCACCGGGGCGCGGGAGTGTTCGCCGAACACATGGTTCGGCGGAGTCTGCCCTTGGAAGCGATCAGCCCGATCAAGGGCGAGCACTCAGGTTGATCCTCACGTAGCACAACGATTTGGGACTAACGTCCGTTTCGCTGTCCTGGAAGGAACTCACGCCTAGGGGCTGCCTCAGCAGGCGAGCCGCGCCAGGAAGCGAATGGTCAACGACCACCCCGAGCCGGCCAATCTGGGATTGGCTACGCTGAGCACGAGATGAACAACCACCGTGGCTACGGAATTGGTGTAAGTCGGGCCATCAGGCGGAGGATTCATAGTTAACTAGGAAATATCACAGGGAGTGATTCTCTCATGTTTGTCTACACAGCTTTCCATGCTGAGCACAAGAAGAAGCATATAGACAATGAAGGAGACCTGAACATCTATGGCGAGAATATCCAGAGATTCCTGGGCGTCTACTCCACCAAAGAGGCGGCGGATGAGGCAATTCGACGCATGAAGTCACTCCCTGGGTTTGCCGACGAACAAGACTGCTTCTTCATAGACGAGTTGACGGTAGACAAAGTGGGCTGGACGGAGGGCTTTAAGCATGACTGAGTCTGTGTCGCCGCCGTCAACTGAGGCGCTGTGGTGTGTCTACCATGTGGAACATTTCGATCCTCTCCGGCATCGGGATCGTGTTGGACGGATCCGAATCGGCAAGCGGGACGACTTATCCCTGATTGGGTGGTTCTCTTCTCGCAACACGGCAAGGTCCGCAATACAGTCGGTGATTGAACAGCCGGGTTTTGTTGACGAGCCCGAATGCTTTGTCATTCTGGAGTTTCCAATGAATGCAGACCTTTGGCCGGTTGGTTTCCGGCCCACGTTGCGTCGAGAGAAGTCATAATCGCTGGGTCGCCACACGTGCCGGCGAGATTCATCGCCAGGGTGTGACCTCCATCTACCCCCGACCAAGCACACACTGGCTGCAGGGTGTGGGATGGAGGGGAGTGCCGACCTTCACGAAGGCCATGGTCTCGCTGGAGACTCGCCCGCCACCGATCGACACAACGAGAACGCGTGCTCATCCAGTTCCTCAAGACCGAAACCGACTCGACCATGAGCCAGCTCGCACGAACTCCACACGACACGGGACGTCCGCTCAGCATCCAAGCGAGCTCACTAGCGCTCCACCGACGGCTCTTGAATCAACCTCAACTGCCGCGGTGAGCGCGGTCAGCACGCTCGCAAATGCCGCACATCGCCTAGCTGACGGGTGAAGAAGTGACCGACAGGGTCAGGTAGTCATCGACTTTGGTTAAAGACCAGCCGCCTGTGGCCGGCTTCACGACTACGATGACCGAGGCCCCGGGTCCGACGTCCACCTCGAGTGTTGGGCTGCCAGTCCAGTCGATGCGAGCGCGCACAGCATGACGCCCGGCGGGAACCTCCAGCTCGAGCACCTGCCCACGCCGTACCGCTCCTCGGGGCTCCCCATCCACGTCGAGCCGGTAGGAACGCAATAGATCGCGCCGCCACACCCCTCCAGGCCTCCGCACGACCAGCCGCCCGTGCTCCCCAGACAGCGCTGGGGCCCGCGGCTCCTCGTCGGCGGGGACAGGCATCGGCGTTTCGGCTGCGTAGGGCGGCGCTGAGCCTCCGGTTGTGGGGTCTGCGCCGGTGCTGCGTTTCGTGGACGCCGACGGCACACCGCGCCTGCCACTGGGCTTCTCGCCCGACTCGCCTTCGGCGTCGAAGAGCCTGTCTCGGAGCTGGTCGTACTGCCCCGCCGCGCGGCGTTTCCAGCCGAGCAGGATCAAGACTCCCATCGCGGTCACCGTGACCAGAATCGCGATGAGCTGGAGCGTCACCCAACGGCCTGGCTGGGCAAGCCCCATCTCGACCAGGCACAGGCTGAAGAGTGTCCAGAGAGCAATGTCGATCCCGGGTCCATGCGGAAATGGCCCGCGCAGGCTGACCCGAGCGAAGGCCCGGCGGAAGCGTCGACTAAGCGCCCACGGCAACACAAGGCCAGACCAAATAAGTCCAGCCGTGATCAGCAAAACGACCGTGAACGACATCATCACCTCGCCGCAAACACTAGGGCATGCCCACGCCGGCACGGCTTCTCACCATCGCCACTACCTTCGTGCCGCGACGCTCGCCACCACGGGCGTCACTCGGCGCCTCGGCCCGCATGCCGAAGCTCGTCGAGACGCTCGCTCATGCCGCGCAGTGCGGGATCTTGACTTGGCAAAGCTGGGATCGCGAGGGGATGGTGCGAAGGAGGTGTGCAGCGGACGGACCGGGGAGGTGTCAGGCCTGGGTGCCCTCTTCGTAGGGGACTGCGAGCTGAGAGGCGATCTCCTGGGCTATGGATCGTGAGCGGAAGTAGCCGTGCTCTGTGGGGGAGCAGGCAAGGCCTGTCAAGAGCAACACCTTGCCGTCAGACGTCCTGACGGTCGGTGCGGTGAAGTTGCTACCGAAGCTGGTCCCGACCCCGGCGATGTCGGCGATGCGCACCCTCTTCCGGAAGCCCGCATACGGGAGGTTCACCAAATGCTCATGATCGAGAACGAGACCGCTTCGGACGGCCGTGACGACGATCCACAGGCCTAGGAGGACAACCAGGGTCGGAAACACGACCATGATCAGCGCGTCAGGCACGGTTCCGAGGTACCACGCTTTCCAAGGCAAGACCATGAAGAAGGGCAGTCCGGCGAAGAAGAGACCGACGACGAGAACCGCCCACCTCCACGGGGACCGTCCCAAGACTCTCTTCGTCATGATTCCTGCTCCAAGGGATTGTCGTTGCTCAGGCATCGCGTCCTAGCCCTCACTCATCGTGACATGTGTCGGGCGCGACTCGTCTGAAGATCAGCCACCACCGCCAAACGCTGGGTGATCACGTCCCGTCGCGAACATCCGGTTCTGCCGCGGTGGGTGGTCGGTCTCTTCCCGTGTTGGCCGACGCTGAAGACCAAACCTCGTGCGCGGGCGAACCCGGAGTCACCGGAATCGAGCGTCCTCCCGCGGCCATGGACTCAAGTAGGTGAGACCGGTCAGCACCTCGGTGGTACTGGCATGCATCTCGATCAGGCGTCGTAGCGGGTCGGTGGGATACGGAACTTCGTCGGGCGGGGGTGGCTGTGGCGTCGTCAGCTGCCCATCCTTGAACAGCTGGAAGAACGCTGTGTTGTGTGCTTTCCACAGGTCATACGGATGCGCGTTCGTTCCAAGGAACCAGAAATGCGTTGAAGAAGATTCCGCGACCCTTAGCACCAGATCGATGCGGTCTGGGTCCGCTAGGGACACGCCTGGCTTCGTCTTCACGACCGGCAGGAAGTTGAGGATCTCAAGTGCGCCCAAGGCCAGTGCATACAGCAGGACGAGTTCGCTGCAGTAGTGGTCGTACCGGGGCCAGCCCATGGAGGCGTCGCGCCCATACGTTTCGCGGCGATGATCGGCCACCGGGTGGGCATAGCTGCTCAGGAACCGGTAGTGCGCCGCGAGCCGATTCGCGTCTGCATCGGCGAGCAGTGCGTTCTCTCGTAGGTTCGTAAGAAGAGATGACCATGTCAGGTAGGTCCGCCACAAAGCCTCGTTCTCCTCGGCGAGAAGTCGTAGGTCTTCGAGTCTCAGGTACGGCGTATCCGTCTGAGCGCTCGGAGGGCCAAGTGTCGGCAGATACTGGTCCAGAAGGAAGTAATAGATGCTCAGCTGGATCTTGTTGCCGTGTTCGTCGGGTTCGCTGAACAGCCCCTCACGGACGATGCGGACGTCTCCCTTCTTCGTTCGGCTCCAGTCCCGGAT
>Ga0182021_10009221_pt1 | contig 11684 bp, 7 predicted proteins | sample 612E3MmetaG_FD_120493 | JGI IMG/M metagenome (GOLD analysis project Ga0182021, IMG submission 120493) | Permafrost microbial communities from Stordalen Mire, Sweden - 612E3M metaG (Illumina Assembly) | ecosystem: Environmental > Terrestrial > Soil > Wetlands > Permafrost | place: Sweden...
ACGTGTAGCCGCCATACGACGTGCCGTAGATGCCGACGCGCGTCTTGTCGAAATAGGGCCGGTTCCAGAGCGCCTTTATGCCCTCCGCCATGTCGTCCATCTCGGTGATGCCCAGCTTGAGGTAGATGGAATCCAGCATCCTCTTTCCCATACCCGGCACCGCGCGCGACGAGAGGCTGACGATCAAAAAACCATATTCAGCGTTCGCGCTCGGCATGGTGAAGTTTTCCGTGGGAACGTTGTTCCCGGCTGCCGGCCCACCGTACACGGACATGAGGGTCGGATACTTTTTGCCGGGATCAAAATTCGATGGGAAAGCGATCGTCCCGTAGAGTGTCGTCTTGCCGTCGGCTGCTTTGTATGTGTACATCTCGACCTTCTTGAGGCCGAGCTGGTCGAATTTGGTGGTATCGGCGTTCGCTAGCTGTGTCAAGACCTTGCCGGAAGCATCGATGATTTGTGTCGATGCGGGTTGATCGTGGGTCTGGTAGACATCGACCACAAACTTGTTGTCCGGCGAAATGCCGCAGCCGCCGCCCCCGCCTCCCATGTTCGGCATCTGCGGCGCAGGAGCCGGTGCGCCGCCGCGGCCTCCCCTGCCGCCCCCGCCGCAGTTGCCGACGCTGTGGTTATATTTGGGATCGGTCAGGCGCACATCGCCTTTGCCGTCGAGGCCGACGCGATGGAGCTGCATCTTCATATAATTGTCTCCATCGCGCGCCATGTAATACATCACACCCGCTGTCTCGTCGACTTTGACGATGTTTGCCGATTCGAAGCTGGTGTTGTTAGTAAGCACTGCCAGCTGTTTGCCGCTGAGATCGTAGAGATAGTAGTTGCGCCAGCCGTTGCGTTCGGATTCCCAGATAAAGCGGCGGTTGTCCTTGAGATACTGCATGGCGGGCCGGTTTTCGGTCCATCCGGTCGGCCATTCCTCGCGCACGATTACGCGGCACTTGCCCGTCGCTGGGTTGCACGCCGTGAACTCCATGATCTGCTGACGTCGATTGGTGCGATTCATGAGTAGCTCGGTGCCGTCGGGAGACCAGCGCAAGTTGTACACATAATGTCCGATCGCATCATTCGTAAAGGGCTGGCCGTTGCGTACGTCCATCCGGGTCGCCTGGCCGGCTGTCGTGTCGTAGACAAAGACATCCGCAATCGGATTGGGAGCTCCTGGTTTCGGATATGCCTCGATGTCGAGCGTGTCCTGCACCTGCGTCTGATTCATCTGCAGGTAAAAGTCGATCACCTGGCCCTCGTCAAACCGGTAGAAGCCGACTCTCTTGCTGTCCGGCGCCCACCAGATGGCGGTCGTCTGCGTCAACTCTTCGCCGTAAACCCAGCTGCCCGTCCCATTTTTGACCCGAGTCTTTTCACTGCCGTCGGCGGTGACGGCCTTTTCACCGGAACCATCAAAGTTGGCAACCCAGAGATTGCGTCCGCGATAAAACGCCTTCAACTTTCCGTCCGGTGAGACAACGCAATCGATCTGGCGCCCGCGTGCAGCTGAAGCTGCCGGACATCCTTCTATGGGAGTCAGCGGCATTTCTGTTTGTTCCTGTTCCATTCCGCCCCTTCCGCGAGCTGCCGGCGGGGTCTGAGTCTGGGACTGCTGGCCTTGTCCCTGGCCTGCGGCCGGCGGCGGCGTTCCGCGTCCGCGCCCACCGCGCCCTCCAGCAGCAGGGGCTGGAGCGTCGCCGGTTTCCGTTGCCTTCAGGGTGGCGATATCGAACGCATAGGCCTTGCCATTGTGCGTGTACGTGAACGACCTGCCATCTTCCGCCCAAGAAACACCAAGAGCGCCCGAGACCACCGACCCGGAAATAAGAGGCTGCATTTTTGTGTACTGATCATAGCCAGGCATGGCCTTGAGGCGATCCTGTGCACCAGAATACGCGACGGCGAAAGCGATGAACGTGATGGCTGCGATCGCGGTACGCGCACCGAGATTGCTACTTTTCATTGCGGTCTCCTCCCGAGACTGTTGTAATGGTCCGGTCCTTCAGCAATTGCCCTGCGCTCTCCATAAATCGGTGACAGCAACTATATCACCAATTTCGGGAACGGCCCGGTTTTCCGGTGATGGCAAGGAAACTGGTGAAATAGTTGCTGTCGCCGATTTCAAAGAGTTCTGCGAGACCTTTCATCCGATCTTGTATTCGCTGCCGGGGTTGACGACCGCCGCCTTGCCGCCTGCGAGTTCGACCTTGCGTGCAAACTCGTGCGGATCGGCCTGGATCACATCAAATGTGCCGTAGTGCATCGGGATGTTGATCTTGGCTTTGAGAAAGCCGGCTGCCCTCACGGCATCGTCGATTCCCATCGTGAAGTTATCCCCGATCGGAAGCAGGGCGACATCGAGCGGTCCCCATGCTTCTCCGATCAGCTGCATATCGAGAAAGAGACCGGTGTCACCTGCGTGATAGACCTTCTTTCCTCCCATGGTCAGCACGATGCCGGCGGGGTTTCCGAGCGCCTCGCCGTTTGGGCCGGTCGAGCCATGGTGGGCGATGGTCAGTTTGACGTGCCCGAACGGAAATTGGTGCCCGCCGCCGATGTGCAGCGGATGTCCCTTGCATCCCTGGCCGCCAAGATAGTTGACGATTTCGTAGTTGGAAATAACCAGGGCGCCGGTCTGCTTGGCGATGGCTACTGTGTCGCCGATGTGGTCTCCATGCCCGTGGGTTATCAGGATCGCGTCGAGCGTCCTGAATGCATCGGCCTTCACGTCTGCCTGCGGGTTGCCGCTCAAGAACGGGTCGATAAGCACGCGATGGCTGCCGTCGTCGAATTCCCAACAATCGTGTCCGTGATAGCGCAGCATCAGCATAATCTGAGTCCTCCGTCGAATAGATACCTGTAGGGGCGCCACCTGTGGGCGCCCGGTGGGGAGACGCGATGTGGTGAACGGGCAGGCACAGGTCCCGCCCCTACAGTCGAGATGGTGCGGTAGCGTGACATGAGCATCATGGTCCTTGCATTCGTATCAGACGGATTCCTCGCTATCGCAGGATTTCCAACGTGAGATGGCTGCCAACGACGGCGACCCAGCGATCGAAATCGATGGTCGCGGCGGATGCCGCACGTGGAAAGACGCACTGCAGCGTTCCGAGACGAATGTCCGCATGGTTTTTCATGTTAAAAACGATCGACGCAGGCGTCTCGCTGGTTTTGTTGAATGATTCCAGGGAATACAGAACATCCGTATCCGGTCCGATTTCCAGAAATCGGTCCACCAGATTCGTATCTCCTGGGCGCCAGACGCAATAGTCGGCGCCTTCTCGCAGTTGGGCCGATTGGGTGCTCGACATTTTCTGATCGGACAAAACCTCGGTAGAACCAATCTTGCCGGTCCACGTTTGAGGACTGAAGTGGATCCTGAACTCGCTTTTCCCCGCGTCGACAACCTTTGAGCGGACATTGGGCATTTGCCAGCTTTTCACAACCTTCGCCGCTTCGTCTCTTTTGAGGACCGGACGCGGCGGAAAGACGACTGGAGAATCTGCGATCTGCGAATTTTCAGCCGCAGTGCCTGCGTTGCCGTACGACAGTCTTACGCTCGTCTGTGCTTCCATGCCGTCCGACAGGATAAAATAGGCGGACGCACCGAAGCTCAGCTCCCGGCTCTGATTTCTCACGGCCGTATTGCGAGGCACCGTCGCCGTGCGGCAAATCAAGAACCGGTAGGTCACATCGTTCGATTTTACGGCCTTGCATTCCCAATGGTCCGTCACATCCGGGGCATACCTATCTTCGAGTTGTGGCGAGATGAAGCTGTAGATTTTCCCGGTGCTCCGCTGGCCTATCAGGAACAGATATGGTAGCTCAAAAACGTAGGACTGAGTTCTCGGATCAAAGACGGCGCTCACCGGCGCGTTAACGTTGACATCGACCTGATCCAAGCTGATTTTCCCTTCGGAGTAGGCATCGACGCTTGGACCTACCGGGAACTCAGTTGTTACCTGGATCGGTCCCTGTTCTCCAGTGCAGGGCCCTTTGAAGCTGTAGACGGACAGATCCGTCTTCACTTCGTCAATGCTGCTGCGGCACCACTCACCCAGGCTGCGGTCCTCATTGAAGAACGCAACCGTCCTCCACTCTCCTTTACTCGCCACGAGCTCGGAGCATTGGATCGGTTGAGCCAATTGAAACGCGTGCTGAAGGTCCGCATCGCGGAACATGCCGAAGATGCTGTGCAGCTGATCGAAGAATTTCGATCCATAGGCGCTTTCATCCGGAGGCTGTAGCTGCCGTTGACGTTGGGCATAAATGCCGGCGGGCGCGAACAAAAAACAAATCAAGAAAACCACACGCAGGGGAGTCAACGCACATTTCATCACAACTACTGCTTAACATGGCGAGGATCTGCAGTCAAGGAACCAACGCATGTGATCACATCCCGGCGGAATTCGTGTGCAGGATGGAAATGGATCACAGAATTGCGAACAGTCACCAGCCGAGTCCTGTGAAAAATGAAGACGGCAAAGTATGACCGGGTCGGCAGAGCCAGAATCTCAATCCTCTTGACTTGAAAAATCCCTGCTTGAGTGCGAGGATGTTGGTCAGCGTAATGATCCAACGTATTCACAAGGAGATGTGCATGCCAAGAACAGTTCGTTTCTCACTATTCGGCGCGGCCGTTTTGGTGTTTGGCGCCGGACTGATGCTCGCGCAAGATAGTGCGCCCGACCCGGCACAGAAGGTGATGGATGCCGCGTTTGCCAAGGCCAAGGCGGAGAATAAGGCGGTGTTCGTCCATTTCGCCGCTTCCTGGTGAGGGTGGTGCAAACGGCTGGAAGCCGTTTTAGACCATCCCGACTACAAGTCCATGTTCAATGACAATTATGTCCTGGTAAGGCTCGACACCCAGGAACACACCGACCAGGCAAAAAAAGACCATGAGAATCCCGGCGCCGATAAACTGATGGCCGACTGGGGAGGCGGCAAAGCGGGCCTGCCCTTCATTGTGATATTGAACGCGAACGGCGAAAAACTTGCCGATTCGAACCGGACTCCACCCAAGAATACGAACATCGGTTGTCCGGCCTCGCCAGAAGAAGTCGAAGCGTTCAAGCAGATGCTCAAAGAGACTGCGCCTCGCATCACTGCTGAACAGCTCAATAAACTCGGCGACTATTTCATAGAGCTCAACAAGAAAAAGTAGACTGGCTCCATCAGTCCGGCAAACTTAGAAGACCGCCACGGATTCCACTGATTTCATAAGATCCTTTTGTGAAATCAGTGGAATCTGTGGCGGCTTTTATGAGGCTGCCAGCTTTTCGCTTGCGTTTTCCGTCCGGCTCGCGATAAATACTCCTCACGCAATCAAGGCTATCCGCGCACACACATTGCGCGCAATCGACATTTATCATCAGGCATTCACGAAGGAGAGACAGCCATCATGCGCACAAGAAAGTTCGGATTTGTGCTTGCTCTGGCAATGGCGATGGTGCCGTGGGCGATCGGCACAGCCCTTTACGCACAGGGCAGCATTTCCCCACCCAAATTCGGCCAGTACACAGCCGGCGACGATTATTTCCTGGGCAACTATACCCAGCTCCAGCAGTACTGGGCGACGCTCGCAAAAGAGTCAGATCGGATGAAATTGGTTGAGATGGGGAAGACGTCCGAAGGGCGGCCGATGATGATGGCGATCATCACTTCTGCCGCCAACCACAAGAACCTGGAACACTACCGTGATATATCACGGAGGCTGGCGTTGGCAGAAGGACTGACAGATGATCAGGCGCACAAGCTGGCCTTGGAAGGCAAGGCCGTTGTCTGGATCGACAGCGGGTTGCACGCCACCGAATGCGTTCCGGCACAGCACCTATTCAGCTTCGCTTACGATATGGTGAGCAAATCGGATCCGGAAACGCTGCGCATCCTTAACGACGATATCCTCCTGCTGGTTCCAGTCAATCCGGACGGCATGGAGCTGGTATCGAATTGGTACATGCGCATAGCGGAGCCCACGCAGCGCTCAACCGGCGGCCTTCCGGTTCTATATAGCCATTACGCCGGACACGACGATAACCGCGATTCATTCATGGTGAATCTGTCGGAGACCGAGGCCATTTCCAAGCAAATGTACTCCGAGTGGATTCCACAGATCATGTACAACCAGCACCAGAGCGGCCCGGCCGGTTCGGTGCTCTTCACTGCGCCCTTTCGCGATCCTTTCAACTACAACCAGGACCCGCTCGTTCCGATGGGCATAGATCTCGTCGGCTCGGCGATTCACAACCGGCTTATCGCGGAAGGGAAGCCCGGCTCTGTCATGCGCAGTGAGGCGCCTTACTCGACCTGGTTCAATGGCGGCGTTCGCACTGCAACCGGTTTTCACAATCAGATCGGCATCCTGTCCGAGATCATTGGGAACCCCACGCCCGCCCCCATCCCGTTCGTGCCGTCGCGCTTCGTTCCCAACGGAAATCAGCCTGACCCGGTCATGCCGCAACTCTGGCATCAGAAGCAATCGATCGACTACCTCATTACTGCAGACCGCGCCATCCTCGACATCGCGTCGAAGATGCGCGAGGACTTCCTGTACCGCATCTACATCATGGGAAGAAACTCCATTCAGCGCGGCAGCCAGGATTCCTGGACAATCACGCCCAAACGGCTGGTGGCTCTCCAGGAGGCCATTGCCAAGGATCAACAAAGCGCCCAGGGTGCACAGGGGGCGGTAGCCGGCGGCAGAGGTGGTCGCGGAGGCGCGGGCGGAGCCGCGGGCGCTGGAGGCGCTGGTGGCGGTGGAATGACAGCTCCTGTGGTAAGTGGTGAAACCCAAGCTCCGAATGTCGGCCGCGGAGGCGTCAACGTCAAGTACCTGGATACCGTGCTGCACGATCCTGCCAAACGCGATCCACGCGGCTACATCATCCCTTCGGACCAGCCCGATTTTCTGACGGCAACGAAGTTCATGAACATCCTCATGAAGACAGGCATCGTGATCCAGCGCGCTACCGGTTCGTTTCAGGTGGCAGGGAAGACCTATCCGGCTGGATCCTATGTCATCAAGACCTCGCAGGCTTTTCGACCTCACCTTCTCGATATGTTTGAGCCGCAGGATCACCCGGACGATATACCGTACCCCGGAGGGCCGCCGACTCCACCGTACGACATTACAGGCTGGACCCTTGCCTACCAGATGGCGGTGCAATCCGATCGCGTCCTCGACGGTTTCGACGGTCCATTCGAAAAGATTTCGTCGTTGATCAAGATCCCCGCAGGCAAGATCGTGGGGGCACAGAATGCGGCAGGATATCTGCTGAGCCACCAGGTCAATGACGCGTTTGTCGGAATCACGCGCCTGTTGAAGGCCGGCGAGGATGTGTACTGGCTGAAGGCGCCATTCTCCATCAATGGCAAGACGTATCCGACAGGCACAATTTTCGTTCCTTCAAAGTCCACGACACGAGCGGCATTGGAAAAGGTCTCCGCAGATCTCGGACTAAGCTTCGATGTGTGTCCTACGATGCCTTGGGCCGGGAACTCGGTCGAGGCCCTTAAGCTGAAGCCGCTACGGGTAGGTCTATGGGATACCTATGGCGGATCCATGCCATCAGGGTGGATTCGTTATATGTTCGAAATCGCGTTTCCGGGCACTCCGTTCGAACTGGTGTTTGCGCCGGATCTCGACAAAGGAAATCTCATCAGCAAATACGATGTGATCATTCTGCCTGACGGTGCCACCATTGGTGGCAGAGGAGGCGGCGGCGGTGGCGGCGGACGTGGCGGCAACGCCAATATTCCTGCTGAGTATCAGAATCGCGTCGGATCAATGACGGCGGCGACGACGCTGCCTCAGCTCAAGAAGTTTATAGAAGATGGTGGGACGCTGGTTGCAATCGGATCCGCGAGCAATATCGGATTTCAGTTGGATCTCCCGATAGCCAATGCGATGGTTGAGAAGTTGCCGGATGGTTCAGAACAGCGACTCCCTTCGACAAAATACTTCGTACCGGGATCTGTCTTGCAGGTAACTGTCGACGGCACAAACCCGGTCAACTACGGCCTGCCGGAGAAAGTGGACATCTTTTTCGACAACAGTCCCGTCTTCCGCCTCCAGCCTGATGCCGTGCTCAAGGGAGTCCGTCCGCTGGCATGGTTTGCCAGTGCCGAGCCTCTCAGGAGTGGATGGGCCTGGGGTCAGGGTTACCTGAAGGGCGGCATCGCTGCGCTCGAGGCTCCGATCGGGGCGGGGCGGGTGGTGCTGTTCGGGCCGGAGCTTACCTTCCGTGCACAGCCGCACGGCGCCTTCAAGTTTCTTTTTAACAGCATGTATCTTGCAGGCGCAACGCCGGTGAAACTCGGATCCACGGCCGCGAAGTAGTTTCATGCAGAATGAAAAGGGTGGATTACAAAGGGCCAAAAAGCAAAGGCCCCGGAGGGGTCGCAGACAGTAGCCCCGGGCAAGCGCAGCGCAGCCCGGGGTAGGATATATGAAAATAAACGAGCCCCAGCAGGGGCGATAGAATGAAGGCAATGGCGGATGCAATATTGATCTTTTCTTTCGCCCCAGGGCTCTTTGTCGCTTTCCGGCTGACCCCGGGCTGCGCTACGGGGCCACGGCCCCTTCGCTTGCCCGGGGCTATTGTCTTGGGACCCCTCCGGGGTCCGCAAAAGCGTTGCCACGTCCGCTTTGGGAGGCTTGCTGAAGCCGCCAGGTTTAGAACTCGATCCTGAATGTGACGTTTTGAATGGCGGCGAAAGTTCTAGTATGCTGACTCCGCGCCGGATAGGCGCGTGTCTTCGCCGCCCGCGCTCATCATTCCTCTTGCTGCGGCAGACAGACGACGGACGCCTTCCTCGATGCGCGCCACGGGCATGTGCGAGTAGCTGAGCCGGAGCGTGTTCTCTTTGTTCCCCTTGGGGAAAAATGATCCTCCCGGAACGAAGGCGACATCAAGCTCCAGGGAACGGCGCAGGAGCTCGCGCGCGTCCATGTGAGGCGGCAGTTCGACCCAGAGGAACAGACCGCCGGAAGGGCGGGAGAAGCGCACGCCTTTGGGCATCTCTTTTTCCAGCGCCCGAATCATGGCATCACGACGCTCACGATAAACGGCGCGCATGCGCGACAGGCTCTTGTCGAAATCAAACATTTCCAGATAGGCAGAGATCTGCATCTGACACAGCGTCGAAGTATGCAGGTCGCTGCCCTGTTTGAGGATCACGTATTTCTCGTAGAGCGGGCTGCTTGCCGTGAGCCAGCCGATGCGCATTCCCGGACTCAGGACTTTTGAAAAAGTCCCGATGTAGACGATATGTCCCTTGCTGTCGAATGATTTGATCGGCGGGAGCGGCAGTCCTTCGAAACGCAACTCGCCGTAAGTATCGTCCTCTACGACGGCCACGGAATGCTGTGCGACAATCTCGGCGAAGCGGCGCCGCCGCTCCAGCGACCAGGTCGTGCCGGTGGGGTTCTGAAAATTTGGCACGACATAGATAAGCTTGACGCGGGCGCAATATTCCAGCCGCCGTTCCAGCGCCTCCAGATCCATCCCTTCATCATCGGTCGGCACTTCCACCCAGCGAGGCGCGAACACCTTAAGAGCCGAAATGGCTCCGATGTATGTCGGGCTTTCGCAGATCACGGTGTCTCCCTCGTCGAGAAACAGCTTGCCGGTCAGGTCCAACGCCTGCTGGGCGCCGGTTGTGATCAGCACGTCCTCAACTGATGCCCGCACGCCCCCTCGAGCTGCCATACGGGCAACGAGCTTTTCACGAAGCGGCAAGTACCCCTCCGTGGTCGAGTACTGAAGGGCCTGGGCGCCCTGTTCCTGAAGGACCCTGCGCGTCGCTTCTTCTAGTTCCCGGATGGGTAGCAACTCGGGCGCAGGCAGGCCGCCGGCAAAGGAAATGATCTCGCCGCGCTGGGTGATCTTCAACATCTCGCGAACATCGGATGCCCTCAAGGCTTCTATTCGCCGTGCCAGCTGCAATGCCATTCTCGACTCCTCGCGCCAAGCCTTTTCAGATACGTATCTCATTGTATTAGAAAATTCCGCGCCAGTCACCGAAATCACCGCTTGGGGGACCGTTTCCGAGGTTGCGTTAAGATGGTCGAGAAGTCCGGCTGCAAGCCGCAATCGGCATACAATCATAACCGCGTTTGCAGCCGGACTATGAGAGAGTTCGACTATAGCGTACTACTTTGACTTGGGAGGCAGCAGAGGAACTAAGATTGGCCCATACATAAAGCCCTTCCGGATTTCCACCCCATTAAGAACTGCGGACAGGATCAGCGGGTCCCCGTTCTCCGATTGTACGTATATCCTGTAAACTCCTGCGGGTACATCCTTGATCGAGAACGCGCCGTCTTCACTTTCAATCTGACGGCTGAAGATTGGGTTTGATGTTGATGGCAAGTTTGCAAAGATTATCGAAAATCGTTTTACCGGGTGATTCTCAGAATCAAAGACTTTTCCGAAAATCCCGGCACCTTCGAATGGCAGGCGAAATTCCACCACCGGCGGCGCGGGCTGGGTGTCGAAGATCAGTTTTTGCTCTGCATACCCTTGTCTCGTAACACTGATTTGTGAGACGGGTGGATTGGATAGGGGCAGCACAAATCTGCCATCCGCATCCGTATCCACTACTCCTTCAAGAGGCGGTGGCATTCCGCCGTCTCTTCGAGTACCCGCAACAGTTACTTTCGCACCCCGCACCGGCCTTCCGGTCTCGGAGACCACTCTTCCGCTGATAATGTCGGCCTGTTCCAGAATGACCTCGACAGGTGGCGCCTTCGGGTCGAGGCTAAACACATTAGCCTTGTAACCATTGGCGCTGACCGTGCAGGGAACCGAAGCTGCGTCCGGAGCCAGAACCCACTCCAGCCTCCCGGTTCCAGGCTCCCCATTCTGCATACGGGCCGTAAAAGACGGATTAAGCGATAATAGCAGCGATCCCACAGGGTCGTTAATCACCGCCCCCAGGCGGTTTTTCACCACGAACGAGATCGTGTTGCCAGGTTTGAGGTGAAGATCGACCTGCTCGCATGGTCCGGCCTTTAACGTGATCATTTTCGGACCATTCACAACATCCCTGATAAATCCCCGGGCTGAAGCACTCACAGTCATGCGTCCTGCAGGCAACCCGGCTAGGGTGAACCTGCCGGACGCATCTGTGACGCCGGAAATGTAGGAAGCATGCACGGTTATGCCACCGCCCCATGTGCCTCCGACCCCAACTCTCGCCCGGGCGAGTGGTTCGCTCTCACCGGCGAACACTCTACCTTCTATGCATGCAACAGGCACAGGTAGTTTGTAATTCTTGACGCTTGTGCCAGGTGCCCGCATCGACAGGAGATCTTCCATCTTTACGAAACCAGTTTTTTCGATCAGAACTACAGCGCTTGGCATGGGAGCGTTCAGGCGAATGGTGTAGCGCCCCTCGGCGTCGCATCGCTGGGAAGCTGCGGGAGCGGGCCATTCTTTGTCGGGTGTAGTCGGTTTCGAACTGTAAATTGACACAATTGCGCCAGGCAGAGGGTCTTCATGCTCCGAAGTGACCACGCCGGTAAGTACATACTCGCTGACCGCGCCAGGCTCTTCTGGCAAAGTCTCAGCAATCGGAATATAGATTGGATTGCCTATTCCAACCGTTATCTGTCCGGACGACGTGGATGTGAGAGCGGTCGGGGCACCCACGGACGTTATGCGCGCGCCGCTCTGGAG
>Ga0182021_10009222_pt1 | contig 11683 bp, 9 predicted proteins | sample 612E3MmetaG_FD_120493 | JGI IMG/M metagenome (GOLD analysis project Ga0182021, IMG submission 120493) | Permafrost microbial communities from Stordalen Mire, Sweden - 612E3M metaG (Illumina Assembly) | ecosystem: Environmental > Terrestrial > Soil > Wetlands > Permafrost | place: Sweden...
CTTGCGAGAGCCACGGATACTCGGCGCGAGAGTCGGTACTTGACGTTCTGGCGGAGAGCTTTGAGTGGGCGGATACGTATGTGAAGAACAAAAAGTGATTCGGTCGACGACATCATGGAGTTCCGCGGGTTCCAGGTGCGCATAGTACTGCTGAGTAATCTTCACATCGCTGTGCCCGAGCGAAGAGCACCACGTCGCGGAGCCATGGCTCCCTGATGGTGTCGAGGAGCCGCTGGAATTCCTCTCGACCGTAGTATGCGGGTTCTCTTTCGGGCACCCGTGCGAGAGAAACCCCATCAAGCGGACTCCTCCGGAGCATATTCCACCGGACACCCATCCGGAATGCCGCCTTGAGCGTTCGGAGCTCGATGTTGACAGTACTCGGAGCCACAACCGCTAAACGTTCGATCTTGTATCTATCAATAATACGGGGAGTTAGAGACCTTAGGGGAGGATTGCCTGCAGACTCTTGGAAATGGGCGAATGTGGTGCAGTATATAGATAATGTCCCCGGCTCGAGCGTCGCCTCTACATACTTCAAAACCTCACGGAGAAGGTCCGACAGGTGAGGAGACGTCTTTCCGCCGGTCGATTTCCTTGCCATATACTCAATAGCAGCAAAGTGGCCTCAATTTTGAGCATATGTGCCCGCCCACAGCAAAGACCTAATGTACGAGTCCCCAGAATGCTCGGAAATCGAGATCTTGCTATTTAACTTTAGGGGCTAATTTTAAATAAGACTTACCGATATTAAAGGACGCGACACACCCAGATCCGGATTCTTAAATTAGACCCAACGTGGGCAAGGCGTCCGTATTCGAACACCCGATGTTTCGAAAATGAACGCTTCCCCTTGTCTTTCTCTGCGTCTAACAGATTTTGTGTGAGATTATATGGCTTGAATCTTGCGGCAAACGCTTGAATCCCACGGTGCTTTAGCATGAACTCTCCATTGATTGCACAGGCAAATCGTTGAAGACCTTTCTGAAAACCGCACTTCGAAGCCTGGTCCGGCGGAAGGGTATTTCATTGATCAATATATCCGGGCTCGCATTGGGCCTGGCTGGCTTTCTGATAATCTCCCTTTACGTGCAGAACGAGCTGAGCTACGACAAATACAATGCGAATTACAAGCGAATTGTCAGGGTTACCGAGATCGATTCGAGTGCAAGCACACCATTGGAATATGCAAGGACCCCCGCACCCCTCGCGGAGGCCCTCAGGAGAGAGTTCCCAGCGATTACAAATACTGTGAGGCTCGTAAAGTCGGAAAAGGTACTCGTCTCCTCGGGTGAGAGGAGATTTTATGAAGAAAATGCCTTCTTCGCCGATCCATCTATCCTATCGGTCTTCACGTTCCCGCTGTCCATCGGCGATGCGCAGACTGCGCTGAGTGAACCGAGGGCAATTCTTCTCACCGAGCAGACGGCGCGGAGATATTTCGGCGATGCCGACCCGTCAGGCCGTCTCGTAAGGTGGGATAACAGGTATGACCTTAAAGTAACCGGGGTGCTAAAAGATGTCCCTCAGAATTCTCATTTTCACTTTGATTGCGTCGTTTCACTGTCAAGCGCAAAGGAAATCCTTGGGGAGGATTTCCTGACAAATGACGTGAACACTTCCGTCTATACCTACCTTCTGCTTAACGGGCGGGGGGAGGATCTCGGTTTCCGGGAGAATATCGCGGCGTTTGTCAAGAACTATTATCGCAGCAATGCATTTCACGCCCGTTCGATGCTGGTCTTTCAACCCCTGTCTGAGATTCACCTGCATTCCGACATGGGAGGGGAACTGGAGCCCAACGGAGACGTACGGTATGTGTATATCTTCTCCCTTGTCGGCTTCCTGATACTTCTCATGGCGTGCATGAATTATACAAACATACTGACTGTACGATACGCGGAGCGGCGAAAGGAAATCGGAGTCAGGAAGGTGCTTGGCGCGGACAGGTTTGCCATCGTTCGACAGTTCGTTGGGGAATCAACTGTCACGGCCGCACTATCGGCTGTCGGCGCGGTGGCCCTCGTTGAGTTGGTTCTACCGGCGCTTAATCTGTCGATAGACCGCGAACTGATTCCGGCCTTCGGTTGGAACTTCGAATTAGACGCTGTTCTCGTTGTGTCGGTACTCTTGACCGGGGTCATTTCCGCGGGATATCCGTCGATTGTCCTTTCATCGTTGCGTCCGGTGCAGGTATTCCGGGGGTCCGTGCAGGGGCCGTTTGCAGGACTCTCCGTGATGAGATTGCTGGTGGTCCTGCAATTCCTGATTTCGACCGGGCTGATCGTATCGACGGCAATCATCTCGCAACAACTGGAGTTTATTCGAACTACGAGGATTGGGTTTGACAGGGAACATATTATCGTTCTCCCTTTGCGGGAAAAAGCTTCGCGGAATGCGTGTGAGCTCCTCAAAAGCAGGATATTGCAGAACACGGCCGTTATTTCTGCCGCGGCCACGTCCGTGTTGCCCGGCGACGTGGAATACTACACTTCGGTAATGTGGAACGGAAGCGGATTCGCCCATACCATGGATTACATCTATGCGGATGAAGACTTCCTGAAAACGTTTGGCATCGAGCTCGCTGAAGGGAGAGACTTCTCGAAAGCTATCGCCGGGGATATGAATGCCGCATACCTGCTGAACGAAACCGCGGCAAATGACATAGGATGGAAAGACCCGATCGGTCAGAGGTTTACAGCGTCAGCGTTACGTGAAGGGACGGTCATTGGTGTTGTCAAGGATTTCCATTACAAGAGTCTGCATGAACGGATAAAGCCCCTTTTTGTCGCATTGGCGTCAGGGAATACCAACTATCTCTCGATCAGGATCAGGCCCGGCAACACACCTGCGGTTATCTCATCCATACGGGATGAGTGGGGAAAGGTTCTTCCGCAGAGCCCCTTTGAATTCTTCTTCTTCGACCGGCACCTGGACAGGCTTTACAAATCTGACAACAGACTGGGGGCAATGTTCAACTGGCTTGCAGGCCTGGCGATAGCCATTGCATGCCTCGGGCTGTTCGGGCTTGCGTTCATCAGCACGGCGAGGAAAAGGAGAGAGATCGGCATCCGAAAGGTGTTCGGCGCGTCGCCAGGGGCCATCGTTCGCCTTGTCTCGGGTGAATTTGTGGCTCTCGTAATGTTAGCGAATCTGATTGCATGGCCGCTTACATTGTTGGTGATGAACAGATGGCTTGAGGGGTTCGCGTACAGGATCAGTCCCGGCATCTGGGTGTTTGTGATCTCTTCATCCTTGATTCTTTTCAGCGCGATGTGCGTGGTGGTGGTGCAGGCTCTGCGTGCCGCGTCAGCGAACCCTGTTGACTCCTTGAGGTATGAGTAAGATCTGAGTGCAGGATACTCCCGTCACCCTCACCTTCCCCGATGAGAGTAAAGAGCCTGCACGCCATTGTCCGCCAGAGAAGCAGTATCTGCGACTTGTGGGGCAATGAAGGCAGGTCCCCCGAGCGTCCGGTAAGTCCTCCTGGGAATCAAGGTTCAGGAAAAACCGAGGACAAGTTTCCCTTCCACCTTCCCCGATTCGAGTCGCCGGTGCGCTTCGGCGGCCTGGATCCAGGGGAGGCGCTCCGCGATTACCGGTTTGATGCGTTTCTCCGACAAAAAACCGGGCAGAATTGACAGAACTTCTCGAAACCACTCCGGATGCTTCCTCCTCTCCTGGCCCGGGATCACGAAACTGTTCGGTGATCACCGACATTCGCTCCGGTCCGCCGTATGCGGAAATCAGCATCCGACTGTTTGAAGATGTCTGTGTCGAGTTCATTGCTCCCGTAGTCCGTTATCGGTCTCAATCTCATTCTCAATTTCATCCATCTTTACCCCCTTAATCAACAGCCACAGGGCAAGTCCAAATTCCGCGATGAACATAACCGGATACAGCGGATAAGTCAGCTTCTCGTACCCTGGGAACAGGATCGCCTGAAAGAAGCATACCAGGAGAGAAACTCCGTCGCAAATCAACAACACCCCCAGTGTTCTGGGGAGAAACTCTGACTTAATGACGAGGTAGCCCAAAGGGAAGAGCCAGACGCCGTAAAGAAGCCCCGTAATAATGCCGCCTTTGGAGCCCAGGTCAAGGAAGAACATGGCAAGAGATTGCAGCTGATCTGCCGTGAATGTCTTCAGATAGTCATCATTGCTCAATAGTAGTTGGGCTGCAAAACGATTCAGCGTATTGAGACACTCAACTGCGACTCCGCCCAGGAGCACGAGCACAAACAGCAGAGCAAGGTAACGATTGACCGGTTTCAATAGCACGTACAAAGCCCAGGCTGCCAGGAGGAAGAAAACTACTGATATCAGTTCACTCATGATGCCTATCCTGAACAGCCAAAGATGCCCCATGATATTCCGGGCCGTTCCCGGGGCATCTCCTTCCACGACGGGGCTCGATTGAATGAATGTAGAAGCGGCAAATACTACGATATAAATGAGATAGAAGAGCCCTGCCGTTCTCGCCGTTCTTTGAGCCGAATGATCTGCGATTAACTCAGTCACGTCGATTCTCTCCGAGATGAGATTTGTGCTCTCCCGTTCCTGCGCATGTCATTCCGGCACGGGTGTCATTCCCGCACGGGTCATTCCCGCACGGGATGAAAGAGGTTGAATATTCCCCACGAAGGATGTATCTTGACAAGTCAACCGGCGCCGTGCCTTGCACAGTCACGGATTCCCCTTCACCAACCTCATTACAATGAAACTATAATTATCGCACAAATGAAATTCATTTCGGACAATTTCATTATGAGGATAATTATATGCTTCCCTTCATTCGCATATCCGGTTTGGGATACGCTTTCCCGGACGGAAACACCCTCTTTAGAAACATCAGCATCAACATAACTGCCGGGAAGACCGGTATCGTTGGTGCTAACGGCTGTGGCAAAACAACTCTGCTAAAGCTCATCTCGGGGGATCGCCAACCCTCAGAGGGATCAGTCCTTCTCAATGGGAGTCTTGCTGTTCTGGAACAGGACCACTCTCATTATTCAACGCGTACAGTTACTGAAGTGCTTGATGTTGGTCGAAAACTCTCCGCACTTTACGCGATCACGTCGGGGACAGGCACGGAAGCCGATTATACACTTCTTGATGAAGATTGGACGATCGAAGAACGATTGCTCCATATTCTCCGCATGGCCGGTTTGGAAACAATTCCGCCGGGTCGTCTCTTCGCGGACCTGAGCGGTGGAGAGGCAACGCGGCTTCTCCTGGCAAAGAGTCTCTTGCAGAACGCAGATTTCATCTTACTGGATGAACCAACCAATCATCTTGATGGAAAGAACCGGGAGCTGTTGTATGCTGTTGTCAGGGACCACAGCAAAGGACTTCTGGTTGTCAGCCACGACAGACAATTACTCCGGTTGATGGACACGATTGTCGAACTTGGCCCTTCCGCTGCAACAACGTACGGAGGTAATTACGATTTCTACGTTCAGCAAAAGGAAGTGGAACGAAGTGCTCTTGAGCAGAGGACACTTACCGCCGAACTGCAGTTGATAAAAGGAGAGAAGATTGCTGCCAGGACTGCTGCCTCCCGTAAGATAATGAATGTGCGCGCACATAAGAACTCAAGGAACGGTGGCATTCCCAAGATCCTGCTTAACAGGCGGAAAGGCAACGGAGAAAGAACGCTGGCTCGCATCACTGCTGTTCATGAAAAGAAACTGACCCGAATGCGAAACCGTGTTGACGAACTCAAAACACACCTGCAAATGCAGAACGGCATTAAGATAGACTTGAGCCCGAATCCGGAGTATAAAGGGAAAATCCTGGTTAAGGCAGATGGGGTAAACTTTGGATATGATGGGACGCTGCTCTGGCAGCAAGACATAGACTTCACACTTCACGCAAAAGAGCGTACTTCTCTTACAGGTGATAATGGTTCAGGCAAGACAACATTCGTCAATTTACTTACCGGGAGGATCCAGCCAGTATGCGGAAATGTCGCACGCAATAATATCCGCATTGGAATCATCGATCAGAAGTACGAACAAGTTGATCCGGATCTGACCGTTTTGGAGAATATACAGCGTTGTGCGCCACGGGGCGTGCAGGAACATGACCTGCGCATCCGATTGGGCAGGTTCTTGTTCTATAAGGAGGACGTCTTCAGACGGGCCGGGGACTTAAGCGGCGGCGAAAAGTGTCGGCTTGCAATGGCATGCCTCCTGGCGGTTTCGAACGAACCTGACCTCATTATCCTTGATGAGCCGACGAATAACCAGGATCTTGCAAGTATCGAGCAGATGCAGATCGCTCTTCAGCAATATTCCGGTGCTTTGCTTGTTATCTCGCACGACCGGGATTTTCTCGAGAGTGTTGGCATCAAGACAGTATTGGATATCAACAAATACCGGAAATACTGATGATAGCAGCGCCGTTTGAAGTAAACAACTTGAATTCGTATTCTTGATGTGATCATGCAAATCACCAGAAATGGGGATTCGCGATATGCGACAAAAGGAGTGAGGTGAATGATCCTGCCGGAATCGGACCTCGGGAGGTAGCGGTTCGATTAAGATTTGTGCGCCCTCAAGACTTAAGCCGGTTGACAAAACCATCATTTCAGTCAATCAGTATGAGAATAAAATGAACCCCAAGGTTGATTTCTTTTTCAACAAAGCCGAAAAGTGGCAGAAAGAAGTGGAGAAGCTGAGAACGATCGTTCTTGGCTGTCCACTAACCGAAGAGTTGAAGTGGGGTGTCCCTTGTTACACGTTTCGGGAAAGTAACATAGTGTTGATACATTTCTTCAAAGAATACTGCGCGCTTTTGTTTTTCAAAGGTGCCTTGTTAAAGGATTCCAAGGGAATTCTCATCCAGCAAACGAAGAATGTGCAGGTAGCACGCCAGATGCGGTTCACAAACGTTCGAGAAATAGTTGAATTGAAGGCGATCATAAAAGCCTACATCAATGAAGCCATTGAGGTCGAAAAAGCAGGGTTGAAAGTGAAGCTCAAGAAGACCACGGAATTCGAGATGCCGGAAGAGTTTAAGAATAAGCTGAATGAATCTCCTGCCCTGAAGACTGCTTTTCGCGCATTAACGCCTGGACGGCAGAGAGCATACCTGCTTCACTTCTCCGCACCTAAACAATCGAAAACCCGGGAAGCAAGGGTTGCAAAATGTATGCGACAGATTCTTAAGGGAAAGGGACTGAATGATCAATAGGCCCGCGGCGAGCGCGTAATCCTTTCGAGGCTGGCCACCGAGCAATGCATCGAGGTCGAGGAGATCTTGGAATAACCCGACACATACGTGAAGAACCGGAAGTAGACGTTGCGACATTCACAAATCCCACCTCACATAGACTGACGACGGATGAAAACCACAGAGACCAGTACCCGACTTGCTTCGCTGGATGTGTTTCGCGGTGTCACCATCGCCTTGATGATCCTGGTGAACGACCCCGGCGATTGGACGGTTGCCTACCCGCAGCTCAAACACGCAGCATGGAGCGGGTGGACGATGACCGACATGGTCTTCCCGTTCTTCCTCTGGATCATGGGCATGGCGATGACGCTCTCTCTTGGCAAGAGGATGCAGCAGGGGGCATCGACGGGGGATCTCATTCTCCATGCCCTCAAGAGAGCAGCGATCATATTTGCCCTTGGCATTGTGGTGAACGGCTTTCCCTTCGGCCTCGGCGCCCCGTTCTCGTTTGCGACGCTCAGGGTCCCGGGCGTTCTCCAGAGAATCGCGATATGCTACTTCGTCGCATCGGTTCTGTTCCTGAAAACGAAGCCGCGGACGCAGTTCATCACGGCGCTCGGGCTGCTTGTCGTCTACTGGGCCGCCGTCAAGCTCATCCCGGTGCCCGGGTACGGCCCCGGTGTCATGGATCCCGTGGGGTGCCTCTGCTGGTATGTCGATTCGCATCTCCTCGCCGGTCACACCTGGGTGTGGGCCCCCGCTCCCGGATTCGATCCTGAAGGCATCGTGAGTACGCTTCCCTCGATTGCCACCGCCCTCCTCGGTGTCATGACCGGCCGCTTCCTCCGCTCTGAGCGCAGCAAAGAGGTCAAGACCGCGGAGATGTTTGTCACGGGCTGGGTGATGGTCCTGGCCGGTGTCATTGCGGATATCTGGCTGCCGATCAACAAGAACTGTTGGACGTCTTCATTCTCGGTGTTTATGGGCGGGTGGGCGCTCGTGTGCTTTGCGACGGTCTACTGGCTCATGGATGTACAACAAAAGGCCCGCTGGCTTGAACCCTTCAAGGCGTTCGGACTGAATGCGATCACGCTCTATGTTGTGTCGGAGCTCCTTGCGACGCTCCTCGGGGTGATCACGGTCGGTCAGGCCGACGGGAGGGCCCAGTCGCTCCACGACTGGATATACGCGGGGGCTTTCGTGCCGTACTTTTCTCCCGCGAATGCGTCACTCGCGTTTGGCCTCGTGTATGTCGCGCTTCACTTCGCGCTGGGCATGTTGATGTGGAAGAAAGGCTGGATTATCAGGGTGTAGTGGGTGAATCGTCGGTGCGCAGCGGATGGTTCGGGTTCGATCCTTTCCTCCTATATTCAACCCTGACCATGAACCCATCGGCGATCACACCGCTGTGGAGGTGAAGGCGAAACGGAATGTTTAAGATTCCGACCTTCGTTCCCTGCGGGCCCAGGCGGAAGAGGGGAAAATGAAGCACTATATCTGCGTTGCGTTGGAGCCACCTCGTTGTAAAGTGGGCAATATCATGATTCTTCCATTTGCGGAATTCCTGGGAGAACTATGGGCGGGAAGGTATCGGTAGGGCGAGAGGGGAGATGCTGCCTTCGGGCCCTTTGCCGATCCGTTTAGACCCCATTTGCACGGGAGAGTCTTCTGTTTTCAATCTTCTGGGGCTGAGATGACTTCACGTTCTCGTCCGCTTTCTAAACTTCAATTCAGCTCGAGTTCTCATTAAGCAATTTCCGCCATCTTCTGGCGATCTCCGCGAGTTGACTGTTGTTCATTATATTAGTATGTTCATTATTATTGAACATAATGCAATATAATACCGGGAGAACATAGTGGTTCGGACGGCCAACATCGAGGGAATACTTGAGAAGGCGGCTACTGTCGTTGCAAAGACGACGGGGCTAAGGGTAGAAGTTATAGAGGGACAGCGCATAGGGAGGCATGTTCGGGGTCGTCGCCAGGCCGCTGAACACAAAATCCTGCGCATAGTCCGGGGAAAAAACAGATGGGAGTTCGAACTCATACTTAAACCCTGGTTGAACGTGGCGATGGCCGGCTTGCTTGCGCACGAATTCAATAATCGCCGGAATGGGGTCATAGTCACCCGATTTGTCAACAAGCCAACGGCGGAACGGATGCGGGAACAGGGGATCTGTTTCGCGGACACTAGTGGCAATGTCTACCTAAAGGCGGAAGACCTCCTGGTGTGGGTACAAGGCCAGAAGCCGGCGGACCGAGAGACGAGGCAGCTCGTGGGCCGGCCCTTTAAGCCGGCCGGCATGCAGGTCATTTTTGCCCTCATTTGCCTTCCAGGTTTGGAGCAAAAGACCTATCGCGAGATAGCGCGCGTGGCTGGGGTTGCGCTCGGAACTGTCGACGCGACGGTTCGGAATTTGAAGCTCATCGGGTATCTGCTGGAGGGCAAAGAAATCGGCCGACGAATCGTCAGGCGAGAGGAGCTCTTTGATAAGTGGGTTGGCATGTACCCTCAGCAGTTGAAACCGAAGCAATTCGTCGGAAGATTCGCCGCCCGAGATCCTGAATGGTGGCGGGCCGCCGATCTAGCGGGGACGGATGCGCTCTGGGGGGGTGAACCAGCAGTGCAGATTGAAACCCGGTACCTCAAGCCCGAGATAGCAACTCTCTACATTCAGGGAGATCCAAACCGCCTAATTGTTCAGTACAAGTTGAAGCAGGATGACCGGGGGAACGTTGAACTCTACAATCGCTTCTGGCAGTTTCACACGGACCAGGAAGCCCTGGCAGTGGTGCCGACCCCCCTGACCTACGCTGACCTCATGGCAACCGGAGAAGGAAGGAACCTCGAAGCGGCAAGAGATCTTCGGGAGAAGAAACTTGGTCGATATTTCAAATAAACTGCCCGTACACTTTGTTGCCCTCTTCAGGCCCCTACTCGAAGCCGCGCAGGCTAGAAACACGCCTTTATTTGTCGTTGGAGCCACCGCAAGAGACATGATACTTCGGTACGCGCACGGTCTGGAATCCCCACGCACGACCATCGACATCGATGTTGCCATTCAAGTGAGCGAATGGGATCAATTCGACCGCTTCGTCAAAGCGCTTGTTGACACGGGAGAGTTCAGATCCACAAACCTTGGGTACCGGTTCGTTTGCGCCAACGGAGAAACACTGGATGTCCTTCCTTTCGGTCCGATTGCCGGGGCGAAAAGTACAGTTGCATTTCCGAAGGCCCTTGATTTTGTACTCAGCGTAGTCGGACTTGAAGAGGCGTTCAATGCGTCGATCAAAGTCATTCTCAGCAGGAGCCCTCATCTTGAATTACAGTCGTGCTCTCCTGCCGGGCTGGCAATGTTGAAGCTCATTTCATGGGACCACGGGTTTCCTGGAAGGGCCAAAGACGCGGAAGACTTCTGTTTTGTCGCGGAACACTATATCGATGCCGGCAACGACATCAGACTGCACACGGATGCATCCGATCTCATGCAAGGTGTGCCAATAAAGCTTGAATTGGCTGGGGCACAGTTACTTGGACGAGACATTGCGCGGATTGCCGGAACAACCCTCCGCGATCGAGCAATCACGATTCTAGCACGTGAGACAGATCCTGAAGGACCATTGGCGCTGATCTCAGATGCTCTTCGTAGAAGAGTCTCATGGGAAGAGCAGTTTGACGAGACCTTGGTGTTATTGCGGGGCGTTCTTGAGGGGCTCATGGACAAGGTTAGCCCTCGTTAACTTCCCCAGTAACCGTCTGAACATTCCCAAGGGAGGCATTCCGTCACTCCCACCCACCGGGGAGGTTGTCGGATCCCCTCCCGAGAATTCCGCGTACGTTTGCTGAACGAGACCCCCTGCATCCCCCCAGAATGATATTTACCTCACTTGAGAATATCAGGGGCGTTGAACGATGCGAAAAACTCTTCGGACTCTCTGGTTACTTCGATAATCCTTCCCGGTCTCGAGCTTTCCATATTGCCGACGAAGAATCTCGACAGCGCTCAGCCTGTCCTCGTAGGACCTGGATTCCCAGTATCGACCTTCTCCGCCGGCTTGGTGTAATTCCTCGGGGGTAGGAATGCGGACAGGCGGGATATTCTTCGGGGAAGTGATTGGCTGGGCCTTTCTGATGCAAGATTGTGGGATTACTTAAGAAGACGTAGACTGACTGGGGATCCAGGCCCCGGGGGGCAACCTACTCAAGATGGAACTAGTGGAAAAAAGTGAGAAAAACAAGACGAGCTAGCCAAGATGGCTAACTCGTCAACTGGAGCGGGAGACGGGACTCGAACCCGCGACGTCCAGCTTGGGAAGCTGGCATTCTACCACTGAATTACTCCCGCGACGATTCCTTCAAAGAACTCACACAAAATATAGGCCTTAGTAGCCAAAATTGCAAGGTATGATCCGCGAGACGAATGAACGAATCTATAAGGGCTGCCTCCCTTTTCTTTTTGTCGTTTCAATCTAGAGCTTATCGCTCCACGAAGTCCGAGAGAATA
>Ga0182021_10009223_pt1 | contig 11682 bp, 5 predicted proteins | sample 612E3MmetaG_FD_120493 | JGI IMG/M metagenome (GOLD analysis project Ga0182021, IMG submission 120493) | Permafrost microbial communities from Stordalen Mire, Sweden - 612E3M metaG (Illumina Assembly) | ecosystem: Environmental > Terrestrial > Soil > Wetlands > Permafrost | place: Sweden...
GGCTCCTGGGCCTGCTTCTTGGTGCCAACGAACAAGATGGTGCCGCCGTGGGCGACGGTCTCCTTGATGAACTCGTAGGCGTCGTTGATGTAGGTCAGCGACTGCTGCAGGTCGATGATGTAGATGCCGTTGCGCTCGGTCATGATGAAGCGCTTCATCTTCGGGTTCCAGCGACGGGTCTGGTGCCCGAAGTGGACGCCGCTCTCGAGCAGCTGACGCATTGTGACGACGGCCATGCCGTGGTCTCACTTTCGTTCGTTCCGGTTATCCACGAGGCCGGCAGGATTGCCATACTCGTGCCTGGCGCCTGCGAGCGCACCCCGCCCGAAGCACTCGGGACCGCGGTGGTGCACACCCGTCGTTGGACGGTGGGTAGACGCGCGAATTCCACCGATTCGCCGAGGGCGAACCTGTGGTGTCCTCATGGTACGGCTAGCCTGCCGAACATGGGAAATCCACTTGTTGCCCGGATGCGCGGCTTTGGTACCACGATCTTCGCCGAGATGAGCGAGCTGGCGGCCAGCACAGGCGCGATCAACCTCGGGCAGGGTTTCCCGGACAGCGACGGGCCACGCGAGATGCTGGACGCCGCGCTGCTGGCAATCAGCTCCGGCCGCAACCAGTACCCCCCTGGCGCGGGGGTGCCCGAACTGCGCCAGGCCATCGCGGAGCATCAACGACGGTTCTACGGGCTCTCTGTTGACCCTGACCGGCAGGTACTGGTCACTGCCGGGGCGACCGAGGCCATCGCCGCAGTGATCCTGTCCCTGTGCGAGGTCGGTGACGAGGTGGTGACCTTCGAGCCGTACTACGACTGCTATGCCGCCACGATCGCCCTGGCCGGCGCCACCCGCCGGACATCGGTCCTGAGATTCCCTGACTTCGCTGTGGACCAGACCTCGCTGCGCGCCGCGTTCTCCGACCGGACCCGCCTGGTCCTGCTGAACACGCCGCACAACCCCACCGGCAAGGTGTTCAGCCGGGCCGAGCTGGAGCTGATCTGCTCGCTGGCCCGCGAGCATGACGCATGGGTGGTCTCCGACGAGGTGTACGAGCATCTGGTGTTCGACGGCGCGGCGCACATTCCGATAGCGACACTGCCCGACATGGCCGGCCGGAGCATCACCATCTCATCTGCGGGCAAGACCTTCTCGGCCACCGGGTGGAAGGTGGGCTGGCTGCACGGCCCGGCCGAGGCCGTCGCCGCAGCCCGCACGGTCAAGCAGTTCCTGACCTACGTCGCCAGTGGGCCGTTTCAGCCGGCTGTCGCCGTGGCCCTGGGCCTGGGCGACGACGTCTATCGCGGTGTTGCGTCGTCCTTGCAGGCCAAGCGCGACCTGCTGTGTGACGGGCTCGCCGCTGCCGGGCTGGAGGTGGCACGACCTGCTGGCACCTACTTCGTGATCGCCGATGCCGCGCCTCTTGGCGTGGCCGATGCTCTCGACTTCTGCCGGGCCATGCCGGCGTTGTGCGGTGTGGTGGGGGTGCCGGTCTCCGTCTTCTGTGACGACAAGGACGCCACCCGGACTCTCGTACGCTTCGCGTTCTGCAAGGCCGACGCGATGCTGAACGAGGCAGTGGTCCGTCTTTCTGCGCTGGCCGGGCAGCCAGCAACGCCGCCCATCCGGCTGTGAGGATCTCCCGCCCCAGACCCTGAGGGACGTCGTCGTGCTCCCCGGGTGCGAGCGCCGTGTCGGCCACCGGCGCCCGACGCCGGTGGTCGGCATGTGTCTAGACTCCCGGGCTGCACCAACGATGCCGGCCAGCCCGACCCGCACCGTGAGCCAGCCTGGGTCACCGGCAGGTCAGGCCCGAGGGTGCGCCTGCTGGTAGGAGCGCCTCAGCCGTTCGACCGAGACGTGCGTGTAGATCTGCGTGGTGGCCAGGCTGGAGTGACCGAGCATCTCCTGGACGACCCGAAGGTCGGCGCCGCCTTCGAGCAGGTGGGTGGCCGCGCTGTGCCGCAGACCATGCGGTCCGATGTCAGGGGCGTCAGGCACGTGCTGCAGAACCGTGTGCACTGCAGTGCGGACCTGGCGGGGGTCCACCCGCCCACCTCGTCGGCCCAGGAACAGCGCCGGACCGCTGCCCGAGGTGACCACCTGAGCTCGTCCGAGCTGCAGCCACCCCTGCAACGCGGTAGCTGCAGGTAGACCGAACGGGACCGTTCTCTGCTTTGCTCCCTTGCCCATGACCCGGACCAGGTTGGAACCGAAGTCGACGTCGTCCACGTCCAGACCCACCAGCTCACCGACCCGGATCCCCGTCGCGTACAGCAGCTCCAAGATCGCCCGGTCTCGCAGGTGGATGGCGTCCTGGTCATCAGCGGCAACGGCGGCCACGTCCAGTACGGCGTTGATCTCGTCCTGCCGCAGGACTCCTGGCAGAGACCTCACGGCTTTGGGCGCAGCCAGGCGCAGTGAGGGATCGGCGTCGATCACCCCGGTCCGGGTGGCCCACCGCAGGAAGGCCCGGGCCGAGGCGGCCCGACGTGCCAGCGTCGACCGGGCGGCACCGTTCTCCGACTGTGCCGCCAGCCAGGATCGTAGGTCTGAGAGCCTCACCGCTGACAGGTCGGTGATCCCACGATCGCGTTCATAGGCCATCAGGGCGCGCAGGTCTGCGGCGTAAGCCCGTTGAGTGTGTTCGGACAAACCGCGCTCGGCACCAAGGTGTCGGGCGAAGGCCGTAACAGGGTCCAGCGGGCCGGTGTGCACGACCTCACGGTGACAAAGCCGGACGCAATCAGCAAGGACATCACCGCCGGGTCCTGCGTGTCCTACCTCACCGGCCAACTCTCACGCCGTTGGCGTCGCCACCTGCGCCCGCGGACCGACCATGGTCGTTGACCCGGTCCTTGCGCATCGCCGGGCCCTTTCTCCAAACCTCACCGTGGCGCTCGGCGAAGCGGCGCAGGCTCAGGCGTTCCAACACGGACCGGACCTCGGTGACCGAAAGGCCGCAGGACACCGCCAGGCGAGCAACAGGAACGCCCCTGCCGACCGGAAGGGCGGACACCACCCGCGCCGCATGCTCGTCGAGCTCATCTCCGGGCATGGCGGGGCCGCGGCGGGCAGGAGCGAGGTCGACGCCGTAGTCCCCAATGAGCTCAGCGGCCTCTGCAGCGTCCGTAACCAGCTGGGCCATCCCAGAACGGATCGCCTCATGGCAGCCAGCAGACATCATCGAGGTCACCGGGCCCGGCACCGCCGCCACCACTCGACCATGGTCGGCAGCGGTCCGAGCCGTGTTCAGAGACCCCGACCTTAGCCCCGCCTCGACCACCACAGTCCCGCGACTCATCGTGGCGATCATTCGGTTGCGCTGAAGGAATCGGACCTTGGTAGGTGCCGACCCCGGCGCCACCTCACTGACCACCGCGCCCTCTTGGGCAATGCGGGCAATCAGTGCGGCGTGCGACCAGGGATAAGGCCTTTCCACGCCACCGGCCAGAAGCGCAACGGTCAGGGCCCCGGCGGCCAGCGCACCCTGGTGCGCAGCCGCATCCACGCCGTACGCGGCCCCGGAGATGACCGTGAACCGGCGCTCACCCAGTCCGGCCGCCATCTGTGTCGCCACCATCTGGCCGTAGGCCGTGGCGCTTCGTGCTCCGACCACAGCCGCACTGCGCTGGCAGGACAAGGCGAGGTCAGCAGGTCCGCGGACCCAGAGGCAGTAGGGCGGCGCGGTGAGGTCGTCCAGTCCGGTTGGCCACTCGGGATCACCGGGGCAAAGCACGCGGGCACCGAACCTGGCTGCGATCTCAAGGTCCCGGTCCACATCCAGCTCCTCGAGGCGGGGCAGGAAGCGATCCACGCCCTGCCCGGCTCCCGAGGCGGCCAGCTGAAGGGCAGCGACCGGACCATAGCGGCGAATCAGGCGATGAGCGAGCGCATCCCCCGGCTCTGCGACGCGGCTCCATGCCGCACGGGCAAAACGATCCTGGGTAAGCAGGATGCTGCGAAGCTTCGTGCTCATGGCGCCACCGCGTCTCGGCCCCGCCTGACGAACCGGGCCGCCTGAGATCCTGGCACCGTCTCGACCAGCCCGACGAAACCCCGGGCTCGGGGGAGCCCGACCGCTATGAACACCTCAGAGGTGCCATCGGTGGCCACGATGTTGGTCGCGCCCCAGTCCCCACCTCGGCAGTGGTCACCGATGCCCGCGCCGGACTCCGTCAGGGAGCGCGCCGGTGGCTCACCATCGTCTGGAGGCCCGCCGCCGGGGCGATCCATGACCACCCAGGCCCTGGACACCCTGGGAGCTCCCCCACCCTGGACTGAATCGGTCACGGTGACCACCTCCGTCACCGAGCATGGCAACGTGGCGGCCGGGTGGGCAGGGCACTGACCGGTCCTGTGGACCACGGGAGCAACCCACCAACTCTTGTGGACAAGTCCGCTGGTCCTTTTGGTCACTGAGATCACCCGTTTGAGTCATGTTCTGAGGTTCTCGCATCCGCCGACCATGGTTGCAACCAGAATTGGACGCAGCACAAGGTGACCTGTGAAAGCTCGCGAGCAAACGGGCGGTGATGGGGTGCGGTCGAGGGCGCATGCGAGCGTGCGCGCGGGGCTCCTGTGGGCGATATGGCTGCTCGTCGCCGCCTACGTCACCGTTTTGGGGTTGCACACCGTCGTGGCTAGGGGCCCCGCTGCGGCTGGGTGGTTCAACACGGTGGCCAACGGCTGGTTGAGCGTGCTGACTCTGTGGGCGCCGGCCGCGGTCTGCTGGCTTACGGTCTGCCCGGGTAGGGCTTCGGCGCCCGGAGGTCCTGCTGGCAGCAGGGGCGGTGACCGCTTATGCCGCGGGAGATACCTACTACGTCATGGAGACGGTGGGGGGCGGCTCACTACCCTTGCCCTCCTTCGCCGACATCGGGTACCTGTCGCTCTATCCGCTGATGCTGGCCGCGCTGGTTGTCGTGGTGCGCCGCCAGGCACGCGGGATGGCTTCTGCGGTGTGGTTGGACGGGGTCGTGGGATCCCTGGGGGCAGCCGCGGTGCTCGCGGTTGTGCTGAGCCCCATGCTTGCCGCCACCACTGGGGGCCCCGGGTTCTTCGCCGGGGCAGTAGCCAACGCCTATCCGCTGTTCGACCTACTCCTGGTCGCCGCGGTCGTCGGGATCGCCGCGCTGGGGGACATACGCATGGGCAGCTGGTGGATCCTGCTGGTCGGTGGCCTGCTTGCCTTCTGCGCGGCCGACGTGATCTATGGGCTCAAGTCGACCAACGGCACCTACGTGGCCGGTACGCCGGTGGATGCGGGGTGGGCGATCGGGCTCGCCCTGATGGCAATGTGGGTCGACGGCGCAGCGCCCGACCGGCAGGGGGGACAAGGGAGGCGACGCACGTCCCACGCGGTGGCCTTGGCGGTGTCGACGGTAGCCACCGTTGCGGGGCTCGGGGTGCTCTTCCTGGGTACCCAGGTACACCTGCCAACCCTGGCGGTGAGCCTGGCCGGCGTGACGCTGCTGGCTGCTGCGGCTCGCTCCCAGCTGGCGTTTCGCCGTCTCGCCGCGATGGCACACCAGCGCAAGCTGAGCGCCGCCACCGACGAGCTGACCGGGTTGGCAAACCGCCGGGCCCTGTATGCCGAGGGGCAAGACCGCCTGCTGGAATCGCCCGGCCGCAGCCACGCCCTGCTCATGCTGGACCTGGACAAGTTCAAAGAGGTCAATGACAGCCTGGGCCATCGCGCCGGAGACCGGCTCCTGGTGTTGGTATCCAGTCGGCTGCGTGAGCATCTGAGTGGCGGGGACGTGTTGGCGCGCCTTGGCGGAGACGAGTTCGCCGTACTGCTCGATGACGCCGGCCGCGACACGGCAGTGGAGGTCGCCAAGACGCTGTGCGCTGCACTGGACGAGGTGTTCGCCCTTGATGACGTGGCTGTGCACAGCGGTGTCAGCATCGGAATCGCGCTGTTCCCCGATCACGGCCCAGACCTGAGCACCCTGCTGCTCAAGGCCGACGTCGCCATGTACAAGGCCAAGGCGTCACGCAGGGGCCAGCACGTCTACCGGCCTGGCGACGACGCCGCCGACGTCGCCCGGCTGCAGGCAGTGGACCCACTGCGCAGCACGCTGGGCAGTGACCAGCGTGTCCGGCACTACGAGCCAAAACTGCCCGAGGCGTTGCGCCGGCCGCCCCGCAGCCAGAGATCACCAAGCAGTTCCTGATGGCCGCTGTGACGGGCGCGCAGTCCGCACGGGGCTGCAAACCGGCCGTGTCCAGATCGCGGCGGACGACTTCGGCACCGGCGTCAGCTCGCTGACAGCCCTACGCGACCTGCCCATCGATAAGCTCACGATGGATCGCGCGTTCATCCCCGCCAGGTCGCCATCACGCGTCACCCCGACTCCTTGGGCGCTGCGGGTTAGCCGACCGGCGCGGCGCTAGGCCTGGTGGCGGTGCTTCGGCCAAGGCCCCGCTCGACGGCGCCGATCAGGTAGGGCCGGAGCTCTTTCGCCGGGATGATCGTATGGACGGAGCCGACAGCCAGAGCCCTCTGGATGTTGTGGACCTGCTCGAACTCCTCAGCCACCTCGCCGAGCTTCTCGGAGCGCACCTCGGCCCGCAGCCCGGCAAGCTCGACTCGCAGGCGGGTGCGTTCGACCTCGTCGGCCTCCGCCAAAGGGGCTTCTAGCCCCTTGATCCGTGGGTCCGCTGACGTGCGCGCCCCGACATCGCGGGAGAACACCACCGCAGCTGCCGGTGCTCCTCCGATTACCGAGGCGAATGAGCCTTCCACCGCGATGATCTCCATGTTGGTGTTCAGGACGCTGGAGAACACCACGAAGGACCCCCCGTGGAAGCGGGAGATCACGCAGAAGACGATCGGGCCTTCGAAGTTGACGATGGCCCGTCCGATCTCGGCGCCGTACTCAAGCTGCATCCCGCGCAGCGACTCCGGTGAGCCGTCAAAGCCCGACAGATTCGCCAGCACGACCAGGGGGCGGTTTCCGCTGGCAGTGTTGATGGCCCGGGCGGTCTTCTTGGATGACCTCGGGAACAACGTACCGGCGGTCCACTGATCCGGGCCGTCGGCCGGGAACCAGCCCCGGCGGGGGATCGGCCGGGACTCGATGCCCAGCAGCGCGATCGGGTAGCCACCGAGGTGGGCGTCCATCACCACCGTCGTGTCGGCGTCGGCCATCCCGGCCCAACGCTCCAGCACCCCATGGTCCTGGTCTACGACAGCCCTCATGACCGTGCGGATGTCGAACGGCTTCTTACGGTCCTTGTTGACCTCGTCGGAGAAGATATCCCCCACGGTGGTGAAGTCGCTGCATGGATGAACATGCGGATAGCTACGCACATCGCGGTCATGGGGGTCAGTGCTGTCAGCCCGGCGCCCGGCGTGTTCACCGGGGGCGATATAGGTGTGCTCGTAGTGCGCGAACAGTGTTCGGCACGCCGCCCTCAGGTTGGGTGCCCAGTACTGGGCCTGCCCGTTCGGTCCCATGACCCGGTCATATCCGCCGATGCCGAAGTTGTCCTCCGCAGAGACCCCGCCCGAGTAGTCCAGCGAGTGCTTGCCGGTCAGGACCATCGCGCTGTCGGGTGTCATGACCAGGATGCCCTTGGTGTGCAGGAGCATGGTCGCTTCAGCATTCCAGTAGGGCTGTGCTCCCACGTTGATCCCGGCCACGACGACGTTCACCTCTCCCCCGCCCTGGGTGAAGGTGATCAGCCGGCGCAGGGCCCGAGCGACCCAGTCCATATTCTCGGTGCCACTGTCCATGGAGATCATGGCGCCAGAAGACAGGGCGAACCACTCAAGGGGCACCGACATCTGGTCGGCCAGATCAAGAGCAGCCATGATCCGCGCACACTCCGGCTCGGCAACCGAGCCCAGCGACTTGGTCGGGTCACCGAACAGAGCCACCCGGACCATGCCTTCGGGATAGCGCACGGTGGGCGTCGAGACGACACCGGCGACGATTCCGGCCTTGTTGTGGCCCCGCGGCCGATCGACCGGTACAAGCTGGCCGGTTTCATCGAGGTCATGCTCGATGAAGGTGCCGCCGGCCCCGGTCAGCATCGGCACGATCTCATAGGGGTAGACGGTTCCCCTGGCTCGCGAGCGCCGCACCTTCTGGGTGTACTCGTCCAGAGGTGCCAGCGGCTCTGTCGGCGCCTTGGTCACGACCACGCCCACACCCGCCCCGGGCCGGTAGGAGAAGACAACAGCGACTTCGGCGGGCTCCTCATCCGGCGTGGTCTGCTGCCGCACGAGCAGCATGATCTCTTCCAGTCCCGCCCCCACGGTCATGGGGGCCGACGCCCGGGCGAAGCCGCCCAGCTCGTGCAGGGGGATGTCGATCGGAGGCCACACATACAAGACGATGCGGTTGGCATCCAGGCGCCGCGCGCTCCCGCGCTCGGCCTGGCTGGCACGGATGCTCTCCAGACAGGCGGCGAGCTTTCGCTCGGCCGCCGGGAAGGCGACCGCCTTGCCTGACGCGTCACGCAGGGGCGTGACGTCGTGGATCTCTGCGTACGCTACGAGACGCTCGTCGGCGGGGTTGTCCACAGCAGCGAGGTGGAACAGATAGGTGTCTTCGGTGGCTGGCAGCTGAGTGCCCGTGAAGTTCTTCAGGCGCCACAGGTCGAAACGCTGACCGATCAGGGGATGCATGCCACGGATGACGCGCTCCTCGACCATCCGCCCCTGAGCCGGACGGAAGGTGAACTGCATATGCGCGCCAGTGTCGTCGCAGATGGTGACCGTCACGCGTCGGCCTTCGACCAGGATCGGCACGTCAGTAAGGAGGTCGCCAAGCCCGGTAGCGACAAGGTCCTGGTCGGCGGGGGCGTCCGGTGTGGACAGGTAGAGGTCGACGACAAGGTTCGTTGGGTCGGCAACGGTGTCGGCCTGCTCGGCAACGCTAGCCAGGCATGAGGCAAGGTCATCGAGGGCGCCCATGCTGGCGATCAGGTGTAGTCGACTGCCGCCCAGCTCATACTCACCTGTCACGAACTGGCGACCCTTGCGTTCAAAGGCGCTGATGTCCTCCAGGGTGCGGATCTTGTAGTAACGCCGGGTGAGCACCTCCAGCATCGGCTCAAGACCTGAGTTGTCGACCCCGACGCGCTCGGCCAGCAAACGGATCAGTGGCTCGGGGCACGCCATCATCGTCTGGATCCGCTGCGCGTAGTCGGGTGCGCCCCGATGCTCATCCAGGTACGCAAGCTGCTGACGAACACCCGCGTAGGCCAGCTCCCGGGCCGCCAGAATGACCGGGTTGTCGAAGAACCGGAACCGAATGCTCCGGGCGAGGTCACCAACGGTGGGATAGCGCAGCTGGGTGGCCACGATCAGCCTGTCGAGGACTTCCTTCATCTCGTCCCGACCGCTGGCGGCCGGCGCCTCAGCGAGCCACCGCTCGAGCAGGGCCGCGACCACCAGAGTCTGGTCGGCCGCCCCCTGCTGGGCCAGGAATGCCCGGTAGACCGCCTCCTCCAGCTCGGGGCTGCGGGTCAGGTCTGAGACTGCGTAGTGGCGAAGCACCCGAGACAACCTCGTCCGAAACGCCTCCGGCAGCCGTTCCTGCTCCACGTCCAGGGAGTGAAGATAGGTCTGGAAGTGCTCCCGCGGACTGTGGACACGCTCGTCAGAGCCTTCCTCATCTGTGGTTGGCCTGTTTCGCGACAGCTCGCACAGGTCGGCGAACGTGGTCAGTAGCGCGAGCTCCTCGTGCCTGAGCTCCACGTCCTGGGCAAGGTCGTTGCGCAGGTTGCCATAGCTGGCTACCAGAACGCGGGCGCGCTTGGGGCTCACGTCATAGCCAAGGATCATGGCCCGCAGCGCCCCGAGGATCTCCCGGGCCTGCGTGCGCGAGTCCGCCGCCGACACCGGCACCGTAAAGCGAACTGCCGGGGCATCTGAGACCACGGTCTCGCCGACCGGGCGATCCAGGCGCAGAAGCGGCGCCCCTGCATCTACCTGGGAGTTGACCCGGGCAAGGACCTCGCGCACCCGCCCGGAGCGCGGAGCGCGCACCGAGGTCTGCAGCTTCATGGACTCCAGTACGGCGATCGTGGCGCCGGCCTCCACGTCCTCGCCCGCGTTGACATGGATCGCGACCACCACCGCAGGTGCCGGTGCGCGTACCAGCCCGGACTCGTCGCCGGCGATCCGGTGGCTGACGCCGTCCACCTCGACGAGGTGACCGGCTGGCCCGGCTACCGACACGATGTGGAAGGGCGCTCCCCCGAGCCCGAGCCTGCTCTCGAAGGCGCTCAGCCGGTCGACGTCTACGTCCATGGGCTCCCCGTCCACCTCCAGCCGGTATCGACGCGGACTGACCTGGGCCACGACCACCCGATGGGTGTGCCCCTGGTAGCGCAGCTCGATCTTGCGGCCCACAGCATGGCTGGCCCGGGGGCGACCGCCGCGGGCGGAGCCGAGGAAGGAACGCCGCTCCAGGGTCTCCTCGGCGTCGTACTCGTCGATGGCAACACTGAGCAGGGCGACCGCCGCGTAGGCAGAGGGTGCCGGGGTACTGGAGTCATGGACGTGGTCCACCCAGCCCGTGTAGGCCTGACCAGAGACCACCTCCGGACGGGCCAGCAGGTCCAGCAAGAAGGACTTGTTGGTTGTGCCACCGCGCAGGACGACGGTGGTCTCGCGCACGGCACAACGCAACCGGGACAACGCCTCGGCGCGGTCTTGCCCCCAGGCGATGATCTTGGCCACCATCGAGTCGTAACCGGGCGGTATCACATCACCTGAGGCAATCCCGGTGTCAACACGGATGCCGGGACCGGACGGCAGATTGAGCAGCACCACCGTCCCGGGCGCCGGCGCAAAGCCCTGATCGGCGTCTTCCACATTCAGGCGGGCCTCGATAGCGTGCCCGACAGGCGGCGGTGCCTGCCCACGCAGGGCCTCGCCGTCAGCGATGAGCAGCTGCAGCTTGACCAGGTCAAGCCCCGTGGTGGCCTCGGTAACGGGGTGGTCACTTTGCAGCCGGGCGTTGACCCCGACAAAGGCGAATGTCTGCTCGGAGGGCTGGTAGGCGAACTCGACCGTCGCCACGCCGGTGTACCCGGCGCCCTTCACGAGCGCGATTGCCGCGGTCCGCAACCCTTCCTCCTGCTCGGGGCTCAGCACCGGACAGCGGGACTCCTCGACCAGCTTCCAGTTGTTGCGACGTTGGATGGAGCAGTCGCGGACCCCGGGTGCCCAGACGGTGCCGTGATCGTCGGCAATGATCTGCACCTCGACGTTACGACCGTCGCTGACGAGCTTCTCCATGAAGACGACCGGATCGCCGAACGCATCCTCGGCCTCGCTGCAGGCGCGCTCGTAGGCGACCTTCAGCTCGTCTGCCGACAGGACGACCCGGATGCCCCGGCCACCACGACCGCTGGCGGCCTTGATCAGGAGTGGATACCCGATCATGTCACCGTGGCGAGCTGCCTCCGCAGAACTGGATACCGGTCCGCCACTCCAGAGAAATATCTCCACTGGGCTCAGGCACTACTATAGGAGCCTGGATACCATCGGGCAGCAGTGCCGTCAACTGAGCCGCCCGGATGGCGGACTCGTCGGAAACGGGTTCGGCATCATACCCATCCCACCCATGTTGTTCGCAGCCTCGACTTATCTGTGATATCTCGTCGAGCAGAGAATTCCTCCAACCAAAGGACGCCAGTACTCGCTGCCAAGAGGAAA
>Ga0182021_10009224_pt1 | contig 11682 bp, 9 predicted proteins | sample 612E3MmetaG_FD_120493 | JGI IMG/M metagenome (GOLD analysis project Ga0182021, IMG submission 120493) | Permafrost microbial communities from Stordalen Mire, Sweden - 612E3M metaG (Illumina Assembly) | ecosystem: Environmental > Terrestrial > Soil > Wetlands > Permafrost | place: Sweden...
ACGTTGCGCGAAGCGCAGTCGTTAAGGGAGATGCCCATGGTGACGGCGCGCACATCCAGGTTCTCAGCCTGGATCATGCGGACGGTCTCCAGGATCTCCTCGGCGGTGATGAAGACCACGGTCTGCTCCCTGCTGTTTGACCGGAGAAGGTTTGTGCCGTGCGACCGCTAGATGCGGTGCATGAACTTGAAGATGTTCTCGTGCTGCACGTTGATCTGCAGGCCGACTCGCTCGCCGACGACGGTGAGCTGCTCCTGAAGCTGCGCCAGCGTGGTCTCGCTCTCGTCGAACGAGACGAACATGATCATGGTGAACATGTCGTTGGACACCGTCTGGCTCACGTCGTCCACGTTGGCGTTCTGCTCGGCGATGGCGGTGGCGACGGCGGCCAGCAGGCCGTGCCGGTCGGGTCCGAGAGCGGTGACGATGACGGAGGTTCTCATGGGAGAGTCCAGACGGTCGCGGTGAGCTGTGCAGGCCGCAAGTATAATCGATGGCCATGCCCGCCTCGCCTTCCCACGCCGCCGGCCCGGCCGGTCCCAACGGCTCACTCGCGCGGCTCGCGGCCTGGGACCGCACCGCATCCCGCCGCATCGCGGTCGGCTGGCCGCACCCGCGCTGGTTCACGCTGCCGCTAGCGGCCGTTTCTTCGACGGCCAACTACGGCGTCGTGTGGTTCGTACTGGCCGCGCTGCCCTGGGCCTTCGGCGTGCAGCGCGGCTCGTCGCGCTTCCTGTACATCGCCGCCTCGGTGTTCGGCACCGAGATCTTCACCTTCTGCCTGAAGGTCCTGTTCGACCGGCGCCGGCCCCCTGAACGCGAGCCCGGGCCGGCACAGCTCATCGCGCTGCCGCGCAGCCGCTCCTTTCCATCGTCGCACGCCAGCATGGGCATGGTCGGCCTGCTGACCACCGCCGCCCTGTACCCGGGCTGGTGGGCGCCGCTGGCCGTCCTCGTGGCGGTGCTGGCATTCAGCCGCGTCTACCTGCGCGTGCACTATCTTGCAGACGTGCTGGCCGGCCTCGTGCTGGGAACGGCGCTCGGCCTGCTGATCACGCACGTCGTCGCGACGCCGAGGTAGCTTCCGTCATGAGCGGCCCGCTGCGCATGACGCCGCCCGAGGATCCCGCGCCGCGCCCGTGTTCCTGACGCCACCTCAGGACGCCGGCGCGCGTCGCTCCGGGTGCTTGTGGCTGGGCGCTCTATCTTTCTGTACATCTTTTCGCGGCCGCGAAGAGCGTACGAAAACGTAGAGTCGGCGGAGACCCGTCGGCACCCCGGCCGCTCACCAGCCCTCTGAGCCGGCCGACCCTCTGTGGCCGGCCCTTGCCCCGCCCAGGCTGCGTGAGCGGCAGCGGACGCCGGGCGAGCGGGTAAGTGACGTAGGATGCCACCTGCGCAGCCGTCGGCCCGTTGTCGGCGGACGTGCGGGACCCAACAGCACGGAGAGGCGCAGGATGAAGATAGGGATCGTGGGGCTGCCCAACGTCGGCAAGACGACGTTGTTCAACGCGCTGACGCACGCCGGCGCCGCCGCGACCGCCTACGCCTACACGTCGGCCGACGCAAACGTGGGCGTCGTGCCGGTGCCCGACCCGCGCCTGTGGCACCTGAACGAGGTGCTACAGACACCGCGTGCCGTGCCGGCCACCATCGACGTGGTGGACATCCCCGGCCTGGCCGAGAATGCCAGCCACGGCGAGGGTCTTGGCAACGCGTTCCTGGCCGCGATACGTGCCGTGGACGCCATTGTCCACGTGGTGCGCGCCTTCGAGGACCCGGACGTAGCTGCTGTGCACGAAGGCATCGACCCGATGAGCGACGTGGAGCTGGTGGAGACGGAGCTGGTGCTGAGCGACTTCGACATCGTCGAGCGGCGCGCCGCCAAGTCGGCCAAGTCGGCGCGCTCCGGCGACCGGCTGGCGCAGCGCGAGATGAGCGTCATGGAGCCGCTGCTGGAGGCGCTGCGCGCCGGCAAGCTGAGCCGCTTCCTGCCCCGCGACAAAGACGACGAACAGATCTACCGCGAGCTGGCGCTGGTGACAGAGCGGCCGGTGTTGTTCGTCCTCAACGTCGCCGACGAGGCGGCCGGCCTGCCCATGGAAGAACGGCTGGCGCCCTACGCCGACTTCGTGCGCTGGGCGCGCGAGCGCGGCGACGGCGTGGTCGCCGTGGCCGCCAAGATGGAGGCCGACCTGGGCGAGCTGGAGCCGGAGGAGGCGGCCGAGTTCCGCGCCGAGCTGGGCGCCACCGAAGGCGGCATGGACGAGCTCATCACGGCCGCCTACAAAGTGCTCGGCTACATCACGTTCTTCACCGGCGACTTCAAGTCCAGCGAGTCGCGCGCCTGGCAACTGGCGGCCGGCTCGACGGCGCGCCAGGCGGCGGGCCGCATCCACTCCGACATCGCGGCCCGCTTTGTGCGCGCCGAGGTGGTGCCGATCGTCGACCTCATCGCCCTGGGGAGCTTCCACGCCGCCAAAGAGAAGGGCGTGCTGCGGGTGGAAGGCAAGGAGTACATCGTCAAGGACGGCGATGTGATGAACTTCCGCCACACGGCGTAGTCACAGACGGCCGGCGGGCCGTCCGGGCGCCGCGACAACGGCGGCGCTCCGGACGTCGACTCCGAGAAGCACCCTGCGGCGGGCGGACGGCGGGCGCTCCGTGCGACGACTCCGTGCTGCCGCCCGCGGCCGGTGCGCGCCACGCGGCGTGGCCCGTATGAGACACCCACGCGGGTGCGCTGGCGGCGCTCGTCAGGCTTCGGCGGGACGCAACAGGCGGCGGCGCAGGAAGACGTAGGCGCCGGCGCCCATGAGGATCGGGATGACGCCGGCGAGCACGGCGGCGAGGATGCTCAGGCGGCGGATGTGCGTGCGGCTGTCCGCCGCCTCTGCGACCGTCTGCACGGCGAGGCTTTGCACCCGCTCGGCCGTCGGCTGCACCCCAGCACCGACCAGCGGTATGGAGGCGACGGCACCCAGGGTCTGCCCCGCCTCCTGCAGCGACCGGCCAGCGTGGTCCATGGTGTCGCTGAGGGTGGTGAGCGCCCGGACCTCGATGAAGCACACGATGCCCAAGGCCAGCCACACGGCCACCCAGCATGCCAGTGCCAAGTTGAGATACGCGACGCTCCGGCGGCGGTTCACGGACGCCTCCGCGGGCGAAGTACGGGACCGGTCACGCCGCACACGAGCCCTCCCCAGGTGGTTTCTCAGGCACTGGACATTACCAGTCTTATAGCATAGCGGCGTGAGGGCGTCGTGCCCGCCGACGGGAGGTTCATGGGCGAAGGCGGAAGACTGGACGTGACCGCGTTGCCGCGGGCGGAGCTCAGCGACGGCGTCATCAGTCTGCGACCGCTGCTGCCTGCAGATGCCACCGATATGGCGGCCGCCACTCGCGCTGAACCGGATGCGTATGTCGTCTGGGGGCCGGTCGTCGGACCGATCGACGAGCGGCGCGCTGCGGCTTTCGTCGCCGAGTACGAGCGTGCCCGACTGCGCGGACAGAAGATCGCCTTGGCCTTGCTCGATGAACTGGGCGACTTTGCGGGGTCGGTGCTGCTGATGACGTCCGGACCGGACGAGGCCGAGCTTGCCTACTGGGTCAGCGCAGAGGCGCGCGGGCGCGGCTACGCCACCCGCGCGCTCATCCTCCTCTCAGACTGGGCCCTTGCCCTGCGCTTCCGCCGCGTCCGGCTCGAGATCGAGCCGCACAACCGGGCTTCGTCCCGGGTGGCCGTCAAGGCCGGCTTCCTGCCGAGCGAACGGCGGCTCGGCGGCATTGGCGGCGTCCAGGTGGAGGTGCAGATTTTCGTCCGGGACGCTCATTCGTCCGCCGCCCGCCGCGCAGCCTCGCCGGGACTTCGCGAGGCGGCTTCGCCGGGTTTGCGCGACGACGCGTCGGCCCGCAGCGCTTACCTGCCTCATGGCTACCACGTCAGGCGGCCGACGCTGGACGACCTCGACGAGGTGATAGCACTGATAGGCGCTGCGGAGTCGCTGGACTGCGGCGAGCCCGACACCACGCCCGGCGATGTGCTGACCGACTGGCAGGGCCTGCCTCATTTCGACCTCGGATCCGACGCGTGGCTGGTGACCTCTTCCGCCGGCCAGGTGATCGGCTACGCGTGGGAGTGGGACGAACGGCTCGACGAACAGCTGGTAGCCGACTTCATCGTGCTGCCGGGCCATCGCAGGCTCGGCATCGAGGACGCGCTGCTTGGACTGACGGCAGATCGCGCCGCCCAGCATGCGGCGCTCTCGCCCACCGGCACCGCCCGGCTGGGCATGTTCTCTCTGGACAGCAACCGCGACAAGCTCGCCTTGTTCGAGGCGAACGGGTTCGTGCACGTCCGCACCTTCGAACGCATGACCATCGACCTGAAGCACGTCGACCGCGAGCCCATCTGGCCGCAGGGCATAACGGTCCGCTCGTTCCGCCGCGGTCGCGACGAGGCCGCCGTGCACGAGGCGACACAAGAGGCGTTCAGCGACCACTACCGCGACGCGCCGCAGTCACTCGCCGACTGGGAGAAGCTGATGTTCGCCAACCCGGAGCTGGACCTCGGCCTCTGGCGCGTCGCCTGGGACGGGGACCAGGTGGCCGGCGCCGTGCGGTCGTTCAAGGAGCGTTCGCCGGGCGCCGGCTACGTGGACGAGCTCGGCGTGCGGCCCGCCTGGCGCGGCCGCGGCATCGCAACAGCGCTCCTGCTGGAGTGCTTCATCGCAATGCGGCAGCGGGGCATGCGGCGCGTGACGCTGGGCGTCGATGCCACCAACACCACCGGCGCACACCTTCTCTACCGCCGCATCGGCATGACCGTAGAGCGCCGGGTCAGGTTCTTCGAGAAGCCGGTGCGCGCCACGACGCCTCAGGCGGTCCCCCCGCGCGCTTAGCGGTTGCCCGCGCACAGCGAACCCGGCCGTGCTGGTCCACGGCACCAAGGACCGAGGAGAAGCCCTCCGACCGAAGGAGAGCCCTATCGTTCTCCCTGGTCATCGGGCGGCGCAGGGCGGCGCCGCCGCCGCGCCGCCTTGCCGCCCCTGTCCAGCGTGCCGGCCATGAGGAAGCCGGCCAGCATGAGGGCAGAGGCGATCATCTCTCCGACGTACAGACCCGCCGTGCTGCCCAGCCGGGCGCGCGAGCCGACGAAGGCGATCAGGAGCGCGCCGGCCACGATCAGCACGTTGGCCCACATCCGGTAAGCGAACTCGCGGCGCCGCGCGAAACGCCACACGGACAGCGCGGCACCGCCGATCAGCAGCAGCGTCCCGCTGATGTTGATCGGCAGAGACATCACTCGCGGGAACGACAGGCTGGCGCCCAGCGCCTGGCCGCCGACCGTGATGCCGGGTTCGAGCTTGGCCGTCACCAGCGTCGCCGTGAAAGTGCCGGCGAAGAAGGCGGCCATACAGGCCAGCAACAGGGCCAGATAGAGGTGACCCCAGCGAGGCCGGCGCGCAACCAGGTACAGCGTGCCGAGGCCGAGAAAGCCGACGAGAGAGGCCGCCAGCACGATGTACACGCGGTACACGGTCGGGTCCCACCTCCTCGCCGCCTCAGACCACGCCTCCATGACCGCCGCGGCCGCATAGAACAGCAGGCCGACAGACCAGGCGAGCTGGTGTGCCTTGCGACGGGCGATGTACTGGCGCAACACGAGAACGAAGAACACGAAGCCGAGGACGGCCGTAGCCAGCGGCCAGCCCCAGCTCGACCAGACTGCCTCGCTCACTGCAACCATCCGCGGGTCCCCTTTCAGCCGCACTCCATCTCAATCGTCACACCGCGCAGTATATGGGCAGTCTGGGTGCTCATTTGCCGGTTCGCCGTGGCGACCGAGGCAGCGACGGAACGGTGTTGCCCGCGGGGTCGCCGCAAGCACTCTGGAGGCGTTCAAACGGCCCGGGGCAGCGTTCCCGACCTCCTCAACGCCGAGGGCAATGCCTACCGATGGGTCGAGCCGGGTACTCTTGTCGCATGCAGGCACTTCCGGTAAGGTTAGACGCACAAGCCTGCGTCAAGGCACACACGACCCGCCCGTCGCGATCGTCATGGCGGGTCGCCTCATGAGGACTACCACGTGACCGAACCCCAGTCTCCCGACGCCGACCGCTCCACAGCCTCCGACGCCCCACCGCGCGCACAGACGTCCGAAACTGGCACGACGCCGCGCCGGCGTCATCGTGGCGGCCGGCGGCGTCGCAGCGCCGACCCAAGCCCGGCCGGCACGGAGGCGGCGACAGCCGATACGACCATGCAGGCAGACTCACAGGAGCAGGCGACGGCCGCACCCGTGAAAGAAGAACAGGCCCTCGCCAAACCCCTCGTCGCCGAGCCCCTCCCGGCTGAGGTCGTCGAAGAAGAGGCCGTCGAAGAAGAGCCGCGCGCGCCTCGCTCGCCGCGTCCGGCCGTTGACCCCGTCGGCTTCCGTCCTCTCGGTCTCACGCCGGAGCTGCTGGCCGGCGTCGGCGCCCTGGGCTTTACCACGCCGACGCCCATCCAGGAGCAGACCATCCCGCTGCTGCTCCAGGGCCGCGACGTTGTCGGGGCATCCCAGACCGGCTCGGGCAAGACACTCGCGTTCCTGCTGCCCATGCTGCAGCTGATGAAAGACACGCCCGGCGTCAAGAGCCTCGTCGTGACGCCGACCCGCGAGCTGGCGCGCCAGATCGAAGACATGGCCGTCGCTCTGGCGCACATACGCAACTTCAGCGTGCTGGCCGTCTACGGCGGCGTGCGCATAGACGGCCAGATCAAACGCCTGCAGAGGGGCGTCGACCTGCTGGTCGCCACCCCGGGCCGCCTGCTGGACCTTCAGCGGCGCGGCAACCTGGACCTCGGCAACGTCCGTTTCCTGGTGCTGGACGAAGCAGACCGTATGCTCGACATGGGCTTCTGGCCAGACGTGCGCAAGATCGTCCGCTCGCTGGCCCCGGACCGGCAGAACCTGCTGTTCTCGGCCACCATGTCGCGCGGCGTTCTGCAGGTCATTCGCGACACGCTCCACGATCCCAAGTACGTCGAAGTGGGCGCGCACGTCACGGTCGATACCGTCGAGCAGATCATCTTCCCGGTCAATCAAGACCAGAAGACGCAGCTGCTGGTGCACTACCTCACCACTCACGACTCGCGCCGCACGCTGGTCTTCTGCCGCACCAAGATACGCGCCGACCGCGTCACCCACGCCCTGGAGCGCCGCGGCATCAAGGTCAGAGCGATCCACTCCGACCGCGAGCAGGCCGAACGCCAGGAGGCGCTGGAAGGCTTCAAGGCAGGCACGTTCGACGTGCTGGTGGCCACCGACATCGTCGCCCGCGGCATCGACGTGGAAGAGATCAGCCATGTGATCAACTACGACGTGCCGGAGAACGCGGACGACTACATCCATCGCATCGGCCGTACGGCCCGCGCCGGCGCAGAGGGCGTGGCCATAAGCCTGCTCTCTGCCGAAGAGGGCTACCTGATCAAAGACGTCGAGCAGCTCATCGACATGGAGATCGAGCGGCGCGACCTGGAAGGCTTCGAGTACGAAGAGCGCCGCATCCCGCTCAGCAGCGAACTGCCGCGGCGTCAGGGGAAACTGGTGTATCGCGGGGGAGCGCAGCGCGCGGCCAAGTTCGGTCTGCGCAACGTGAAGCCCCGCTCTCGCCGCCGCTCGGCGGGCTGAGTCAGGGCCTCACGGCAGGCTAGATGCGGCCGGGGCCGGCCCCGCCCCGCGCCGTCCGAAGGGCCGACGGCGTCAGGAACCGACGGATGAGCCCTCACGTTTGGATGCCTTCTTGCGCTCCTCGCCGCTGAGGATGTGCTTGCGCACGCGCACGATCTTGGGCGTCACTTCGACCAGCTCGTCGGCGGCGATCCACTCCAGCGCGCTCTCCAAGGTGAGCGTGCGCGGCACCTTCAGGCCGGCGTCGATCTCCTTGGTGGACTGGCGGTAGTTGCCCATCTGCTTCTTCTTGGTGGGATTGCAGATCATGTCGTCGCCGCGCGAATTCTCGCCTACGATCATGCCCTCGTAGACGGGCTCCATGTTGCCGACGAAGAGCACGGCGCGCAGCTGCAGGTTCTCAAGCGAGTAACTGGCCGCCTCGCCGTCGGCCTGGCTGACGAGCGAGCCGCGACTGCGGCCGGGGATGTCGCCTCGCCAGGCGCCATAGCCCGTGAAGCGCGACGACATGACGCCCAGGCCGCGCGTCTCGGTGAGAAAGTCGTTGCGGTAGCCGATCAGGCCGCGCGTCGGCAGGGTGAATTCCAGGCGGACCAGGCCGGCGCCGTTGTTGTGCATGCTCGTCAGCTCGCCCTTGCGCTGGCTGCTGAGCTCTTGAATGACCGTGCCCTGGTATTCCTCCGGCACGTCGATGACGACCTGCTCGATCGGCTCGAGCAGCCGGTCCTTCGAATCCCGACGGGTGATCACCTCGGGGCGCGAGACGCACAATTCCATGCCCTCGCGCCGCATCTCTTCGATGAGGATGGCCAGGTGGAGCTCGCCGCGGCCCGAGACCTTGACCCCGTCGGGCCGCCCCAGGTCTTCTACGCGGAGCGCAACGTTGACCCGCAGCTCGCGCTCCAGCCTGTCCTTTATCTGACGCAGCGTGACCGCGCGGCCGTCCTGGCCGGCGAACGGTCCGTTGTTGACCAGGAAGAACATGCTGACCGTGGGTTCTTCGATCTCGAGCGGCGGCAGGGCCGCAGCCTCGAGATCGGGGTCGGAGAACGTGTCGCCGATGCCGATCTCGTCCGGGCCGGCGAGCCAGACGATGTCGCCGGCCGAGACGGACTGCTGTTCCACGCGCTCCAGCCCGCGGGTGACCCACAGGTGGGTGGAGCGCGTGATCTCCTCGCCCGTCACTTTCCAGCCGTCTTCTGTTTCAGGGCTCAGCCAGTGCGTGCTAGTGCGGCGGAACTCGTCGCCCACGTTGTGCACTCCCTGTAGCACGCGCCCGCAGCCGATGCGGCCGATGTAGTCGTTCCAGGCGAGCGTGCTGACCTGCATGAGGAAGGGCGCCTTTGGGTCGGCGGCCGGTGGCGGGACCTGTTCCACGATGACCTTGAACAGGTCCTTCATGCCGGCCGCGGCCAGTTCGGCGCGCACCTCGGCGGAGAGCTCACCGGAGTGCTCCTCCCGGTCGTGCTCTTCTTTGACGTATTCGTCCATATCGTTGACCAGCCAGCCTTCCAGCCCAGAACCGAAGAGCACTGGGAAATCGAGCTGGCGGTCGCTGGCGCCCAGCTCCACGAAAAGGTCGAAGGTCTCGTTGAGCGCGCCGGAGGGGTCGGCGTTGGGCCGATCGGCTTTGTTGACCACCACGATCGGCCTCAACCCGAGCCGCAGCGCGCGCATCAGCACGTAGCGCGTCTGCGGCATCGGCCCCTCGTTGGCATCCACCAGCAACAGGACGCTGTCGACCATGCTCAGCACGCGCTCCACCTCGCCGCTGAAGTCGGCGTGGCCCGGCGTGTCGATGATGTTGATGAGATAGCCCTGCCACTCCACCGTGCAGTGCTTGGAGCGGATGGTGATGCCGCGCTCGCGCTCCAGCTCGTTGTTGTCCATGACGCGCTCTTCGACGCGAGCGTTGTCGCGGAACGTGTGCACGGAACGGAAGATGCTGTCGATCAGAGTGGTCTTGCCGTGATCGATGTGGGCGATGATCGCCAGGTTGCGGATGCGCTCTACAGGCGGCATGAGAAAGCAGGAACCTTTCTGTGGCACGTGCGGGCGGGCACACTCACGAGACGGGCACGAGCGGCCGCGGGACTCCATTGTACCAGCCGGCTGCGAGGACGCACGTCACGGCCGGCCGCAGCCCGCATAAGGCCGGCACACCGCGCCGACGCTGCCCGTCGGGATCGAGCCGGTCGCGGGCGTTCTCGCCGCGGTTCGCCCGCAAGGCCGGCCGCCCCATGAGCCGGCCATCCCGGGCGGTCGGCCGGGCCGGCTTCTTGCAGCCGGCCTCCAAGCCCTTGTGCACTCCAGTGCGATGCGCCTACTCGCCGCCTATGTCTCGGCAGAACCAGCACTGCGGCCATCCGTGCGCTGGGGCCCCGGCGCGCCTGCGCTCGGTCGAGGAGGACCGGACGGCGCCATGCTCAGTAGATCGGTCGGTCGCGGAGCGGCGCAGGTCGCCGCGACGGTGCGAGTGCGGCCGCGGGAGAGTAACGCTATGGCTCGACATGGCGAGCTCCCTTCGTCGTCTCAGAGCGGAGTGCTCCTCGAGGGATGTCCCCGGCCGTGGGTCAACCGTGCGTGAATCTGGTAGGGACCGGTATCAAGAACCTGTGATCGTGCGACCGTGCGACAACGGCCGTGGTAGCCAGCACCCGATCTCTGGGAGGATCTCCAGGGACCGAACAGTGTACAGGCACGCCCGTAGGTGGAAGGATTCCTGCCGTGACCGTATTGGAGCCGAAGGAGGGACGCGGGCGGATGCGTGACTGGTACAGGTCCGTAGTCGGATGGATGGTGCGCCATGGCTTCGTGACGGCCGTCCTTTCCATCGCCGTCGCGACTGCCATCTTCCTGCCCGGGCGCGGCGTTTTCGCCAAAGCCCAGTGGGCACTGCTCTATTTGCTGGTCATCGTCATCGTCGCCAGCGTGGCGGGCACTTGGCCCGCGATTTTGGCTGCGTGCCTGGGCTTTCTTGCCTGGAACTTCTTCTTCCTGCCGCCATACGACACGTTCGCGATCCACGATTCCAAGGATTGGCTCTCACTGGGGGCGTTTCTTGTCGTCGGCATCGCCATGGGCATCCAGACGGGCCGTATGCGAGAGCGACAGGAACGAGCCGAGGCACGCGGCCGCGAGACCGCACTGCTCAATCACCTGAGCGCCTACCTCGTGTCCGAGGTCTCAACGGACTCGATGACTCAGACCATGCTGCAAGAGGCGTCGCGCCTGCTGGATGGTGCGAGCGCTACCCTGCTCGTCGCCGACCACGACGAGCGCCTGAGCGCGGCCGGCGGCGCCGAGCCATCGGCCGCCGACCTGCGCACGGCGGAGTGGTGCTACCGGAACAACAAGGGGCTCGGGCTGCATGCGCCCGATCGTGGCTCGGCGACGGCAGGTTGGCCGGTCATCGCCCAGCCGGGCGACTGGGGCACGCCGAACGTCGATGACAGCGATGTCTTTCTCCCGTTGCAGACCATCACGAGTGTCCACGGCGTGCTCCACTTCGCACGGCCGGCAGCGAGCGAGGTACCTTCCAAGCGCGAGGAGCACCTGATGGTCTCCATCGCCAACCTGATCGCCGTGTTCCTGGAGCGCCAGCGACTTCAGGATGAACTCACGAGTGCGGTGGCCCTGCGTGAGGCGGACCAGCTCAAGTCGTCGCTGCTGTCGTCGGTCTCACACGAGCTCAAGACGCCGCTGGCCGGGCTTTCGGCCACCATCAGCAATCTGCTCGAAGGCGACACGCATTGGGACGAGCAGACCGTCAGGGAAGAGCTGGCAGCAGTGGTCACCAACGTGACGCGACTCAACAACAGCATCGGCGCGTTGCTGGAGCTCTCGCGCCTCGAGGCCCGGTCGTGGCCGGCGCGGCGCGACTGGAACGACCTCAGCGACATAGCCGCTGCCGGCCTGGCCGCGCTGCCTCCCCACCAGAGGGAGCGTGTCAAAGTCGACATGCCCGACGATCTGCCGGCGGTCAACGTGGACTACGAACAGTGGGC
>Ga0182021_10009225_pt1 | contig 11682 bp, 6 predicted proteins | sample 612E3MmetaG_FD_120493 | JGI IMG/M metagenome (GOLD analysis project Ga0182021, IMG submission 120493) | Permafrost microbial communities from Stordalen Mire, Sweden - 612E3M metaG (Illumina Assembly) | ecosystem: Environmental > Terrestrial > Soil > Wetlands > Permafrost | place: Sweden...
GCCAGCAATTCGGCCGGCACCAGCGGTAACTCCAACACGATCACCGTCACGACTACAGTGGCCATTCCCCCGGCACCGGTTGCATCGGCGGCTACGTCCATCACCAGCACGGGCTTCACGGCCAACTGGGCAGCTTCGTCGGGCGCAACCGGCTACTACCTGGATGTCTCCACCAGTAGCACCTTCAGTTCGTTCGTGAGCGGCTACAACAATCTGAGCGTGGGCAACGCCACCAGTTCCACCGTAAGCGGTCTGACGGCCGGTACTACGTATTACTATCGAGTACGCGCCAGCAACTCGGCCGGCACGAGCGGCAACTCCAACACGATCACAGTCACGACCACTGGGGGAACTGCGCCCGCAGCGCCGGTTGCGGCGGCGGCTACGTCCGTCACCAGCACGGGCTTCACGGCCAACTGGGCGGCATCGTCGGGCGCCACTGGCTACTACCTGGATGTTTCCACTAGTAGCAGCTTCAGTTCGTTTGTGAGCGGGTATAACAACCTGAGCGTGGGCAATGTCACTAGCCGCGCGGTAAGCGGACTGACGGCCAGCACCACGTACTACTACCGAGTGCGTGCCAGCAATTCGGCCGGCACCAGCGGTAACTCCAACACGATCACCGTCACGACTACAGTGGCCATTCCCCCGGCACCGGTTGCATCGGCGGCTACGTCCATCACCAGCACGGGCTTCACAACCAACTGGGCAGCTTCGTCGGGCGCAACTGGCTACTACCTGGACGTCTCTACCAGCAGCAGTTTCACTTCGTTTGTGAGCGGCTACAACAACCTGAGCGTGGGTAATGTCACTAGCCGCGCGGTAAGCGGGTTGACGGCCAGCACCACGTACTACTACCGAGTGCGTGCCAGCAATTCAGCGGGAACAAGCGGCAACTCCAACACCATCACGGTCACCACTTCAACAAGCGGCGGTGGGTTGCCCAGCCCATGGGTGACCGAGGACATCGGCGCCACCGGTACGGCGGATAGCGCCAGCTACAGCAACGGCATATTCACCATCAGTGGCGGCAACGGGGACATGTATGGAACGAGCGACAACTTCCGCTACGTGGATGAAGCCACCAGCGGCAATTGGACCATAGTGGCCGACGTGACCAGTATATCGGACGTCGACGGGTGGGGTAAGGCAGGGGTGATGATCCGCGCCAGCACGGCGGCAAATGCCGTGTATGCGGGCATCTTTGTGACTGCGGGCGATGGAATTGCATTCCAATATCGGACGAAAGCCGGCGGTTCCACTACGGCCGTGTCCGCGAACGACTATGGAGTGTATTGGGTGAAGATGGTCCAATCCGGAAGCTCGTTCAGCGGATATTATTCGACGAACGGGACAACTTGGACGCAGGTGGGCTCAACCGTAACGATCACTGCAATGCCAGGCAGCGCCACCGCTGGCATGGCCGTTTCAAGCGACACGGCTGGCGATCTCTGCACGGCCACTTTCAGCAACGTGACGTCGAACTAAGTGGCAACTCGGCGCCGCCGGCTGCGACAAGGCTGGCGGCGCTAAAGTCTAACAGCTCGGGAACCCTTCACAGTCCAACCAAGTTATCCTTTCGGGTCGACGGGGAACGGCGGGTGGAGAGGTCACTTGCAATTAAGCGACAAGCTGTCAGCGATGTTTCAACTGGGGTGCGTAGTCGTCGATTGGGTGGCAGCATGGCAAGCCGCGGCTTCGGTTGCGGTCTTTTTCCGGACGTGAACTACAATTCCTGCCGAGGTTCGTCATGACCCGCAGCGCCGGGGTGCGTCCATTTACCGCGATCAGCTACCTTGAGGGTCTCGCCCAGTATCTCGGCAAAGATACCACCGTGTATTACGAGCGGGGAATTCCATCGCTCGGCGAGATGGCCGACGCTACCGTTTTTGCCAGTGACGAAGCCGGTGCGCATACCGCATTTTCCTACTACGACACCGTCAACCATGAGCGGACAGCTGACCAAGGCAATTTCAGCATTAAGGTTGGACACTCTGCCGGACAAATTGACCTGACAGGCTCAGTCACACGATCAATCCCGTGACCTCAGGCCGAACTGGCCGCAACTGTTCACTTGTTAGCAAGTTGGCAAACTTTTTGGTACAAGGCTCTTCCAAGGGCACAGCTTACCGTAAGTAGTCTGAGGTTTCTCTGTGAATTCCCATTAGCGGGTGCGATTTCGCAGTGCATCATCGGCATTTGGGAGCAAAAGCTCGATGATCACGAGAAGAAAGTTTTGCAGGGCGATTTCCTTGCTACCGATGGCCGGCCTGTTTCGCTCCGCGGATTTGGTAGGCCAGTCAGCAGCGTACTCACCTGAGGCATCCGCTGCCGAACCGGAGAATCTGACGCAGTTTGTCAAAATCGCCATCGGCACAGGCGGACACGGGCATACCTATCCTGGCGCGACCGTACCCTTCGGCATGGTGCAGCTCAGTCCTGATACTCACAACGACGACTGGGATTGGTGCTCTGGCTATCATTACTCCGATAGCTCCATCATGGGGTTCAGCCACACGCATTTGAGTGGAACAGGTCGGGGCGACATGCTCGACGTGCTGGTGATGCCGGGTACCGGGCCTGCCCGAACAGTTCCGGGATCGCGTGAGAACCCCGAAGGCGGCTACCGATCGCGCTTTACCCATGCCGACGAGATTGCCGAGCCGGGCTACTACTCAGTCATTTTGCGGGACTATGACATCGGGGCTGAGTTGAGCGCCACCGAGCGAGCCGGCATTCACAAGTACACCTTCCCGACGAGCGACACCAGTCATTTCATCGTCGATCTTGCGCACCGATGGGGGAATGTCCCCATATTGTGGTCTCAGCTGAAGATCGTGAATGACGACACGATCCTGGGAGGCCGCAGCACAGATGGATGGGCCTCAGGACGGCAATTGTACTTCGCCATGAAGTTCTCTAAGCCGTTTACCTCTTCGGATATCTTTTCCGACGATGAAAAGACCGACAGTACCGTGAGAGAGGTGAAGGGCAAGTCGCTGAAATGTCTGGTCCACTATCAAACGGCAGACCGGGAAGTGATCTACGTCAAGACAGGCATATCCGGTGTGAGCGCAGAAGGCGCTTTGAAGAACCTGGAAACGGAGATTCCAGCTTGGGATTTTGCCAAAGTCCGTCAGGCCGCTCGCGAAAGTTGGAAAAGTGAACTTTCGCGAATCACGATAGAGACCTCAAATCGGAAACAAAAAGAAATCTTCTACACAGCGCGGTACCATATGTTGCTTGCGCCGACTCTGTTTGACGATGTCGATGGCCAATATCGGGGGATGGATGCGAAAGTTCATCGGCTCCCACCGGGGCTTCACAATTACAGCACTTTTTCCCTTTGGGATACCTATCGAGCTTTGCACCCGGCACTGACCCTTGCCCATCGAGATCGCGTCCCAGACTTTGTGAGCTGCCTGATTCGAATGGCGGAAGAGAGTCCCGAAGGAATGCCCGTGTGGCCGTTGCAAGGGAAAGAAACGGGGTGCATGACTGGTTATCACTCTGCCGCCGTCATCGCGGAGGCTTGCACAAAGGGCTTTACCGGCATCGATTTCTCACGAGCCTATCCGCTCATGAAGAAGCGCGTCATGAACGACGACTATCGAGGGTCAGGTTACTATCGCAAGCTGGGGTACATTCCCTGCGACAAGGAGGAAGAATCCGTCAGCAAGGCAATGGAGTACATCTACGACGACTGGGCGGTAGCGCATGTTGCCAGCGCCGTCGGCGCGAACGAAGACGCAAAAGCGTTGCGCGAACGTGCGAAGAATTACCGGAATCTCTTCGATCCGAGAACTTGCTTCATGCGTCCGCGCCTGGAAAATGGAGACTGGGCCGAACCTTTTGACCCCAAAGCTATGGGACATTCCAAGCAGTGGCGGGATTTCACGGAGTGCAACTCCTGGCAGACCAGCTTCGCAATTCAACATGACCCTGCTGGTTATATGCAGCTCTTCGGTGGCCGCCAGGCGTTTGTGGAAAAACTCGATAAACTGTTTAACCAAAGTTCCGACCTGCCTCCGGACGCTCCCCCGGACATCGCCGGGCTTGTCGGTCAGTACGCTCACGGCAACGAACCCAGCCACCATATCGCCTATCTCTATGCGTACGCTGGAGTTCCCCACAAGACACAAGAACGCGTGCGAAGTTTGCTCGAAACTATGTATGACAACCAACCCGATGGGCTGGCGGGAAACGAAGACTGTGGCCAGATGTCGGCATGGTATGTGATCAGCGCGCTTGGCTTCTATGCGGTGGACCCCGTTAGTGGCAATTACGTGTTTGGCACACCGTTATTCGATCGCGCGGTGGTTGATCTCGGAAACGGGAAGCAACTAGTGCTCGAAGCGAAACGCAATTCCGCCGAGGACAAGTACATTCAGTCTGTAACCTTTAACGGAAAGCCTTATCGCAAAGTCTGGTTTCGTCATGCGGACATTGTTGACGGGGCAACCATCGTATTCAAGATGGGCAGTCGTCCGAATATGCAATTTGGCGCACAAGAAAGTTGGGCGCCCCCATCGTTGACCTGGCAGTGTCCGGATTGAAGCGCGGCTGAGCACCTTGCTAACACGAAGGGTGTTCCTCCAAGCTTGGAGGAGAAAATGAATCGACGAAAGTTCTTGATTGCCTCTGCAGCCGTGAGTGCAGGTTGTTTCGTGTCAACGGACGCGTCGGCCTCCTCAGCGGGTGCCCCACCTGCTGTGGGCGCGCCGCCACAGAAGATTGCACCCGGGATCTGGAGGTTTCGGCTTGGTGTTCCAGAACTGATAACACCCGTTCGCACACGCTATTTCGCTCCCGAAACAGCGGGTTTGCAGAAACTGCCGGACGTGAAAGAGTGCCCGGTCAGCCTTAGCGCTAAAGTCACTCCGCGCGGGTACCAATTGTCGATTCCGTTGGCGCCGAAGGAGGCAGTCTACGGATTTGGATTGCAGTTCCTCTCTTTCATGCAACGGGGTACGAAGAAGACGCTGCGGACCAACGCGGACCCAACATCAGACAGTGGTGACACCCACGCGCCGGTTCCGTTTTATGTCACGACAAACGGCTACGGTGTGCTCGTCGATACGGCACGATACCCCACATTCTATTGCGGCAATCTCGCTCGGAAAAGGAAGGAGGAACAATCGGATGAGAAGGGCGCCGTTGCGCTCGGTGGATTACCCGCCGCCTACCGATCCCAAGGAATGCTCGATCCCGCCGAAGTTGCGGTGGAAGTTCCGCGGACAAACGGAGTTGACGTTTATGTCTTCGCTGGTCCGACGATGCTGAATGCCGTCCAGCGGTACAACTTGTTTTCTGGCGGAGGTGTGCTGCCCCCCCGATGGGGCCTTGGGGTTTGTTATCGTGCCAGAACCGAATACACGCAGGAAGAAATTCTGAAGCTGGCTGCGGAGTTTCGCGCCAACGACATACCCTGCGACATCATTGGCCTTGAACCGGGATGGCATACGCACTCCTACTCCTGTACATACGTTTGGTCGCAAGCTTTCCCTGGGCCCGAGATGATGTTGAAGCAACTCGCGAAAGAACACTTCCGGGTTAACCTATGGGAGCATGGCTTCGTTCATCCGGCATCGCCCATTCACAATCCTCTCATTCCCCACTCGGGAGACTATACGGTTTGGCAAGGGCTGGTACCTGACTTCCTGAGCACGAAAGCGCGCAAAATCTTCGCTGATTTTCATGAAAAGGAACACGTCGCGATCGGAGTTTCCGGATACAAGCTCGACGAATGTGACAATTCAGACTTTACAGGGAGTTGGTCCTTTCCCGAGACCAGCCGGTTTCCGTCGGGAGTTGATGGCGAGCAGATGCACTCGTTGTTTCCGATGCGCTACCAAGACTGCTTGCAAGGCATTTTCGAGAGGCGCAAACAACGTACATACGGGCTGATCCGCGCGGCGCATGCACTTGCTGCCCCGTATCCGAACGTCTTGTACAGTGATCTGTACGACCACCGGCAGTATGTTCGCGCGCTCGCGAATTCCGGCTTCAGTGGGTTGCTGTGGTCGCCGGAAGTACGCGATGCTGGCAGCGTAGAGGAACTGGTGCGCCGACTGCAGACCACCATCTTTTCTCCCATGGCATTGATCAACGCTTGGTACATCCGGAATCCGCCATGGAAACAGATAAAAAAGGAAGAGAATAACCTGGAGCAATTCGATGCCAACTGGAAACTGACAGAAGCTCTGTGTCGCCAGGTGCTGGAGGTACGTATGCGGTTTATCCCCTACCTTCACGCTGCTTTTGTTCAGTATCTTCGGGAAGGCATTCCACCCTTCCGGGCGCTTGTGATGGACTCTCCGGCTGACCCAGGGACATGGGAAGTTGACGATCAACTTCTGGTAGGGAGGGACCTTATGATCGCTCCAGTCTTTGCCGGCGAGCCGAAGCGAACTGTATACCTCCCTGAAGGCGAGTGGTTCGATTTCTGGACGGAAAAACGATATGCGGGCAAACAGTCAATCGGCATCGAAGCGTCATTGAACCAGATACCAATCTTCGTCAAGGCCGGCAGCTTGCTTCCGTTGGCCCAAGTGACCTGTCATACGGAGGATCCCAAGTCCTGGCTGATCGAGGTCACGCTCTATGGAGGCGGTTCGGCTTCGACCACGATCTATGAGGACGATGGCACCTACGAACCCGAACTTGAAGCTGTAACACTAAGGTGGAACGGCGCTGAAACGAAAGGAGAAGAGACGAACTCAAACGGAGAAAAACCGAAACTGTACCAAGTTACCCGCTGGAGGCTAGCTTCAGGATAGCTCTTCCGAGAAGACGCGAACCAAGCGATCGTTCTGTGGGCACCCACACGGGCACGGTCAGTCTACCGAACGCGGTGGGTGAAGCGAGTAATTGCAGACATTTCGGCAAGCCATTCGCCGTGTGCTAAGCCACCAATATCGGAGAAGGTACATCGCGGCGGTTCGGGGCGACATCCGCCCCGTCGATACATGGGAGTTCCACACGAAAATCATTTCACAACGTTGCGAGCGGCCGAGACGGTTTGTAGAGGTCTCTGTGTTTGAAGTTAAGAAGCAAATCCCAGTTGAGGACACTTTCGTGAGTATATTAAGTATTTTACTGCCACTAATTCTAGCTGCTGTTGCACTCGCGCAACCCAGCCTCGCGCCACCGAAGTTCGTTTTGCGGGAAGGTTGGTCGCTGCAATCCTCAGCAAGAGTGCCCGATTCAGGGGAGGCGATTTCTTCCATTACTTACCCAACCAAGGAATGGATTCCTGCGGATGTTCCGACGACGGTAGTGGCAGCGCAAGTCAAGCAGGGACTGCTGCCGGATCCTTTTTTCGGCATGAATCTGCGGCAGTTCCCCGGGGTGGGCTACCCTATCGGGTCTAATTTTTCCCAGATGGCAATGCCGTCCGACAGCCCTTACGAAGTTGCGTGGTGGTACCGCAAAGAGTTTACGCTGCCTCATGAATATGCGGGCAAGACGGTGTGGCTCAATTTTGAGGGGATCAACTATCGCGCGAACATCTTCGTCAATGGGAAGCTGATTGCGGATTCGCACGAAGTGACGGGCGCATGGCGCACCTATGAGTTTAATGTGACGTCCTTGGTGAAACCCAGCGCTAACGCACTGGCCGTGCAGGTGTGGGCCCCGGCGGAAAACAGTCTGGCCATCACATTCGTGGATTGGAATCCGTCGCCACCAGATAAGAACATGGGTTTGTTCCGCGACGTATACCTGGCGATGAGTGGGCCGGTTGCGGTTCGGCATCCAGCGGTGGTGTCGAAAGTCGATTCGCCCGCCAACAATACAGCGCATTTAACCGTGACCGCACTGCTGAAGAGCGCTAGCGATCATGCGGTAAAAGGGACGCTCAAAGGCAGGATTGATAAGATCGAGTTTGAGCAGTCGGTGGAATTAGCGGCAGGGGAGTCGAAGGATGTCACGTTCTCGCCCAACCAGTTTCCGCAACTCAATATCGGCAGTCCGCGGTTATGGTGGCCAGCGCAGATGGGCACGCCAAACTTATACGATCTCGATCTCATTTTTGAGATTGACGGCAAGGCTTCGGATTCGTCGCGCACGAAGTTCGGCATTCGCGAGATCACCTCCGAGGTCGCCGAGAATGCACCGAATCGTTTCAAGCGGTTGTTCAAAGTCAATGGCAAAAACATTCTTATTCGCGGGGGCGGCTGGACGCCGGACATGATGCTTCGCGAAGATGCGCAACGCATGACAGACGAGTTCCGCTATGTGAAAGACATGGGGTTGAATACGTTGCGACTGGAGGGCAAGCTGGAGCAGGACGAATTCTTTGAGATGGCCGACCGACAAGGAATCTTGGTGATGGCCGGGTGGTGCTGTTGTGATTTCTGGGAGCGATGGGAGAAATGGAAGGATGAGGATCTCGTGATAGCGAAAGCTTCACTGCGCGACCAGATGTATCGCCTTAGGACTCATCCGAGCCTGGCGATGTGGCTGAATGGGAGCGACCATGCGCCGCCGCCCGATGTGGAGAGGGCGTATCTCGAAATTGAAAAGCAACTGCTCTGGCCGAACCCGTTGATCTCCTCCGCGACTGGGAATCAAAGCAACGTGACAGGGGAGAGTGGCTTCAAGATGTCGGGACCATATCAGTACGTTGCCCCGAACTACTGGCAACAGGACACGCCGGCAGGTCAGCCGGAGGTTGAACCCTGCACTCCGTGGGGTTGCGGTGGAGCATACGGATTCAATACCGAAACGAGCATGGGGCCGGCTGTGCCTCCCGTCGAGAGCATTCGCGCCATGGTAGGCAAGGATCATCTCTGGCCCGTTGACGAGGTCTGGAATTTTCACGCCGGTGGCGGCGAGTTCAAGACGATTGACGTGTTTACCGAGGCGCTCAACAGGCGCTACGGCAAATCGGACAGTGTCGAAGCGTTCGCCATGAAATCGCAGATGCAGGCCTACGAGGGAGTGCGGGCAATGTATGAGGCCTATAGCCGCAATAAGTACCGGTCCACGGGCGTGATTCAGTGGATGCTGAACAACGCATGGCCTTCGATGATCTGGCACTTGTACGACTTCTACCTGCGGCCGGCGGGCGGCTACTTCGGTGCGAAGAAGGCTTTGCAGAAGCTTGATCCGGTGTATGGATACGACGACCACTCAGTGTGGCTGGTCAGCAGCCAGTATGTGGATGCGAAGGGACTGAAGCTCACAGCCCGAGTCTTCAATCAAGATGCTAGCGAGAGGTTCTCGAAGGAAATCGCGATCGACGCCGTTGCCGACAGTGCAACAAAGGTGCTTGAGTTGCCACAACTTGATGGGTTGTCTACCGCGTATTTTCTCGATCTGCGGGTCGTGGACGCAAGCGGCAATTCCATCGGAGCGAATTTCTACTGGCTCTCGACCAGGCCCGAGACGTTCGACTGGGCGAAATCGACTTGGTACATGACGCCAACGGAGTCCTATGCGGACTACACGTCTCTAGCCCAGCTGCCGAGGATAAAGCTGAATATGTCTAGTCACACCGAGCGCAAAGGAGAGGAAGAGACTACGCACGTGACACTGGAAAACCCGAGCAAGAGCATTGCATTCTTCGTGCGCTTGAAAGTGAACAAAGGCGCGAAGGGCGACGAGATACTTCCCGTCGCCTGGGACGACAATTACATCTCCCTGCTCCCCGGCGAAAAGCGCGAAGTGGCGGCGACCTATCGCGCGAGCGAGTTGAGCGCCGCGAAACCGTTCGTCCAAGTCAGTGGCTGGAACATAGAGTGAGACGGATGTTGCAGTGGAGATCGACGGGCGATGGAGTTACTCGTTGAGGGCCTGATCGGGTTGCGTTGGGGGTGTGCTTGAGATGACAGCTGATACGGACTGGCGGAGTCGCCTGTCGGCCAAGCTGCCCAGATGTATGACAAGTTCGCCTTTTGGATGTATAGCGGCGAGATCTACCGTGCGCCACGAAGTCGGGCCGAGCGTAGTTATCACCAGCTCATCCATTGGAACGAGGTCGAGAAGGGCGGTCGCTTCGCGGCCAGAAGGAGACGTTTTTCGCCGCGGTCGAGAGCGGGTGTGGCTGTAGCTGTGGCTGTACGTTGCTAAACATGGCCAACGTTTCAGGCGTTTGGAAGCGGTTCTGTGTGCGCGCAAGACTCTCGTAAGTTATTGGTTAATTGTGAGTTGCCAGGCATGAGCAGTTGAACCCTTGACTGACTCTTAATCAGTCGTCGACCCATTCGCGGCGGGCACCTTCCTGTCTCGCATTCTCGTACAGACGTGAAGGCATATGTTCTCTCGTCAGCACTTTGCAACGCGATTTGGCGAAGTTCTCTTCGTCGTCTGAACCTATTCCAGCCGACCGAATAGAAACCCTTGCGCGTGTTTCCATCCCGCTTGACCAACAGGACCAAACGGAAGCGCTGCTCGCACGGTCCAAGAAAACGGAGAGAGCTTTGGCTTTCCAATAACGGTGCCAGCGTGGTGCACTCTTGCTGCGACAGTTGTGCCCGAACAAACCCGTGACACCCCGAAAATGGCCGTCCCACTCCGACGTAAATTGTTGAATCCGAACAATAGGCTCTAGGACGGCTTAGTTTGCTAAACCGTTATGCGGGCTAACACCTGTATCGAGGGTTCGAATCCCTCCCTCTCCGCCATCATTTCAACACTTTAGCTAGTCGCGTGATCCGTTTGTGATCCGTTAAGGGCCAGCCCTGCTACTTTCCCACTCGCTACAGCCATGTCAGCCGTTGCCGCAGTCCCGTAAACATTCATCGTGGTTCTGATGTCCGCATGGCGCATGAGCTTTTGCTGTACGCCGATTGGAGTACCAACCGCATCCAACCACGATCTGTGGGTGTGCCGGAACGTGAAGTGACCGATGCCAGCCTTGACCGCTGCCTTCCGTAGCGCCTGCCACACTCCCGCGTAGGAGATCGGCAACCGTCCGAGTTTTACAGGGCTGGCAAACATCCAATCATCCGGCCCGGAGAACTGACTCAACTGTTTCCAGTCTTTCAATCCTGCGAGCATTGCAGCGTCGATGTGCATTGCACGGTTTGACTCTGGCGTTTTCACGTCATCAACAACCTGATGCACAATGCCGCGTTCGATGCTGAGCTTACCGCTGAGCCAATCGACGTCCGACCAGCGCAGCGCCAGACATTCGGAGATGCGAAGGCCAAAGCACACGCAAACCAGCGCGAGTGGCACGGCTAGCGGCTCACCCTCCGAAGTTTCCGACGCCCGAATCAATTGCAGAACTCATAGCGAACCCTGAAAAGTACGGTGCTGTGCAGCAGTTCCGCCAGCATCTCGTCGATAAAGACGTACTTGCTTTTCTGCCACTCTTTGAGTCACTGACGGTTAACACTCGCCGGTATGCTGGTAGGCTGCTCTCGAAGATCAAGCCCATGTATGGGGACATTGTTGGACGCTTGGCAAGAGACTTCGCATCCGGTAGGCCGATTGACCAATGGCTTCGCGTCGGGGATGCGCCCGTAGAGGGTGGTTACTGGGATGCGCCAGACGGATCACGGTTGCGGTATCGGGAGCTTATCGGCCCGGAACCACGCTGGGTACATGAATACTGGGCAGATCGCCAGCGCGTCCGTGAGGGCGAGTTACTGAAATGCTTGCGCTTGCTTCGCATGGTATCCTGCACTCCTACGCCAGTCGAGCCACAGACCAAAGGGCCTTCGCAGATTTGAA
>Ga0182021_10009226_pt1 | contig 11680 bp, 7 predicted proteins | sample 612E3MmetaG_FD_120493 | JGI IMG/M metagenome (GOLD analysis project Ga0182021, IMG submission 120493) | Permafrost microbial communities from Stordalen Mire, Sweden - 612E3M metaG (Illumina Assembly) | ecosystem: Environmental > Terrestrial > Soil > Wetlands > Permafrost | place: Sweden...
ACATAATTAAAACTGTGTTGTTGCATGAATGAGCCAACAAACGCTTGCTTAGATAGAACAGTTAAAAGACGATTCCGAGTAATTTAAGAAATGAATTGCTTATGCTATAAGAAATTTTTTTCGTAAATTCATTTCCTATTCAGCTTTTTTGGGGAAAGCGTATTGTGAAAGTTGTTCCTTTGCCTTCTTGGCTCTCAAAAGAGACTGCGCCGCCTAACGATTCTGTCATACGTTTAATAACTGCTAATCCGAAACCTTGACCCTTTGATTTGGTTGTGAACATTGGCGTGAACAATTTGCCTTTTACTGCTTCTGGAATACCAATACCTGTATCCTTTACCGTTAACACGGTGTCGTTTGCCTCCTTGTAAGTATGTATAGTTAGTTTGCCGCCTTTGGGCATGGCCTGAATTGCATTATTCACTAAATTGTACATTATGCGATTTATGAAAGTTGAGTCAGCAACTACGTTTCTAGCATCAGTTTCCACATTGACGCTGACTCTAACGTTTTCTGGCAAACTGTTCTTTTTCAACAAATCGTCAATTATGATTTTTATGTCGGTTTCCTCGGCATGGGGGTTTAGAGGTCGGGCAAAATCTTGAAGGTCAGCTACAATCTTGTTAATGTAATCAATGTTCTTTTCGATTTCTGTTAAGCTTTCCATTATATTCTTTTTCTCTTTGCTCTCGGATATAGAAGTTAATTCGATTTTGGCCAGATATAGATCACCAGTTATTGCCTGTAATGGATTGCGTATGTCGTGCCCAACCATACCCGCAGTAGCGCCTATGGTAGCTAAACGCTCGGCATCCTTCAACTGTTCCGCTCTTTGATTAGCAAGCTTCTCCATTTGATTAGCATATTCTTCAACAAGGAAGGCAGATTCTTCAAGCTTGGTCTGCATCCTAATTCGTTCGGTAATATCCACATTTGACTCCAACATTTCCACTATTTTGCCGTTCGCTCCAAATCGGCCTAACCAATAACTCTGAACAATCAACTTACGTCCATCTTTGCAAGTATGAACGATTTCACCTGACCATTTACCATTCAGTTTAAGATTTTGTACAATTTTGTCAATTGGTTGTGAGGATTCCACTTTTAACAGGCTGTTAATGTTTTGTCCAATGGCTTCGTCTTTTGTCCAACCATATAGTTTCTCTGCGCCTTTGCTCCAAAAAGCAATTGCGCCATCAATCTTTCGAACAATTATGGCATCGGGACTAAGATTGATAAGTTCAGCTTGCTTTCGTAAAGTTAGCTGAACCTGTTCTTTTTCCTTACTAAGTCTTAACATCATGATTCCATATGCGAAGTCATTCGCCAGTTCAGTAAGAAGTTTCACTTCTTCATCAGTGAATGGATTTAATTCTTTGCTGTATATGTTTAATGCGCCAAACGTTTCGCCTTCAAAAGAAATTAAGGGAAGAACCAGAGATGCTGTGTAGCCTCTTTTATTAGCTTCTGAACGCCAAGGCTTAAAGTTTGGATCTTTTTGCATGTTTTTGCAAACGCAAGGTTTTCCCGTTCTGATCACTGTGCCGGTAGGCCCTTTACCTCTTTCAGATTTTTCGTTCCAAGTTATCCTTAAGGCATCAATGTATTCTTTGTCGAAGCCAGCGAAAGCCACTGGACGGACAGTTTTTTCTTTGTCGTGCTCGGCAAAGCCAACCCACACAAGTGCGTAGCCACAGTCGTTGATGATTATCTTGCAGACCTGTTGCGTGAATTTTGCCTCGTCATTTGCATGCATGAGCGCTTGGTTGCTATTGCTGATGGCTCTCAGATGACGGTTAAGTTTTCGTAACGCTTCCCCTGCTTGTTTGCTTTGAGTAATGTCCTCAAATACAGCCGCAAAATACCCTTTCATTGGGCAATATACAGAAATAGAAAACCACATGCTTAAAGGCTTGAAATATATTTCAAACTTTTCTTCTTTGCAGGTAACTGCAACTCTGCCGTAGATTTCAAACAGCTCAGGATTGGCTTTTTCAGTCCCAGGTATCGCTTCGGTGACTTTTTTACCAATAACAGCTTCTCTTTTCAAACCAGTTAGGCGCTCGAATGCCTCATTAATTTCAAGATACTCAAAATCTACGGGATTACCTGTTTCATCAAAGATCATTCTACAATACGCAAAGCCATCCAACATATTCTCAAATAAAGATCGGTACTTTTTTTCAGATTCACGCAAAGCATTTTCTGATTGACGTTTCTGGTAAATCTTGGACAGTTCGTTGGCTATAAGTTGAAGTTGAACAACATCATCTTTAGTGTATGGATTATTCTTATTACCTACACCAAAAACTATCTTGCCCTTTTCCTTTTCAAATATTGGGATGCTCATAAATCGCTTAATCAAAACATGACCAGAAGGAAAGCCCTTCTGATTAGGGGACTTCGCAAAGTCATTATAAATGACTGGACGCTTAAGTCGAACACAATCAACCCAGTTTCCAGCCAACTCAATTGAGTAATGATTATCAAAATTGGCTACACAATTTTTGAGTGCTTCCCCATTCCAAGCAGTTAACATGATAGACTTTTGATCATCCGAAACAAAATGGAAAAACCCAATTGTGCTCCCTGTAAGACTAACTGCGTGATCTAAGAAATAGTCATCAAGTTCCTTTTCAGACAAAAGTAACGCTTTTTGGTAAAGATCAAGAAGAAACTTGCCCGCTCTATTTCGGTATCTTGATTATCTTTGCTTAATTTAGATTTAGTTTGAGGATAAGACTCACAATTTTTGGGGCCTAAATTATCTTGTGCACTTTTAGGCAAGAAAAATAATCAGTCCTCTTTTTAGAAAAATAGTACCGTACTTATTTAAAAACTTTCAGAAATTAAAAGACTCGATTTATACAAAAGAAAATTAATTCCAATTTTTGTCTCACAGCAATTCATTTTGAACCGTCTTCTTCTTGGATTGTGCTGGCGTCATCATATTCTTTAGGCTAAAAAGGAAAAGCTCTGATTAAAAAAATAAGTACTTTCCGCAATACTAATTAGAAGTTGCCATTTTGGCTATCTGCAACGCAGAAACCGCACAAAAAATCCTGGCCCTGTTCCGTATGCTCAAGGGTTCCACTTCTTCATGCCAGATGGCCATTGTATATGCGAAACAGCGATGTCTCCTTGCTCTTTCTTAAGAGATCTGGGCAGTATAAAGGCGCAATCTGTAAAGTTCCATTTCGAGCGTGCAGACTTTCAAAAGTAGATAAGAACCACAATGAGGACGACAAAATCTCATAGATTCGACCAATTAGATAAAAGATTACCCAAAGCAACTTTGCCGCAACAACTAATGGCATAGTGCAGAAACTAATGTCTGAACTGCAACAAACAGAAACTTAGCATGTTTAAGGTCTGTTAAAATCTGGGGGCATAAAATAGGTCAAATCAAAATTTGTTTGTATTTTTTACAAAAGGAAGTTCAATTATGAATTTTGTTCCTTTTCCAACTTCACTTTCAAATGTGACAGTTCCGCCCATTGCTTCTGTAAATCTTTTGACTGCCGGTAGGCCCAAGCCATGTCCTTTCACTTTTGTTGTGAGTAGCGGTGTGAATATTTTGCTTTTGACGTTTTCAGGTAGACCTTCACCAGTGTCTTGCACGATAATTCTGGTTTTGTTGTTGTTGATAATTGCCGATATTATGAGTTTTCCTCCTTTTGGCATAGCCTGTATTGCGTTATTGGATAAGTTTATCAGTATTCTTTGCAAGTAAGTTGGGTCAGCTTTTATTTTAGGGAAATCTTTTTTGAGGAAATGTTTGACTGTTACGTTTTCGGGGATGTTAATTGTGTCTAAGGCGGCTCTCACTATTTTTTCAAGTTCCATTTCCTCGATTTTTGGCGTTAAAGGTTTGGTGAAGTCTTGGAGATCAGCAACTATTTTGTTGATGTAGTCGGCGTTCTTTTCAATTTCCATTAGGCTTTCTTGGATGTTCTTTTTCTCTTCACTCTCAGAAGTCAAAGCCAAATCTGTCTTAGCTAAATACACATCGCAAGTAATAGTCTGAAGCGGATTGCGAATGTCATGTCCAACCATACCAGCTACTGTACCAATAGCTGCCAACCGTTCTGAGTCCTTAAGCTGCTTAGTACGTTCCTCAATGAGTGACTCTAAGTTTTTAGTATACTCTTCAAGCTTAGTCTGCAACTGCTTACGTTCAGTAATGTCTACGTTTGTTTCTAAAACTTCCTCAATTTCGTTTAGGGCATTGCATGAGGCAAGCCATCGGCTGTTAACCACTATTTCACGTCCAGACTTTGTTTCCTGGATTTTCTCTCCTGACCAACGACCGGTGCGCTTAAGTTGAGTAAGAATTTCTTTGATTGGCTCGGGATATTTGGTTTTTAAAAGCATACGACTTTTCTTTCCGAGCGCTTCTTCTTTTGTCCAACCGTACAAATTCTGGGCTCCTTTGCTCCAGAAAATTATAGAATCAGGTAACTTCTTCACGATTATAGCGTCTGGACTAAGATCAATTAACGAAGCTTGTTTCCTTAGGTCGCCCTCAGCTTTCTTACGTTCAGTAATATCACTAAACAGAGAGATGTTAGCTATGTGTTTTCCGTTCTCGTCAAATAATGGTGAGGCATTACAAGCTGTCCAAAGTTTAGATCCGTCTTTGCGGCGGAACTCAAATTCACCATATTGAATCTGTTTATTTTCCAAGCTTTTTCTCATCTGCAAAGCTTGTCTTTTTTGTTCTTCTTCAGATAAGAGTTCGAAGCTCGATTTATGAAGAAGTTCATCAGTAGAGTAACCAAACATTTGAGCGAGCCTCTTGTTAACAAAAATGTGGGCACCATCAGGTTTAGCAATGACTATACCTTCAGCCGCTGTCTCAACAATTGTACGATACTTTTGCTCACTTTCAGCCAGAGCATTTGCTAATTTTTTGCTTTCAGTAATTTCTTTGACAAGAGACAATACGGTTTCAACGACTCCTTTAACAGAAAATTCGGGAACAATAACGCATTGATAAACGCGCATTTCGTCTAAACGTGATAAATCAAATTCGCCCTTTTCGACCTTCCCTGTTAGGATAACTTCTTGAAGAACCCGGTTCCAGCTTTCAGCGAATTCTCCCGGCAAACCGGCTTCTTCATTGGTTTTGCCGACAAAATTCTTTGGCAGGACCCTTGATATTTCTTTTATAGCTGAATTAACATACAAGAAGCGCAGGTTCTTGTCAAACCTTGCAATAATATCTGGGGAGTTCTCAGCAAGCGTCCGGAACTTTTCCTCTTCTATGCGTAATTTATTTTCATGTTCTCTTAATTCATTTATATCTATAAAAGAAAGAACAGCGCCATCTATTCTTTTGTCTTCAGTAACGTAAGGTCGAATCCGCAGTTCATAAAAACGTCCTTTCTCGTCACTAACCTCGATATTCTCCGCTCCAAGTGTTTTGATAACATCTAAGATGTTTTTCTCTAAGTCAAGCACTGAAATGGCGAGATGAACGCTCGATATTGGCAAACCACTGTCAGAAGGAGCTAAGTTTAAAATTTTTTGGGCGGAGGGCGTAAACAGCCTAATCTTTAAGCTACCATCGACCATAACAACGGCGGGGTCGACGTTTCTAGTCAAGTTCGTTTGGTTATCGCTTAATGTGCTAAGAGCTTGATTTCGATTCTTCAATTCATCATTCAAAGTAGTTAATTCTTCATTACTTGACTGCAACTCTTCTTTAGCAGTCTCCAATTCTTCATTTGTGCTCTGCAACTCTTCGTTGCTCGATTGCACTTCCTCCATCGCTGAACGCAACTCTTCGTTGGTTGCTTCTTGAGTTTCGACGACCGTCTGCAAAGTTCTCTTGGAAAAATCCAATTCGTCCATTAATTCTCGAATTTGACTATCTTTAATATTGTCGCGCCCTTCAGACGAAGCCGTAAGCTCAATAGTCTTACGCAGATGCGCCGCCGCTGAACTTACATCTTCAATCAAAACAAGAAAGAAAGGCTCCTCACGCTGTAATGGAATAACTTGGATATTCACTGTCTTCTGAAGTTCACCCACCTTAAAACGTACTGCCTCTTCTGTAACTGGTTTGCAATCCTTTTTTACCCTATAAACTGCTGTTTGGACTTCTGAGCGCAATTCCTTGCGGAGAAATCTTGTCACGTTTAAACTAGTTTGTCCTGATTCAGGAGAAAGATAAGGCAGGACATTTCCGCGAAAAACAAGAATGTCTAGATTACTGTTGACTAACATTGCAGCAGGGACGTATTCCGTTATTAAAAGTCGGTCAACTTCCTCGCGAAGAAGAGCGCTTGAGTCTTTTTTAACGGCTTGTTTGATTACTGTTCTTCCGATATAAGGGGTAGCGGCTTCAAAACCGAAATTAACTCGGGGTTGGGTGTTCTTTTTGGCGTAAATAAAACTTTTCTTTTGCACTGGAGCGAAAAGGGTTGTGAATTTGCCAATGCTTTCTGATTCGCCTAAAATCAAAAAACCGTTTATTTTCAATGCGTAATGTAAGATGGGCACTATTCTTTCTTGGAGTTGCGAGTCAAAGTAGATGAGCATGTTCCTGCAGCTGATTAGGTCCAAGTTAGAGAAGGGCGGGTCTGCTGTTAGGTCTTGTTTTGCGAATATGCATTTGTCGCGGATGAACTTGGCGATTTGATAGTTGCCGTTGAAACTTGTGAAGAAACGTTTTAGGCGATTTTCCGAGACGTTAGTTTCTATGCTTTTGGGGTATATTCCTTGACGGGCTTTGTCGACGTTTCTTTCATTTACATCAGTCCCGAAAATCTGGACTTGTTCTTCAGAGTTTCCGTTTTCTTCGAGGAATTCTTGAATTGCAATTGCAAAAGAGTAGGCTTCTTCACCTGTGGAACAGCCTGGAACCCAAATTCTAATTGGTTCTTGGGATATTTTGTTTTTCAAAAGTTCAGGTAACAGCTTTTCCTCCAAAATCTCAAAGGTTTTGGGTTCTCTAAAAAAACTCGTTACGCCAATTAGCATATCGTCAAAGAGTGCTTTGCGCTCAGTCGGGTGTGTCACCAAATAATCAGAGTAATCCCCAATGTTGTCTATATGGTTGATTACCATTCGGCGAGTAACACGCCTATTCACAACAGTCTCCTTGTAGTGAGTGAAATCTACGTCGTATGAAGTTTTGAGTAATGTGAAAATTCGAGGTAAACCCGTTTCTTTTGTCATTTTGGGCACTTTAGACACTATTTCGGCGCGAACCAAATGTGGGTTTTTGGCGATTTTTGATAGCTCCCTTGCTATCTTGTCTGAAGAAAGAATGAAATCGACGACTTCGGCTAATATGGCACTTTGAGGCATACCTGCATATTGAGCTGATTCTGGGTTCTGCGCGAAAGTTATTCCGCCTTCCGCTTTAATAGCTTTGAGCCCTTCGGTTCCGTCAGTGCCAGTTCCTGAAAGTACTATCCCTATAGCTTGTGTTTTCCTTTCTATCGCAAGAGACTTTAAGAAATCGTCGATTGGTTTGAGAGATTTGCCTTTTGGGTTAAGTTTCAGAGCGCCATTAGATAAGGTCATTGTTGATCCTGGCGGTATAACGTAAACTTTGTTGGGTTCAACTTGCAGCCCATTCTCAACTTGATAAACAGGCATTACGGTAAATCTTGAGAGAATGTCTGTCAACATGCTCTCTTGACCTGCAGCTAGGTGCTGTATTATCACAAAAGCCAAACCCGTATCAATGGGTAAAAACTCAAGCAATTCCCTAAAAGCTTCTAAGCCACCTGCGGAAGCGCCAACCCCTACAATCGGAAAATCACAAGAAACATTTCTTTCAAAAGAAGCCTGCTTATTTGACCCGCTCGTTCTATTTTTAACCGTGAAAGCCACATCCAAGAAGCATGTTATCTAAATAATATGATTTCCTAAAAATAAGGTACTAGCACAATTAATCGTTTTTGCTTTCCAATCCTCCAAGATTGAACAAGAGAGGTGCAAGAAACAGAAACATGATTGGACAATATGATATCAAATTGTTGTTATCTGTTGAAGTCACAAATCTGTAAATACTAAATCTATTATCTTTCAAACGGAGTTTTTGTAAAGTATTTTAGCTGCGACTTTTGGAGAAATTGAACATGACAACAATCAAAACAAAAGATGGAACTGAATTATATTATAAAGATTGGGGAAGTGGACAGCCCATAATTTTTTGTCATGGTTGGCCACTTAGTTCTGATGCTTTTGAAGACCAAATGTATTTTTTGACATCACGCGGCTTCCGTTGCATCGCACATGACCGCCGTGGCCATGGCCGCTCAAGTCAACCTTGGAATGGAAACAACATGGACACATACGCTGATGACCTCTCAGCACTTATTGAATCGCTTGACCTCAAAAAAGCCTTCCTCGTGGGTCATTCCACAGGAGGCGGTGAAGTTGCACGCTATATAGGACGCCACGGAACCAAACGTGTAGCCAAAGCTGTACTAATAAGCGCCGTCCCGCCGCTAATGCTCAAGACAGCCTCAAATCCCGGAGGCTTACCCATTGAGACGTTTAACCAGCTTCGCACAAGTGTTCTAGTAGACCGCGGACAGTTTTTTAAAGATCTTAGCATGCCATTCTATGGCTACAATCGAACAGGCGCAAAGGTTTCTGAAGGGGTGCGTGAATCTTTTTGGCTTCAAGGCATGATGTGTGGATTTCCAGGTGCGTATTTCTGCATAAAAGAATTCTCCGAAACCAACTTTACAGAGGATCTCAAGAAAATCGATGTGCCCACGCTAATTCTGCATGGCGACGATGACCAAATTGTGCCGATCAGTGCCGCGGGTATGCTTTCAGCCAAGATCGTAAAGAATGCAATACTTAAAGTCTACAAAGGAGCACCCCATGGCATGTGCACGACACTTAAAGATCAAGTCAACGCTGATCTACTGGAATTCTTCAAATCATAGACCAACCCCCTCAACTAAACTCTAAGTTCTTTTTTTCATTATCTCAATAACTGATAATTATCTATGGGATGGTTCTAAACGTAAATGGTTCAAAACAGAAACAAACCGAACCGCCTAAAGCTGAAATTAATACGTATCCTGAATGAACCGAACGTGATTGAAATGTATCGATTTAAAGATTATTTAGAACTAATGAGGGCGGAAACGCAAAACGGATAAGAGCGAAGAACAGCATGTTAGTATAGGAGAGTTAACCAAAATAAAAAACAAAGCAAAAAATAAAGCAAAGAATGAAACTAAAAAAGAAAACCAGACAAAAAACAAAGGAAAAAAGGAATGGAAGCAGAGATAAAAACAAAATTATCGAAGAAGTATTGCGATGCTAAGATGAGTTGGTGACTCATTACTTTCTTTTGCTAAAGAGTTTTCGAAAATCAATTCTGTTTGATCCAGTTCTCTTTATTGACCGGCAGGACGGAATATGAATCGTGCGGGTTCAAAGTAAGCAAGAGTTAGAGCGGTAGTCGAAAAATCCATAAAATGATTAAACAGAAAACCCCCAAATTGATGTTGGCCCCCCGAACAGACTGGCTTACCCCAAAACTGGTTTTAGCCCCATGCATAAATCGGAGAAATGATGCGCAGACATTGAGCATCCGATGTTTGGTTCTATTCTCGCGTGAAATCGCTAATTCTGAACCTTGAAACATTCGTGTTCTACAGAGTCTTTGGTTGGAATGCTGAAACCAAAATCAACGAAAAAGTTTGCAGAATTAGAGACAAGCCAGCGCGCTATCTGAATTCCCTACGAATAAGCAAATGTTATATAAAGGCACAGGCTAAGAAGAAAGACAGATAAACCCGAAATCGGGGAGAAAAAAACTTTTCTAAACAACATTATCCTATTGAAGGTTAAATCATGATCTCAGACATTTCCAAAGGAACAGGAACAAAACTCTCCAGAAACGCCATTATATTTGTCATAGTGATGATTGTGAACGTCGTGATAATCATCCTTTTAACTCCAATCGGCTTTGAGACCCGCCCGATATCCGCTTTGAAGACGCTCGGCTACATCGCGATTACCACTATTTTTATCGGTCTCGCATTGGATCTGGCGTCAATCGTCCTCCTTCTCTTCAAAAGAGGTAGAGTCAGGTTGGCTTCGGGTCTGGCGATCATCAGCGCTGTCCTCTTCTTCCTGATCATTTCGGTAGATCGAACCGGGGCCTTCTTTTCGGCACCAATCCCTCCTGCAATTACCACCCTCGAATACCTATTAACTGCTATACTAATCGTAACTCTCTTCATAGCGGCATGGGTCTACAGAGGGAGTAAACCCGATTCAAGCTAATGACTTCAGTCGAACCCCAAACACAGAACTATATAGGTCAGTCATTTTGACAAGTCAGACGGAATGCCTTCTTGGCGTGACTTTAATATTATTCTTCTCCTTCGGTTTAGTTTCCATGTATGCTTTTCGATTATCTAAAAAGAAATTTTAAAAAGAGATTTAGCAGTTAATTCTCAATTGATTTTATACAGATGACGAAGAAATGACCCATAACAGACAAATCTAATGATTAATGCACAAGGTAAGAAAACTCAGTATCCAATAGTACAACAGAGAGCAACTGTCCTTACGACGGTCGTCCTTTTGAGCAACCACCTAAATTAAGCGTTTCTTGGTTGAGAAAAAGATTAACGTTTCCATATCCTGTTTACTTTTGCTTCTACCATGTGTTTTTCGTATGGCGAAAGGACGAAACGTTCTTTTCGAGTTACCAAAATTTGAGCCAGAAGCCATTGATATTAGTCCACCCGAAGCAAAAGATAATGAATATCTAAAATGTGCAGTAAAGATGCTAACATGCAGATTTTGAGTAAACATACTTTTGGCTGCATGAAGGGCGGAAGCGAGACATCAAAAAAACTTAAATTAAAAAAACAAATTAATTTTCAAGAAGGGAAAAGTGTGAATCGAGAATAAAAGATGAGGTTTGGGAGACCGTTAAAGCGTTAAATCGTCTATGGGCTGGGGAAAACAAACCTGACAAGCTTGATCAATATTTTCATGAAAGAATGGTTGCAATTTCACCAACCGACAGGTTGCGATTTCAGGGGCAGGTTGCATGTGTTGCTGCCTGGAAAAAATTCTGCGACAACGTAAAAATACATTTCTGGAAAGAGATTAACCCTAAAATAGACGTTTTCGACAACGGCTCTGCCGCCATCGTAACATACTACTTTGAAATGGCTTTTGACATGGGCGGGCAAAGAGTGGAAATGGAAGGTAGGGATATGTTCACGCTGATAAATGAAAAAGGCAAGTGGTGGGTAGTCGCCGACCAATTTTCACCATACCCGCAATAACTAAAATTGACCTATACCGATCTTCTGATAAGGTATCTATTGTTTTGTGGTGACAGAAGGGCCAGAATATCATGATTAAGTGAATCCGATGGCGAGCCCGCAGGGATTTGACCCCTTCTGAGTTCAGACCGCATTATGGACCGGGCGGGGTCTGAACCGTGTTGGGTTCAAACCACAAGGGCTAAGGGCGCAAAAATAATAAGAAACATTTTAAATTAGTCAACAGAAAGCATTTCTACGCGGGAGTGAGCCGGACCGGACTTAACCCCAACACAGATTGTGTGAAAAGTCTCTTTCTTTGTTGCTATTTACCGTTAACCTTAAATCTAGACTATCTTTAGAGCAACAGAAGGAGCCACCGGAAAGCATGAGCGAACACGTAAACGGAA
>Ga0182021_10009227_pt1 | contig 11680 bp, 7 predicted proteins | sample 612E3MmetaG_FD_120493 | JGI IMG/M metagenome (GOLD analysis project Ga0182021, IMG submission 120493) | Permafrost microbial communities from Stordalen Mire, Sweden - 612E3M metaG (Illumina Assembly) | ecosystem: Environmental > Terrestrial > Soil > Wetlands > Permafrost | place: Sweden...
CCCCCCTCGATCGCTATTAATAAGTTCTCCGTCATGGATTGGTCGCGGGCGTCGGCTTCTTTGTAGAAGGATTCGAAGGAAGAAAGATCAAGCCCGTTAACATCCCCGTCATTTCGAGGAGCGATTTCTTGCGACGAAGCAATCTCCTGAGTCAGTGGGGAGGAAAACGTTTTCCCGGGACTTGAAACAGGGGATTGTGACGGCGCTAGCCAGAAATGCCGCGTGGGAGCGGCCTTCGTCGTTTCGCTCCTCGCAATGACAACGTTTTGGTATTCCCCCCACTCCGCGGGCGTCAGGGCGAAGTCCACCAGCTTTCCCGTCAAGCGTTGGCGGGCGGACTCGGCGACGAGGGCTTCTTCCTCCGGGGTTTTGGCTAGGCGGGCGTAGGTTTCCTTTTCCAGTGAGGAGATGTCCGCGAAGAGGCGTTCGGCGTCTATGCGGTCGGACAAGAGGACGTAGCGGATGTAATCGCTCATCGCCGGGAACTTGGCGAGGTCAACTCCGTTTTCACGGCAAAGAGATTGGAGGGTTTTGTAGAAGTCCGCGTATCTCACCTGACCCCCCCGGTAGGCGGCGCTCCATTGGGTGAGAGAGGAGATTTGGTCTTTGTTCAGTTTATTGACGAGGCGGTCGACCACTTCGGACCGTTCGGACTCAACTTGCTTGAAGTCGAGCGAGGATTCCAGAGTGAGGGCTTGGCGAAATATTTGAATGGACGGAGAGAGGTTCCTCCCTCCCCTTCGCCCCCTCCTTACAAAGGAGGGGGCTAGAAGTTCCTTAACGTAGTTCCCCAATGACATTGTGCCCGCGTGGTAGGCGGTCGCTTTGGCGTCGAATTCTTGGAGCTTGGGGTTGAAGGCGGTGGCCTTCCGGCGGTCGAGGTCGGACCTAAGGGCGGCCAGTTTGTCCTTGTATTCTTTGAGGCGCGGGGCGGATCGGCGGTAGGCCTCGACGTTGGCGGCGTAGTGCGTCGGATCATCCACGCCGATGAGCGGAATGGAGCTTTTCCAGGACATGGCCGCGTGGACGGGGCCGGAAATGCCGTTAGTCCGTAGCAGGTAATCGGCGACTTTGGCGACGACGTCCGGCCGACGGAAATTTTGAAACGCTTTCAGGTCGATGGGGCCGGAAGTGCCCTCCAGGGCGACGAGGCTGAGGTTAAAACCTTTTCCATTTCCACCCTCACCCCGCCCCCCTCCCATCGAGGGAGAGGGAGATGACCCTTTGACGATAGCGGCGACGGTCGTGCCGATGTTTTTTTGGGCTTCGAGGTTTTGGTGGATGTCTTGGATGTGGACGATGATAGGCGAGGAGGCGAGGGAGCGAGGAGGCGAGGACGGGAGGCCGGCAGAAGCGCCAGAGGCCGCCGGCACGCACGGCAGGGTGATTCTTCGGATGGAACCGAAAGAGGATGAAAGGGCGTTTAGGATGTCGGCGTTTTGAGCCGCGAAGCCCTTAGGGAGGTTTTCGGCCACCGGGGAGGACAAGGACGGCGAAAGGGAATGGTTAACGGTCGGGAGACCACGGAGGAGTTCGGCGGAACTGGACGACGGCAAACCCGCCGTGACGACGGCGTCGCCGCGCTGTTGGCGGGCTTGCTCGCGTCGGTCGGCCCAGAAATTGGTTTCCGGGACGTGGGCCAGAGCCACATTCGTCAGGAAATAAACGAGGCTGAGGGCGGCGGCGGGAATCCGCACGCAGAGATGCTTCATATGAGGATTTTAAATGAAAAGAGTTAAGATTCGATTAATAAGATGTAACTTAGTTGTAACCAGGCGGCCCCGAGTTCAACATGCCAATGCAACAGATGGGGAAGACTATTCGAGGCCGAGGGACTTTATCTTGGCGGAGAGGGCGGCGGCGTCCAACCCCAAAATCTTGGCGGCTTTCGTCACATCCCCCCCTGTTTGCTTGAGGGTGTTGCCGATGTGCTCCCGCTCCACTCGCCGTACGACCTCATCCAATGCGGGGGATGCGGCCGGGGAGGCCGGCTTGGAGTCCTGGACGCTCATGGGAAGATGTTCGGGACGGATGACGTCCTCGGCCAGGAGGGATCCGCTGGAAAGGGCGTTCTGGAGCTCCCGAATGTTGCCGGGCCACGAGTAGTCCCGGAGAAGAGCCATCGCGTCGGGCCCGACGGAAAGGGAGGACTTGCCTAGTTTCTTCCGGAAGGCTTCAAGGAAAACGCCGACGAGCCTTTCCAAGTCCTCCGGGCCTCGCAATCGGAGCGGCGGCAGGTTCAAGGGGAAGACCTTCAACCGGTGGAACAAATCCTCACGGAAGGTCCCGTTCTTGACGGCTTTTTCCAAGTCCACGTTGGTCGCCGCCACAATCCGGACGTCCAACCGCGTCGGGCCCTTCCGGCCGCCCAGGCGCTCGATCACCGGCTCCTGAAGGAACCTCAACAGTTTGACCTGGACCGTCAGCGGCAGGTTTCCGATCTCATCCAGGAACAGGGTGCCGCCGTCGGCGGACTCGAATTTCCCCGCCCGGGCGGCATCGGCCCCGGTGAAAGCCCCTTTCTCGTAGCCGAAAAGTTCGCTCTCGATCAAGGATTCAGGCAGAGCCGCGCAGTCCACGACCACGAAGGCGCGGTCTTTGCGCGGGCTCATGCCGTGGATGGCCCGGGCGAAGACTTCCTTGCCCGTCCCGCTTTCGCCCTGGATCAGGACCGTCATGTCCGTCGGCGCCACTTTCTTCGCCAGCTCGATCACGCGCTTCATCCCGGAGCCGGAGGCCACAAGGCTTTCGTTGGAAACGACGTCCGGGGGCGGCAGGGTCTTGGATCCCGGCGCCCGCCGGATGACGCGGCCCACCGCGAGGGCCTGCTTGGCGATGGACTTGAGCTTGTCGGTGTCCAGAGGTTTGATCAGGTAGTCGTAGGCGCCCAACCTCATGGTTTCCACGGCGGAAACAACGGTCTGGTAAGCCGTCATGATGACCACCGTCAGGTCGGGATGGCTCTCCCGCAGGCGCCGGAGGGTTTCGACCCCGTCCATTCCAGGCATCCGCAAATCAAGGAAAACCAGGTCGGGGGCCTCTTTCTTGAGGACGCGCAAGCACTCGGTTCCGCTGGCGGCGGAGACCACGTCGTAGCCGGCCTCGCCCAACACGCGATGGAAGATCATGCCGACGTCCGGCTCGTCGTCAACGACGAGGATACGGGGGAGCTTGGAATCAGGCATTTTCGCTCCCCGGCGCGGGGGCTTCCGCGGGTTTTTCGGCCGAAGGCATCGGCAGTTCGACGCGGAAGGTCGTCGGATCCCCGTTCAGGAGCGAGACCCGCCCCCCATGGCTCTCGATGACCCGCCGGGCGATGGCCAGGCCCAATCCGGTCCCGCGCTCTTTGGTCGTAAAGAAGGGCTCGAACATGCTTTTGCGGACGTCCGGCGGGATGGGGGAACCCGTGTTGCCGACGTCCACGCGGATGTTCTTCCCCTCGACCGAGGCGGAAACGGAGAGGGACCCCCCTTTGCCGGCCGCCTCCAGCGCGTTGTCCACCAGGTAACCGAAGACCTCCTCCATGAGGTCCCGGTCCATGGAAACCGGAGGCAATTCGGACGGAAAAGTGATTTTCAGTGTCGCGTCCTGGATCTTGACGCGGGATGAGAACGTCTCGAGCACCGCCTTCCACAGCGTCTCGAGGTTTTCCGGTCGCAAACGCGGCTCATAGAGGCGGGAATACTGGATGAAGTCCCGGGTCATTTTTTCCAAGGTCCGAACTTTTTCCTCAATGGCGACCGCCACGTCGCGGCGCTCGTCCCCCCCCTCGAACTTGGTTTTGAGGTACTGCGAGCACATGAGGATCACGTTCAAAGGGTTCCTCATCCGGTGAGCCAGCCAGCCGGACATCGTTCCCAAGGCGGCCAGCTTTTCGCTCCGAATCAGCTCCGACTGGGCGGCCTTGAGGTCGTGCGTCAGCCTCTGTTTCTGCAGGCCGCGGTTGACCGCGGCCAGGAGGCCGTCCCGTGTGAAGGGTTTGGTGATGTAGTCGTAGGCCCCGTAGCGAAGCGCTTCCAGGGCCGATTGGAGGCCGCCGTAGGCCGTCATCAGGATGATCTCCACCTCCGGGTGGGCCCTCCGGGCCGCGCGGAGGAGCTGCAGACCGTCCATGACGGGCATGTTGATGTCGGAAAGGACGAGGTCGAACCCCGAGGGGTCCTTGTCAAGGCGGTTCAGCGCCGCCTGGCCGTTGGCGGCTTCCTCGGTCCGGTAGCCCTCTTCTTGGAGAAGGTCGGTGCAGAGCTCCAAGAAACCGACCTCGTCGTCCACGACCAGAATGCGGGGTTTTTCGGGGGAGGTCATGGCGACGTTCGCGCCCGCCTCTACGCGTCCAACCTGTAGCCGAAGCCGAGCACGGTCTTGATCTTGTCCCCGTGGGCGCCCAACTTTCGTCGAAGATGCCGGATATGGACGTCGATGGTGCCGGTGTTCCCGGGGGCTTCGTAGCCCCAGACGGTCGTCAAGAGCGACTGGCGGCTCATGGCTTTACGCCTGTTCTGCAATAAAATGACGAGGAGGTCGAACTCCTTGGGCGTCATGGGGACGACCCGGCTCTTCACGCGGACGAGGTGCCGCGTGACGTCCACTTGCAAGTTGCCCGTGGAAAGCAAGACCCCCCCGGCGGCGCCCGACCCTTCATACCGCCTCAGGAGGGCCTTGACCCTGGCCAGAAGTTCCTTTTGGCTGAAGGGCTTGGTCACGTAATCGTCGGCTCCCATCTCCAGGCCCATGACCTTGTCCATCTCCTTGTCCTGGACGGTGAGCATCATGACGGGCAGGCCCTTGTATTCGGGATTCTGTCGCACCTGGCGGCAAAATTCGAACCCCCCGATGGTCGGCATCCAGACGTCGAGGATGAGGAGGTCCGGCCGGGATTCCGTCAACTTCTTAAAGCCCTGGCCGGTGTTGTTGCCGGAGACGGCCGTGTAGCCGTGCTCTTCCAAGATGTCGCAGACGAGCTGGCAAAGCTGGATGTCGTCGTCCACGACGAGGATCTTTTTGCGGTTCACCGCGGCCTCCGGCGGTCTACAACGTAGGCGCTCCGCCCGTGGGATTTGGCCCAGGCTTTGAGCTCGTTGGCCAAGGCGCTCACCTCCGCGGGATGGGAGAACTGCCGGACGAGAGTGGTCACGACCGCGAGCGAGATGCCCACCAGGGGAAAGCGCACTTCCTGGCCCTGGCGCGTCTTGCCCTGGATGTAGCCGAGTTTCCGGTCTCCCTCGTCGTAGAGGTCGGGAACCATGGAGTCGAATTTCGCGATGACCTCTTTGCAGACGGGCTCGGCCCGTGCGGGGCTGATGATGGCGACGAAATCGTCCCCTCCCACGTGCCCCACGAAGGTGTCGGTGTCCGCCCCCCCGGCCTCCGCGGCCCCCACCAGGCACTGGGCCGCCAACTTGATGACTTGGTCGCCCCTGAGGAAACCGTAGCGGTCGTTGTAGGCCTTGAAATTGTTTAAGTCGGCGTAAATGACGGCGAAGGGCTGTTTCGATTCGATCCGTTTCTCGATCAGCTGGGTGATGCTGGTGTTCCCGGGAAGATGGGTCAAAGGGCTGGCGTCCAGCTCGCGGATGTTCCGGTGGATGGCCGCGTCGAGGCGCGCCAAGAGGCGGGCGGTGTCGATGGGCTTGGTCAGGTAGTCGTCCGCGCCGGCCTTCAGGCCCGCCAGCTCGTTTCCGGGCGCGCTCAAGGCCGTGAGCATGACGATGGGCTTGGTGCGGAGCGTGGTCTTCTGCCGCATGAGCCGGCAGACCTCGTAGCCCGAAAGGTCCGGCAGGTCCACGTCGAGCAATATGGCGTCGGGCGAGGTCTCGATCGCGGTCTTGAGTCCTTCCCGCCCCGTGTGGGCGAGGACGACGCGGAAACCGTTCGACTCGAGGAAATCGTCGATGAAATGGGCGATCGGCACTTCGTCATCCACCACCAGGATCAAAGGACCCGGAGCGTCGGCCATTTTCAGTTGAAGATCTTTGCTTCCACGGCCTCGGCTGCGGCCGCCCGCGGCAGCCAGAACCGGAAGCTCGATCCCTTGCCGAGCTCGGACTCCGCCCAGATTTTGCCGCCGTGGGCTTCGACAATGCCTTTGGCGATCGCCAGACCCAGGCCCGTCCCTTTGGGCCCGCCGATCTTTTCGCGGGTGCCCGGAACCTGTTTGAACCGCTCAAAAAGCTGGCCCACGAAATCTTTGGGGATGCCGATGCCCGAATCCACCACGCTTAGGGTGACCTTGTCGGCGTCGTACTCGCCCCGGATCGTGATGGAGCCGCCCTCCGGCGTGAATTTGAAGGCGTTGGAAATGAGATTGGTGATGACTTGCTTGATTTTCTCCTCGTCCAGCGAGATGAGGGGCATGTCCTCGGGAACTTCCATCTTCCCTGTCAACTTTTTCTTTTCGAAGAGGGGCATGTAAAGGCCCAGGATGTCTTCGGCGGTCTTTCGCAGGTCGACCTGGGTCTTCCGGATCTCCACCCGCCCCGCCTTGAGCTTTGCCAAGTCCAAAATGTCGTTGATGAAAGACGTCAGCCGCACCGTGCTTTCCTGGATGATGCCGAAGGCCTTGGTGCGTTTTTCGGGCTTGATCTCTTCCAAGGGGCGGGCCATGAGGAGCTCCACGTAGCCGGCGATGGCCGCCAAGGGCGAGCGGAGCTCGTGGGAAACCGACGAGACGAAATCGTCCTTTAACTGGTCGAGTTCCTTGAGCTTGACGGCCATGATGTTGAATTCCGTGGCCAAGAACCCCAGCTCGTCGTTGCGCTCGAACTTGATCTGTGTATCGAGGTTGCCGTCGCCGAGGGCCTTAGCGCCATCGGCCAGGAGGCCGATGGGGTGGGTGATCTGGGCGGCCATGATGAACGCCGCGAAAATTCCAACGGCGAAGCCAACCGCCGCGACGGCGAAGACCACCCGCTGGACCTTTTCGACCCTCTGCCGGACCATCTGCTCGACGTCCTTCTGATAGAAGCCGAGGCGCGCCACGCCCCTATCGCGTTCGTTGACCGTTACCGGCATCGCCCAATCTATGACCGGCGCGTCGGAGGTGGGTCCCAGCACCTTGGAGGCCGGCGAGCCGTCGTCCGAGTTCAGCCGAAGCGCGTCCCCCATGCCGGGATAGAGGCGGTCAAAGGCGCCGTTCCGCCCGATGACGATCTGGAGCTCCCGGTGGACGAGCACGGCATACACGTAGCCCGGCAAAGTCTTCTCCAAAGTTTCACTGTAGGTTTTGACAATGAGCGGGTCGCTGACGGTCAAGGCTTCCACGCACACGCCGCGCAGGTTGTCCAGAGAGGCCAACTGGTTTCGGCGGATTTCGGCGAAAAGCTGGCGGCGCAACAGGAGGAGGGTGGAGAGCGAAACACCGACGACAACGAAGGCGATGAGGACGACGGTGAAAAGGCCCAGACGGGTGCGAAGCTTCACTTCTGGACCTCGATGACCTTCACGGGCTGACCGTCTTTCAAGTCCTGGGGCTTCTGCGTGACGACGAGCTCGCCGGCTTCCAACCCCTTGGTGATCTGGGAGAACTGGCTGGAGACGTAGCCCACGGTCACGTCGCGGGCCTGGGCCTTGTTCTCCTTGGTGACGACGAAGACCCTCGCCCCGGCCTGGGTCTTTTCCACGGAGTCGTTGGGGACCGCGATGGTGTTGTCCTCTTCAAAAATGGTAATGCGCGTCCGGGCGAACATGCCGGGCAAAAGGAGGCCGCCTTCGTTGTCCGCCCGCGCGTCCACCGTGAAGGTCTTGGAATTACCCTGTCCCATGGGGGAGATGGTCTCCACCCGGCCGGTGAATTCGACGCCGGCGTAGGCGTCCACGGTCAGGACCACTTTTTGGCCGGGGAAAATCTTGTCGATTTCTTTCTCGATGATGCCGACGCGCACGAGGACGCTTTCAATGTTGACGAGGGTGGCGACTCGCTTCGACGGGGTCACGTACTCCCCCACCTCGGCGTCCTTGTCGCCGATGATGCCGTCGCGGGGGGCGCGCATCATGGTTTTTTCAAGCTCCGACCGAGCCAAATCCGCCTGGACGCGGGCCTCCTCCAGCCGCCCGCGCGCCACCCCGCCGAAGGCGTAGAGCTTCTCGTATTGGTCCAACTCCAGCTCGGCTTTTTTCAACTTCAAATAAACGTCCCTCTGCGAGATCCTCGCAATCAGGTCGCCCTTGCGGACTTTGTCCCCTTCCCGAAACTCGAAATAGTCGATGGTCCCTTCCGTTTCAAAACGCATGGGAATTTCCGAGCCGCCGGCGATGGTCCCGACGGCCGACAGGACGTCCTGGAACCGGTCCAGCTTCACCTCCAAGACGTTCACCGCCGAGGTTTCCGCGCCGGTTTTCTTGGTTACTTTCTCAGCCTTCGAAGTAAAATGCCCGACAATTTTGAAAAGACCCCAAATCGCCAAGATGGCCGCCAGCCCGACCAGGCAGTATTTGATGATCTTCTTCCTGTCGGCGCCGGGCGCGGAGGGTCCTCCCGGGCGCGGAGGCCGGGGGAAGTTTCGCGGCGGGGGCGGCCTAAAACCAGGTTTAGGGGGAACGGGAGGCTTGGGGGCGGCGGGCGGAGCCGTCGGAGGCTGGCCGGCCGGGGGCGTGGATCCCCCAACCTGCGCGGGCGGCAACGAACCGCCACCGGGGCCGGTCGCGGCGCCGCCGGGGGAGGCCGGGGAACTTTCGGGAGAGGTTTTTTCTTCCATTGCGTCTCGTCGAACTGAATTTATATCAAAATATCGGCTTCTTCCGAAACCGGAAACACGCAGCTGAAATTGGGTCTATCTACAACCACGACATCCCGACCTGCAGCCGGACCCGCACGAACCCCCGCAGCCCGATTTTCCGGATGCCCGGTTTGAAATCTTGATCATCCGGTCGAGCGCCCTGCTATATTTGTAAGTGCCTGTAAGGGACAGGTCCTCCGGCCGGCAGGTCCTGACGAATCCGGAATTCTCCGCGCCGCAAAGCGGGCACGCAACCCGCAAGGTCCCCTCCGTTTCCTGGGGAGCGGCTTCAAAAGAAAACGTCGCCTCGCAGGCGGCGCAAGCGAATTCATGGACCATGGGTTCGGTGATTTCCATCAGACTGCATTTTAGCTTAGCAGGCGCTTGACGGTCCATTCCTAGATTTGTCTTCCTTGCAATCCGGGTATATCATGTCAATCATCATGGACCTGAAGGAATTCGGCTGGAAAGAACCGTCCCTCCCCACCCCGCCCGCGGACAAGCCCTCTTGCGCCCTGGGGCGGGTCGTGGAGGAGCACAAGAGCAGTTACAAAGTGATTACGGAAGCGGGCGAACTGTCCGCGGATGCGGCGGGGCGGCTTTATTTCGAAGCGACTTCCCGCACAAGCTTGCCGGTCGTGGGGGACTGGGTGTGGATTGACCCGCCCCCGCCGGGCGGTTTGGCCCTGATCCACGGCATCCTGCCGAGGAAAAACTGCCTGTCGCGGTTGGGGGCGGGCCGCGACAACGCCGCGGGCGATGAAGAACCCCTGGCCGCCAACATCGACGCGATGTTCATCGTCACCTCGCTCAACAAGGAATACAACGCCTCGCGGTTGGAGCGTTACGGTACGCTCGCTTGGGAAAACGGGATTCAGCCGGTGGCGCTCCTGAATAAGGCGGATCTTTGCGAGGATACCGCTCACTATGTGACCGCGACGCAGGAAGCATTGCCTGGAGCCGCCGTCCTAACGATAAGCGCCCTGACGGGGTTCGGACTGGAGAAACTCGCCGGGCTGTTAAGTCCCGGCTCAACGGCGGTCCTTCTGGGATCGTCGGGAGTCGGAAAATCCACTCTCATCAACAAACTGATGAATCGCCGGGTCCAAGAAACCCTCGAGGTGCGCGCCGATGACGACAAGGGTCGGCATGCCACGACGAGCCGGTCCCTGATTCGACTCCCTTCGGGGATGCTTCTCATCGACAGTCCGGGCCTGCGCGAAGTGGCCTTTGCGCAATCGTCCGAGGGGCTTGGAACAACTTTCACGGATATCCATGAACTGTCTTCACGATGCCGGTTCCACGATTGCGCGCACAGCCAAGAACCGGGCTGCGCCGTCCAAGAAGCTCTCCGAACCGGAACCCTATCGACGAGGCGATTCGAGAATTATCAGAAGCTTCTGCGGGAGCAGGCCTATCTCAAGACCAAGTCGGACAAGGCGGCGGCCCTCGCGGAGAAGGAACACGATAAAGAAATCAGCCGCCTCATCAAAGCGCACTACAAAACAGAAGACAAATCCTCTTTTTGAATCACACAAATCGGAAGCCTAAAATCCGGCTTTCAGGCCGAAGGCGGGCAGGAAAGGCAGGTCCGTCACGCGCTTTCGAGCCGAGTAGTCGGCGTTGTACTCGTAACCGGTGACGTTCCGGTTGCCGTAACAGTTGATGAGGTCGAGGGACAGCGTGAACACCCATCGGTCGTAGGCTCGCCGCCGCTCTATGTGGAGATCCAGGCGGTGGTAATACGGAAGGCGCTCGGACCCCACGCCGCCGTAGACGGGACGCAGCCGGCCGGTGGAGTCCGTGTACGTTCCGACGACGGGCGTGAACGGAGACCCGCTGTTGAACCGCCACCGGGCCCCCACGGAATAGATCTTGTCGATGGTCCGGTTGACCACCAGATTGACGATCAGGGGCTGGTCGTATTGGAAGTTGATTTTTTCGCCCGTGAGGTCGTCCCGCCGCCTCGACCGCGCCGATGACACCGACAACCACCCCCACGTTCTGTTCCCCAGCCGATCTTTCTTCAAGAGGAATTCCGCCCCGGCGGCGGTGCCGGAGCCCCCGTTGACGTACGTCTTGACGGGGTCGGGAACCGTCAGGTCGCTCAGCCGCTTGTAATAGCCTTCCACATGGGCTTTCCAGCCGCCGCCCCAGGAACGCTGAAGGCCGGCCTCCGCGTGCTCGGCGCGGATGTGCGAGAGGTCCGGGTTGCCGAACCCTTTGAGGATTTCGTAGGGCTCGGGGGCCTGATGGTAACGGCCCCATCCGGCGGTCAGGAGGGTGTTCCCCGTCGCCTGGAATTCCGCCCCCAGCCGCGGCTCGGCGTAGACCCCGCCCAGATAACTGTCCGTGCTGACGCGCCCGCCGACGATGAGCGTGAAGGGGTCGGCGAGCTTCCATCGGTCCTTGGCGAAGGCGCCCGCGTCGTTGATCCTCAGCGGATTTCGGAGGATGTAGCGCGGCGAGCTCGTGAAATCCGCGTCGGGCGTGAATTGGGATGGCGGGGAGAATTTGACGTCGATGTTCACGGCGTTGTCCACGGTGGTGTCGTCGGCCCCCAGCGTGAGGTCGTGCCGGTCCGACGGATGATACCCCAGCATCAGGCGGGAGGTCGCCTGGTCGGACGTGATGTTGATGTGCCCGACGGGCAGGTTGAGCGTGAACCCCGACAGGAGGTGGCCGACGGAAAGGACGCTCGACCCCGACGTCCATACGGCGCCCTGCGAATGCCAAAACGAGTCCGTCCGAAAGTCCCCGACCAATTCCGGGTCGTGCTCCGCGATATTGGAATCGGAGCGGATGAGGAGGTCGAGCGAGTCCTCGGATCCGCCCATTTCCACGGCCAGGGAATCGTCAGCGGAGGGGCGCCAAAGATACTTGGCTTGGTAGTCCGAGAACTTCGGGAACTGGACGTAGTCGACCCCTTTGTCCAGGTTCCCCTTCCGTGGAAGCAGCAGGTCCAG
>Ga0182021_10009228_pt1 | contig 11680 bp, 10 predicted proteins | sample 612E3MmetaG_FD_120493 | JGI IMG/M metagenome (GOLD analysis project Ga0182021, IMG submission 120493) | Permafrost microbial communities from Stordalen Mire, Sweden - 612E3M metaG (Illumina Assembly) | ecosystem: Environmental > Terrestrial > Soil > Wetlands > Permafrost | place: Sweden...
ACAAAACACTCTTTTGACAAGTCAGTCTGTCGATTCCATAGGGCTACTGCGACGGCAACAGGCATTGGCTATCAAACTCGAGGTGCTGGCCAGTGGAATCACCTCCGTCAATATGCAATTGCAGAGGGTCGAAACTGCCATTGAGGATCTGTTCCGCCAGCTCCCCTACGACAAATCGGACTTCCCCGTGGGTGGCATCCAGTCTTTGGCTTGTATTTTGGCAAGATCGAAAACGTCGATCGTTTCCCCACTCTAAAGCAGTTCCTGTCTCACTTCGGCTGGTGCCCACAGACCTTTCAGACCGGAGGATTCCGTCAGGAGCACCCTCGCATGAGCCATGCAGGAAACCGTTATGTTCGCCGTGTATTGTGGATGTTAGCTATCATGGCGGTCAATACCGTACCAGCCTACCATGACTATCTGCAGAGACGTACCATTGCAGGCAAGAAGAAGATGCATACCATCGTGGCTGTCGGACGCAAAATCCTCTCCGTCATCTACGCCGTGCTGAAAACCGGAATACCATATAACCCCGAAGGAGGTGCCTCTCATTCTAACCCCTGCCCTGTCTTGACTTCTCTATAGTAATCATTTTCCCTGAACAGTTAACGACTGACAATATCCTAGAACATTAACATGATTGTCAAAACCTCTTGACAAATGTATAAACCTGTGCTATCCTTTGTTCCAAGTAATTCTGTTTATATAGAATACACTGTAGAACAGCGTATAGAATGCTATGTAGAGTAGTGTAGTGTTTGTATGAATTTAAAAACATCAGGGGAAATATTAAATAAATTAATGTTGACTAAGTACCGAGCATCAGATGAAACAACAAGAGGTTTGGCAAATATCGCAGAATAATACCTATTGAGATTGGTCGTGCTAGGGGAGTTTCAGGGTACTGAGAGTTTGTGGTTGGACTCGCAGCTAAGTTGTACAAGATGCCCCTCCCGTGATGGAGCCCTGGGAGTAATCGGGTTTAGTGGCACGGCCAATCTCATTTACAAGAATTTAATGTTGCGTTATTAAAATAGGCGCAAAGAAAATTATACTCCTGTGAACAGGAAAAGAAGATTATTAGTAATACTAAAAAACAAACATAAATAAAGGAGGTGCTTTTTAAAGAAGTATCATTAGTATCTTTGATTTAATATTCCCGCAAACTAAAGACCCTAGAATAAAGATGTTAGTTATTGTTCCGGCCAATTTTTGTTATTAATTAAAATGGAGGATGAAGTTGAAGAATAAGTCCGTTTGGTTAGTTTTAATCTTCTTGATTGTTGCTGCAATGTTGCTTGCATCCTGCAATTCGTCTACAACCACGTCCACACAGATATCAACAACCTCTAGTATCATTACTACCAGCACCACACCTATCTCTACTGTTGTCACTACTACAAGCACTGCGATACAGTCAACAGTGACGGCCGCAACCACTACCTCAACCGGGAATTGGTGGGACAGTCTCGGTGTGCCGCAATACGGTGGATCAATTACCACAGCGATGAACACGGACATTACGAATTTTGATCCGTATAACTCCAGAACACTCGTCAATATAAACTCAGGGTGGATGGAGAAATTATTTGCGGACGATTGGACATTGAACCCATCAGTATTTAGCTATCAGATGCAATATATTCCTTCCAACTATAACACGGGCTGCCTTGCGGAAAGCTGGACATTTACAAATACGAGTACCTGTGTTGTCCAAGTACGCCAGGGGGTATATTGGCAGAACATTGCGCCCGCCAATGGACGGGAGCTCACCGCCGCCGATATAGCGTATCACTATAATCGGGTGTATGGTTTAGGTGGGTATGGTTTCACCACACCTAGCCCGTTTATGCCACATTCTTGGACATACCTTCATTCAGTAACTGCCACCGGTAAATTTGAGGTAACTTTATCGTGGAATATTACTAACATCGAGGAAGAATATGAACTCATGGCGGCAACTGCTTCTGCAGAATCTTGCATTGAATGTCCGGACGCAGTAGCAGCATATGGAAACCTCAACAATTGGCATAATGCCATTGGTACCGGTCCGTTTATATTGACTGATTTTGTAGATGCCAGTTCAGCAAGCATGGTCAGTAATCCCAACTATTGGGGACATGACGAGCGCTACCCGCAGAACCAGCTTCCCTACGTCCAAAAACTCAACATATTGATCATACCTAACAATGCCACGTCACTGGCTGCGGTACGTACTGGCAAAATTGATGTTCTGGACGGAATCTTGCAACAAGATGCTGTTAATATGCAGAAATCGAACAAATCAATATCCCAGGTAGCAGTTCCTGCGGCTTACGGTATGAGTATAAACCCGAAAAATAACGCAACACCGACTAGCGACATAAGGGTTCGGGAGGCAATGCAAATGGCAATAAACCTTCCGGAAATATCTCAATCATATTACGGTGGGACTACGGAGCCATATCCTGTTAGTTTAACTTCATATTATATGACGGGTTGGGGTTTCCCGTATGATCAGTGGCCACAGGATTTGAAGGACCAATATGCCTACAACCCGACACAAGCCAAGCAGTTATTGTCTGCTGCTGGCTATCCCAACGGTTTCAATACCAATCTGCTTTTCGATTCTGCAGGAGATACTAGTTTGCTGCAAATAATACAGTCTTACGAAGCTGCGATAGGTATTAATATAGCCGTTCAGGTGGTAGATATGGCCACATTTAACACGCAGGCAAATGTACTCCACCAGCAACCCACTCTCGCCATGTATTCAGTTGGTGGATATCTTGGTTATACTTACGAGCCAATCACACAACTTAATCGGTTTATGTCGACCACAGCATCAAACTACATTGGGGTGAATGACCCTACTTACGACCAATTTTTCCCCAATGCGTTAAATAATGCCAATACGACGGCTCAAGTACAGGCAATTGTCAGCCAGACAAACAAATATGTAGCGCAACAACATTACGTAATATCCTTACTGCAACCAATGACTTTTAGCCTCGTGCAACCTTGGCTTAAGGGTTATAATGGTGAATATGGAGCATTCTCCGGTAATTGGGGACCGACAAAACTGTACACTTATCCGGCGCGGTGTTGGATCGACCAGAGCCTTAAAAAATAAAATAGGGTATCACAAAGTTTAACTTAAAACATGATTTTGTCGATTATTTACGAGTAGATTGTAGATAGCCGAGATCAAGTTTTTGATGACTCTGCAATTCATTCCTGGGCTTTTAGCCCAGGAATGAATTGCGGTAGAGTAAAAATGTTTTGTTAGTATTGCCTCTCGAATGGTATCGCTTGGTTGTTTGATACCGAATGGTTCACGAGTCGATCGAACATTGGGTTTTTACATTTGTTTATTAATTAACTACCAGATTTTAATGTCCAATCTAATCTCTTGGTGTTTTTATTCAATTCCAGACAACTTGAAATGTAAGTATGTCGTAACCGAATGACCAATGCAACTGTGGCGATTTTATACACTCTGGTAAAGATATTAAATGAAAGCTTTTTTGGTTAACCTAAGAAACTTTTTATTGTTATTCATTTACTATTTTTCCTGAATGAAAACCAAATGATAACTTGTTAATATTGATCTCAGAGGGAGGCATTATTTGCTTAGGAGATTTCGAGCTCTTGATCTTACTGATGAACAAGGTTTTTTTTGTGGTCTCATATTGGCCAGGCTTGGAGTAGATGTAATAAAGGTGGAAAGACCTGGTGGTGATGCTGCGCGAATTAAGGGGCCATTTTATCACGATATCCCTGATCGAGAGAAAAGCTTGTATTGGTTTGCTCACAATGTCGGTAAGCGTGGTATCACACTTAACATTGAATCGCCAAAGGGTCAAGATATTTTCAGGAAATTGGCTAATACGGCTGATTTTATTATTGAGTCTTTCCCTGTCGATTACTTGGATAGTATAAAACTGGGATACCGCGAACTAAAAAGCATTAACCCGCGGATTATCCTAACCTCGATAACACCCTTTGGTCAAACCGGACCATATAAACATTACAAATCCTGTGACATTGTAGCGATGGCAATGGGGGGAATGATGATCCTCTGTGGCGAACCCGACCGGCCTCCCCTTAGATTGAACCCTGATCACGCTTACTGTATGACAGGTATTAATGCTGTTCTGGCTACAATGCTAGCCCACAACTATCGCGAGACGATTTCTGGGAAAGGGCAACATGTTGACGTGTCCATGCACGATTGCATCGTTAGAGAGAATAATGGGTGGACTATGCACTGGCAATTCGAAAAGACGGTTCCAAAAAGAATGGGCGCCTTTGATGAATTAGCAGGAATTCGAACGCAGGTGATTTACCCGTGTAAAGATGGTCATGTCGTATGGGTGTTCGACGTTGGTCATGCTGGAATAAAAGACAACAAGGCAATGACCAAGTGGCTAAGAGATGAAAAAATACCCGGAATAATGGAGCAAATTGACTGGGATTCCTTTGACGCTTATTCAGTCCCGCCAGAAAAAATTGATAGGATAATGAATCAAGTTCTCAGTCTTACTCCAAGATACTCTAAGAGACAACTTGAAGATGAAGCGATGAAAAGAGGCGTTCGACTTTCTCCTGTGAAGAATATTGCGGAGGTCCTTACCTATCCGCCGCTTATCTTCAGGAATTTTGGCATAGACGTAACTCATCCTGAATTATCAGATTCTATTACCTACCCGGGCAGGCTTTTCCTTTCAAACGAAATCGAGACAAATATAAAATATCGGCCGCCGTTAATTGGTGAGCATAACGAGCAGATTTACAATGATCTTGGTCTTTTAAAAGAAAAAAAGAATGTAGGAGACCAGGTCTCTGTTGTTCAAGAGACGACGTTGCCGGAAGAACCACATAAAATTAAAAAAATGACTCTGGATGGAGTGAAGGTTTTAGAGTGGGGAAACGTCCAGACGGCTCCTGCCGGAACCTCATGTCTTTGCGATTTCGGTGCGCAAGTAATAAAGGTCGAGTCTAGTCTGTCTCCCGATATGACTAGGATATTCCCTCCACATGTGGAGGGAGTGCCCCTGTTAGATAGTGGTGCTGAATTTAGTGTCTACAACAGCGGTAAAATGAGCATAACAATAGATTTAAAGACCCCACCCGGCGTGGAGCTTTTCAAAAGGCTTGTTGCCTGGGCTGATTTAGTAGTACAAAATTACCGACCGGGTGCGATGAACAAATTAGGTTTGGGTTATGAAGAGCTTAGAAAAATAAAACCAGATATTATTATGATAAACGCCAGTATTGCAGGGCAAGAGGGACCGGGCAAGGATATTATTGGATTTGGGCAGAATACACAAGCGTTAGGAGGTATGACATACCTTACAGGTTATCCGCATGGTGGGCCACAGAAGCCAACCTCAAATGTACCTGCGGATATTATTGGTTCCACGTTTGTGGCAATTGCTGCTCTTACCGCTCTGGATTTTAAACGCAATACCGGAAAGGGGCAATGCATTGACCTAACCCAACTTGAACCCATGGTTTTCTTTTTTGGGCCGGGAGTTTTAGACTACAACATAAATAAGAGAATACAGGAACGCATTGGTAATAGCGACCCCTACGCATGTCCTCATGGTGCTTTTCGCTGCAAAGGGAAAGATGCGTGGTGCACTATAGCTGTGTTTACCAGAGACGAATGGAAGGCATTTTGTCGGGTAATTGGTAATCCAGATTGGACAAATGACCCCATTTTTGCAACGTTAGAGATGAGAAAGAAAAATGAAGATGAGCTAAACAGACTAGTAGAGGAGTGGACTATAAAACATACTCCTCAAGATGTAATGACAATGATGCAAGATAATGGGGTGCCAGCAGGAGTAGTGCAAAACATCGATGATTTAATTGAGCGCGATCCTCAAGTAAAGGAGAGACGTTTTTTTAGAAAGGTTAAACATCCATTGATTGGAGAGTTTATGCTTAGGTCTTGGCCGTTTATTCTACCGGAGACACCCTGTGAAATACGCGCTGCTCCTCTTATTGGTCAGGATAATCATCGCATTGTTACTGAGATATTGGGTATGTCTGAGGATGAATTTCTTGAGCTAAAAAACTCAAAGGTTCTTATTTAATGTATGAAGCCATTGTTGTTAATGTGTGATTATCTGATTATTTTTTAGGGAGGGCTATATGGCTGTTGATTACAGGAAAGAAGGAAGAATTGCCATCTTCACAATTAATCGTCCTAAAGTACTCAACGCAATAAACAAGCAAGTCGAACAGGAGCTAAGTGAGGCTATCTTAGACTTTCGGGATGACCCTGAATTGTGGGTTGGCATTATTACCGGGGCTGGGGATAGGGCCTTTTCTTCTGGTCATGATATAAACGAAGAAAGGGAAACTTACCCGATGGCGGCAGAGGGGTGCTTAGTCCCTGCGGAACATCAGGTATGGAAGCCTTTTATCGCTGCCATCTGTGGTTACTGTTTGGCAGGTGGACTAGAAATAGCTTTGAGTTGTGATTTAAGGATAGCTGCTGAAAATTCAGTTTTTGGTTTACCAGAGATAAACATAGGCGGCATAGCCCAAGGAGGCGGTACTCAGAGATTGCCGAGAATGATCCCCTGGTGTAAAGCAGCCGAGATATTGCTTTTGGGCCGGCACATAGATGCCCAGGAGGCGTACCGCATAGGTTTAGTAAACAAGGTCGTTCCAATAGAGCAACTTTTACCTACGGCTAAGCAGTGGGCTGAAATTCTATGCCAAGCAGCACCTCTATCAGTTAGAGCCACCAAAGAGGCCATGATCAGGGGTTATAGTATGACCTTAAATGAAGGCTTGCAACTTACAAGAGAATTGGCCAATTCTCTCAAAAACACCGAGGACAGCAAAGAAGGGATTATAGCCTTCCAGGAAAAAAGAAAGCCGCAATGGAAAGGACGGTAACCTGCATACTGCCACAGTGTAGACTTGATCTGATTTTCCCCAAATAAAATCCTGGCTGCCGGCTTCCCGGTCCATTTATAATTTTAGGCGCACTTGGACTGATATATTAATGGTATAAACTTGTCTCATACAACCTGTTAAGTGAGACCCTCATTTATGAAAATCGACTACTCGGATAAATGGTCGGCGGATTTATATCATTAAATTTCGAGCCACTCCCATTTCAATCCAGCTCTGGTGTGTTGTTCCAGATGTTCATTGCTAACCCCAACCATCTATTGTTCTCCTCTTCGGAATTAACTTCACCAACCCGTCCCACAATTTCTTTTTGGAAATCATTCAATTGATTTGATTCCATATATGAGCGTACCAGTTTCTTCCATTTAGCCAAAGTCATAACCAGATTTGTCCGGGTATCAGCCTTGGCCTCCATTGTCATCCTTGCCACAGCACCTTCCAGAGAAGAATCGTGTGGTAATTCAGCCTTCGCGCGATTTTCACTGGGCTTGCACAATATCTCTTTCACTTTCAGATCGAAGAGATCCTGTGAATTGACAGGGCGAACTACAATTGCTGTGTCTGCGCCGCTCCTGGTTCCTGCCACAGCGATAATATCTTCATCAACGCTGACCAACCCTGCATCGGCAGCCATTATAGTACACTCTATTCCTACTTTTACCCCAATACCAACCATTTGGAGGGTGTGAGCAATGATTTTCTCCGTGCTTGAAGAGTTGAACTTTTTATTCATCGCCTGGCCTACCCCTGAGAATAGGTGAGTAGCAATCAGGACACTAGCCTTACTTTTAATAAGCCTCTCGTCTCCCTGTGTGAAGATTTCTGATAGTTTTAGTTTGGTTGGTTCCGAAAAGCCACTAACAATAACTATTTTTAAATTACCGAGGGCTCTTACGGCCTTATCGGCGGTATATCCTCGATATGATGCAACAACTACGGTCTTGATACCCAATTCTCGAGCCCTTTTTTTTACTATCTGCATGACAGCATCGGTATTCCGTTTACCGGGTAACTCAAAATATGTGATCTTCGCTTCCATTTATTCCCCTTTTTAAGAAATCTCATAAATAAACAATAAAAATTGTTTATTCTCGCAATATAAGAAACCGAAGCCGTTATTTGTACGCATGGATACGTTTTGCAGCGTTCTCGCCAGCAATGCGTCCTGAATTAATGGCGAACCCAATTGCGAATCCATCAGGCTGGTAAACATCTGAGGACCAGCCACCAGCGTCTACCCCGACAGCATAAAGACCACTTATCGGATTTTCTTGCTTATCGAGAACCTCCATATTTTCATTAATCTTAATACCACCCACCGTATTGTGAAAATCAGTATCGCATTTAACTGCATAATATGGTGGTGTGGATATTGGCATTAAGTATTTTTGATCTTTAGCAAAAATCAGATCATGACCATGTTCACAGGCGTCATTATATTCTTCTAGTGTATTCCTGAGAACATTACGATCGACCCCCATCCAATCAGAAAGTCCATCCCATGTACCAGATATCTTCACCCTTCCTTTATCGGCTTGTTCACGAAGTCCTGCTTCCAATCCATCGGGTAATTGGCTAATCGGTTTTATTTTCATTGGGCCGCTGGTAGATGGTGCCGATGGAGCTCTCTGACCTGTACGAAAGAGATTCTGTTCAAGAGGACTTTCAGCCATCCTCTGTAAAATTTTACTATCAAAAATACTATAAGACAGGTTATCTGTTTGTCGGACGACAACCTGCGAAGATTCATAGTAATTCAGACCAACTGCTTCATCGACATATCGACGGCCTTTCTTGTTCAGCCAAATCGTGTAAGGTTCTCGAATGAGCCACTTTAAACGCACAGGTTCATTGCCGAGCCTAAAAACTATTGGAAGGGGTACACTGGGACCAACCATCATTAGTGCCCCTAACCCTTCGGTCGCTGCTCCTATTTCGGTGGCCATAAGTAACCCATCGCCTTCATTAGCTAATCCGTCGCACCTCATTTTATCGTGGTATTGGGGACAATATTTCTTAAGTAATTCTTTGTTGCCCCCGTATCCTCCCGTGGCAATAATTATATTTTTTGTCTTTATGGTGAATTCTTCACCCTCTCTTTCGGCTGACAACCCGGTTATATTTCCATCCTGCCCGATTAGTATCTTTCTTGCCCGAGAATGATATAAGACTTCCACCCCCAATTTTCTGCATTCATCAGCCAAAACATTCATTAATACTGTGCCACCTCCCTCAGTGGTATGAAGACAAGGTAGACTATTTGGGAAAAACGTACCGCAGTAAAAGTATAAACCTTTGTCTTCAAGCCATTGAATCGTGTCGCCGGATTTATCGATGAAAGTACGCACAATTCTTCCATCGATTTTCAAATGAGCCCAGCCGATAGCTGATTTAAAAAAATCATCCCGGTTGACTGTTATGCCTTGCCTCTTTTGAGCAGGGCTTTCAGCAGCGAAGTAATTATCGGCGTATGCAGAGGTACCCCCGGTTTTATTCCGCCTCTCTAGTACTGTAATATTTTTCGCACCTTTTTCTGCTGCAGCAACAGCTGCTGCCAATCCGGAACCACCACCACCGATTATAACCAGATCGGACTTTAAATTATTTTTGACCATGCTGGAAGCAATCATGCTAATCCTCCTAAATTATTAGAAACAATAAAAATCTCTTCGCGTCCTTAAATTCTTAATAACTTTTTACCTTTGGCAAACAGTTACGATGATCTCGATTTAGTCTAAATAAGTTCCAAAATAAGTACAGACAACAAGTAAAAACCTTAAAGCGACTTATAACATGACCATTCCGCTATCAACCTCAAGGCACTGTCCCGTAATATTTTTGGATAAGTCAGAGGCCAAAAATGCCACTGCATTCGCTATATCATCAATGGTTTGATTACGCCGTAGTGGAGTGAGGGCAGCTGCGTTTTCGAATAACCGGTTTTCAATCTCTTTGCTAACTGCCGCAAACAATTTAGTCCGTACCATACCGGGAGCTATGGCATTCACATTTATTCCCGATGGACCAAATTCTGTTGCTAATCCTCTAGTAAAGGCTTGGATTGCTGCCTTCGCCGCACTATAGGAATTTGGGGCTCCCATTTTAGCTGCTGTTGATGAAAAATTAATTATTTTGCCATATTTGCGCGAAACCATCCCCGGGACTACGGCTTTTGCACAATTCATTGTACCGAAAAGATTAACTGCAAAGTCTCTTTCCCACATCTCCTGCGTCGAATTAAGAAAAGGTACTCCTCCAACTGCACTCAAGCCCGCATTATTTACCAAAATGTCAATTTTGCCGAACTCTTTCAATGCGGTCTTTACCATTTCGTCTACTTCTGAATAATTTGCTACGTCTACTTTTAAGGCTATAGCCTTGGGTCCCATCGCTTTAACCTCCGTTGCTGTTTGCTTTGCTCCTTCAAGATCCCGACTCGCAGAAACTATATCGCACCCTTCTTTTGCTAAGATAAGACATATGCCCTTTCCAATGCCTTTTTGGCTGGCAGTTCCAGTTACCAGTGCTACCTTGCCCTTAAGTCCGTAATCCATGTTTCCTCCATTTTAATTTTTATTATTCAATACCCAGTATCATTATTTGCGCGAAACCATCCCCGGGACGACGGCTTTTGCACAATTCATTGTACCGAAAAGATTAACTGCAAAGTCTCTTTCCCACATCTCCTGCGTCGAATTAAGAAAAGATACGCCTCCAGCTGCACTCACACCATCATTATTTACCAAAACGTCAATCTTGCCGAACTCTTTCAATGCGGTCTTTACCATTTCGTCTACTTCTGAATAATTTGCTATGTCTACTTTTAAGGCTATGGCCTTGCGTCCCAATGCTTTAACCTCTGTTGCAAATTCTACGCCTTCATCCGCAGTGGTAGTTTATGAATTACATTGCATTTTATTAAATGTTATGACTTCTATATTTTTCTCTTTCAAATCCTTGACAAACTTGTCTAACAAACCGATACGTTCCATATTAGGATAGGTCACGATTAATGCTTTATGCCCAAATTTTGCGGGCTCTGTTGCGAGATTATTAATACCTCCGGTACCAAATATAAGTACCGTGGTTATTTGAAAATTAAACGTCCCTTTGGTTTTCCTTCTCATTTTTCTTTATACGCGAACTTTTATTTCCTTCTCTGGTGATGCCCATATAATCTTTAACAAATTGTTTTGATAACCATTTACCAGTACACTCTTTGCTACAGAACAAAACATCATTATGATAGCGATAGTAATTCAAAAACAGAGACTGATTCCTGAAAAAAAGCTTCCCACATCCTGAGCAAATAACAGGGACTTGTTGCCATCTCTTTTTACATTCAACACCGCAAAATTTTCGGGTGCTGATGGCACCACATTCAGGACACTGATACTGATAATTTTTAGTCGGATGTTCGGTAGGCAATCCCTCCTCGTTTAATATTTGATAAACGCGTTGTCTTGAGATGCCAACCATTCTGCCGATTTCTGACATTGTTACAGACAAATCGGTAGAACGAATGTCTGTAACTCGTTTTCGATTATCGGATTCGGATGAAGAATTAGACGCATTAACTTGACGGCATTGTATACATACCATATTTATTAATATAACCTTTATCAACCGCAGGACTACTTAAGTCTGATCTGCATGGATTCGTATTTTGTCCTCTTCCCACTAAAATCAAAAACTCGCTGACCCCATCGCTTCATTTTTAAGTACCTTAAGTTGCTTTTCTCCATAAACAGAACAGAGCAGATAA
>Ga0182021_10009230_pt1 | contig 11678 bp, 9 predicted proteins | sample 612E3MmetaG_FD_120493 | JGI IMG/M metagenome (GOLD analysis project Ga0182021, IMG submission 120493) | Permafrost microbial communities from Stordalen Mire, Sweden - 612E3M metaG (Illumina Assembly) | ecosystem: Environmental > Terrestrial > Soil > Wetlands > Permafrost | place: Sweden...
AAACGGTGGTGATCACCGCGAACGACAACATGAAATTCAACGTGACCCGGATTGAAGCCCAGCCCGGCCAGAAGCTCCATATCGTGCTCAGGAATGAAGGCACCCTGCCCCGGGAGGTCATGTCCCACAATTGGATCCTCCTGAAGGCCGGCGAAAACCCGACGGCCTATGCGACGGCCGCCCTCTCGGCCAAAACCCAGAATTATCAGCCGCCCTCCCTCGCGGGCGAGGTGCTCGCGGCCATTCCCCTGATCGGGGCCCGGAAGACGGGTGAAGTCACCTTCGAAGCCCCGACCGCCCCGGGCACCTATCCCTTCCTCTGCTCCTTCCCCGCCCATTGCCAGGTCGGAATGCGGGGGGAACTGGTGGTGAAATGATCCGGCGGGCCGACTGTCAGAACCGCACGGTGAACTGCCCGGCGACGAGGTGGGTGTACTCAGCCACGTTCCCACTCTCGTGTTGCACGCTGTATTGCAGCTTGAACTGGGTGTGGGGCGTGAATCGGTAAACCGGTCCGAGGTCGACGCGCCAGACGTTCCGGCCCCAGCGGGTGGAAACACCGGCGTTGTCAGCGATCGTGCCAAAAACTTGCTGGTTCCAACGAACAGCGCCGAAAAACTGCGGGGTGACTTTGTACTTGGCCTCGACATAGTAGGCCGTGGTGTCGGCGTTTCCCACCTGCGGAATCGCAAAGCGCGCTTCATAGATTTCGGCCCAGAGCTGCACCTGATGCCAGGCGAAGCCGACGTCCTGCCCGAGCACCGTCTCGCGATAGTCAGCGAGGCGCCGGCCGGGGGGGAGCGTCGGCTCGGCCAAGGGCCGGAGATACGTGCCGGCACTGGCGGAGAAACCCAGGTTCCACATTTCGTTTGGGCGGAATCCGAGGCGACCGCTGACCGTCGGATCGCGCCACAGGTTCTGGGTCTCGTTCCAGGTATCGGGTCGGGAAGACAGCGCGGTGTTCTTCAATTCGATCGCATAATCGACCCTTCCGATCAGTCCCGAAATGGCCGCCCCCGTGCCGTAGCTCGGCCCCCAGATGATCGGAACCCGCCGGTATTTGTCTTCATAGCCGCCCTGACCGAAAGGACTCGGCCGCACATGAGACCACACCAGCAGCATCCCACCCGACCCCGCCGCAGTCGTGTCCCAGATCCCGGTGAGGTTCTCGTAGGGAAGCGGCGCCGTGACAAAGGGATTGCCCCACGAATCGTGCCGCTGGACCCAGTTCCCGACCACCGTGGCAAACTTCCCGACCTGAAGACTGATGCGCCGGTCCTTCCCCGACGTCAGCCGAAGCGCGTATTCGTCGAGCCGAATTTCCGCTTTTTCGCCGCTTGGATCGAAACCGCGGTCGGCCCGCGCCTGCGCAAAAAGGTAGACGCGCGCGCCGGCCTGCACATCCAGGAAGAGGCTGAGGCGCGGATTGAAAAGATGGGGGCTGTCAGAAAAGATCACGCCCGGCGCAGGGACCGGGAGCTGGTACCCTTCCAAGTCAAGGGTGCCGCTAAGGCGCGCGCGGACGTTGTCCTGCCAGCCAGCCACCGTCAACGCGTCGTCCACGGCATCAAGGAAATCGTCGGCCGCGTGGCCGACGGCAGCGAACGCAACCAGGCAGCAGCAAATGGAGCCGGCGGCGTTCATGCGGTGCCCGCGGCGGGTGCAGGGACCTCGTCGACCAGTCGGAAGCGGACCTCGAATTCCGTCCAGGCGTCATCCGACCGGGTCAGTCGCACGTCGCCACGGTGGAGGCGCGCGAGTTCCCGGGCCAGATTCAGGCCGAGCCCGTGGCCCGAGACGTTTTCCGCCGCGGCGCCGCGATGGAATCTCTCGAAGATGTGCTCCTGCGCCGCGAGCGCGATCGGGGGGCCGGTGTTGCCGATGGTGAGGATGGCCCAGACCCCTTCCGCGCGGGCCGTCAGGCGGATCCGACCTCCCGGGCGGTTGTACTTCCGGGCGTTTTCCAGCAGATTCTGCAGGATGAGGGTTGTGTAGCGCTTTTCCCCGGAAATGCGGAGCCCGGCGGGAAATTCCGTCTCCACGGCAAGCTTGAGTTCGTCGGGCAGGGCGCCGAAGTCGTCGAGCCAGGCTTCAATGAGCTGGGTAAGATCCACCGGACGGAAGTCGATCTGCAGCCGGCCGGCGTCCATTCGCGAGAGCAGCAGCAGGTCCTCGATTACGCTGGTGAGCCGGAAGGTCTGGTGAACGAGCGCGCCGACTTCTTCACGCATTTCGCCCGAGAGGTTCTTCTCCGCGAGCAGTTCCTCGAGCCCCACGCGAAGAACGGTCACCGGAGTCTTGAGCTGATGCGAGGCATTCGCGGAAAAGCGGGCGGATCGCTGCAATTCCTCGCTCGTCAGTTCCAGCGCGGTTTCGGCCCGGACGCGCTGCGTGCGGTTTTCCTCGGCATCCACCGCAAGCCTCTCGACCGGCCCCGACAGCCGGGCGGAGAAGAACCGGCTGGCGACGAATGCGCCGACCAGCAGCAGCGCCCCGGCTCCGGCAAACTGCCAGAACAGCCGCCGCTGCCGGTTGCGCGAGGCGGCGAGCGAATAGACGCAGACTTCGTAGGCAGGCGGAAAAGGCGAGTTGGGGTTGAGCTGCTTGTAGAACAACCGCGAGGGCGCGCCATCGACCATGACCGTCAGGCTGCCCTCGGTGCGGTTCGGACCAACGATGGTCCGCCTCATCTCGCCGGCCAGCGCCGCCTGGGCCGGCGCCGCGAGCGCCGGGAGATGCAGCCGGCCGGCCAGCCAAATGCCATTCTCGATGGTCGTGCCCGCCGGCGGCCCGCCCAATTCGATCGGCTTGAAGCCGAGCACGAGCGCCGCAATCACGGCGCCCGTCTCAGTTGAGAGAATCGGCATGGCGATGAATTCCTCCACGGTGTCGCCGGCGGTTTCCGAGGTCTTCGAAAGATAGCCGATCTGCGGCTGGGCGGGCACGCCGCCCGCGGCCAGCTGGGACGCTTCCTCCGGCAACAGCGGGCCGACGTCCCGGGCGTCCGGCGGGGAAATCACCGCGCCCTTGGCGTCGAGGAAACGATAGAAGGTGGCGTGCAAGGCGTACGCTGCCGCCCCCCCTCGGGCGGGGGTCTCCCCGGATTCCATCACGTCAGCCAATTCGTCGCGGGCGCTGGGATAGAGTAGGTCGAGCGCATTGTCCTCCAGCGCCGCGTGGATCCGCGGCCGGCGCGCCAGCGTACGGCACCGCTCGGCTAGCGCGGCGTGCCGCAACTCTTGCACGGTATGCAGCGCCGCCAGCTCGGCCTGGAAGGATTGCTGCAAATCGCGTTTGCCATTTTGCGCAACGTTACGCTGCGCAAACCACAGTCCCAAGAGTGTGACGGCCGAAACCACCAGCATCATCGCCACGAGCAGTTTCGTGCGGAAGCTCAGGAAACCCGATGGCGGGCTCAGCTCTGCCGGGGTCCTCACGGAAAATTCGCGCGGAGCGTCACGCCGGCCTGCAACTCCACCGGACGCTCCAGGGTCGTTTTGCTGTCCAGCCACACCCTGAGGGTGTGCCGCCCGGCCGGCAGTCCGCCCAGACGGTAGCTGCCATCGACGCCCGTAAGGACGCAATAGGGCGTGTCGACCACGAGGATGAGCCCGCGCATGTGCTCGTGGATGTCGCACCGCAGCACGACGAGCCCGGGCACGTCAAACTGCTCCGCGGGAACCGGCCGCTCATCCCGGCGGTAGCGGCCGAGGTCGAAGCGCTTCGCCGGCGAGTACGAGAAGATGTTATGATAAGTGTCGTCGAGGTTGGGGAACTCCACCGTGGTCCCGGTCGGGACGGCCAGCAGCATCGGGACGAAGGCCAGGTCCTTCTGGGCCATCTGCGCCTTCGGCGGAGCCGCCGGCTTCGCAAACGAGCCTTCGAGGTAGACGACGGCAATCGGCGGGTTGGTGGAGAGTATGCCTCCTTCCGTGATAATCCCGTATCGCATGTTCATCACGGGCGTGGCGCGCGACGGCGGCAACATCACCCGTCCTTCGATCACCGCCTGGGCGGACGAAATCGCCGGCAGCGCCGCCAGAATTGCGACGAGAGAGAGCATGCGGTGGCAGGTCATAGGGGATCCGTTCCGTTGTGAATGGCTTGGGTCGTCAGGCGATCGCCCCTCGCCCGCAAGGGGACCAGTCCGGCCCCGACCGGCCGGGTCCGCCGGTGGCTCGACGGTTCGATTGGTCGCCTGGACCGCAAGGCATCATGATGGGCACAGGGTCGGGAAAGTCAGGTGCGCCGGGTCAGGCCGGCGCGCGAACGGTATAGCCGACAAAGCGCAGCGTGTGAATGAGCGGGGCGGCGAAGCCCGAGTCGACCTTCTTGCGCAATCGCGTAATGAAGATCTCGACGGTCCGGGTGTCGTATTCGTGATCGCGCTGCCAGACCCGCTCGCAGAGTTCCGTACGGGAGAAGACGCGCCCGGGTTCCTGCATCAAAACCTGCAGCAGGTCGAATTCCCGGGGAGACAGCGCCACAGCGGTTCCCCCGCGGGTCACGCGGCGGTGCTGCACATCCATCTGCAAATCGGCGACCTTGAGCAGATCCGCGGCAGACGGCGTGGCCGCCCGCCGGCTCAGGGCTTCGACCCGCGCAATCAGTTCATCCAGTGAAAAGGGCTTGACCAGATAGTCGTCCGCCCCGGCCTTCAGTCCCTTCACGCGGTCGTCCACCTCGCCTCGCGCAGTCAGGATGAGGATGCGGGCGGGGCTTCCAGCCTGCCGCAGTCGCGCCAGGACTGAGAGACCGTCAAGGCCGGGCAGATTCAGATCGAGCACGATCAGGTCGGGCGGATCCTCCAGCGCGGCCTGCAGGCCGGCCGGGCCATCGTGCTTCGCGCTGGCCACATGCCCGTGTCGCGTCAACGCCCGGCTGATATGCCGGGCGAGTTGGATTTCGTCTTCGATGACGAGGACGCGCATGCGCGAATATTCTAACCGCAATGGCGCCAACGTCCAATCCGATGACCAGATACCGCCGCTCGCCCGTTGCGACGGGAGTTCGTGGGGCCCCCGGGCGACAATGCCTTTGACCGCCCGCCGATCCGTTTGATAATTCTCGTTTCGCAACCTCCGTTTCGGCGGCGCGCCTGCGCCCCAACCGCCGCCGCACCCGATCGGATCCCGGATCGCGCGGATCCTCTGGATTGAAGAAGGCACCTCATAAACACAGCATCACGATATCTTTTCCGTCGTCTGCTCGCGGCCAGCAGTCTCCTCGCCGGAATGGCCGGTTGCGTCTTCGCTTCCACGGAAGCACCGGGCCCAGCCAAACCGATTCCCGAGATCGTGCAAAAGGACGGCCGCTATGCCCTGTTGGTGGACGGTGCACCCTATTTGGTGCTGGGAGCGCAGTGCCACAACTCCAGCGCCTGGCCGGCCATGCTGCCCAAAGTCTGGCCGGCCATCGAGGTTCTGCATGCCAATACCCTCGAGATTCCGGTTTACTGGGAACAGTTCGAGCCGGAACCGGGAAAATACGACCCGTCGGTCGTCGACACGCTCATCCGGCAGGCCCGGGAGCACCGGGTGCGGCTGGTGCTGCTCTGGTTCGCCACCTGGAAAAACGGCAGTTCTCATTACCTGCCGCTGTGGGCGAAAATGCAGCCCGAGAAATTCCCACGGATCGTTGGCAAGAACGGAGAAAGCGTGGATTCGCCCTCCCCGCACGCGCCGGCCGCGCTCCAGGCCGACATGACCGCCTTCGCCGCCTTCATGCGCCACCTCAAGCTGGTCGACGCCGAGCGCACGGTGATCATGGTGCAGGTTGAGAACGAACCGGGCTCATGGGGGAGCGTGCGCGACTTTTCTCCGGCGGCCGAGAAGCTCTTCACCGCGCCGGTGCCCGGTGAACTGCTCAAGGCGCTTGGCGTGGCCGCCCCCGCCGGCGCCAACTGGGCGGCGGCGTTCGGCTCCAATGCCGACGAGTATTTTCACGCGTGGTCGGTGGCCAGCTACCTCGGGCAGGTGGCAACGGCCGGCAAGAAAGAATACTCCCTTCCGATGTACGCCAACGCCGCGCTGCGCGACCCCCTGACCCCTGGACCCGCTGAGACCTACGAAAGCGGCGGCCCGACCGACAACGTGCTGGGGATCTGGAAGGCGGCGGCTCCCTCCCTCGACGTGCTCGCGCCCGATATTTATCAGAGCGACAGCGCCCGCTACCGCAAGGCGCTCGAACTCTACTCCCGTCCGGACAACGCCCTGTTCGTGCCCGAGACGGGCGGTCCCTCGGACTATCCGCGCCTCTGTTTCGCCGCACTGGGGCGCGGCGCCATCGGCTGGTCGCCCTTCGGCCTCGACTACACCAGCTTTTCCACCGAGCCGCAGGGCGCGCCGCGGATGGCGGAGGATGCGCTGGCTCCGATCGTGCTCAATTACCGGATGCTGGAGCCCATAATGCGCGAGGTCGCCCGCCTTAATTTCGAGGGGAAGCTCCAGGCGCTCGCGGAGGAACCAGGCCAGGCCCGGCAGACGCTCGATTTCGGAAGCTGGAAGGCCATCGTCACGTTTGGCGCCGGAGGCCGCAACAACAGCACGAGCGGCAATGCCCGGCCCATTGGCCGCGCCCTGGTCGCCCAGCTCGGCAAGAACGAATTCCTCGTGACCGCCGCCTACGGCAAGGTTGAATTCTCGTCTGCCACGGGTGCCAAACGCGATTTCCTGCGCGTTGAGGAGGGCGGCTTCGAGAACGGCGTCTTCAAACCGCTCCGCATCTGGAATGGCGACGAGACCGACTACGGGCTTTCCTTCTTCTCGGCCCCGCAAGTGCTGCGCGTCCGGTTGGGCACGTACTGATCGGCCATTCTGAAGAGTGGTGCCCAGAGTCGGGGTCGAACCGACACTCCTTTTAAGGGAACTGGATTTTGAGTCCAGCGCGTCTGCCAATTCCGCCATCCGGGCGTGCCAGAAAGATAAACGGTAGGCCGGCTAACCGCGAAGTAAATGCTTTTTTCGGCTCCCGGTCTGTCCGGCTGGCGACCGCGCGGCCGCCCGCAATCCTCCCTTGCTTCCAGTCGGCCACCGTTCGAAACTCCCGGGCCTATGTCCGACTTCCGTGCCTACTGCCAGCCCGCCGAACGCGAGCCGTCCGAGATCCGCCTGTCTGCCGACGAGAGCCATCACCTGGTGACCGTGAACCGGGCGAAGATCGGCGACACGGTGGTCGCCTTCGACGGCCGCGGTAACGAGTGGATCTGCGAGCTCCACGGCGACCAGAAGCCGGCCGCGGTGCTCAAAGTGCGGTTCCGCCAGAAAGCCAAGCCCCTGCCCTATGAGATCACCTTGGGCCAGGCGCTGCCCAAGGGCCAGTTCATGGACGCGATCGTGCGCAAGGCCACGGAGCTCGGCGCCGCCCGCATCGTCCCGCTGGAAAGCGAGCGCACCATCGTGCACCTCGAGGGCGACCGCACCGACCGCAAGATCGAGAAATGGCAGTCCGCCGCGATCGAAGCCGCCAAACAGTGCGGAAATCCCTTCGTGCCGGAGATCCTGCCCGTGCAATCCGCCGCGGCCTTCATGGAGGCAAGTCGCGGCTACGATTTGAAACTGATCGCCAGCCTGCAGCCGGGCGCGAAATCGCTGAAGAGCCTGCTCGCGACGTATGCCGCGGCCAATGGCCGCGCGCCCCGCACGGCGCTCTGGCTGGTCGGCCCCGAGGGCGACTTTACCTCGGCAGAGCTGAGCTTGTCGCGCGCGGCCGGTTTCGAGCCTGTCACGCTCGGACCGCTCGTGCTCCGGTGTGAAACCGCAGCAGCCTATGCGCTCAGCGTGCTCAGCTACGAACTCCAGAATGCCGCCGGGTGACGGCCGGGCCGGACCCTCCGGGTCTGCGCCGTCTTGACCGCCCTGCTGCGCTCGCCTTTCGGTCGCACTGGGTTTTCTTTGCCCTTCCATCCCTGCCCGGCCTTCCGTCTCCCCTTTTTGCCTCTCCCGCTTTCCCGCCTTTCCGCTTTTTCCTCATGCCCGCTGACCAACGCATTCCCGTGACCGTGCTCACCGGCTTTCTTGGCGCCGGCAAGACCACGCTTCTTAACCGCATCCTCACCGAACAGCACGGCCGGCGGATCGCCGTCATCGAGAACGAATTCGGCGAAGTGGGCGTCGACAACCAGCTCGTCATCCAGGCCGACGAGGAGATCTTCGCCATGAATAACGGCTGCCTCTGCTGCACCGTGCGCGGCGATCTGCTCCGCATCCTCAGCCGGCTGCTCAAGCGGAAGGATCGTCTCGATGGCGTGCTGATCGAGACCACCGGCCTCGCCGACCCCGGCCCCGTGGCACAGACTTTCTTCACCGATCCCGAGATCCGCGATGCCTACCGGCTCGATGGCATCGTCACCGTGGTCGACGCCCGGTATGCCGCCCAGCACCTCGACGACGGCAAGGAGGCGAAGGAACAGGTCGCCTTCGCCGACGTCCTGCTTCTCAACAAGACCGACCTCTCCGGCGCCGCTGAGCTCGACCGCCTCGAAGCCCGCCTGCACCGGATGAATCCCGCGGCCCGGATCCACCGGACGCGCAACTGCGACATTTCCATCGACCGCGTGCTCGATGTCGGCGGCTTCAACCTCAGCCGCGCCACCGATCTCGATCCACGCTTCCTGGAGGCCGAATACCCCTTCGAATGGGCCGGGGTCTACGAACTCGCCGCCGGCGCCTACGAGCTCTGCATCGGTCACCATGATCACGATCACGGAGCCGAGGGCGAAGCAGCGCACGGGCACGACCACGATCACGAGGAGCCCGACCACCACCATGGCGATGAGAACGAACTTGATATCGCGCTGCTTCCGGTGAAAAGCCTCGACGCCCGCGACCTCGCCGCGGCGCGCGATGTCGCTGTCAAGGTGTTCTCCGACTGGGAGAGCAAGGTGAAACCCGGCGAGCCCGTCGCACCCGGGACCACCCTCCAGCGCTTGCAGCTCGCCGACGGGCACGGCGATTTCCCCGTGCAGCTCACCGCAGCCGGCCGGTACATGCTCTTCACGGCCCACGACGTGCCGACGCATCTCCATGCGCCGGACCATTCGCTCGTGCGGTATGTCCACGACCAGACCTTCCGCCACGAGCATAGCCATGATGAGGAGGTTGCCTCCGTCGGCATCTCCATGCCCGGCAACGTCGATGGGAAGCGCCTCAACGACTGGATCGGCGGCCTGCTGGCAAAGAAGGGCCAGGACATTTTCCGCTGCAAAGGAGTCCTGGCGGTGCGCGGCTCGGACAAGCGGCTCGTCTTCCAGGGTGTGCACATGACCTTCGACGCGAAATTCGACCAGCCTTGGGGCGGGGCACCGCGAACCAACATTTTCATCTTCATCGGCCGCAACCTCAACCGCGAGGAACTGATCGGCGGTTTCAAGTCCTGCCTGACCGAGGGCTGACCCAGGAGGGGAAGGTTCAAGATCAAAGACCGCGAAAGCCGCGATGAACGTCACCAAAGCCTGGGCCGCGCAGCTCAACGACTATGTGATCGATCTCGCCTGGTCGCCCGACGGCCGCTGGCTCGCTTCGGCCTCCGCCGCCGGCCCGATCACCCTGTTTGACGGCCTGACCGGAGCAAAGCTGCGCGAGTTGTCGGGCCACGCCGACGGGACAAACTGCCTGGCGTTTGCGCCAGATTTGACCGGGGTCGCGACGAGTGCACCGTCATCGGCGGCGGACGCCGCCCCGGCCTCGGTGAGTCCGGCCACCCTGCTGGCCACTGGCGGGCAGGATGGAAAAGTGCGTCTGTGGGACCCCGGCACTGGCCAGCAGGCGGCGGAAACGGATATCGGGCGGGGTGCTTGGGTGGAGCATTTGGAGTGGCGGCCCATGGTCGCGGGTCGCAAATCCCAGCTTCCAGACTCCAGGATGCTCGCAGCGGCCGCGAGCCGGAATCTGGTCCTTGTGCGGGCCGACGGTTCCCTCGGCCACACGTTTCCGCCCGCTTCGAAAACGCTCTCGGCACTCGCTTGGCATCCGCAGGGCGGCGCCGTCGCCGTGGCCTGCTTTGGCCGCGTTTCGCTTTGGGACACGGACGATTTCCACGTCCAGCGCGACTACCCCTACGGCAGCCTGGTTGCCGCCCTCGTCTGGTCGCCCGACGGCCGCTGGCTCGTGGCCGGGGCGCAGGACAACGCTGTGCACCTCTGGATTCCCGAGGAGGACCAGGAGTTTCACATGAGTGGCTACGAGACCAAGGTGCGCGAGCTCTCTTTCAGCCCCGACAGCCGCTGGCTGGCCACCGGCGGCGCCCGCGACGCCTGCGTGTGGGACTGCTCCGGCGCCGGCCCGGAGGGTCGCGAGCCGATCGCCCTGCCCCACTCGGATCGCGTTTGCGCCGTGGCCTATCAACATTCCCACGAGCTTCTGGCCACGGCCGCCAACGACGGCGAGGTCGCCTTCTGGCGGTTCGCCGACCATGAAACGCGCCTGGCGACCGCCAAGCTGACCGCCCCCGCCTCGAAGCTGGCCTGGAGTCCCGACGACACCCGCCTGGCAATCGGCTCGCAAAAGGGCGGCGTGCTCGTGCTGAAAGTGGACGCCTGAAATCCGCCGCCAAGATCATCCTCATGTCAACTAATAGTTGACATGTTAACCGGCTCGAAAGACGGCTCCACCACCGTTTATGAGCGGGTCCACGGGCTGCGATCCGGCGTTCTGGGACCAGCGGTACCCGGCGGGGAAGAGGTCATCCAGCAAATGACACGGGGACGGTGCCTCTCGTCTTCCGGCACCGGCGCACACTGGCGAACGCCGCCGCTGGTTGGGCCAGGCGTTTCTTTGAACCAAGGACGCCGGGAGATTTCCGGGGAAACCTTCCGCCGCAGAAAGCGTCATAATGCAGGTGCATTTAGCAACGCCGCTTCCGACCGCCCCATTGCGCGCCGATCCCCGCGCCCTCGTGCTGATGCTGCTGGCCTTTGGCCTCGCCGCGTGCGGCGGCGAGCGTCCCCGGCACCCGCCGCCCGAGGCGATGGGTCCAGACAACAGCAGCGAACGCCCACCGATCCCGAAGATGGAGGCGCGGGAGAGATTCTTTGATGGCCAGGTGGAAGTCGAGGCCCTGCTCGCCAGCGCCGGCACGCATTGGGCCCGCAGTGAAGATTCCCCGAGCACCAGCGGCAACCGAAAGGGCGGCGGTGGATTCAGCGGCAGCGTCGGCGGATTTGGGGGCGGGAGCGGTGGCCGCGGTGGACGGGGTGGCGGTGGCCATGGGAGTGGCCGGGGCGGACCGCCGCCAAGCGCGACCGACGACGGAGTCCAATCCGCTTCGCCGATTCACGCCATCAACCAGCCGGCGATCCAATTGCGGTTGCGACTTACCAACCATGGGCCCGCAACGCTCATCGTGGAGGTTATCGACTTCAACTCCGCCCTCGGAGATTTTGTCGTCGAGCCTCCCAAGATCGCGCTGCCGCCCGATGAATCGGTCGAAGCCGATCCGATGGTCTCGCGGCTGGGCATGAGCAGCGACGAGATTCCGCTGACGGTCAGGTTGAAGATCGACGGGCGGGTCGACGGGAAAACCCTGACGTTGCGGGCGCTCAAGGAACCGGCGGTCGTCCCGCCACCCGCCAGTCCGCCGACGAGGGTGGGAGCGGCGGCGCCTTGACCTGCGGTGTTCGCGATCTTCCTGGGTTTTGGGCCCGACCGACCTGAATCTCGGCGGTCGCGCAGGATTGGCTA
>Ga0182021_10009231_pt1 | contig 11678 bp, 13 predicted proteins | sample 612E3MmetaG_FD_120493 | JGI IMG/M metagenome (GOLD analysis project Ga0182021, IMG submission 120493) | Permafrost microbial communities from Stordalen Mire, Sweden - 612E3M metaG (Illumina Assembly) | ecosystem: Environmental > Terrestrial > Soil > Wetlands > Permafrost | place: Sweden...
TCCTCAGCGCCGCCGACACCCCGGTCGATTTCGGCCCACACCCGCTCGACTTGCTCGGGCGTGAGTTCGATGTCTCCTGCTTTTCCTCCCGCTTCTTCCTCTTCATCGTGTTTCTCCTTGTTGGTCTGACTTGTCTCCTGCGTCAGCCGGTCCTGCACGGTCAGGAGTTCCCGCAGCGACATCTTTCCCCGCTCGTGAAGCACCCGCCGCGCGAGTTCGTCCACCAGGATCCGCCGCGCCTGCGCCACCGTCGCCTCGTCCATCCCGGGCCCCGCCTTCCACGCTTCCACTTCCTTCCGAAACTCCTCGTCCTGAAACCAGGAGCGAACCGTGGGCAGAGGCACGCCCGCGGCGCGAGCCGCCTCCGTCGGACTCAACCCTCCCAACGTCATCAGCTCCACCACCCGGCGTTTCTGTTCCCTCGTCTTCTTCATGCATCGTCTCCTGTTCTTGCCAAAAACCTCCCGGACCCGCTCGCCGTTTTTCCCCTCTCCCCCCGGGAGAGGGATAGGGTGAGGGAGCTTATTCGTCATTCCCCGTTTCGTCATTGAATCGTCATTAGCCATTAGGCCTTAGTCATTCCCTTCCGGGGCACCTCTCGTCCTTCGACCTTGCCTTGCGTTTCCTCTCTGTGCCCTCTGTGTCCTCGGTGGTGAAGATCTTCTTGCCGTTGTTGTTGAACCCGAATTCGTGCTGTTTTCCTTTGCGCCCTTCGTCTTCGTCCCGAACTATCGGGATGCACCCTTTGCGGTTATAGGGTCTCCACGTTCTTGCCCTCAAAAACGCGTTTCCCACCCTTGGGGGGTGGCAAACAAAATGAACTCCCAACTGCTGTTAATCTTTTCACAATCCCCGCTGTCTTCTCAGAAACCGCGAAAATAGTGCCCTCAACTATTTTTTTGTCGTTTTGAATGGCAAATACCGGACCATTCCACTCCGGTTCATAAACCTGCCCGAAAATGGTCCAAATCTCGCCCTCAAAATCCCCTTTCGACGGCTCGGCAGGAGCGCCGGATTAACCTTTCGCGGGAAGCATATTTCATCCCGGAGAACGGTGACATATATCTCCAGTCAGGGGCGGAATACGCAACGAGGTATCTTCCTGCCGACGTAACCTTCACCGTCCCCAAAGTCAAGCCGGGCCAGGTGGTCGAACTCAAACTCATTGTCAAGGCGGCTGTGAAAAAGGTCTTTCCGCCCGGCGCCGCCGCGGACACTCCGCAGGTGCTTCTCAGGTTCACGGAGATAATGGAAGACGGCGCCCGCAGTCCCTATGAGATGAAGGATGTGACCTTGGCGCGGGTGGAAGGATCGAAGCCGGGCCGGCCCGCGTTGCGGATATAGAACTGGTCGTCAGGGATATGAAGAAAGAGGCGGAGGAGGCGGCAAAACCCCCGGCGGCCCTGCAACCCGCGTTGGTTGACGTCAAAGTCCAGGTGCGTGACATTCCGCAGGACGAGTTGGGCGTGGAGCCGCCCCTATGGGGGTCGCATGCAGTTTTGGGCAGAACAATGAGCGCAGTGGCCCGCTGGCCAAGGACGGGGTCACCGTGAAGGGTATTCCTCTCGGAGTGGAGTTATTCATATATAAATTCAGACGTCCGGCACCACCATTAAGTTACGCCTACGTAGCCAAGGTGGCAAAAGCCGACATGATCCTGCCGGACGATGCCGATTGGGTCTATGACGACAAGAAGGCAGTTGATCTGACCCTGAAGTATGATCCGGCGTTGCTTGAAGACAAGATGCTCGCCGGGTTCTACCCAAGCGAAACCTCGCATCTGCCACTGGCGTTCGTTCGCATTGAGAAAGCCAAAGGCGACTCAACCGACGCCCGGGTCATGCCTGGGACCTACTGGGTACGTGTGGGTTCAAAACAGGGCAATATCTGCTTCCTCAGGAAGATAGACATCCTGCCCACAACCAAGACAATCTGGGTCGCCGACAAGCCGGCAGAGTAACTGAAACGAACTGGCGACACCCGTTCATTGCCAAGGGTCCTGAACGGCGTTAGCCAAAGCGGGTACAACAAAACGGCCCCGGTAGAACACCGGGGCCGCACCATTCACTCTCTCTCGAATCCCGTATTCCAAACCTCACGGCGTCTTCGGCGCCGGGGGTTCTTTCACCGCGTTCTCCAGGTCCTTCTCCATCTCCAGACGCTTCTCCTCTTCGGTCATGGCCTTCTTCGGCTCCGGGGTCGCGGGAACCGGCTCCGTCTTCGTCTCCCCGGACGGGACGGCCTCTTCGCTGGGCACCGGCTTCGCCTTCATCAACTCCTGCACGGTGTCCGGGTTCAGGTCCAGCCACCTCACGAAGCCGTCGTCCTCGAATGCCCTCGCGAACATGTCCCGGATCGACGTCTCCACGAACGTCGATAACTCCGCCGGGTCGTCCGCCTTTTCCCCCAGCGGCTCCCCCTTCATGTCGCTCGCGTTGTAATACCCCCGCAGACGCCCCTCGTTGTTGTAGACATCCAGCCGGCTCTTCACCATCACCAGCCCCTGTCGTCCCACGTCCATCCGCGCCCGGCACATCAGCTCCTGCAGGTTCCCGGCGATCAGGTAGTCCGCCTTGTTCCTCTTCAGAACCTCGCGCACCGCGTCACCCCCGGCGTCCATAAGTTTCTCGTCGTACACCACGTTGAACCCCGTCTGGTGCAGATACCCTCCCAGGATCCTCGGCAACACCTGCGTCAGGTCCTGCCGAACCACAAACCTCCGTGGCGCTCCTTCCGTCGTCCCCTCGCCGATGGACGCCATCTGGGCCGCCGTACGGTCGTCGTTGAACTGACACACCACCACTCGTTTCGCGCCCGACGTGTCCGGGTAGTTCTCCTGGAACGGAATATTCAGCGTCACGACCTCCGTGTGGGAAGCCGACTTGGGGTAGGTGTCCTGCATGGTGCATCCGCACCAGGCGACCAGCAGCAATCCCAGCAGCACTGTTCCGGTTCGCAAGCGTTTGTCCTCCCAAAGGGTATTCACCCGTGCCGACAGATTGTAACGGCCTCGTCGAACCCCTGTCAATCAACTATTCCAAAGGTTCTCGACGCCGGCCGCCCAAGCGACTCTTCTGGAACTGTTCCGCCGCCAATCGGAACGCCTGCTTCAGTTCATACGTCACCATTTGCCGGTTAATGCCGAAAATCTCCGCTATTTCCTGCTGGGACAGCCCCGCGCGATAATATAGCTGCGCCATTCCCCAGCGGCGATACCCGATCAGGTGTTGATGCCCCAGCAGGCAATCCACCAGCCGCTGTTTTGCACTCAGGTCAACCTTGGCTCCGTCCGATTGAACAACCGACATGAAATAGCCCTCTATGCCGGCTAGACCCGGTTGAAAGGCGGCAGCGTCGCCCGAAAAGCCCTCACACGACGCTAGGAATCATCACCAAGTGCCTCGTTTTGAAGCGTCGCGTCACGCGAATTTTGTGGATTTTACCGCCATGTCCGTTTTTATGAACACCCCGGAAGCGACTGCGTTGGCCCACAAAACGCACTCAACCACTTTCCCGTCAATGGGTTACGTCCCGTGCCATGACACGTCCGGAGGTGGCGCACTTTTTCCCAACACCAAAGGCTTTGCACAAGAGAAAACCACCGTTGAATCTTTTCAAATCGTTATCCATAACACCTTGTGGCGCAACGTATTATGGCCATTTTAATACTTTCAACGGCTTCCCCGCTCCGTTCGGCATGTATTTTGCAGTAAGCTAGTGTGGTGGGGAAGTTTTCGGATTGGGCAAGCAAATATGCCAGCGACAAGGCTGAAAGCGGGAGTCTTTGGCTCGCTGATGTCCATAGGTTGTTGCTGCTCAAAGACTTACAGCATGGCTTGGTCGTCTCGGGCTTGGAATACGAAGCGGGGGTCCGTAGAAGGGGCAGTTTGCCTGCGAAAGGGTGATAATGGACAGTTCCTTCACCATCCAGCGTAGCATCAATCACTGGGTGCGTGCCCTGAGCCTTCTCGGCGCCGCCGTGCCTGAGCTCACAGTGCGGGCGAATACCGTCTTTGAGCTCACCGACGACTTCTTCGACGGCGGTCCAGCTCAGTCCGCCGAGACCGAGTGGTTCCAGGTCGATGCAAAGCGTCATGAGATCTTCCTCGACGACGATACCAGCACCCTTCGCCTCGCCAACCGACGCGTCCTCCAGACGCTCCACGGTCATCAGAATCACCCCCTCGTCAGTTGGTTCGGCTACAAGGCCGAAGCCTACGACCTGGTCCTGCACGCACCGAACGAAGCCCCCGGCGCCGGTTCTCTCGACACCAATCGCATCGCCTGGATCGCCTGGGACTACCGTGTCTGGCGGACATATCTCTTTGACGGCGCCAAGCTCATCCCCGTTACCCGAACAGGGGCCGCCACCGCCGGACTCGAACTCGACGTCAACAGCATCACCTGGATGGGCTGGGACGGCGAGAACCTCGACATCTTCGTCTCCGAGCTCCCTCACGTGAGCGAAGGCACCGTCGCGGTATTCGTCGGCAAAGACGACTCGGTAATGACCGCTCAGAAGCCCATCCGCTGAACGCCTCCTGCCGCACGACCCGCTTGAAAACATCCGTCCACCCCTAGGCTTGCTCGTTGTGTCCCGGCCCCCGTTCCGCGCAGTAATCGCTGCGTTTGAGCCCCAACCGCGCATACGGGGCGGCCTCTTCCGCGATGACTTCCCGGCACCACTCCACGAATTCCCGTCGCCGCGCCGGCTCCTCGTTCATGGCAAGACACCGTGCCAGGGTCTTTGCGGACCGGTCCGCGAGGAATCTCGCCAGGTCGGCTCGCATCGGACGAGGCATCACCAGGTCGTGATCGCGGAATAGTTTCTCCACCTCCGCGGCCAACTGCTCGCCCCCCAGGGTCCACTCGAGCCACTCGGCGAACACATCCACACACAAGACGCTCGACATATCATGCTCACAAATCCCTCGCCTCATCGTCTTCTCCGCCTTTGAGCCAGCAATAGGTACGGTTCCTGCAATCGCGATAATCCTCGCACCGAGTCCCCGAGACGGGGCAGCGCCCCTCGGCCAACTCCGCCTGCTCGCCCGTCCCGTTCAGCCGGCGCCCACCCAAAGCCGCCGGAGTTTCCCTTTCCATGCCTGTCTCTTTCAGAAAAAAAAGTCCGACATCGGAACGTCCAGGGCTCGTGCGATCCGCGATAGCACCAGCATCCCCGGTTGCGTCCGCCCCCTCTCGTAGCGGGAAAGTTGCGGCGCCGCCATCCCAAGCCGCGATGCCAACTCCCGTTGACTGAAGTCCCTCCGTCTTCGATAAAAACGGATGCGCCCCCCGATGTTCATCATCCACCTCCTGTCTTAGGGGGATTATACAATAACTAACTATTTAGTCAAGCACAAAGTGCCGAATTTATCTCCTTGCTGATTATAGTGTTAGGGCATACAAGCCAAAAACTTATATTTCCCACTTGACCAGTTAGTTAATTCGCTGTATCTTCATTACAAAAGAGGGCGAACAGTTCACTAAGGTGCTCGACCGCGTTCCGATGCACCGCGCCTCCTTTCTTCCTTCGGCCTTAGGCCTTAGACCTTCGGCCTTGTAACGTTGTCCTGTTTGCGAGGGATCTCGTGAGGACTTTCGCTCAGGTGCTCAGGCTCCATCGGGAGAAGGCGGGGCTCAAGCAGTCGGACCTGGCCGTCAAGGTCGGGGTTACGGGGCCCTATATCTCGCTGCTCGAAAGCGGAAAGCGTCCGCCCCCGGCGGACGACGTGACGCGTCGCATCGAAAAAGCGCTCGACGTCCCGCCGAAGACCCTGCTTCGTCTCGCGCACATCGCCCGCACTCCCGAGGACATCCGGCGCGTGACGGACCTCGATCGTCTCTACGCCGAAGGTCGCCTCGCCGAACAGGCGGAAGCCGGACGTCCGCCCCTCCAGGCGAACGGCGTCCGACGCATCCCGCTCATCAACAAGGTCAGTGCCGGGTACCCGGCGGTCTTCACCGACCTCGACTACCCGGTGGGCGTGGCCGACGACTACGTGGTCGTCCCGGACCTCGCCGATCCCAACGCGTTTGCCATCGTGGTCTGCGGCGACTCCATGTCTCCGCGCTTCGAGGAAGGCGACATCCTGATCATCACTCCGGCCAGTCCGGTCAAGAGCGGTGATTTCTGCTTCGTGCGCATCGACTCCCACGGCGAAGTCACCAGCACCTTCAAACAGGTCTTCTTCGACGACGAACGCACCGTGCGGCTTGCTTCGCTCAACACCCGTTACCAGGCCCGGACCTACCCGCGCGAGGAAATCACCGGTCTCTTCAGGGCCGCGAGACGTCTCGAAGTCCTTTAGAGCCTATCCGAATAACCCCGCAATTCGGATAGGCTCTTGGTGCTCTCTTCGTGGTGATCAGGATAGGTTCTGCAAAAGGCGGCATGGATGGTAATCGACGTTCACACCCACGTATTTCCCCCGGAATTCATCCGCGACCGTGCGCGGCTGGTCGAGACCTGTCCCTGGTTCGGGACGCTCTACGCCAGGCCGGACCGCAAGATGGCGACCGCGGATCAGCTCCTGGCGTCCATGAAGCGCGCCGGGGTGGACCGGTCCGTGGTGTTCGGCTTTCCCTGGACCGACGTCGGCCGCCTGCGGGCCGCCAACGATTACGTCTTCGAGTCCTCCGCACGCTCCGCCGGCAAGCTCATCCCCTTCGCCGTCGTCGATCCCGGCAACATGACCGTCACCGAGGAGGAGATCGTCCGCCTTCACGGTCGCGGTCTCGCCGGCATCGGCGAGCTCATGCCCGACGGCCAGGGCTTCCGTCTCGACGACCCTCGCGTCATGGACGCATGTCTCCGGCTCGCCGTCTTCCACAAACTCGTCGTCATGATCCACACCAGCGAACCCGTCGGTCACGACTATCCCGGCAAGGGAAAGGTCATGCCCGAGGTCATCTGCCGCCTCGCCGCGAAATTCCCCGAGGTCAAAATCATCTGTGCCCACTGGGGCGGCGGAATCCTCTCCTACGAGCTGATGCCCGAAGTCGCGGCGACCCTCAGGAACGTCTATTACGACTCCGCCGCCTCCGCGCTCCTCTACGACGATCGCATCTTCCTCGTCGCCTCCCAGATCGTCCCCCGGAAAATCCTCTTCGGCACCGACTACCCGCTCATCAATCAGGGCGGAATGCTCAAGCGCGCGCACGCCCAGCTCGACGCGACCGCGCACCTCGACGACTTCCTCGGCGAAAACGCCCGCAGACTCTTCGACTCCACCCGCGCCCCCGCCTGAGGACGCCCCCCGACGAATCGGGGTCCCCGTGAGAGCGCCAGAGAAACTGAAAGGGCCTGTCGGGGTGTACTGTCAGAATAACACCTCGGGCAAAATGCCCGGCGGGGTTATTCGAACAGGCTCTCCGTGGGTCGTTGTGGCCTGAATCAACCGGCGACTTCGGTGGGTTTCCCCTCGGCCGGTGTCTTCTCGCCGGCGGCGGGTGTTGCTTCAGGGGTCTTTTCGTCGGTCAGCGTCTTCTCCGCAGCAGGGTCCTGTGGCTCATCGGCCGGGACTTTTTCCCCGACGCCAGGCTTCACCTCGTCCGGAGCCTTGTCCACGGCAGGAGGTTGCTTCTCCTCGGTCGGCGCTTTTTCCCCGGCGCCCGGCTTGACCTCGCCCGGGGCTTTCTCCTCGTCCGGGACAATCTCGGCGGGCTTCTCCGTCGGAACGGCTTTGCCCTCCTCGGGGACCGTCCCGGCGGATTTCTCTTCCACGGGCTTTACCGGCGCGACCGGTTCATTCTCCGGGACCGGCTTCTCTTCCTCGCCCTTCCCGGGCGTCTCGCCCGCGGGCATCTCCGCGGCGCGACGCACCACCGCCTTCGACCACGCCTCGTAGACCTTCTTGAACTCGGTCTCTTTTTCCGTGACCGTTTCGCCCTTCGCTTCTTTCTCCGCAATCGCCGACAGCTTCGCCTGTCCCCACCCCTCCGAAGGCGGGAACTTGAGCAGGAGTTTGTCGCCGCTCTTCTCCTGCTCGCGTTCGTCGAGAATCGCCACGGTGTCGCGCGCTTCTTTCCAGTCCTTGAAAACGCTCAGGAATCGGATTTCCTTGTCGGTCGGTCGCAGGTCGCGCAGAATCCAGTTCTCCCGGATCTGGCGGAACTTCTCCTCACCCCAGTCGCCCGTCGGAAACTCCGCCAGGAGTTTGCGCATCTCGTCTTCCTTCTGCCGGCTCACCACGACGTCGAGCGCCTTCCGATAATCCTCCTGGGCGGTCTTTGCCGTCTCCTCGTCCTTCCTCTCCCCGGCTTGCCGTTTTTCCAGGCGCGTCGCCGCCTCGACCTTGATCTGCGCGATGCTCTTATCTCTCTCTTCGACGACCCGCCGCTTCTCCTCGTCGCTCTGGCTCTTCAGTTCCGTGACCTCGGCGATGTCGCCCTTGCGGAACCGCACCTTCCCCGGAAGTCCCGACGCCTCCGTGGAGAGGTCCAGCTCGACCGTCGTCTCGCTCACCCGCGCAACGGTCCCCACGAATGGTCTTCCCTGGTTGAGCCGGATCCGCACCCGCATCTTCGGCCGCAGGTCTTCCAGCTTGACCGTCCATAGAGTCTCGGGTCCGGAGAGTTTGGTCGCGGCGACGGACTTCCCCGCGGCCGACGCGCCCGGGTTTCCCCCGTCCTGCGCGAAGGCGTTTCGCGCCAAGGCAAGCCCTGCCACCGCCAGCATGACCACGAACAGTCGTTTCATTTTGTGCGACCTCGCGTGTTCTCGAAGGGAATATACGTTCTATCGGCAGGAAACCGGCCCCCGGATGAGCAAATCAGGGCCTTTCGGCCGCCCGTTCGACGGGCCTTCCGGCCCGCTCACGGCCCCCACAGGCGAGAGGGGGTTCAGGGGTTGGGCGACTCGATGTAGGTGTGCAGGCTCTGCCGGGCGGTCGGAAGGAAGTTCACCCCGAACAGGGTGAAGTAGAGCGCCCCCGCCGCTAGCACCATCATCGCCGCCATGAGCACGCCGCGTCGTCCCGTCCGCCACAGGTGGAACCACGCCGCGACCACCAGCCACGTGATGAGCGCCCACACCTCCTTCGGGTCCCACGACCAGTAGTCGGCATAGGCCGCCTGGGCCCAGATGGCCCCCAGCACCAGCCCCAGCGTCAGGAAGGGAAAGCCGATCCGTGCCGAGCGAAAGATCCAGGTCTCCACGCCGTCCAGGAAGACCCCGACGCCCGCCCGCTTCCCGCCCAGCCCCTTCGCCGCCAGGAACACAAGTCCCGATAGTCCCGATACCGTCAGCGCCCCGTACGCGATGAAATAGCTCAACACGTGCGGGGCGAAGTAGAGGCTCTGAAGCGCCGGCATGAGCGGCCGCGATTCCCCCGCGTATCTCGCCCCCACCATCAGCACCCCGGCCGCCGCTAGCGAACTCAAACCCCCGACGAATCGAACCTCTCCCACCAGCCAGAGCGACAGCGACACCATGGCCACGCACAACGCCAAAAGCACCAGACACCCGTGCAATTCCGCGAAGGGCGGATATCCGAACGAGTGCCAGCTCGTCACGATCCAGAGGGCGCTCGCGACCATCCCGGCCGTAAGCGTCGCGAGCGACGTCCCGCGAAAGAGCGGGGCGTCCCGTCTCGCCGAATGCGCAAGACCCAGCATCCCCGACATGCCGTAGAGCGCCAGCGACAGCCCCAGCAGGAAGTTCATGCCCGGTCCTCCACGCGTGCCGTCGCCGGCCGGAGGAAGCACGAGAAGAAAATCCCGGCCGACAGCATCACCAGCCCCGCCAGCACCCACGCCAGTCCCGGGTCGCGCACCACCGCAAGCCGGCTCGTCCTCCGCATCCCGTCTATCGAGTACCCTTCCTGGAAAATCTCCCACCCGCCCCGACGCACCGGGTGGTTGACCCGAACCGTGCACCGCTCCGGCACGCCCGCCGCATCGCCCACGGTGATCTCGCTCCGGTATTCCCGCACGTCCGGCGACGCCATGTACCCGATCATCAGCCCCTCGTCGAGTCTTGCCGTCCCGTCGTCGCCGCCGGCGGACATCCAGAAGCGTTTCGATCCCCCGTCCGGGCCCGACACCTCCAGCAGCATCGCCTCCACGCCCGTCGGCTGCCCGGCGTCTTCGTACCACGTCTCCACGTGCGCCGACGGGAGCACCTCCAGCAGCGTCACTTTGACCGATTCCGCCGCTCTCACATCAACCGGCTCCCGGAGTTTCATCGGTTGCGTCCAAACCGTCTCTGCTGCGTGGGACGAGCGCAGTTGGTAGACCGGTCCCGGTTTCTCCATCACCTCCAAGACGAGGCGCGGCCGGTAGTAGACGAACCCGATCTCGTCGAGCCCCGACAACCGGGTGTTGGCCGCATCCATGTCCATGTCCGAGAATTTCGCAAAGACATGCCGCCACTCCATCCTCTTGCCGACGTGAAGCTGCAACCGTAGCCCCGGACCCACCGCCGTCGCGTCCGGGTCGTCCAGGATCTCCAGGATTTCCCCGCTCGCCGCCGGGGTCACGTCGGGCATCATAAACATCTTGCCGGCGTCGGCCGGAATCTCCACCACCGCGCCGGTGGCATGGTTGATAACGACGAGCATCGGCTGCGTCCGCAAGGGGGGTTCCACCACCGGGCTGTCCCGGGTCGAAAACGTGACCGCGATTCGTCCGTCCGTCTTGACGAGCGCATCGGGGGCGTCGCTGGGACGTGCGAACCGCCAAAGGTCGGCGTGGTATTCCGGGGTCTCCAGGCTCAGGTGTGCGGCGGGCTCCGGCGGCGTCGACGATCCCGGAAGCACCTCGACGACGCGACGCGCGTTTTCCAGCCGTTCTTTGAACCGGATCCGTCTCGTCGTGTCCCACGGCAGCACGAGTTCGCGACCGGCCTGCGGTTTCACCGACACCGCCTCCCGGTTCGGCCCCACGAACACCATCTCCGCCGGGTAATACTCGACCGCGAACCGGTCCAGTTTCACCGTGAAGGGGAGGGGCCGGGTCTCCCGCGCCCGCGCCGACTCGAACTTCCCCGCCGCCTCTCCCTCGCGGAGCGTGACGATGCCTTTCTCGCCCCGCACGAAATAAACCATCCCTCCCCCGAGCACCAGCAGCACCCCGGCGTGCGCCAGCGCGAACCCGATCTTCTCCCGCCGTAGCGAGAAGCGCGTGATCGTCGCGCACAACATGCTCAACCCCGCCAGCCCCAGCAGTGCCTGGTACCAGAGCGCGTGAAAGACGTCGGTCAGCCGCAGCGCTTCGAGCACACGCCAGGCCCCCTGGCCGTAGTGCCGCGCGATCTCCTCCGGCGACCCTCCCGGGAGCGTGCTCTGCAGGATGACGGTTCCCAGCACCGAAGCCCCCGCCAGGACCGCCAGCAGTGTCCCCCCCGCGCGGGCCGAACCCGCCCGTTCCAGCAAGTCCCACATGCGAAAGCGTCTCTGCGTCATGGACGGTTCACCTGCATGTACAGGAAAAGTGCCCGACGCCTTGTGCGGGCGCCGGGCACTGCTTAAGCAAAACGGACGACACCCCTCAGTTCGCGGGCTCCGTCGGAGTCGGTGCGGCCGGCGTATTGGTTTCCGGAGCCGGCATCTCCGGCTCCATCATCGGCGCCGTGGCCGGGCCCGTCTGACCCGAGGACATCAGACTCAGCTCCACCCGGCGGTTCTTCGTCATCCCCGCCTTGTCCGTGTTCTCCGTCACGGGATGCCACTCCCCGA
>Ga0182021_10009232_pt1 | contig 11678 bp, 10 predicted proteins | sample 612E3MmetaG_FD_120493 | JGI IMG/M metagenome (GOLD analysis project Ga0182021, IMG submission 120493) | Permafrost microbial communities from Stordalen Mire, Sweden - 612E3M metaG (Illumina Assembly) | ecosystem: Environmental > Terrestrial > Soil > Wetlands > Permafrost | place: Sweden...
CATAGCATGCAAAAATAAGCACTCCGTAATTTGCCAGAATCTCCACCCACCAGTTATGAACATTGGTAACATCACCTACCGGATATATTGGGTAGTTGGCCATATAGTATTCGACATTTCCTATACCGACACCGAAACCTAACGATTTGACCGTGAAGTAAAGTGCATTTTTTACAAGGTTCATACGAGTATTAAGCGATTCATCCTCTATACCCGGTGCGCCGATGAGCTGTGACAAACTGGCCATCCTATTTGTCACTGTATCCCCAATACTCTGTATTTCGGCTGAAAAAAAAACGAAAAGAGCTGCACATATTAATGCCGTTAAAGCCAATACTTTTATTTTATTCTTTATCTTTAACATAAATATAAACCAAAACACCAATCCCACAAGAACTCCACTATAGCAGGAACGCGAAAATGCCACGATTAGTAACAATAAACCTGAAATATAGATAAGGATACCTGCAGCACGACTGTACAACATAGGATAATACCTGATCCACACAAAAACCATGGGAAGGGTCAACGCAATATAAAGGGCAAAGTCATTTTGGTTATGAAATGTAGCTGTTGGGGATAATTTCGTTGCTATATTTTCATCACCAAAACGACCCGATATACTTAAGTGTTCTCCTGTACTCACCTCCCATAGCCCAATAAAAATAAATAGTACAAATATCAACAACCATAACCAATAAAGCCATTTCAAATGACGCAGGTCTCGGAAGTAATATACAATAAAAAAAACCATGGAAATACCTGTGAAAAGGAAAATGAGATTTTTAAATGCCTCGACCTTGTCGGCTGCCCACATTACTGATAAAAAAGAATAGCACAGCCAGAACGCCAAAAATTTGAGGTATAGTTTTATCTTGATATTCGCTATATACAGTCGGCCATTGTTTACAATAATTGAGCTTAAAAAAATTAAACACATTATAAACAACATATATCGGTAGGGAAACAGATGAATCGACCCAATTTCAAAAGACATTATGAGCGCACCCATAAAAGCCGATATGATCGTCAGGTATAAAAGAAATCGAACGATTGATAATTTATTAATTTTAATGAGCATATGAATCAATATGTGAGCTAAAAGAATTGCAGCTAGTTTGGAAAATGATGAGACAATGAAACACATCCATGTAATTATTTAATAGATGCATCTCTTTGAGTAACCACAAATTAATTACTTAACAAATTTAGTGATAGTTGCAGGATTGCCTGCAACTATCGCATAATCAGGTACATTTTTTGTGACTACCGATCCCATGGCAACTATTGCACCCTTGCCGATAGTAACACCTTTCAATATGACTGCTCCTTCGCCTATCCAGACGTTATCATGAATTCTTATTGGTGAATGATCTGCGCGTTTTGCATGCCAGAGATCACCATAAAAACCGCTTCTAGACATAGCCATCCTCATCTCAGGACTTGTTGGATGGTTATTATTATCGTAAATTATTACATTATTTGAAATAATAACATAATCGCCGATTGTAATTTCATCTATAGCGAAAAGCCTTGTTTTATCACGTATTGTGGTATAGTTTCCTATAATAATTGATGCATTACATTCAGCAAGAAGCTGGGCCAAAATTTCACAATTACTCCCAATTTTTATGTTTTCTTTTTTACCGGTGTTATTTATACATTTTGATGAAGGGCCGCATGAAAAATTTTCTCCTGTCACGCATGCTGTGAGAAAATTATTTTTTGCAATCAGTGTTTTGCATTTATTTGCTATGTTTTGAATAAAAGAATATCCAGAAATTATGATCTTAATCATTATTTTATCATTTCCAGGTTAAATAGAAACTCTTTAACGATATTTGACCAATCATAATGGCTAGCTTCTTCACGGGCATTTTGTGCTATTTTTTTGTAATAATCATAATTATTAATTATTTCAACTATCCCGTCAGCGAGGCTGTCAGGATCCCTTTCTTTCACAAAATGCATGGTTTGACAATTTGCATTAAACTGACGATAAACAGGACTGTCCCACGCAATTACAGGTGTCATGCTTGCCATGGATTCGATTGCCGACATACTCATACCGCTACCGCCCGAAAGGCAAGCAATGATGTCACATTTCTTCATATATGCACCAACGTTACTTTTATGCCCTAAAAAATGCACCCTTTCAGTAACATTTAGCTTATTTGCTCGATTTTTATATTTTTCGGGTTCGCCTTTACCAATAAAAAACAGCTCAACATTCTTGATGCCGCGATTATTTAAAATTGCACAAGCATCAATCAGCTCATTAACACCCTTAACATCCAGCAAAGTCCCAATGGATACAATCTTAATGTTAAACGTATTCAGTATATCTTCAAGACCGTCCGTTGAAATGTTACAAATGGATTTGAAATCCACACCATTACGCATTAATACGGAATAAAACCCTTTGCTTTTCAAAAGCGACATGGTGTCCAAACCATTGGCCCAAATGGCATCCGCACATTTCAACATTAACTTCTCATAAATTAAGAACAGCTTTCTGAAGAGTGGAAAAGATTCGGACAAAATCTCTGCATGAGGACCTCTTGCGGAAGCAATAAGTACAACATTCGTATTGCCTTTTCTAATATGATAACCGGCATCAACATTAAACATTGTATCGAGAGCAATTATAAAATATTTATCTCTTTTATTTATAATACTTCTTAACGCGTGTGCCATGCTATATGTGCCTATAAAGAAATTAACCACATTTATATAACTTCGCACAAGAATTCGTAAAAATTTATAATCATTCATTGTTTTGAATTTAATAAATTTGATCTTATCAGGCATATCATTAAATAGCAGGGGGTACTGACGGTAGTTTTGTGAAACAATTGTAATATCATGTTCATTACAAAGCCGTTTGGAAACGTTATATAGCCATGTTTCTATTCCACCAGCGTAATAGGGGAAAGAAGAATTAATTAGAAATATAATCTTCATAAACTTTATGCTTTTATTGTTGAAAGCTCAACGGGATGCCTAATACAAACGCTGAGATAATAACCATTTCATTTCTCTGCAGCAATCTTCTGCGACCTGGTTTGCGCAACTATCCATGAATCTCAACCGTTTTTAAAAGGATGTGTATTAAGATTAAATAATTTGTATACTGTCTTTGCCCTTTTAAAAAAAGGGCTTTTGTAAAGTTTCCCATAGGAGGGGTAATCCCAGTATGATTTTTTCGGAAGATTCATAATTTCTTTAAATTCTTTTTCTGTTAAACCAAGTTTTTTGATCACGTATTCCATATCTTTCTCCATTATTTCAAGAGGGTATGGTTCGTTTTTCAGTTCCCTTAAGGCTTCTTCACGCGTCATTTCCCCTGAACAAATTAAACTAGAAAAATGCCCCTTTCTTTTATCATAGCCAAATTTCCTGTAAAGAATGTATCCTTGAAAGAAGCGCGTATAAATAGATTCGTAATGTTTACCTCCATAATCTTTCCAGCATAGTTTCTCCTTCACTAATTTCATGGCATCTTTCTTGACATAATCAAGGTAGTTCAAAATATCAATACGTGACAAAAATAATGATTTGTGGATTGCCCAATAACTCAAATGCGGAAAAGTTCTTAATTTAATCGAGCCAAATTGATCATGTACACTTTTAATATATTTCCAGTCCATATGACCTTGGGACCATGCAGGGGGAACGTGAGTTTCCGTCCGTAGATTGCAGCCTGTTATTATATATTTTACACCAATTTTATTAGCCATCTGGTACCATATCGATTGGATTGCATGGTCACTGGGTATTTCTGAATCCGGCGTAGATGCTTTTAGAAAAGAGAGTTGAATATCTTTGAATTCTTCCCACTCGATTACATACGTATAGAGATCGATATTAAGTATTTTTAATGTTTGCTCGATGTTCTTAACTGCCAATTCAGAATCCCAGCCATTATCAAGATGAATCGCCAAAGGTCTCAGACCTAATTCTTTCACTTTATAGGCGACATAGGTGCTGTCTATACCTCCGCTTACACCTATGATACAATCGTAATCCTTTTTCTTTCCAACTGCTTTGATTTCATCAACAATTCTCGCCACTCTTGTTATGCCTTCAACACCGGAAAAGACATAATTTTTTGACAAATCATCATAGGCATTACAATGGTTACAGATACCATTGGCATCGAAATAAATGTCGGGATCAGTTGTATCCATGACACATCGCTCACAAATTTGATAATCTCTTTCAACCATTTTCACGCTCTTTTCTATTTATGGTTTCAATTTCTTCCATTGATGGATAACTAATCAATACAGCTCTATGTTTGCCCTGAAAAACGAACATGCTTCCTGCTGATACAGCAGATGCACCTCCTTTTTGAATGGCATCTATAAAATCCTGGATTTTACCGGCACCGCCGCTGGCAACCACAGGAATATTCAACAGACTCGTCACTCTCTTAATTAAATTGATGTCATAGCCTTTCATTGTACCGTCACGGTCAATGGAAGTTAGTATTACCTCCCCTGCACCCATTTCTTCCATAAGTTGAGCAAATCTTACAGGATCGTATTTTGTCGCAACTCTACCGCCGTGAGCATAGACCATATATTTACCCAGCATATTTTGCTTAACATCGATGGATACTATAATGCTTTGGCTACCAAATTTATCTGCCGCCTCCTTGATAAAGATGGGCCTTTCGATTGCATAGCTGTTGATCACGACCTTTTCTGCACCTATATTTAACAAGGTATTAATATCATCCAAGTCTCTTATGCCCCCGCCATATCCAAAAGGCATGAAACATTCACTGGCGATATCCGAAATCAATTTAAGATTGGGTTTTCGACAATCTACTGAGGCGGTTGTATCAAAGAAAACCAGCTCGTCCACTTCCTTCTCATTGAATATTTTTATTGCGTTGATCGGATCTCCTACATATTTGGGATCTTTAAAGCCAACAGTTTTTACTAAGCCTTGATTCTTGAGAAGTAACGCAGGAATAATGCGTATTTTTAGCATGGGAACCTCCACATCAGTCCTATGATTATGATAGTGCCCAGTTTCTTAAAAAATTCATTCCAAATTTATGGCTCTTTTCAGGGTGGAATTGAACACCAGTGATATTATCATATGCAATTGACGAAACAAACTCATAACCGTGTAGAGTTTTGGTCAAGATACCCATTTCATCTGCACAAATTACATGATAGGAGTGAACAAAGTAAAATCGGGGTGCTAGTTCAATACCCTTGAATAAGGTCGTGTCTTTACAAATTTTAACTGTATTCCAACCCATATGGGGTATCTTTAATCGTTTATAGTTCGCACCAAAATTAAAGCGTACTGTTTCCGCGTCAATCCAGCCAAGACCTGGCAATATGCCCTCTTTGCTTCTTTTACTTAAGAGCTGCATACCGAGACATACCCCTAAAATCGGTATGTGATTTTCCAACACCTGTTTGTTTAGGATCGGAATCATATCTCGTACTTTTAAATTAGTCATGCCCGTATCGAACGATCCGACACCTGGTAATATTAATTTTTCAGCTTTTGCTATGATCGTCGGATCACCTGATGTTATTGTGGGCATGCCTATTCTATGCAACATATTAGACATAGAAGCAAGATTACCAAGACCATAGTCTATAATAACGATCATAACTGTAAGGTAATAAATTATAAATTAAGATTGTGTTTAGCGAACTCAGCAAATTTTGCTTTGGGGATATAGCCATGGTATTCGTAGGTGCTTTTGTATCGTATAGTTTTTTCTTTATCAAGATGCTTGATAAGTTTTGCTGGATTGCCAGCAACAATGCAATACCCTTCCTCAAAAGAATGCGTCACAACAGATCCGGCACCCACTACTGTGAAATCACCAAGGGTAACACCAGGCAGAATTACTGAATTCATTCCTATCCAACAATAAGAACCGATATGAATATTTTCGTTTATTGGATGTTCTTTGTTGTCATATGGATCATGATTCGTACTTATAATGCCTACATTTGCAGCTATTTGAGTGTAATCACCGATATAAATCCGTCCAATTCCTTGGATGTAGCAGCCTGGCATATAGCCTGGACTCGTCTGAACACCTACCCAAATATTTCGCCAACAAGCTACAAGGCTAGAATGATGCATTGGCCAATATACTTGACGATTGAACCCAATTATTTTTTGCCAAATCCAAAAACGTAATGTTATTGGTGTTTGTGTACCGCTTGTATAATATATATCCGAAAAAACCGGTAATTTTTTAATTAACCACAGCGCGACATTTTTAATTTTTCTTTTAAATTTATTCATTGGGCATCCCTATTCATTTTATTCAAACATATGCAAGGATTGGGTTTCAAATGGTACCTTGACAATACTATGAAAGCTTATTATTTGCTTATAAAACCACTAATTATATTTTTTATTTCACTTAATGTAATCATTTCTGATATCTTAAAACCCAAAATTAGTGCTGGCACATATATAATTACCGCAAGAATAATCCAAGATAAATCTGATAATGAAACGATTAATTTTAAAATTATAATTATTATTGACGGCAGTCCTGAAATTATCAATAATTTACCCAGATCTCGCCATGGGAACAATTTAATCGTCTTTGTTTTTAATAATTTCGTAAGAACAATCGTCAGAAAGGGCACTAAAACAAAGTATTCTGCTAATAACGTACCTAGCGCCGCCCCCGCCGCGCCAAAGATGCTTATCAGAGACCATCCGAATATAGCATTTGCAGTTAAATACAATATACTAGATATTAATATGTACTTACTATTCATAGTGGCTTGAAGTATCGCACCGAAAGTTATTGTTCTGATGGGCAATTGTAATAGATAGATGCGAAAGGGCACCGCGCTCCACTCATAGCTTTTTCCAAAAAGAAGCCTAATAAACTCGGGTGCTATACAGAAGAGAAAAGTCATCACCGGTAAGATTAAGATCGCTGATTTTATCATTGCCTTGTGAATAAGATCGACTATTGCCTGTAAATTCCCCGCCCGATAAAAGCCAACATAGTCTACTATCATTACTGAAGTAATCGATCCGGTAACAATACCGATCAGCGGAATCTCCATTGCACCAACTGTGTAAACGGCAAATATTTCCGGCGAGCATCGCAAAGATACTAGCATCTGATCGATCATGACACCAGTTGAGCCAATAATAGCCGATAACCCCAGGGGAATGGCAAAATTTATTTGCTTCTTCATTCCATTCAATGTTGGCTTCCATGTCTCTCCAGGGCAGGCACGAAACATCAAATAGACTGCAGCGATAGTTGTTAACACCGCAGCTGCAACGTGGCCGAGAATTGCCATCGATGATTTTGGCAAAAAATAGCAGGGAATGATTACCAACAGAAACAGGCAAATTCTGCTGAGGATGTTGAAGACAGTCAATTGTTTTGTCCTATTTCTCGACATAAGACAAGCTGAAGTCGCAGATGCGGGCAACATTAATAGTGGATAAAGAAACATCAATGAAAGCAACGAAGCCAAAGCAGGGTTATTGAATCGGTTCGCTAATAAACGATCACCCCCAAGAATAATGAATAATGAAAGCAACCCACCTGCAACAGTTAGCAGGATAATGTTTTCGACCAGCACTCCACGAGGTCGCGTTGTTTCACCCGGTAAAAAAGCATATAGAGTTCTGTCAAGACCAAGAATTATAAAAGGTACAGCAAAGGTGTAGGCAAGCATCGCCTGACGGTAAGAACCGAAGTCAGCCTTCGTCAGAAGACGCGTTAATATGGCCGTGCTTAGAATGCCGACCAGTGCAGTAAGAGCTTGACCGGAGGATAAGATAAGAACCTTCGTAGCTCTGGATTCTTGCAAGATTTTAATCCTTTTGTTTGATTAATCTTTGAACTGTCAAGAATTTAATTTTTCTGAGCATATACACATCCAACTATCAGACCGTGGAAACTTGCGGTGTGATACGATGAGTAATAGGACTTAACTTATGCATCCTGAATACTTATTAAACCATCAACCGTTTTTCTGTACTGCTTTTTACAGGACTGGCATTGCAGTTTATCTGTAAGCTTCTCACCGCATTCACACATCCAACCGATATGTTTGGCCGGATTGCCTACCATGAGGGCGTGATCGGTGACGTCTTTCGTGACCACCGCCCCGGCACCAATAAAAGCATATTGCCCGATAGTATGTCCACAGACAATGGTGCAATTTGCTCCGAGTGTGGCGCCTTTCCTGATAAGCGTGGGACGCACCTGATCCATCTTGCCAATTTCCGCCCTTGGGTTGTAGATATTGGTGAAAACCATGGATGGTCCGCAGAAAACGCCGTCTTCCAGTGTAACACCTTTGTAAATACTTACATTGTTCTGTATCTTGCATTTATTGCCAATTGTTACGTCAGGTCCAATGACAACGTTCTGACCAACGTTACATGTCGCGCCGATCTTTGAGCCGGACAAGATGTGGGAGAAATGCCAGATCTTTGTTCCATTGCCAACTTCAACTTTCTCATCGACAACGGCAGTCGGATGAATAAAGAAAAGTTGTTCGACAGGGGATGTATCATGACTAACTGCTAAAGGACGATTCGTGCTTGGTTCTTTTTGTTCCATGGATTGCCGACTGCGTTCAAGTATTTTCAGAACGCGCAATCCTTCCTCTCCATCGGTTAGCGGTTTTATGCCAGATTCAATAGCTTGCAGAAAAGCGTTGCATTCAACCTTCAAAGGCTCACACCATATATCTTTGAGATCTATCGCGATTCCTTCGGCTTTTTTTGGGACTGGTTGGCCATTTTCCCAGTTAATAACATGGGGATAATGCAGGAGTTTATTTTCGATGGACTCTGTATCGTCGAAGACAAGCATGCCGTTACTGCCGACAATGACCAATTTCTGTTCTTTAAAAGGATTCAGCCAGCTGACGAAGATATGGGCACCAATACCAGAAGGAAATTTTATATTTGTCATGGTGACGTCGGCAATTTGTGCGTGAAGGAAGTTGCTGCCCACTGTATCTACATAGGATGGTTCCTCACCCGCAAGGCTCAGAATAATAGATATATCATGGGGTGCAAATGACCAGAGGATATCTTCTTCTCTGCGAATTTTACCAAGACTGATTCGTCGGGAATAGATATACTGCAGGCGTCCGATGATCCCTTTGTTGATAATTTCCTTGAGACGGACTACAGCGGCGTGATAATGCAGGATATGCCCTACGAAAATGATTTTCTTTTCCTTTTCTGCGAGGTGAACAAGGATCTCGCCTTCATCGTACTTCAATGCGAGTGGCTTTTCGACAAAGACATGTTTGCCGGCATTGAGCGCTTTCTTCGCCAGCAAAAAATGATGAACCGCCGGTGTTGCAATTACTACAGCCCTTACCTGAGAATCATTTAAAACTTCGTCAATATCTGAGACTACAGAAATTTGCGGGTAGGCATTGCGCATTTGTTTCTGAATATTTGGAGCGCCGTCGCATATGGTCTTTAAGACACCAAGCTCATTGAAATTGCGTACAAGATTTTTACCCCAATAACCTGCGCCGATAACGGCAACATGGGGCGTTAGGGGTGAGGAGTCAAGCGTCGGGCGAGTAGATTTTGAAGTCATGTCATTTCCTTTCATATAGAAGAACTATTAACTATTGATCACTTCCGCTATCTTTATTTGGTCATCTTCGTTGAGATATGGGTGCATGGGCAGGCTAAAAATTCTCTTCGCTACATCTTCACTGACGGGAAACGATCCTGCCGGATAATCTAAAAATGCAAAAGCGGTCTGCCTGTGCAGGGGCGTCGGATAATAAATTGCCGTGGGAATCTTATTGTCCTGAAGTTTCTCCAACAAGGCTGTGCGGTGATTTTCATTCCTGACCAGAAGCGAGTATTGAGCCCAAGCGCTTGTGTACTCTTCGGTTACATGAGGCGTCACAAACCTTAAAGCCGTGAAGAGTGAAAGACATAAGTTTTAAGATTTAAGTAATTAAGTTTTAAGGGTTAAAGAGAAACTAAATATGTATCCACAAATTCACGTGGTTTAATAATTTTTATTTCACGAAAACCGTTTATCTTCAACAAGTGTTTATCCCCACTCACAATCATTTTGCTCTTGCAGGCAAGAGCGCAAGCAAGAAACTTATCATCATCAGGATCATCGGCAATAGATTCAGGCAAACATTTAACAGGATAAATCTGCGCCCTTACCCTGACCAGATCAAGTATAGGCTGTAAAGCAACCATCGGATACTGTTCACCAAGCACCTCCCCTACCCTCTGGTATTCTTCAAATATCTCCTCCGAAATAACCAGGTTTAGTATACCGTCACGCCACGCTTTAAGAATTTGGTATGGTGGTCCAGAAAAAAATACACCTGAAACAAATACATTTGTGTCGAGAATTATTCTCACTTTTAGCCCCGCACTTTTGCAATGGCTTTAGAAATGTCAGATTGCTTCAGGCCTGATGCTTTGGCTTGTTTGCGAACCGCAGCAATCAATGTATCAAATTCGTGTATAGAAGGTGGTTTAATTGCCTTCAGAATAACAACATCGTTTGCTCCCAAAACCATAAATTGCGAACCCGATTTTAATTTGAGACGCTTGCGAATGTCTTCAGGAATAACGATTTGCCCCTTTGATGACATTTTTGTGGTGGCTAAATTTGCCATGTTGCACTCCTTTTTAAATCAATCTTACTAGTAGGATTATAATGCATTCTCTGCACTGATGCAAGAAGTATTAAATTTTAAGATTTAAATAATTAAGGGTTAAGGTTTAGGGATAGCCTGAGGGGTTGTTAGATTGCCAGCGCCACGCGTCGGCGCACATATCGGCAAGACTGCGTCTGGCCTTCCATCCCAGAAGCTTTTGCGCAAGAGAAGTGTCCGCATAGCAGGCCGCAATATCGCCGGGGCGGCGGTTTGTAATAAGATAGGGTATTGTTTTTCCCGATGCGTTCTCTAAGGCGCGGAGCATTTCCATGACTGTGAAGCCCTGGCCAGTGCCAAGATTGATAATCTGTGGTGTTTGGAAAGTATCAGTCTCTATATTTTTTAGTGCGGCCACATGCCCCTCGGCCAGATCCATAACGTGAATGTAGTCGCGCACACCTGTGCCGTCGGATGTCGGATAGTCGTTGCCGAAAATATTTATTCGCTCGCGGCGACCCACGGCAACCTGACTGATGTAGGGCATCAGGTTGTTGGGAATCCCCTGAGGGTCCTCGCCAATCAATCCACTTTCATGGGCGCCGACAGGATTGAAGTATCGTAGGAGAGCAATCCGCCAGGCCGGATCGGCGACATGAATGTCCCTGAGAATCTGCTCGATCACTAGTTTGGTGTGGCCATAGGGGTTGGTGGGAGCCGGAGGATAATCCTCCCGGATGGGAATAATGGACGAATCTCCGTAGACGCAGGCGGAGGAGCTGAAGATGAGCCTCTTCACATCTCGATTCGCCATGACAAAACAAAGGGCGATAGTGCTTTCAATATTGTTCTCATAATAGCGCAGAGGCTCGGCGATTGATTCGCCCACGGCCTTGAGGCCCGCGAAGTGGATGACGGACGCGATTTGGTGTTCCTGAAAAACAGCATCAAGGGCGACGCGATCCCGCAGATCGATTTTATAAAAAGGCGGCCGCTTCCCCGTGATCTCCGCGATACGTTCCAAAACGGAGGCCTTGCTGTTAG
>Ga0182021_10009233_pt1 | contig 11677 bp, 11 predicted proteins | sample 612E3MmetaG_FD_120493 | JGI IMG/M metagenome (GOLD analysis project Ga0182021, IMG submission 120493) | Permafrost microbial communities from Stordalen Mire, Sweden - 612E3M metaG (Illumina Assembly) | ecosystem: Environmental > Terrestrial > Soil > Wetlands > Permafrost | place: Sweden...
ACGAGTAATACCGTGACAAGAGTCGTACGGTCGATTGTCTGTTGAACGGAACTTATCATGTCCTGGTATAAACCAAATTCACCGGTGAAGTATGTTTCCAGGTTCGGATGGTTCTGTTTTATGTAGCCCCGTATTTGTTGGAGGTCGGTCTTGGCCGCCTCCGTCAACGAAGTAACCGAGAAATCAACCTTGATCATCATTGTGGTCTGATCCGTGCTGATCAGTACTGTACGCAGAGCATCATTTTCATAAATGGAGGTGACCTGTTCTATATCCTGCGGGGCGGTGCTGGAAACCAGCCAGTCATGGATCTCTTTCGCCTGCTGCATGTCGTCGGCGCTCAAGCCTACTTCATCATGGATGATAATTATCCCGGTACCGGCCGCAGTTGGCGTTGTAGCAACGAACTTGTCCTTCAGTAATTCGCTAGCTTTGGATGACTCGGTATCTTGCGGCAGAAATTGAGTATCGTTCGTAACTCCAACTTTTGACAATTTAGGGGCGACCAGAAACAGGATAACCGCTGCCGCCAGCCAGACGACCGTGATATAAATACGATACTTTTTGGTGAATTCAGCCAGTTTCGTGAACATGATGCTTCCAGACCTCTTAGTTATGCTATTTTACTAATTTGTTATTGAAGATTAAGTATTCTGTAATTTCGCATTGGCCAGCAAAAAACCGGCCACTTCTTTTGCCTTTTCCAGTTGCTCGATTGATAAACCGCGCATTAATCTTTCCATCTGTAGTTGTCCTTGTGTCCAAATACGGTTGATGATTTCCTGCCCCATGGAAGATAAAGCGCAAATCACAACACGGCGGTCTTCAGGAGCAGTACTGCGTGCGACCAATTCTTTTTTCACCAGGTTATCGATGATACCTGTCGCGGTGGACACCGCAATTCCCAATTTAGCCGCGATGGAACTCATCCTGCTAGGACCTTCGGTATGTAATAACAGGAGGACACGCAATTGCGCCACGGTCATATCCGTTGTCAGCCATTCGGGGGGGATGTTAATTCCAATTGCATGGAAAATGTTCTCGGATGCCCTCAGGATTTCAAACACTAATGTTTTGTTATCTCGCTCTTTGTCATTATTAGGTGCTGACATAATATTAGCTCCAACAAAATATTTCGGTATAACCTAACTAATTTAAGAATACAGCTTGCATTAAGTGATTGTCAATTGGAATTTTCGCTATCCATCTTTGTCATCAGGATAAAGAGATTCTAGTATCTGGATTCCATATCGCAGCACGGAATGACATTGGGAAAAACTAAATATGCGTTTTCAGCATCAAAAATGCGGGAACCTGTTTAAAACCAAGCTTGCTCCAATACCCCTGACTGGCATCGGTGACGGTGACACTGACGGTGGGAGCTCCTCTGGCTTTAATCGTTTTGATCGCTGACTTGACCAGTTTCGTCCCGATGCCCTGATGTTGATATTCCGGATGCACCGAGAGTAAATGGATCATCGCACGCGCGCCGTCATAGACTGCCCTGATGCAACCGATTGTCCTTGAACCATCCGCTGCGACTAAAAACACCGCGGCATCACAGGCAGCTACACGGAGCATTGCCTCAGGACCGTCAACCTTGGGGTAGCTGTATTGGTTGTTAATTTTCAGTATTTCTACCAGATAATCGATATCTTTTGGTTCGAAGCGTCTGATCACAATGGGCATGAGATTTTCTCCATTCAGGCTAACGATAAGCAATTCCGACCCGCGTGGGAACGATAGAAAATGTATATGTTTTTTAGTGAACCAACGGAGGATCCATTTGAACCACACGGAGATCCTGTTAAACTTCGCTCCGGGACTCTGTTCTTCGTCGCTTCGCTCCTCAGATTGATAAGCGCAACGTATTAACTTTTCTTCCCGGCCGCTATTTTATTAGCGAGGTCAATATCGGCCTGGTCGTTGATATTTAAGAAAGAGAGAAACTGCGGGTCCAGTTCACCAAAACCTCTTTTATTCAGATGCAGCACATGCATTTCCTTGAGTACGTGGATAATACTGTAGCGGTTGGTCTCGATGTGTTTTTTCATGGGCAGCAGGCAGGATATCGAATATACGGCGTGTAAGGGCTCTTTCTGCATATTCGGCCATCTGGGGACGATCGCATCGTAACTGGGTAATATTTTCACCATATGGTCCAGCAGCGCTGCGTTCAGAAAAGGCATATCACAGGTTACCACGATATTGGCTTTGGAACGTGAACAGCAAAGTCCGGTATAGATCCCGGTGAGCGGTCTTTTGATACTATGGTTGTCATTGATGATTTCAACACCTTTCACCGTCGAATAGGTGATGGTGTCGCCGCCGGTTACCAGTATGATCCTGCTCGTGATCGGTTTCAGAACATTAATAACCCTTTCAATCACCGGGATTCCCCCGATCAATTCGGTCCCTTTGTTCCCACCTAGCTTGGGATTTGTGCCGTCAGCTAAAATGATTCCGGTTACATCCATTTTATCTCTCACACTTTCTTTGCATAATTAATTAACTTCCAGGTGATGGTCTCACATAGTATCGTGATGTCTTCCGATGTCAGGTAATCCAGGATATTCGCGTCAAAAAGCAGATTTACTTCAGCCTTCAGTTCATCGTCTCCCTGCCACAGGATTACGTTGATCGGTACACGGGGAAAGGCGTCGATGATCAAAGAGGCATCTCCCAGTTCTCCAGGTCCGGCGCCGAACATTTTACCGATACCAGCCAGCAACGCCGGTTCTTTGCCAAAGAACTCAGCGAGAGGCTCGATGGTTCTTTTAATAAATGTCGGCAAATAAACCAGTCCGCCCGGTAAATCACGATAAGGAATCTGTTTTCCGGTCAGGGAGGTGCCTTTGGCTTGCGTAAAATAATGCAGGATCAGGATTTTATCCCGCAGGGGAACCGGTTGTTTGCTGTCCACGAAGGCGATTTCGGCGGCAGGGATGTTGATTCGATAGATCTCATTGAGGTAATTAATGGTAACGATCTCAGGAGAATATAATGCCCCGCTCCGCTGGCACTGCTGCGCAATATTCGCGGCGGTGAATTGTGCTTGCGCAATATATAGCGCATCGCTCAAGTTATAAACGGTGCGGTCACTTTTGGGTGATTGTCCTGTCATATTTACACAATTTTAATTGATTTTTCGTTGATATTCTATTTTTTATGTTTCTAACCAGGAATGAGAATAAAGTACTTCACCCAGCAGGACTTTGACTGTTTTCACGTATTTAATATCTTCGAGGCTGAGAGACTTCATGTCAATCTTTTCTCCGGTCATTGCCTGATGTACCAGCTGTACCAGTTCCGGTCTTTTGCCGCGCGCAATTTCCAGCAACTCCCGGTCGAAAGCATCGAGAATTACCGAGTAGATATCGTATTTCATCAGCATCATCAAATAGGTTCGGTTCAGGTACGGCCGCAGATGGTTCGGCGCGCCGTTGGAGACATTAGATAAACCGACGATCGACTTAGCTCCCGGAGCGATATCCTGCAGCATACTCAGGAACTCCAGACAGGGTTTGACGTGATTGGATTGAATATTGACCGCCGGTGTCGCGATCGGATCGAACCAGATGCGTTCGGCGCCGATACCTTTTTCATTGGCAGTATAGAGCAACTCGGCAGCAATCGCTCCTCGTTCATTAACATCACGCGGTAAACCATCTCTGCCCCAGAGCAGCCCGACAAAGTCGCAATTGTACTTTACGGCCAAGGGGAGTCCTTGTGCCATCCTTTCCAGAGAAATTGAATTGATCAGCGCTTTGCCTGTGTGCGCTTTCAAGCCTGCTTCCATCGCGATAAAGTTGGTGGTATCCAGTGATAGCGGCAGATCCGTTACTTCCCGGACGGTCTTGACGACCCACTCCATAAATTGATCGCCGTCTTTGCGCGCCGGTCCGATATTGATATCGATCATATCCATGCCGGCTTTGGTCTGGGCAACAGCCAGTTCCTGTAATGGTCCGGCATTACGTTCTTTCAGCGCCGGTCCATAGGTTTTGGAGACGATATTCAGGTTTTCTCCGATCAGTTTCATCTTTTTTCCTGTATTTTTAAACTTCGGAGGTAAGCCGGGATAAGGGAACCTTCTCTCGGCCCGACCAGGATTTCCCAGCCTTTGAGGTCTTCTTCCAGCCCGCCGCTTTCAGATGCGGAGTAGCCCGGGATAATGAGTTTATGATTTTTTACTTTATCGCCGATGCCGGATTTCTTAACGAAAGCCGCCATCAGATCAGCGCCGAATTTACCTGCCGCCCAGGCGGTCAATACCGAAAGCCCTTCGGTGTCCATGATCAATAAATAACTGGGGACTTTACTGGTTTCGATTTCACCGGAAACAATGAAATAAGTCAAAGAGAAATTCGTGGTGATCAACACCGGTGAATTCTCGTTGGGATTATTGATCTCATAGATGCCCGGAGTTGTCGCCAGCGGCCGCTGCGGGTCGGTGAAGATATTCAGTCTTTCCACCAGCAGTGGAAACAAGACTTCACCTTTCAGATCAGACAGGACAACAATACCGGCATACTTAGCAACAAACATGGAGGCAATTAATGCTTCTTTCATCGGATTATCGGTCATTTCACAGGGGAAGGTAATGGTAGGATAACCCAGCGGTTTAAATTTCTTCTGTAATGCCGACCCTCTGATGATGATTTCATCCTGAAAAGCCTGTTTGACCATTCTTGCCCCGGAATCGATCACGATGTCATTGATGCCGGCTTTGTTCAGAATGCCGGTCAATTCAGCTGCTTCTTCCAGATTAATGCCTTTGACGGCTACCGGGCAGGAGTTTTCCTTCGCCAGTTTGGCCACCGCTTCAGCATTGGTTTTAGTGGCGGCATAAAGCAGCGGTTTGCGGGCAGCGCAGATTTTGAGACCGGCTGCCAGTACCTCCGGTTTGTCGCTCATTAAAATCAGACCGCCGTCAGTGGCTTTAGCAACTATTTCCACTAACGCCCCGAACTTAGCCGGGTGGCCGGACTCGCTTTTAATGGCGATGGCATCGGCATGAAGTTTCAACCCGACACGTACATACACATTTTTATTGAACTTCTCGATCCTGGCGGCGACTTCACTTGCCGGCATGGTGTCCGTCACCAGAACCGCGATGCCGGTGGGATTTTCGAACTTCTTTTCGTGGCGGAACATCACTGTCTCGCCCCCAACTTTGAAAGATACCGGACCGGCGCCGATGGTCACGGGGCGGATCGGCGGCGCGGATGCTTCGGCTAATTGCGCTTTTGATTCTTCCGAAACAAACGGGCAGGCTGCCAGTTCCGCCTTGCCGGCGGCGAGGTTCATGGCAAAAGCCAGGCAGGTAGGAATGCCGCATTTACCACAGTTTGTTTTCGGTAAAAGTTTAAAAATCTGTATTCCGGTGAGCGCCATCGATATCTCCTTAAGTGACTAAATAGCTAAATATCTATAATCAAAAATCAAACAAATTACAAATTTAAAAATTTAACTATATAGTTAACTCCGCTAAACTCGATTGTGCTTTACAAAACTTAGATTCACGAATTGTCAGTTATATTTGTTGTTTCCAGGAATTTAATTGTTTTGTTGTGTTTTCTGGCATACTCCAATTCTTTTTTAGTGGATTCTCCAATATAACCACCGACATTTAAAATCATCACTTCGTCGGCCAGGTCAATCATCCGCAAATACAGTTCGTCAAGCATTTTTTTCGTCTCGAGACTGGGGTAGTCTTTTTTAGCCTGTGTGGTAACTATCTCAATGGCGAGAACAATTTTACCCTCATAAGTAAGCTTCTTACGCCACTCGTTGAAAGTCTCAACGAAGCGGGTTGAACCGCAAAGGCAAACGACCGCTGGTTTTGTCACCACTTTCTTCCTGTCTCCAATGCGCAGTTGTTGAGGCAGGTATTTTTAATAATTGCTTTATTATACATTATTTATTGGTTGGCTTTTTTACTCTGAATTGATGCCTCTTTAGCGCTCTCTCCTATGGCAAGCCTGTGTCTTCGCCACAAGGAGCTAAAGGGGTACCATAGAAGGTTTATCTCCGATTTTCTCACCCAAGTTTGTTTTTTCTTATTTGCTTTTTGTCATTTGTTTGGTATTTGGAATTTGGTTATTATCCTAATATCGGGTCCATTGTCAGTGCCGGATGCCCTTTCTCCGTCAGGAACGGCAAGATTTCCTCTTCTGTGGTGCCGATCGTCTCATCCGCGATCATATCCATCAGGTTGGGCACACCCAATTCGGTTGCTCTGGACCTGAGTCTGTCACCGATCTCTTCTTTCAGCATCTTCGGCATCCAGACCATGCGTAAAAGACCGCCGTCAGCCATCACAAATTTTCTCTGGCAGATGTTATATTTACCGTGTCCTACAAAACCCGGGGTGCTGATACCGCCGCCGATGGTACCGGCGAGGGTAGTAAATTTCATACCGCTGGGGGTCATCCCGGTATATTCCCGGTTTACGGTCATGATACCGTTGCACAAAGGCAGCACGGCGGCGATGCATTCGCAGCAGCCGCAGGTCGTCATCGGGTCATTGACCAGACTGTAAGAATTATAGTGATCGAATTTCCCGCGGGACGCTTTGAAAAGGAACTCGTTCACGCCTTTCCACTGTCCCAGTTTCGGGTCGATAGTTTCACCTTTCGGAACCGGCTGATTCGGACCGGTCGGGTTAATTTCATAGGAAGCTTTGCAGTCCATCCAGTTGTAAGAGCCGCAGAGTCCGGTGCGTTCCGGACTGATGATGCAGACGTGGCTGGGGGCAAACGACTGGCAGAGCAGGCAGGAATAATAAGTGTCGGTGCTTTCGTCCGTCATTCCTTCGATTCTGGCGTCGCGTTCCGCATACGCCGCGCGCGCTTTTTCCACGATTTGTTTTACTTTGGCTTCATCGGTGTAAATCTTCACCTGGAGTTTATCAAAGATTCTGCCAAAATCCTCGTGCAATTTAGCATGGAGGATGATGCCGATATGCTTCAGCTTGAAGCCTTTTTCCACTGCCTGTTTACTGACGCGCAGCCAGGCGATGTCTCTTTGTCCGATGTGCATCACGCCCTGGGCGTAGTTGATGAGGTGGTGGATCTGCCGTTCCAGAATCGGTTCGTAATCAGTTTCAAAATGACGGCCGGCAATTTCAACTACGATTGCCAGCGGTAAAATTGATTTTGCGGGAATGTCGGTGATTTCCGGCCCGATAACTTCAATTTTACCGTCCTCGATTTCATTCATTCGTTTAGAGGTTACCCATTCCACCATCGGGCTGCGGCCGCCGCCGGTTTCAAGGTAGATATCATCCCCGCGGACTCTTTCACCTTCAAACGCCGGCCCGTAAGCCACCGGGATGGGTATTTCCGCAACATTTACTTTTAGGCCGCGCACCTCGATTGCCCGGGCGACAATCTTGTCATGCGGGACGTTAGCAACAACATGTTCGTAGGTAGTAATGCCGCTCGGCATAATTTCCGGAATCGCGGTATCGGCAATGACCGGAAAGCCCCAGTTGATTGCTCCGGCGGCATTGGCCGCCCATTCTTCGGTAACAGTTCCCAAGGCCATGACGAAGGCAAAAATCCGGTCTTTATTATAAAGCAAGATCTTACGGTAGTCACCGGGCTCAATACCGCCGAAAGACATGGCGGCTCGGGTGGCAAAACCCAGCGCAAAGACAGTGGCATTTACATCCGGCCCGAACGGTACCAGACGCGTGCCCCAGCCAATTTGGACGCCGGCTTCCACCAATTGTTCGGCGAAACGTAGGCCGCCGTTTTCCCCGGACATGAAAACATAGAGGTTCTTTTCCTGTAATTCGTTGGCAATCTTAGCCGCAATTTGCGGCGTCGGCGCCGCTCCCAATATCGCGGCAAATCCGGGAGCTGTCCCGTCTACAAATTCCACACCCCGTTTCCGCAAAATAACATCATCAGCCGCGCCCAGCCAGATATTATCCGGTGTAACATCTTCCCCGGTAACATAAAAATGTGGATTTTCACGGTAGCGTAGCGCTTCAATGATTTCTTCAGCAAAAAAGGCAGCCATACCGGCATCCAGAGCGTTTCCCAGATAGGGTAAAGGATGGATGTCTCTGACCGGCGGCGGCAATAATGCCCGGCATTTTTTCAGCACGAATTCGATATCACCCAATTTCTGAACTTTATAGCCGAGCATCCCGTAAATGACCGGCAGATAATAGGCTGTATTGGAAAAACCGATAGGCTCGTTAGCGCCCCACTGCTCCATTGCCATTTTCCATTTGGCTTCGGCTTTTTCAACTATCTTGTAAGCGCCGCTAATAGCGACGGTCGCAATCACTTTGGACATTTAGTTTTTCCTTTGTAAAGCTTTCATCTTACTCTGGTAAATGAGAGACCTCAAAAATGATGACTCACAACCCGTTACACCAACTCTCTTCTCATTGCCATATCATAGAGAATCCTGTCTCTGGCCTTATCGATACCGAGCTCCTTACGTTTTCTGTCAATATGGCCGATCATTTTCTGAGCCATTATTAGCGGGTCGGCTTCAAAGTCCCACATACCTCCGAAGATATTCCCCATATCTTTTAAAAGAAAATTGGTGACTTTATTACTCTCATTTGCCGGTTGTGAATTACCGGAAATGATAAAAAATCCCGAACCGGCAAAACACTGTCCGATTGCCGTGTTTTTTTCATTCAATCCTTCGGGTGAGGCGATACAGGCCGGCAGGCTGCTGATATCACCGAGTTTGGCTTCCTGTACGATGGCCGATGCGGCAATTAGAATCCGGCAGTTATCAACGGCTCTACCCATGTGTAAAACCGGCGGCAGTCCCACCGCTTCACACACTGAACGTAACCCTGCGCCGGCGTATTGCGCGCCTTCATATACCAGTAGACCTGCTTTGGTTAAATCGATAGAATTCTCACCGGTGAAGAGCACCAGGACGTCATTCTTGATCAGTTCTTTAACTAAAATAACTTGCGCATCATCACGATGGTTCAGTGTACTATCGCTATTATATATCCCGGCTATGCCCCGTATTCTGCCGTTAACGATATTATCGATCAGCGGATGCAGAGAACCGCGGAAAGAGCCGCCGAGGGAGTAAATAATTGCTTCAGGACTGAAGCCCGCGATCATCTCGGCGTTATTATCGTTTTTCAGTGTCGGGGAAGGAGTTCCTGTCATGATATCCCCCAGTTCAGCGGCAATCATGTTTGATCCCCAACCGTTTGCCAGAGAACAGCCTGCGCCCTGCAGCATCAGTTTTTGAGAGTATGCATCAAAATCCGGGGAATTCATTTCTTTTATCGCCGAAATTTCACGGTCGATACCTCCAGGGGCGATCCCCAGTGTTTGCCACAGTTCCTGACGTTTTAACGGAGCTCTTTTCAGGAAAAGAAGTTCGCCTTCCTGTTTGCCGAATTCATTCAGTATCAGTTCACCAAGATCGAGGGCAATTTCGTTTTTAGCACGACTATCGGTCTTGATACCCAGTTCCGCCGCAATCCGCCGTAACTTTGGCTCATCCTTAATTTCAAAACCAGTTTTTTGGTCTTGAGCCGCCGCGATCAGGTCTTGCGTTATTTTTCGAGCACTGTCGCGATAATATTCCGTTCCTGCGGCAATATTACGAACAAAATCACCTTCGGTGGTAGTGACTGTTTCTGTATTTACTTTTTTCTTTATTTCAGGGGTTATTTTAACGGTACTTTTCCCTGTTTTTTTCTTGTCTGCCAATTTCTCCACCTGTTCAAGTTATGATGCTAAATCAACCACCATTTCTTTAGTTAATTTGATTGCTTCCGGATGACGCATGATGATGATATCGCCGCCGGCCATCAGCAGCGCCATGGCAGACATCGCTTCCATCAATATCCCCCGGTTTTTAGCGTTCCCCATATTACTCTCATTGTCAGGCTGGTTGACTTCCTTGGATTTCCAGACCTCTTTTGACAGATTGCAAATAATAGGGAGTTGTAATTTCTCATCCTGCTGGGTCAAACCGGCCATTCTCATCCGCTCCATGACGGAGTAGCAGTATTCCAGGCCGTAACCGATGCCGCTTACCGTCGGGTCCATTAAAAGCATATCGTCGGATACTCCCAAGTTGCCGAGGAGAATATTGAGTTGTTTGGCCAGGTTGATATCGATCGGACTGGAGGCGACAACCGTGTGTTTATAAGCAATTGCCGCCGCCGCAATTTTCTTATAATCCTTTTCTTCAACAGGGCCGATGATGAGTCTTTTATCCTGACAAACCTCGCACACTTTGGTCAGAACCTGCGTGTCTTTTTCGTGGTTGGCCGTGCCCCAGACGATCAGGGGAACATGAATTGCATCGGCTACTTTTTTCACCAGGGCGGCGGCTTCATCTGTGCCGCGGTTCATACCGTTGGGGTCGGTGCTGACCAGTTGTAACGCGATTATTTCTGCGCCATAGGTATTTATGCATTTTTTAGCCCAGGCAACGGGGTCGTTCTTCACATCGGCAAAAGGCTCAATGGCGGCCTTCGGCCAGTCCTGGGGAACACTGTCCGGGACTTCCATCGCAATCCTGGGTTTGTGCAGCATCGTCCCTTCAAAAAGGTAAAAAGGATAAGAGTCCTCACCGCCGACAGTAATTGCTTTCTCGCCTTTACCCAGTTTGATTTCTCTAACTTTACCGGAATAGTGAGTTTTCGGAATCTCAATTGCCATTTGGTATCTCCCTTATGCAGTCAGCCCTGCGGCAATTTTAGCAGCTTTCAAGGTATTTAACATCAACATGGTGATGGTCATCGGGCCGACGCCGCCCGGTACCGGGGTAATCATGGAAGCCTTCTCTTTAACGGCCTCAAAGTCCACGTCTCCCCGCATGATGCGTTTACCACTCTTCGAGGTGCCGATCTGGTTTTCCCCGACATCGATAACCACCGCGCCTTCTTTGACCATATCCGCGGTGATATATTTCAGTTTCCCGGCGGCTACGATCAGGATATCCGCCCGTCGGGTATGAAATGCCACATCCCGCGTGTGAGTATGGCAAAGGGTCACGGTGGCATTAGCGCCATTGCCTTTCTGGAGCAGCATATTGGCAATCGGTTTGCCGACAATGTTGCTTCTGCCGACAACGACCACCTCGGCGCCGTCGATATTGACGCCGGAACGGAGGAGCATTTGCTGAATGCCGGCGGGAGTACAGGGCAGTAAATCGGCATCGCCAATCATTAAGCGGCCGACATTGACCGGATTAAAAACATCGGCATCTTTTTTCGGGTCGATGGCATAATTTACTTCAGCGGTATTAATATGTTTCGGCAGCGGTTCCTGGACGAGGATGCCGTGAATCTGCGGGTCTTTGTTCAGTCTGTCAATTATTGCCAGCAGGTCTTTTTGAGAGGTAGATTCCGGCCGGTCAATTCTTAACGAATAAAACCCCAGTTCTTTAGCGGTTTTTTCTTTGCCGGAAATATAGGAGAGGGAACCGGGGTCGCTGCCGAGTAAAACCGTGGCCAGACCGGGTACCAGATTGTGTTTAGCTTTGAGTTGGAGGACTTCCTGTTTTATTTCTTCCCGGATTTGTGCAGCGATTTCCGCGCCGCTGATCAGTTTCGCAGTCATTTTCCCCTCCAATCGCACTATAATTATAGAATTTTATCAGGGGTAATGCCAGTTATTTTTGTTATTGTTTTTTAAAATTTTGCCATCAGTCCGGCGACAGC
>Ga0182021_10009234_pt1 | contig 11677 bp, 9 predicted proteins | sample 612E3MmetaG_FD_120493 | JGI IMG/M metagenome (GOLD analysis project Ga0182021, IMG submission 120493) | Permafrost microbial communities from Stordalen Mire, Sweden - 612E3M metaG (Illumina Assembly) | ecosystem: Environmental > Terrestrial > Soil > Wetlands > Permafrost | place: Sweden...
AACCTCGGAGCGTAGCGTAGTCTGGTTATCGCGCCAGTTTTGGGAACTGGAGGTCGCTGGTTCGAATCCAGCCGTTCCGACTAAAATTAATAAAGGTCGTCCCGGTAAAATCGGGACCGTTCCGACAAGAAAATAAGCCCTCTCTTTTATTCAAAAGAGAGGGCTTTTATTTATAAAATCACATTATATTCTATTGTTTGTCCAAATATTTCTTCGGGTCGTCTTCGAATTTCTTAATACAGCCTGAGCAGCAGAAATAATATTTCACTCCGTCAACCACTGTAAAGACTTTTTGTGATGCGGGATTGCCCATCACAGGACATTTTATTTCTTCTTTTATGTAATTCATCGGTTCGGCTTTGAATTTCTTCACGCATCCGTTACAGCAGAATGAATATTCTTTTCCGAGATATGTATATTTTACGGGGTCGCCTTCGGCTCCGTCTAGTTTTTCGCCTGTTACTATGCAAACTTTCGCCGTGTCGGATACAACACCCTGCGAGTCGCCTGTCTTGCTAGTGCACTCGGTCTTGCAATCGCTTTTTTTTGTACAGTCACTTTCTTTTTGATTGACCTGTGCAAATGATAAACTTGCCGTGAAGAACATTGCAGTTAATACTGCTAAAAATAACATTTTTCTGGTTTTCATTTTTTCCTTTGTTTAATATTTTTATTATTAAAATTTTTAACTGATTAATTATTTCTGCTTTTAGAAATATAAATACTAACCTTCCTTTTGAAAGGTCATTTCAGGGCATAGTTATATATTCGTTTAAATTCTAAAATTGGATAGCGTAATAAAAATTTTAGGGTGCTTATCCGGGGGCCGCCATTTATTAAAAGACTGAATTAACAGGTCACCTGAATTTAAGGAATGATTTTCACTTATTACTTTTATAATTTTTGTTTTTACCGTATTATTTTCGTTTGTAGATAAAGGATTTTGTATACCGCTTTTTTTCATGGTGCAATTTCCGCAGTCTTTACCGGATTTATTTTCCGTCTTTCCGCATTGTTTTTCATCGCCGCTGCCGCATTTCATTTCTTTTTTCACAGAACGGCACTTCATATCTTTCGATGCGCCTTTACCGGCAGCACACACACAATCAAGGCAGTCGGATGCAAGAGTTGTTGTACAGAATACAAACAGCATCAGCATTGCAAATGCTTTTGAAATCGTGCGATATTTAAATTTAAACTTTTTCACTTATACAAAAATAGATAAAATAATGTTAAAATGTCAAACTAAATTCTGTTGCTATTAACAATTAATTATATAAAGGTAATCAAAAACAGGAAGATAGGTAAAAGATAATACATCCTGCTAATAGAAAAGACCTATTCCGTTCTTCTTCAACCACCTGTTTGGCCGGTAGTAATCAGGACAAATAAGAGAAAGTTTGTACCAAAACATTTTAGAGTGATTCATTTCCATCAGGTGTGTGAACTCGTGCGCTATCAGATAATCAATAACCTCCAGCGGCGCCTTGATCAATCTCCAGTTGAAAGAAATATTTTTACTGCCCGAGCAATTCCCCCATTTTGTCTTCTGATCCCGGATAAATATTTTTCTGTATTTATATAATCCGTCGCTGTTAATAAGTTTAATTCTCTCTTCTATTATTCTTCTTGCTTCGAGCTTCAGCCAGGAAGTCTGGATTTTTTTATCCAGTAAATTTACTCCCGAAAAGATTTTCTTTTCCCCGCTTATTATTTTAACTGAATTTTTTAATTCCGGTTTTAACTCAAACACATATTTTTCGTTTAAGTAAAGTATTTCGTTTTCCTCAAGCCTGAAAAAACTGTTTTTAAGATGTTCGAAATGTTCGAGCTTCTTTTTTATCCAGCCGAGTCTTTTTTCCAGAATCTTGCTAAGCTCGGACACGGGATATCTCATTGGAATAATAACATTTACCTCTTTATCTCTATTTACCGATATTCTTATATGCTTTACTTTCCTGCGGGTGATATTGTAGTTGATGTCAGAATTCATTTGGAAATAACATAATATATTGATGCATAATTTTCAAGATTAATAAAAAAGTTGTTACATAAAAATACATAAAGAACTGACAGAGAAAATTTGTTTTTCCCCGATAGTCAGCAATTGCTGAATTTTGAAATGAATAGGCCTTTAAGGAACAGAAATTCCGTTACAATTTGTTACAATTTTTTGACTCTCTACTTTTCTTTTGACTTATAATTTTTATAAAATTAAATTAAAATAAAATATGTTATTATTAAATATATGTCAAAAATGAGTAAAAAGAAAAAGTGGGTAATAATAATTTCTTTGGTATTTGTTTTAGTTTTTGCATCTTTTATTTATTACAGGATAAACGAAAACCTCAAAGCAGCCCAGAAACAAAGCAAACCCCTTATATCGGTTGAAACTATTCTTCCTGAACGCGGTGATATCTCAAGCGTACTTTCCTTTTCCGGTGATATACTTGCCGTTCAGCAAACTAATATTTATTCAAAAGTTACCGGAAATATCCTGAAAATTTATGCGGAAATCGGTGACTATGTGAATTCCGGAAAGCTCCTCGCGCAGATTGACCAGAGTATTTTCATTCAATCTGTCAAGCAAAACGAAGGCCTGGTAAACCAGGCGAAAGCAAATCTTGAGAACAATAAGGTAAATCTTGCGAGGACACAGATTTTATTTGATAAAGGCCTTGCTCCGCAGGGCGACATGGATAATGCGGCAACACTTGTAAAGGTATCCGAAGCCCAGGTTCAGACAGCTGAAGCAAATTACAGTAATGCAAGGCTTCAGTTAAGCTATTGCAATATCACTGCGCCTTTCAGCGGATACATTACAAAAAGATTTCTCGACCAGGGAGCTTTGGTTTCTTCCGGGACTTCCAATTCGATTTTTATTTTATCGAATATAAGCAAGCTGAAAATAATGGTAAGTGTCCTCGAAAAGGATATTTCCAAACTCGATGAGGTTAAAGACGTAACATTAACGACCGATGCTTATCCAGATGTATTTAATGCAAAATTCAGAAAAATGTCGCAGTCAATAGATTTGAATACAAGAACAATGCCCGTTGAAGTGGATATAGATAATACCGATAATATGCTTAAGCCCGGAATGTTTGCACGAGTCGAGCTTTTGCTTGACAAGCATTACAATATTTTAAAAATTCCTCTCCAGTGCATTAAGACTGATGACAGCGGACGCTATATTTTCACGGTCACAGAAGATAATACTGCAGTTAAAAAATACATAGAAATCGGTTTGCAGGCTGATAATAAAGTCGAAATAGTATCCGGTTTAAAGGAAAATGACAAAGTAGTATCGGTTGGTCAGGATTTAATTAAAGACAATTCAAAAATAAAAATTTCAAAGTGACGTATGTGGCTAACTCGCCTTGCATTAAAATATCCTATTAGTACATTTATGGCATCAGTTGCCATATTAGTACTCGGGATTGTTTCATTTTTCCAGTTGCCTATTGATATGCTTCCGAATATTCAGATTCCGAGTGTATCTGCAATTACATATTACACAGGTGCAGGTCCTATGGATATGGAGCAGAGCGTAACAGTACCAATCGAACGCGCTGTAAGTTCGACTAATGACGTAAGCTATATTCAATCTTCAACACGTGAGGGTCTTGCCCAGGTAAGGATTTACTTTAACTGGGATGCAAATACAAATGTGGGATTAATAGATGTTATTCAAAAAATAAACAGGGTGATGAATAATCTACCATCAGGAGTATCGCAGCCCCTTGTACTGAAATTCGATATAACAAATATCCCTGTTATCACAGTCGCTCTGAGCAGCGATATGGATGAAAGGGATTTATATGACCTCGCGTACAATACAATCGAACCCCAACTTGAACATTTACCCGGCGTAGCTTTTGCGCAGGTTGTAGGAGGAAAAATAAGGGAAATACACGTAACAGTTGACAGGAACAGGCTGGAAGCATCGGATTTATCGGTTGACCAGGTTATCTCCGCAGTTTCTGCATCAAATTTAATTCTGCCATCGGGTGAATTGAGAACCGGTGTATTTGATTACTCTCTGAAAACGGAAACTCTGTTCAATCTCGTAGAACCAATGGGTGATATTACTATAAAAACTATTAATGGCATTCCGGTAAAAGTAAGAGATGTGGCAAGAATAGAAGACTCATTCCAGGAGCAAACCGAAATTATCAGGACAAACGGAAATCACGGTGTTATTTTAAGATGCCAGAAAACTCCCGGTGCAAATACTGTCGATGTTGTAAATACAATCACGGAAGCATTAAAAAATCTGAAAGATGTTCCGCAATCAGTTAAAACATCAACAGCATTCGACCAGAGCGATTATATCAGGCAGTCAATCAGCGGTCTTCTTCGTGAAGGCGCACTCGGAGCATTACTTGCCGTGGTTGTTATTATTATATTTTTAAGAAACTCCAGAAGTACTTTAATTATTTTTATTGCTATTCCGCTGTCTATATTGGCTACGTTTATATTTTTCAGATTTTCGGACACATCATTAAATATTATGACGCTTGGAGGACTTGCACTCGGCGTGGGAAGGCTTGTAGATGACTCGATAGTGGAACTTGAAAATATTACAAGACACTATACACTTATGAAGCGGGATAACGTAAGCAAAATTCAGGCAACTCTGGATGCCGCGCTGGAAGTAGCTTCCCCGATATTCGTTTCAACCCTGACAACGGTGATTGTATTTTTACCTGTGATTTTCTTAACGGGTATTGCAAAACTTTTATTCATTCCCCTTGTCATTACAATTTCGGTTGCACTCTTTGCATCATTTTTTGTGTCAAGAACCGTTACCCCCCTGCTTTGTTACAAAGTACTTTCGGGAGAAAGAGAAGTTGACCCCGATTCCAAAAAGTTCCTCGATAGACTGCAGACGAAAACAAAAAATGTTCTTGATGGTCTCGATAATTTTTATGTTGATAGTTTAAAAATGTGTTTAAGAAATAGAAAAAAAGTATTATCCGGTATTTTACTTTTTTCCATTCTTTCTTTTATATTATTTAAATTTATAGGTACGGAATTCTTCCCCGATTCGGATGAGAGCCAGTTTACCGTATCAGTAAAACTTCCTGTTGGAACAAGAATTGAAGAGACCGAAAAATATATTGAACGGATGGAAAAGGTAATCAAAGATAATATTCCCGAAGCAAATACTATTATTTCGGATCTGGGTGTTCCAAGTGCAAAGAGCGGAAGCTTGTTCGGTGCTAATTCGGGCAGCCATGCGGCAAATGTTCAGGTTTCTCTCATACCAGGTTCCGAAAGAAAAAGAAGTGTATTTGATATTATTAATGACATCAGACCAAAACTTAATAACCTCTCAGGTGCCGAACTTTACATCAGCTCGGGAGGATTTTTAAAATTCCTGATGAACTTCGGTTCATCTGCACCTATCGATATTATGATTCTGGGATATGATTTTGAAACTTCAGATAGAATCGCAAAAAAAATATACGATGTCGTAAAATCAGTAAATGGTGCAACCGATGTCAGAATCAGCCGCGACTCAAACCTCCCTGAAGTGAGAATTGTTTCTGACAGGGTGAAAGCAGGCGCACTGGGAATTTCCGTTTCACAAATTGCCAATACCGTTGCAACAAGCATGAGCGGAAATGTTGCCTCCCTGTTCAGTGACCCGAAAACAGGAAACCAGTATAACATCCTAATTAGAATGTCGGAAGATTACAGGAAAAATATTGAAGACATAAAAAGACTTACTGTGATGACAGCATCAGGACAGGTTGTACCGCTTGGAAATATTATGGATGTTAAAATGTCAAAATCTCCCGTGCAAATCGATAGGAAATATCAGCAAAGACTTGTCGATGTTACTGCAAACGTTTACGGAAGAGACCTCGGTAGCGTTGCAGATGAAATCAAACAAAAATTAGCTGATGTGGAAAAACCTCAGGGCTTCGATATACAAATAAGCGGAAATGTCGAACAGCAACAGAAAACTTTTAGTTCGCTCTTCCTCGCATTCGGACTTGCAATTGTTTTGGTATATATGGTTATGGCTTCGCAGTTCCAGTCTTTCATCGACCCGTTTATAATTATGTTCTCAGTACCTCTTGGAATGGTCGGTGTAGTTTGGATGCTCTTTCTTACCGGTACAACTCTTTCAGTTACATCATTCGAAGGTGTTATTGTTATGGTCGGAATAGTTGTTTCAAACGGCATATTATTGGTTGATTATACAAACCGGCTTAGAAAAAAAGGAGTAGAACTGATTGAAGCAGTCGTCAGAGGAGGAAAGACACGTCTGAGACCGATTATAATGACAACTGCAGCAACTGTGCTCGGTTTGATTCCGATGGCTGTAGGCATCGGCGGTGAATCATCTCAGGCTCCTCTTGCAATCGCAGTTATAGGAGGACTTACTGCTTCCACTTTCCTGACTTTAATTTTTGTTCCGACTCTTTATACAGTGTTCGAACAAAAATTCCACAGGAAATCTGCTATGGGTGATGAAAAAGAACTTCAGGATTTATAAAAATAATATATAAAATCAAAACAGCGGATTGCTTACATTGGGGGAAAACGTAAGACCCGCTGTTTCTTTTTTTACTGAATTTAGTTCAATAAATCAATTACTGTCTTGTTGCTATTTCTATTGTTTTACCAAATCTATTTTAATAATTTCTTCCTCAGGTAAATTGGTTATTTCCTGTCCACCTTTAAAACTTTTTAATTACCCTCTTTAGTAAATGCTGCCTCAGTATTTACGGAAACAAATTAACACTTTTTGATGCTAACATTGTTTCAGAAATCCGGCAGCAATTATTACTAAAGGGTTTCTTACTTTTATGAAAGAACTCTTCTCTTCAATGTTCTATAATGCAAAGACCGTTCCAAATAATTATGCCCATTTTTAGTGAATTTTAAAGCATTTTTAACGAAAATTATTCAAATTGAGACATTTTTTCAAAAGTGAGAAAATAACCGCTGTTTATTCATTAAGTTATCAGTTTTAAATTGAGACTTCTCGTTTTAGCTAAAATTTAACCGGCTTTTATTCTAATTTCTTCGCTCTTGATCTTATCCTTAAAAAAATCAGCTCTTATCCTGTCACTATCCGCTCTTTCTGTGTGCTACGCTTTTTACGTTTATCAATAAATATAAAATTCTTATTTTAAAACGATGATATATAAACTCTTAATACGACCCGTACTCTTTCTGTTCAATCCCGAATTTATTCACAAAATTATTTTCTTCGTAATTTCCGGATTCACATTTCTTTATCCCGTTTTTAAACTTATTTATTCACCGAAAGAAATCTGGGAAGAAATAGAAATTAACGGACTGAAATTCCGCAACAGGCTCGGCATCGCCGCAGGTCTCGATAAAGACGGTGTCGCAATAAGGTTTTTCGATGCTCTGGGATTCTCGCATATCGAAGTGGGAACCGTAACTCCCCTCCCCCAGCCCGGAAACGATAAACCCCGTCTCTTCCGCCTGAAAAAAGATAAAGCACTTATTAACAGGATGGGATTTAATAATATCGGAGCGGAAAAAATCAAAGAAAATATTCTGAAAGCGAAAAAATATTTAAGCATAGGTTTTGCAGTCGGCGTGAATATAGGAAAAAATAAAATCACCCCGCTCGAAACCGCCTACTCCGATTATGAAAAATGTCTCGAAATATTTTATACTGTTGCAGATTACTTCACCGTGAATATATCTTCACCCAATACGGAAGGTCTGCGTACTCTTCAATCCGAAAAATATCTCGATGAACTTCTGCAGAAAATTTCAAATAAAAATAAATATCTTTCTAAATTGAAAAATATCCCGCTTAAAAATATATTCCTGAAAATTGCTCCCGATCTCTCCGAAGAGGAAATCGAACAGATTTATTTCCTGGCAGCCAAACACGAACTGACAGGACTGGCAGCCACGAATACAACAATCACACGCAATAATTTGAAAAACGATATCGGCGAAGAAGGCGGGCTAAGCGGTAAACCGCTGAAAACAATGTCTGATAAAGTCTTAAAGCAATTGAAAGACATTAACGACGGAAATAAATTCCACAGGATATATTTAATCGGCTCGGGTGGTGTGTTCACAAAAAATGATTATAAAGAAAAACTTATAAACGGTGCCGACCTTGTGCAGATATATACCGGATATATTTATGAGGGCAACGGTATAATTAAAAAAATTCTGAAATGAAAGAATTGCTTGAAACTCCCGTAACCATAACACTTTTATTTGCAAATGCAGCAATTTATCTCTGGATAAAATATTCCAACCCCGTTTATTTCGAAAGATTTGCGGAGTGGCCTTACCAGATTATTCATAAACAAAGATATTACCAGATAATAACATCGGCATTTCTTCACGTAGATATAATGCATTTGTTTTTTAATTGCTTTGCGCTTTTTTCATTCGGGCAGGTGCTCGAATCACTTTTCGTAAAGAGCTTCGGATTCACAAGCGGCAGTATCTATTTCATACTGATTTATTTTATCAGCTTATTGTCGGGCTCTTTATTTACTGTACTGTTCCATTACAAAAACCCGTCTTATGTTGCCGTGGGAGCTTCTGGAGCGGTATCGGGAATCGTATTTTCGTACATAATATTTTTCCCCACAAGCACAATCGGATTTTTCTTTATGCCGATGCCGGCGTATATATTCGCACTCATTTATATGGCAGCATCTATTTACGGAATGAAAACACGGCTTGGAAACATCGGGCACGAAGCCCATCTCGGCGGCGCCATAGGCGGTGTAATCGCAACCCTCATACTAATCCAGGGCGCATTCCAGATTCTTGTGGGGCATTTTACGTAATAGTATTCTTCCATCCCTTTGTCATCCCGGCGGATTTTAGGCCGGGATCCACAATTCATTAGTTATTCCTGAGAAAGTACGTTCTTTGCGTCCCGATTTATCGGGACAGGAATCGATGTTCAGCGAAATTAAACCACCGCCCGTTTGTCATCCCGGCGGATTTTAGGCCGGGATCCAGAAATTTAACAATTTTTATTGGATTTATTGACTATATTTAATTATTTATATTAAGAAATAATTTTAATCTATAGCATTTTAAGTTTTCACAATGACAGATGTTCATGACAAAATGACAAGAAGTTATAATATGAGTCAAATTAGAAGTGAAAACACAAAACCTGAAATTATTGTAAGAAAATTTCTGTTTGCAAATGGTTTTCGTTTCAGGCTTCATGATAAAAGCCTTCCAGGAAAACCTGATATTGTATTACCAAAATATAAAATTGTAATATTTGTAAATGGGTGTTTTTGGCATCAGCATTTGAACTGCTATAAAAGCCATTTACCTAAAACAAATATTAAATATTGGAAAAATAAATTAAATAGCAATTTAATAAGGGACTTAAAAAATATTAAACTTTTAAAAAAACTAAAATTGAAAGTATTTGTAATCTGGGAATGTGAAATTGGAAATGGTATTAAAAATAAAAAATTTATTGATTTTATTAAAAAGATAAAAAGCAATCAAGAATGAAAGACATAAATGTATTAGATTTGTTTTGTGGTTGTGGTGGGATGTCGTATGGTTTATCTAAAGCTGGTTTTAAAATAATAGCAGGAATTGATAACTGGACAATTTCATTGAAAACATTTGAATTAAACCATCCGAATTCTAAGATTATTAATGCTGATATTTTAAACTGTAATCCTAATGATATTCGAATAAAATCTAATATTGATTTAATTATTGGGGGTCCGCCATGTCAAGGATTCTCTATAGCAGGAAAAAGAGAAATTTATGATGCAAGGAATATATTGTATAAAGGATTTATAAATTTTGTAAAATATTTCAAACCAAAAGGATTTATACTTGAAAATGTACCTAATTTAGTTTCATTAGGAAAAGGCCAAATAAAAAATTTTATATTAAATGATTTTGAAAATCTTGGATATAAAATTAATTATAAAGTTTTAAAGGCTTCTGATTTTGGTGTTCCGCAAAACAGAAAACGGGTTTTTTTCGTGGGCTTAAGAAATGATATATTTCAATTTCCAGAGCAAGAATACGGAAATAATAAACCTTATATAAGTTCTTTTGATGCAATAAGTGATTTACCTGAATATTCTCTTGATAATGGATCCGATTATTTGATAAAACCGCAATCTGAATATCAAGAACAAATGAGAATACACTCAAAATCCATTTATAATCATCAGACAACAAAACATACTGAGAAGACAATAGAAATTATTAATTTAGTTCCAGATGGGGGAAATTATAAAAATTTACCGGAAAACTTGCAAAATATACGCAAAGTTCATATAGCATGGACAAGGTTAAATAGTAAATTACCAAGTTTCACTGTAGATACCGGTCATAGACATCATTTTCATTTTAAATATAATAGAATTCCAACTGTTAGAGAAAATGCAAGACTTCAATCGTTCCCGGACAATTTCGTCTTTTTAGGTAATAAAGCTGAACAAGAAAAACAAGTAGGAAATGCTGTTCCTCCTTTATTAATTCATAAAATTGGTATTAAATTAAAAAAATATTTAATATAATATTATGTATAAAACTCCCGAAGAATATTTTTTCCGACTCCACCATATAAGACCAAGATTTAAAAATAATATTGAAAATGTTTTAATATATATTGCTGAAGAATTTTCAAAAATCCCGGAATTGCCAAAAGTTAAATATAAGGAAGCAGCAAATAAAGCGATAAGAATGTTTCCAGGAAATATGACTGTAAAACAAAAAACAATTGATAATTGGAGAACAGAAATATCTTCTTTATTTGGTTTCTATATTTTAAATGAACAAAAGAAAACTGTTAAAACGGGATATCGGGCTTTTGAATTAAAAGAAAATCAGGATTTGATAAAATTTTTTAAAACCTTTTTGTATTTCTTTCAATATCCAGGCGGTCATATAAAACCAAAAGAAAATGCATTTATTATTACAAAAGGGATAAAATTTAAACCCGCAAAACATTTAATCAATATTTTGAAAGCCGGAAGAGAAATAACTGATAAAAATTTCGCACTAAATAAAGCAGAAATCACACATTGCATATTCAACGACTTAAGATGCACAAGAGATAATGAGAATTACGATAAAACCGTAAAAAGAATATTAATAAATAGAAAAAATAAAGAAAAATATGATTGGAGTGGTGATATTATTAGGTATGCTGGTGATATAATAGATTATATGGAAATTGCGAATTTATTAAAATGTAATAATAATTATTATTATTTGAATGATTTAGAACAAAATTCAATAAAATTATTCTCAGAATCATCAAACTGGTTTAATAAATATAATAATTTAATAGAGAAAAATATTTATGATCTTGAAATTGTAAAGCATTATCAACAAAATTGGTTTGAATATGTAAATACATCAATTAAAAAAGAATTATTTGAAACAGATATTTTGTCGTTTATATCAGAAAGCGAAAATGAATATAAAAATATAAATGAATCCTTAAAATCATTATTTGCAGATGATTTAAAACTTGAATTATTAGATTCAAAAAAAATCGGTGATATGGGAGAAAACATAATATATGGACACGAATGTATGCGAATTAAATTAAACGGCAGAGAAGAATTATTAAATTTAATTAAAATATTGCCAAATACATATGCTGTAGGATACGATATTCAATCAATTGAAACGGATGGAAGAAAAA
>Ga0182021_10009235_pt1 | contig 11676 bp, 7 predicted proteins | sample 612E3MmetaG_FD_120493 | JGI IMG/M metagenome (GOLD analysis project Ga0182021, IMG submission 120493) | Permafrost microbial communities from Stordalen Mire, Sweden - 612E3M metaG (Illumina Assembly) | ecosystem: Environmental > Terrestrial > Soil > Wetlands > Permafrost | place: Sweden...
CGATTACATAAATTCTTTTGTTATTGTTTTCGAGGTAGAAACCATTCACCTCAGTAAAATTTTTAGCACCTGCCTGGTGGCTTTTAAGTTTGTTTTTCCATCCATCGTCTTTAGGTAGTTTCCCAGTCAGCTTTTTACCAACTTCTGTTTCAGGATCGACCAGTACAAGAACATTACTGTTCAAGCATGATTCATTTAGTTTCTGAAGTGAAGGTTGATCTAACAGAAGATACTGTCCGTTTAATAGATTATTGAGAAACCCTTCCTGCAATGATAATCCCGGAATTTTTAAGTCTTCGGCAACATCAACTTTGCTTTGAGCAATAGTTTCTGCTGTTTTGGGAATTGCCATTTGAAACAGATTTCCATACCGTATATTCTGCCGGTAGGTGTCGTGCCAGTAATTTGTATATCCATTAAACTGGAAATTAGTATATACTTTGTTTGCATCAGGATCAAACATTCCATTATATTTATAGGCATCCAGATTTTGACCATAAGTCACGCTATTAAGTAACACGAATGACAGCGAAGAAATAAAATACAACTTTTTAAATAATGATTTCATGAACAGATGGTGTATATAATTAATGATTAATATGTCGTTTAAAATTTGAATTAATGCTCATCAGATAATTCTGAAATAAAAAATAAAATTACCGTTCAGTTATCAGGTTTCTATCTCTTAAAGCTTTTACGCCATTTTGCCATTGTCCGCCTGCTCCCCACATGTAAAACGTGAAGTATGTGGTAGTTTTTGGTAAAAATGGAACCCATGGCTGGAATTCATGACAATAAAAATGTGCATCCTGATTTATAGGATGATTCATGAACATGTGAAGGAATAGGGGAGGCTTTACGGGGAAAGCGCTTACAAAACTGATATCCTCTTTTGTATCATAACCTGCATCCCATCCCTCTTTTAAATATATTATTCTTCCATAATATCTTTCAGGATACATCCTGTATTGATGTAATCCATCTTTTTCGGGTGTTGTGAACACATCTTCTGTCCAATGCCTTTTTCCAAGTTCAAGTATTGGCACAGGAGCAATCATTTTGGCTTCAGGATTTTTAAATGTAATAGCAAATTGCACTTCAAGTAATGGGGTATTCCCGTACAGCGTATATGTTTTTTCAAGTTTGTTTCCAAAATAGTCTGCTGTCATTTTGATCCTTACAAAATCGCCTTCTTTTTTGATTATTTCAACATCATATAATTTATGTGTTTCCATACTTGCCTGTCCCAAAAAGTCTTCGAAGCCTCCATAAGGATAGTATCCTCTTTTCCTGTAGGGTCTTTTATCATCAACAGGTTTGATAGGCCATATCTTGTATAATGGATTATCATTTCTCGATTTAATATAATATTCAATTACTCTGCCTCCGGTTGCCAGGAATGTAATTTTAACACTATCGTTTTCCATGACGTATTCATTAACGCCATCACCATTCAGATCTACTGTATATAGTTTAGGCGATCCTTCAGCTTTTCCTACACCAAGCTGACCTGTAAATTCAATACCTAGGGCAGATATTTTTACATTATAACTTCCGGCAGGCACCTCAAGATCAAATGACAGATTTGTAAATGTTCCTGTTCCAGCTGTGCATGGTTTTGAACTGCTATAAACCACTTTTTTAGGATCATTTTTGTCCAGTACTTCAACTATCACAGGAAATGTAGTCTGGTTGGTGAAATTATGAATTGAAACAGGAAAAGTGACCTTGGGGGCATGACCATAAAGAAGCTGGTTCGCAGAAATTGCGGGAGGAAGATCGAGCATTGTTAATGTGCTTTTTTTCCCGGTTTCCCATCTGAAATGTACTGCGATTGGATTTGTTTTAGCCATAGCAGCTGCGAGTGGTTGCAACTCAAGCTGAATAGTTTTTGAGCCTTCAGCAGGTAGATCAATATGTGTTGATAAAGAACCGGTAATTTTCAATTCCGGAGGTAATACAATATCAAGTTTTCCGGAGACTGCATGACTATATGTATTAGTAACTGTAACATTTAGTTGATAATCATTTACGGTCGCTTCAAGATTAATCCTGTCGCCAAAATATTCTTCAAGAAAAATCCTGTCCAGAAGCAATAATTCCAATGCGTTACGATAGAGTGCAGGTCCCATCATCTTCCCGTTTCCAAGCACACTTACTTCGCGCCGTTTCATTATTGATTCCCACATGAGCTGTTTTGTAATCTGTTCGCCTTTTTTTACAAAGAGCACCATACATGGGACAGCATCACCGTCAAGAGAACCGGTGGTAGTAATAAATGGAACATTCTCATTATCGATCTGTTCTTTATTACCTTCACCTGCCATATATCCATCGTAATGATAGGGATCGGCAGTTGTGTCAAAGACTTGTCTGAAAACATAACCTTCCTTCTTCTGGGCAAATTTCACCCATGCTTCGTTATTAAACATATGCTGAACCTGTAATCCATCGTAGTCTTTGCATCCATATATCGGACCGTATCCAACATCTGCAACTACAGGAAGATTCACTTTTGCCAGCCAATCGGTTAGTTCTTTCTGCGCAAGAAAATCCATATAACCACTGAATGTGAACCAGCTGTTCCCCTCATTCATTCCTTTACCAATTACTTCAAGGGGATGACCGGCAGTACATGTCACACTTTTTAAAAGAGTCTCAGCTCCGAACCATCCACGGTTCATATCATACTTTTCAAGTAATGTTATTGTATTGAAAATGATCTCTGAGAGCTTGTTACGTAACTCCTTACTTTTTGATATTATTACAAATATTTTCTTTGAACCATTATCAAGGAAAAAAGCATTTACCTCAGTGAAATCTTTAGCCCCGGATTGATGGCTTTTCAGCTTCTCTTTCCAACCATTCTCTTTTGGAAGTTTTTCAATAAGTTTATTTCCTGTTTCAGAATCGGGATCGACTAATACCAGGATATTATTTTTTCCGGAAGACTCAAACAGTTTCTGAAGTGAAGGTTGATCGAGCAGGACAAACTCTCTTACTAACAGATTACTGATAAAACCTTCCTGCAAAGATAGTCCTGGTATAATCATGTCTTCAGCTATATCAACCTTGCTCTGAGCAATTGTTTTATCCAGATTAGGGATAGCAATCTTAAAGAGATTTCCATAGCGGATCTCCTCTTTATATGTATCGTGCCAGTAGTTCGTATATCCGTTAAACTGAAAATTGGCGGTTACAAGGTTTTCATCAGGATTAAATGAGCCTGAATATTTATAATTATCAAGATTCTGGGCTGAAACAATGTTACTTACAGGCGCAAGTATGAATATTGGCAAAAGACAGAGGGTTTTGAATAGAGTTTTCATAAATAGTAGCCATTTTAAAGAAACTGAAATAGGGTTGTGAAATCAACTTCTTGAGTAGGTAAATTTAGCAATAGAAATTAAATGAGGAATAAGAATACTCTTTTTTTTATTGCCACTTTTCACTTTAGAAATTATATATCTTTAGATTGTCTTACTTTTATAATATTACATAGTTTATTTATATTAATTATGAAACATACCTTGATCGTGATTGGTATTCTACTGATTTCATGCACGAGTCAAACTAAACATCTGACAGATATATGGTTCTGTAATCATCAGGTCGTGTTCGATAATCAAAACAAGATTATTCCGTGGTACCATCCAAACGATATGGCTTACGATCATTTCCTTCACCTTCGTTGGGATTTTATTAAGACAAAAGTTCCTAATTCGCCAGGACCAGAACCGAGGTGCTATTATCCGCAGTACTATTTTTATTGTGCTTTTAAAGATACACTGGGAGTTTTAAAACCTGATACCTGGATGAATGATATAGGTGAAAAAATACCTAACTGGTTTGAAAATGCTCGTCTTTATTATGCCTATACCGGCGATTCAACCGTAATGAAGATTATTAAAGATTTTGTAGATTATACCCTGGCTCATGGAATAAGTTCCCCGGAATTTGCCTGGCCAGATTTCCCATACACCACTACAAATGCAGGTGATACTATATTCCGTGGTTTCACTAATGCGGGAAGACTTGTGTTACATGAAATTCAGGTCGATCACGCAGGCGAAATGGGGCTGACTTATTTCAGGATGTATCTCTATACCAATAAGAAGAAATATCTTAATGCTGCTCTTAATGTTGCCAATATACTGGTAAAGAATGTTCGTACCGGGAATAAGGACCAGTCGGTTTGGCCTTACAGGGTTGTTATGGACTCCGGCAGGATAACTGCCCCTTATGGAGCTAACTGGACAGGTTGCTATATGCTTCTGGAGAATTTGATCCGGGCAAATCTGGGAAATGTGAATGCATATATTGATGCCCGTAACAAAGCCAGGGATTTCATTCTGAAATATCCAATGAAGACAGGTTTCTGGACAGATGGCCATTCTGATACTGATGTTAAGAGCAATACCTACAAAAGCAATCTTAGTGCAAGTAATACAACACTCTGCCTGTTTGATTATCCCGAACTGGATCCCGAGTGGAAGAGTGATGTTCCAATGCTCATAAAATGGACGGAAGATAACTTTGTTTTCCGGACGGCACCGGGAGAACCTTCAACTATGTGGGGAGCCAACATAGTAGGTGAACAGGATTCCTTCAACTTTAAAATGGATTATCAGACTGCCAGATATGCTGCTGTATGTGCAAGATGGTATGCGGTTTCCGGTAATGAATCATATAAGGAAAAAGCTTATCGCTCGATGAACTGGGTTACCTATTGCAACGATTCGACAGGTAAGGCCTTTGAAAGCCCGGTAAGCAAGGGGATTTTAAGCTGGTGGTCCGATTGCTACGGAGAATGTCCAAGAATGTTCTATCAGGCTTTTGCCGGAGTTCCTGAATGGGCTCCTCCCCGACAAGACCATATTTTGTATTCTGAGGGTATCCTGAAAAATGTACATTATGCTGAAAAACTAATAAATTATACTTCATCTGCTGAGAATTGCATTGTGTATCTAAGGTTGTCTTTTAAGCCAGACAAGGTGACCATGAGCGGAAAAGAGATCTCAGCATGTATGGTTTTGATACCAGATAGATACTTACTTAAAGATCTTGGTAAAGGCGACTATGCCCTGACTATTAAACATAGTAAATCATGCGACGTGGTAATTTCAGGCTAACCAGCTGAAGTTTAAATTGCATCGGAATAAAATAAAAGAATAATTCAATTAATCAATAATATAAAAACATCCCTAATTATGATAACCAGTCAAATTAGTTTCCTGATACGAAGGCTCATAATACTTACTTTAGGTGGCATACTTTCCCTGAGGTTATCTGCGCAACCTGCAGAAAGAACGCTTAAAATAGATGGTGCGACAAAATATCAGACCATGGATGGTTTTGGTGTTAATATCAACACATCTTGGTGGCTCAATGGCGAGTACACGGATGCAAAAGTAAATCAACCGGCTATTGACTTGCTTATTGATTCGCTGGGAGCAACCATTTTTCGTGCGGTTATTGAGGAAATCGATTGGGAGGCGACCAATGATGATAATGATCCAAACCACTTCAATTGGACATATTATGACAAGGTTTTCTCAAATGAGAGATTCCAGGGTGTGTTCAACACCTTACGTTATCTGAATCACAAGGGAATCACCGATTATCTGATAATCAGTTTTATGGGTGCTGGACCGGCATCACCCCCTCTTGCATCACCAGACCCAAAGAGAAGCTGGATGGGTGGTACTGACTTCAGTATACAGGAAAATATGGAAGATGAGTTTGTAGAATCAATAGCAGCACTTTTGTATTACATGAGAAACACGGTTAAAATTCAATTTACTCTTGTGTCACCAATGAATGAAACTGATATAATATCAATGAGTAAAGGCAAAGAACATCCAAATGGAATAGTTGAAGGTCCCAATATTCCTGATGCCGTTCAGTATGTGAGAATAGTAAGGAAGCTTGCAAAAAAACTCGATACCATTGGAATGGACGATATAAGATTTGTGGCTCCGGATGCTGGATCAGATCGTTTGTTTAGTGATGTCCTAAATGAAATGGTTAAAGACTCATGGCTCATGAGTAAGATGGCCTGTTGGGGAGTGCATCAATATGGGAATGATGCTCAAAATTATTTGAATATTATCAACAGTCCCGCTAATACAAACAAATCTTATTGGGTAACAGAAACTGCCGGGATCAGAAATATGATCGGACAGCTCGATGACAATGCCAAAGCTTATATATTCTGGGATGGATTTGATTGTATTTACCAGCACGGCAGGCGAAATGGATATGGAAGTGTACCGCCTAATGACTGGGTCTTTTGGTTTGCAGGAGAGGAGGGTAAGCCCTTGATCGAATATCTTGCGAAGACAAATAGCTGGAAGCCACGTAAACAGTTTTATGAACACTCCCAGATAATGAAGTTTGTCAAACCCGGAGCTGTCCGTATTGAAATGGCCGGACAGGATACCAACCTTGTAGCTGATGCATTTTGTAACAAGGACGGAAGTTTAGTAATCTTAGGCAGGAATAACACCAACAAAACTATAACTGTCAATGGAATTCTTTCAAACCTTTCGGGTCTGAAAAATATGAAATTGATTTTCACTAATTCTTCCGGCAATTTAATTATCAGGAATGAGATTATTTCAACAGGAGAGAGTTTTAAGGCTTCTATTCCTGCCGAATCCGTATTCACAATAACAGGTCTGGTTAATCAGGGAACTATAATTGCGAAAGTTGATAAACCCGAACCAAAGAACTGGTATGCTGGTGATATGCATATTCACAGAAATTGCGGTGATGGGACTTCCGTATTACCCGAGACAGAATTTACCAACATGATGGAAGTCAATGATCTTGCTGTGATTTCTGTATTAGCCGACATGGGAGACGGAGAAGTAAAAGACGCTGTACCCGATCTGCCAAAAGTAACCGGGAAAGATGCTGTTCAATCTATTCCCGGACGGATGGTACATTGGGATGCTGAATGGCATTTCGATCCTTTTGGAACAACATTTGAGCATAAGGCTCTTGGAGGGCACCTTGTTCTCCTTGGCCTGAAAGAGGCTCATACAATATGGGATGAGTCGCCCTATAAAATAATCGAATACGGAAAATCACAGAATGGTATCATCGGTTTTTGCCATATGGAATACCTTAACGATTCTATCCAGAAGTCTCTTGATTGTTGCATACCTATTGATTATCCGGTAGAAGCTGCATTGGGAACAATCGACTTCCTGGCGGAAGATGTATGGTTAAACGATGCCTCTGTTAACGCTTATTATAAATTACTGAATTGTGGTTTCAGATTTGGCTGGACAGCAGGTACTGATTTTCCATGCAATAACAGCAGGCCATTTGGCTCTCTTTTAACTTATGTAGAGGTAAAAGACCAGCCTATGACTTATCAAAAGTGGATTGAGGGAATAAAAAATGGAAGAACGGTGGTGACAACAAACGGACATGTAGAATTCCTGGATCTTAGGGTAAACCAAACATCAACTCCGGGTGATGAGATAAAATTAAAAGAAGGCGGAACAGTTAATGTATATGTCACATGGATAACAAACAGGGCATTGAGAGGAAGAATCGAACTCGTCTGCAACGGGAAGGTCGTTGAAACCCAGGAAGGAAATTCCTCTCCCGGCAAACCGGTATTAATGAAAACCAATATCCTCGTTGATAAAAGCAGCTGGATATGTGCCCGGAGAATGGATGAAAAAGGTCACCAGTCTCACACTGCTCCTGTATATGTGACTGTTAATAATGCACCAGTCAGGGCCAGTGCTGATGATGCCAGGTATTTTGTAAATTGGATTGACAATATCTTGTTTAATATCAAACCAGGGGGGCAGTGGAACCACTATTTTACCCATGATCTGAATGTTGTTCAGAACAGATACCTTAAAGCACGCAAAATTTATGAAAAAATTGCGAAGGAAGCCTCTGCAGTAGAGAAAGATAAAAGATAAAAGACAAAAGTAATCCTGCTAATTCCCCTCCCGTGAGAGCCTGTCCCGCCTCGGCGGGAGGCGAGGGGTGGGTTTTGTAAAAAGGCTTAAGGCGTAAGGCATAAGGTGACAGCAGATAAAAGTTCCCCTCCTGGGAGGGGTGAGGGGTGGGTTTTTTAAAGACAAAACTAATTTATGAAACAAAGTTTAAGTAAAAATCAAAATGTCATTTTCCTGCCGGGTATTCTATTACTCTTAGCAGTTCTTAGTTGTTCAAAAAGCCATTCAGTTCCTCCAATACTGGTCTTAGCCAACAGCACTGGATATGGAACTTACACCGGAGAAATCCTTAAAGCTGAAGGCTTCAACGAATTTCAGTTTGATTCATTATCTGACAGGAAGATCACACCCGGGTATCTTCATCAGTTTGATATAGTTATTTTGGGTGAAACAGCTATCGAACAACCATTTAAAGACCTGCTGACTGATTTTGTAAAATCTGGTGGCAACCTTATCGCATTCAGACCTAATAAACAGTTAGCCGGATTATTTGGAATAATCTATTCTAATGAGACCTTAAGCGATGGATATATCAAATTGGATCAGAATTCTGAGCAAAGCAGAAGCCTCAGTAGCACCATGATGCAGTTTCATGGTATAGCCGATAAATATATTCTTTCAGGAGGACTTGCAATAGCCACTCTGTTTAACGACAAAGGATCCTTAACTGGATTTCCCGGAGTTATTCTGAATAGTTTTGGGAAGGGACATACTGTGGCCTTCTCATACAACCTTCCAAAGAGTATTGTTTATACAAGGCAGGGCAACCCTTCGTTCGCAGGTATTGAAAAAGATGGAATTACGGGACTAAGAGGAATGGATATGTTCACTGATGGCTGGCTCGACACATCAAATAGTAAAATAAATCAGGCCGATGAGCAGATGGCATTATTATCTCATTGTATCGAAAAATTGAATGGCAGCATAAAACCTTTACCGCGTTTCTGGTATTTTCCAGATACTTTAAAATGTCTTGTAACACTTACCAATGATGGGGAGTATAAAACCGAAACCGAATTTGAACCACAATTCCGTGATGTGGATTCCATGGGGGCAAAAATGTCTATTTATATTATTGGAGTTGACAAGGTTTCAAAGACATGGGTCGACAAATGGACTTCAAAGGGATTTGAGATTGCGGGACATCCGGACGATACAAAAGAGGCCAACAATCCTACATGGAACAGGATGGATAGTGTAATTATTGCAAGGAAGAAAGATATTGCTTCCCACTATGGCTTACCAATGCTGACCAACGTCAATCACTGGTTTGTATGGTGTGGCAAAGATGCTGATGGGAAACAGGATTTCGGAGCAGAGGCAAAACTGGAAGAAAAAAATGGGATAGAATTGGATATTAATTATGCCGGGTATGACATGAAATCAAATCAGGTGGAACATTTTCTTGGCCCTTTGGGTACAAACCAGGGTAATTTTACAGGAAGTGGATTGGTTATGAAGTTTGCAGATTCTAAAGGTCAGGTTATTAATATTTATCAGCATTTGAATGCAGTTTATGATCAGGAATATAATGAAAGTCATGATCCTGAAGGATTTTATAACTGTTTTAAAGGTCTGATGGACAGGAGTCTTCAAAATGAAGTTTATTCATTTATAAGTGTTAAATCTCATAATGATGAATACTATTTTTCAAAAGCTCCGCTAATGAAGATGTTAGCTTATGCAAAAAGTAATGACATTCCGGTTTGGACAGAATTAAAGCTTCTTGGTTTTATTAAAATGAGAGATGAAGCATCATTTGCTGAGATAAGATGGTCGAACAATGCATTATCATTCAAACTGAAATCCTCATTAAGACATAGTAGTGGTCTGACTTTTATATTACCTTACATATATTCGAATAAAAATATTACAGGAATTACAGAAAATGGAGAAAAGACTAGGTTTATAGTAAGGAAAGTAAAAGGATCGGAATATGCTTTTGTTACAATTATCCCAGGTAAAACATATGAAATTGTCGCTCACTACAGGTAAACTTAAATATAATGAGCGCCAGGTTCTTGCATATAAATTCACTGATTTTTAAGAGATCTTAGATTTTAAATTCATGATTAAAGATATTTATTTAAATTATTATCAAAATAAGAGTTATGGCAACTTTCAAGAATGATTCGGAATTATTTGATTTTATCAGGACTAACCTTTATGTAGCAGCGGTTTGTGATATTCTCGATGAGCTGGGTTTTAGAAATCAGGCAATGCATCAAAGGTTGCGACCCTTACTTACCGATCCGGAGAATTGTGGTTTCATTGGCAGGGCACGAACATTCAGATGGATGGAAACTGATTATATCGATGAAGAAAACCCTTACGGGCTGGAAATTGAAGCTATGGATTCACTTAAACCCGGGGATGTAGCTGTTCATTCAACAGATTATGGTGGAACAAATGCTCCATGGGGAGAACTTATGAGTACTATTGCCAAGCTTAATGGTGTTGCAGGATGCGTGGTAGACAGCCAGATTCGCGATTGTGTTAAAATCATGAAGATGGGCTTTCCTGTATTTTATTCAGGCATAAGACCATTAGACTCAAAAGGTCGCGCTATTGTTAAGGCTTATGATGTACCGGTTCGTTGCGGTGAGGTTCTCGTTAACAAAAGTGATATAGTTTACGCTGATTTCGATGGAATTGTTGTGGTTCCAATGGCAGTTGAGCTGGACGTCTTTCATAAAGCAAATGAAAAAGTTAAAAACGAAAATTTATCACATAAAGAACTGCTTAGCGGGAAATCTTTACGTGAAGTTTATAATAAATATCATGCACTATAAAATTAAAATATGAAACTAAAAAATCGTGTTGTAGTTGTAACCGGATCAGGTTCAGGAATTGGCAGGGCTTGTGCAACTGAATTTGCCGCAGCAGGAGCAAAGGTGGTTGTTGCCGATATTAATCTTCATGGCGCTGAAGAAACAGTTAACCAGATAATTGCAAATAATGGTACTGCAATTACCTTTAAAACAGATGTTGCTGATCCTGAATCGGTAAAACAACTGGTAGCGTTTACAATTCAAACATATTCAAAAGTCGATGCATTGATAAATAATGCTGCTATACAGGTTAATAAAACAATTGAGGATATAACATTTGAGGAATGGAACCTTCAGATGGGAATTAATGTCGGAGGCATCTTTTTGTGCTCCAAATACTTTCTTCCATACCTGCGCCTGACAAAGGGTAATATTGTGAGTATGTCTTCAGTAAATGGCTACTTCGTTGAGCCAATGTGCACCGGCTATTGCACTACCAAAGCCGCGATTATCGGGATGACCAGGGCAATGGCTATCGATCATGGTCATGAAGGTATCAGGGTCAATTGCATCTGTCCGGGATATATTGATGCAGGCCTTGCCGAAGGTTATTTCCAGAGTCAGTCAGATCCGGTAAAAGCCAGGGTGGAAGCAGGTAAACTGCATGCTCTGTGGCGAATAGGGAAACCTGAGGAAGTTGCGAAAGTTGCTGTTTTCCTGGCAAGTGATGATGCCTCATTTATGACAGGGGCAGCTGTAGTCGTTGATGGAGGTTTTGGTTCAGGATTGCCTCCCAAATAGTTAATTATTATTCGAGAAATATGAAGATTACAAATGTTAGAGCTATTGTACTGAAGTTGCCCGAAATTTCATCAGCTGCTGATGGCACTCAGGATGATTTAATTATAATTGTGGAA
>Ga0182021_10009236_pt1 | contig 11674 bp, 19 predicted proteins | sample 612E3MmetaG_FD_120493 | JGI IMG/M metagenome (GOLD analysis project Ga0182021, IMG submission 120493) | Permafrost microbial communities from Stordalen Mire, Sweden - 612E3M metaG (Illumina Assembly) | ecosystem: Environmental > Terrestrial > Soil > Wetlands > Permafrost | place: Sweden...
AACGCATGCAAAAGATAGAAGATATATCGGGACGTTTACTCCCTCAATAACAACTGCAACCTGTTTTAAATCCGTGAAGAATAGGAAGTATAGTATGAAAATGAGAAACCCAATCACAGCTAGGATACTAATCCATTTCGTGAAAGATGGTTTTCGCGTTAACATTATGTTTCCTTGATCTTGCGTAAGTTACAGCCTTTTTAAACCTAATCTAGTTTTTGATTTGAATTAATCTTAGCAAAATGGGAATTTGTGGTTATTTCCAAAGCTTTTTGCCAGTCGGATTCAAAACCTGTTCTTAACACGCCTATCAGGTTGCTGTTGTTTGTCCAAAGAGATGGGCTTTCTCCTAACCCGCTATCTTTGGAAGTAGTGATCAAGGCTTCTTTATCATCGGACATTATGAAGTGATTCAGAGGTTCCGAGTGAAATTTAATATGGACCGAAGCTCCGTCAATTAGTTTTTGTACTTTTTCTTTTAGCTGAACGTCTGGGTTGTCGCCTTCAAAGATTAGTCGAATCTGGGCGCCTTTCTTTATTGCGTGCTTGCATTCATCCGAAAACTGAGCCAAAATTGGTATGATTCTTGCTTTATCTGCGATCAACGCGACTTCTTTTTTTGAGTTTCTGATCAGTTCCGAAGTCTTTGCTAAAATTGCTTTTTTCTCCGCGATCAGTATGTAGATGCTTTCTTCTCCGGGAAGCGGTTGTTTCCAGTCTTTGAGGGATAGCCTTTTGACTTTGCCTTTCATTTCTGATAATCGTTCTTCGGATTTGCTTTTTTCTTCTGAAACCAGCAAGCTCAGTGCATCTGAAATAGGCGTTGCCCGGACTTCGGCTGGCTTTCCCATTAATCTTTCAATCAGGCCCATTTTTTCAAGTGAGGGCAAAATTCTGTAGACGTCTTCTCTGCGCACTTTGGAATACTTCGCAACTTGTCCTACTGTAGTTTTTTCCAGTCTAAGTATTGCTAAATATATCCTTGCCTGATTAAGAGTTAAACCTAAGCCGAGCAATAAGTCTGTGTTTTCATCGCCGGACATATTGTCTACTCTCACAGATATTCTGTGAAGATTGTATTTAAAACTGGTGATGGAAGTCACTTTCAAAATCTGTTTTTTCATAGAAATAGTCAAGTAATTTAGGATAAGCTTGCCAGAACTAGGTTTTGAGGCGACATGAATCTGTGAAGAACGAAGCTCTCTTAGTACTACAATGAAAAAAAAGTTGAGTGGTGCGTCCGTCGTTTGTTTAGGGCGAACGGGTGCCATCCCAAGAAAATAGGTCCAATCGCGGGTTTTTTGCGGGGTCGATGAAGTGATTATTTAGGTGGGTCGGGAATGTTAGCATATCCTGTGGAAAATGGCGCTTGGAATTTGCCGATATTTTCTCTGATTATTCCGTATGCCTTTTCGGCTTCGGCGTTAGGCAAATCGCCCAGGGACAGTGGTTCTCCGCCGAGTCTGAGCGTGCATTTGATTGTTGACCGCATTATTCCTTTTTCCAAAACAACATTCGCTATGTCTCTGTAATTGTAATCAGTGTAATCTTTCTTCAGACCAAGAGCGTGGGGGTGCCGCAGAATCATACGTTCGTTGGTAAAGACCGCGGAATCTATGTTGATCTGGGGGTGGTAGATTTTCTGCTTAATGTACAGTTCAACCTTCTCGTTTGGACCAAGAATTTTTGCTATGTCGTCAGGAACATCCATATTATTCACCAGTTTGATTCAGAGAGATGTTTAGATTACGAGAATATGAAGCCAATGACAAAACCTACTGCGAGTCCAATTCCTAACGGTAGCAAGCCCATTATTAGTATCCCGTACTGAATTGCTACTGGACCATATGTGTCTGCCAGGGTTTTCAACGCGCCAAGGCTCAAGCCGAAAAAGCCGAAGTAGGCAATTACAACGAGTACAATTGCAGCAATTATGGCGATTTTTAACATTTTGTGGAGCAGATAGCCCACTATTAGACCGATAACGAATGGGATAATCATCACCACAATTGGAGGCAAACCGCCTATGCTTCCAGAGGTTATAAAATGAAATATGTCATCTATGACGGTCAAAACTCACAACTCCGATATGCTACTATCAATTAATTTGCTATTAAGCATGTGTGACTGTAGCCCCCCTGCTACAGAGGCAGCCCTCTGAAACAAAAATTGCATGCTTTGTTTATTTACATGGTGAAATTGGAAAAGGAAATTATCCTAGTATTTCTTGGCTGTAGGGGTGGGTCCGAAATTTAGAGCTGTAGCTGGGGCGTCACATAGACATGACAATAAAAGCAATCCAAGACTATGTTCTATGTAGGAAAGTGAATGGAGTTTTTCGAGCTAGATGAGCCTGATTAAAGTTGAGAAAAATCTGAAACAGCCAACAATTAATGCGGCGGAATATGTGCCTTTGTTAGAAGGCAGAAATGGTGATGTGGACAATAGCTTGAAATTACGTTTTTCGCTCATTAGATGCAAATGTGGAGCCGAAATACTTTTGTTGCCAGACTTAGGCGCTATGAGTCGCGCAATCAGAACTCACGTTTTCGAGCACATAAAGAGCGAAAGAAGCGCTGAAATGAATTCTATCGATTCTGACAACATCGGTGTACTGTTAAGCCAACGCGTAATCAGAAAAATCATAAGTTAAAGCAAACAGTTCTTCTTGACTTAGGTGCGAATATTGAGTGAGATAATGGTAACTAAAGATGCCAAAATAGAAAAAGTAGATGCTGAAATAGATGAAATAGCGCAAAGAATTCTGTTAGAGCTTGAAGGTGCAAAGTCCACGGATTTATCGGATGTTCGCTACGCTAAAAAGATGCTGCATTTAGCAGACATTCATTACGCAAAAAAGGTAATCCAAAAAGTAGGAACCGCTAAAGCTGGAACTGATAGTGATATAGAAAAAAGAGCCGTCATCAAGGTTTTACTGTTTTCTACCTGGCTGCAGAGACTCTATTTCATAATAAGAGCCTACATCATGGGACTGATAGGTTCAGCAGTAACATTCGCCTTCATATGGTATGTTGGCACGATAAACGCCGTAACAGGATATCTCTTTGGCATAGTCGTGTTTGCATTGTCGTTAGCTATCACAAGGCTGTTTGATGCGCAATTAACCCAAGTCACAAAAAAAATTGTCGAACTTTTGGCAAAGCACAGAACGATTAGAGATTTCATAATGAAACACTTCTAACTGGGAGAGTGCTGAATAATTGTCGTTTGTGAGAGAAATAATTGATGCGTTGCTCAAGGAGATAAAAAGTGTTCTCAGAGATTATGTGCATGAGGCGGGGGCTGCTCTAAAGAAGCGCCTCCAAAGACTTCTAATCTTTGGCATAATTGTCGGGGTTTTATTGGCCTTGATAATTTCGTTATTGGGATCTGCTGTTCTATTTCTGCTTGTTGGTTCGTTGAAGTATCTTAGCACTTTGGTGCCGGTGTGGGAGGCTTGGGGCGTTATGGGGCTAACTTCAGCCTTTATGGGCGGGCTGCTCTTTTTGGCGCTTTTCCTATTCATAAGGAAGGAATTGAGAACAAAACGAACTTGAGTTTCTCTTGCAAAGTTGTGGTTGGTGTTGGCTAACAGTCACACAGCCTTAAGAGCCGTCTGTAGGTTACATGTTATGTTGTATTGAGTTTTGGGAGGTGTATTTAGATGACTGATAAACAAGTTGACATTACTGAACGGTTGCAAAATATTGGCCAAACTGTTAGCGAGTATAAGGATTCGTTAGTGAATCATTTTAAGGATATGGATGTTGAAGTGAAGGCCTGGAATTTCACTGTTGGAAAACTCGAAAAAGAGTACACAGTTGAGGTCAACGTAAAGCTAGGTATAAAGCCAAAAAAAGCATAAGCAACTGAGCAAACACTACAACAAAGATTCCTATGTTCGCATATGATAGTTTTAGCCTTAACCCACTCCAGCGGACTAAGATGGGCAAAACCTTCCCGGAAAGTTTTTGTCTGGGGAGAGGCAAAAACTATCTTTATATTCTCAATTTTGCTCATTCTAGTTAGTAAGTTCAAATCGACGGTTTGTTCTCATGAATCTTACTACCCACATAATGTTTGGCGTACTCGTTGGAGCATTATTTTTTGGCAGGCCAGAGATAGCGCTGATGGTTGGGGTCGGTTCCGTAATTCCTGACCTAGATAGAGAATACGGTTTTTTCAGCAAAGAGTCCTTTCGTCTCCGACAAGTACATCGTGCATTATTCCACAATTTTCTGTTTATCGGCATAGTCTATCTGATAAACCCGTTTTTCGGCATCGGGGCCTTTCTCCACTCGTTCCTGGACTCATTCACCACAACAAGGGATAGAGGCGTAGAATGGCTGTACCCCTTTTCAAGAATAGTAACCAAAGCAGTATATGATTCGGACGGCAACAAACTCCCGCTTGATCCAAAACACAAGATCTATTTTCTTTCGAACGATCTGCCTGGACTGACTCGAAGGACAACAAAAGACATTAAACCCGGCGAAGTCCCCGTGCCCAATAGAAGAACTTATGGTCCAGCTCTTTCAGGGAAGTATCTTGACCGTTGCATTTTCTTTGGGTCTATGGCGCTTGTTTTGCTTATGCTTCTTTTCACTGTCCTTGGTTTGCGGCAGTTTATCGATTTCAGCATGCCTAAGGAAACCCTTTCTCTCATAATTCCATTGATAGTTGGCTCAATAGGCGTTTTCTTGAATTTTATCGTAGGCGAACTGGACCGAAAGAAATTGGTTAAGACCAGGTCAGATAGACCCTACAAATTTACGTTTATTTTGTCCGTTGGAATCATGATTTTTGCGGTAATTCTTGGAGGAATTATGAATCCGCAAGCCGTAGCCGCGATAGAAAGCACAATGCCCTACATCGCCGCGGGAGTAGTTGTTTTTGTTTTAGTCTGTTTGGGTGTACTGAAATATTCTACAAGAGGGTTTTCAGTAGACAGCAAGAAAGAGCCCCTCATTGTGTAAACGGGAAACCAAAAGGTCGCTCTGTTTTCCTTAATGCACAAGTCTTGCTTGTTTTCTAAAAAATAGTGCAGGAAATATAGTTAGCGAGCAAAAGAAATGCCCGCTGTAACACTTATTTCACTGCTAATTTGTGCTTCTTAGGCGCGGGTGCAATCGTCTTCTTAGGGACGCAGACTTCAAGTAATCCATCTTTATATGTGGATTCAGCTTTCTCTGGGATAACTTCTTCGGGGAACGCCAGCTGCTTGTAAACGTGCGAGTAAACGCGTTCTCTGACAACAAAGTCAAAATTCTTCTCTTTGCTTTCTTTTTCAACATCTGTTTCAGCCGAAATTTCAATAAAGTCTTTTGTTAAGCTTACGTCAATCTTGTCTTTTGCTACGCCAGGTAATTCAGCATGTACCACAAACCTGTTTCCTTCATCAACCAGGTCTACAGTGGCCTCTCTAACTGGAACATAAGGTTCAACACTTATCCACTCCGAGGGGAACGCTATGCTTTCAATGAAGTTTCTGCGGAAATCGTCCATCAAGTCGTCAAAAGTCGTCAAAACATGAACTGCAGGGACATGTTTAGCAGGAGTGTGTTTAGCTGGGAGATGTTTTATTGGTTTTGCTAAAGCTCCAGTTTTTGCGATTGCCTTAACCGGTGCCTTTTTTTCTTCTTTACTCATTCTTTTTCACCTCGATTACTTTGTTATTAGAATTGTAAGAATACGGGAATCAATTGTTGCTGAACTAGTTTTTGTATCGATGCGTTGTCTTTGTGTTATTAGGCCGTTCTATTCCTTAGCGGGGAAAGGGAACTTCTGAAGGATCTGTTATTTCTTTGCGATCCACGTTCTTACTGCTTCTTCGACAGCTTTGGACAAGTCGCCTTTTTTCCCGCCAAATTTTTCTACTGTTTTCAACCTGAACTGCTTTTCAAGTTCATCTGGGAGATCTACGCTGATTCGACCCATATTCAATCGCCTATTTTTGTTAGAGTTTTATGCACGATTCCCACGTGTTAGATGTTCTTCCAATAAGCGAACTGCCGGACGCCCAATTTTGTTCTTGTTTGTGTTACCATTTTTCATTCACTCCAATTCGCTTATCAACATAAAATACTATATGCTTACTCACTTATAAACATATTAACTTATGCGTTTAATCTCTTAAGTAATGGGCTCTATCGTTGTTCTTTCTGCAACTGTAATCTTGCTGCAATTTCTTTGGAGATTTTTTCAAGTCCCTTCGCTAATTCTGCGCCGCCAACCTCGTCTAGTGGGTAAAACTTGCCTTCTTTGTCCACGAATACAAGATCCAATTTCTTCTCAACCATTTTTTCACCTCGACAAAACAAATCTACAATTCAATGTGTCGTTCCCTGCATAAACTGTTTTCGTTGTTCCCACAAAACTGGTCCTTTACAATGTTTATATGAGACTTCCTATTACTCTTTAGTTGGAAGTATTTCTATGCCAACTTTTTTGATAGTCTCTAGGCATTCTCCTGAGAATTGTCCTTTGAATAACGAGAAAATGAAGAAAATGACACTTGAATTGCCTGAAAAAATGAGTATTTTCGAGAAGAAACACGGAATTAAGAGAGTGGGCGTTTGGACTGTAATCCCCGAGCATTTAGTTGTTTGGGTTTACGAAGCTCCAAATTCGGACGCACTGCAAAAATTCTCAATGGAGCCCGACATCGCAAAGTGGATGGCTTGGAATACGAGCGAAATTAAGCTAGCGATGAGTCTTGAAGAAAGCATGCAACTTCTAAAATGATCAATAATTGTATGCATTAAACATGGTGAAATGAACAATGGTTGAGTTAAAAATTTCTATGCAAGTAAAGTGGGAGCAATACCTGAAATCTTTGGCGATCAGTCACCAGACTGACTTGAACAACGTCATCAATGAACTATGCAACTGGGCGTTTTCTAATCCTGAAGGCAAGACCCAGTTTAGAGCTTGGTTAGATGACACTTATCCGTCAAAGGGTGAAGCTGAAGACAAAGAAATGGATGCAGACGAAGAAACCTCTGAGAACGAAGAGGAGAAGGAAGAAGAATCTGAAGAGGAAGCACATGAAGACAGGAACTACAACGAGGACAAAGAACCCAAAACTTAACGCCGCATCAGAAGTGGCTCACTCAGAAAGTTGTTTTGTTTTGAAATACAAATTGTGTAAATGTATCTTGGAAAGATGAGGTAGAAAGAAATGAGCAAAGAAGAAAAAAATCTGAAAACGCGCCAGGAGGCTACGGGTCCGCGTAGTGAGGATGAACGGACTCAGAAGATGCGTGAGCAGGGAACTGGTCCGCGGAAATCTTTTGGGAAAAAACAGAGAAGGCAACGCAAGCTTGCTCCTAACAGAGGATAAGATGAGGTGATTGAACACGAGCTTTTCTAGAAGGCAGGGCGGTAGCTACGAGGGAAGGCAGGGTCACGGTAAAGGGTTTAAGCGTTACCCAGTCGAGTTAGGCGAAGAATTAGAGGTAGATATTTTGGAGTGCAGCCCGAAATCGGAAGGCGTAGCCAAAATTCAAGGCTTTGTCATATACGTTCCTGGAGCGAAGCTGGGGGACCGTGTAAAGGTAAAGATCACCCGGGTGGGCGAAAAGACCGCCAACGCAGAAATAACCAAGTAACCCTCATCTCAACCTACCTTTTTGAATTGGTAGTAGTCGTCGCTACAGAAAATTTTGTCTAGACGACTACTTCTCAGGAAGAACCGCTGGACTTAGAAACGCTTTGTCGAAAGCCTTCACAGCTTCCTCCTTTTTGCCTAGGGTTTGCAGAACCATTCCTTTTCTACACCATGCTTCATGGTCGTTTGGATTGAGTTCTGTTGCCTTGTTAAGAGCGTTAAGAGATTCTTCTGGCTTGCCTAAACTTTCTAAAACGATTCCCTTGTTAAGAAAAGCCCGCTGATAATTTGGGTTCAGCGCAAGCGCTCTATTGAAGGCTACCAAAGCTTCTCCAAACTTGTTGATGGTTTGGAGCGCAGCGCCCTTGTTATGCCATGCTCGAACAAAATTTGAGTTGATTTCTGTAGCCTTTTCAAAAGCCAATATTGCATCTTCATATCTGCCCAGATTGCTCAACGCAATACCTTTCAGCTCCTGCGCTTCGGAGTCTTCAGGTTTGATTTCGACAGAGGTTTCGATGGCTTTCAATGCGTCTTGTACTCGGTGCATTTTTGTAAGAGTAACAGACATGTTGGTCCATGCTTTTTGGTAGTTTGGAGCTATTTCAATGGCTTTTTGGTATGCTTTCAAGGCTTCTTCGAATTTGGTTAGGTTGTCTAATGATGTTCCTTTGTTGTTCCAGGCTTTTTGGTAGTTGGGGTTGACTTCAAGAGCTTTTTCATAAGCCTGTAGCGCTTCCTTATGTTTAGTCAAGTTGGCTAGAGCGATTCCTTTGTTATTCCACGCTTTTTCGTTGTTTGGGTCAAGCGATAGTCCCTTGGAGTAAGCTGCAACTGCTCCCTGAAATTTTCCTTGGTTGCTCAAGTTGTCTCCGTTAAGGAACCAATTCTGTGCTGAGGAGACTTTCTTGCTTGGCATTCTTCTAATCACCTTAGAATTCATGAATGAAATGCGTCATAAGGAAAAGGGGACTGTCAGCTTTCTCCCCCGCCCGATCCGCCGCTGTCAGCTACTGCGCTGTCCGAATCAGTTGAAGCCCTTATGTATTGATCCATCATTTGGTTCATTTTGTCTTGGGTTTTGGCTTTGTTCGCGGTTACATCCTGCGTTATGTTATAAATTTGAGTTTGTAGGTCGCTTTGGATTTTTTGTCGTTGACTTGCCGTGTTTTGATTATCCTGAATCATTTGCTGTTGCATGGTCGAAGTGTCGTTCTGGCTGTTCATTTGCATTTGTGCCTGAGTCGGATTGCTGCTTGTGATGTTATACGTAGGTTGTGGTGGTTGAGTTGGTCCTGCCAAACTGTTTTCTGCTGGTTCGCCAATTGGAGCTTGAGCTATGAGGCTGGGTTCAACCGTGCTTTCTCCGCTCGAACCGCTTCCTCCTCCTGATCCGCCTGAACCAGCTCCGCCGCCAGAGCCACCGGCGCCTGCTGCGGCAGATCCTCCTGCTACTCCTGAACCGGTTGCAGCAGGAGCAGCTGGGCTGCTACCTCCCGCTATGAAGACAAAGTACACCGTTGCTGCGACGCCAGCGCCGACCCCGCCAACGATGCTGACATCCACAATCGGGTTACTCAAGATGCTTCCTGACTGAGTTGCGGATGTGGTGGAGCTTAATCCAGTTATTGTGGATAATTTGAAGTAGCTGTATTCCGAGCTTCCAGCCCACGGAGAAACCGCGTCCACGCCCACTATTTGGGAAGGCGTTGAATCCTTTTCGGTGTACGTGTATTTGAGTTGACCGTTGAAGTAGCAGTTGATTTGGTTACCGTATTTTTCCACAGCTAAAGTGAGGGCGGTTCCTTTCTCTTCGCTGTATGTGCCTGTTTGTGATGTCCAGACTTTTGCACCGTCATGGTAGAAGGCGAATTCGCTGTACCAGCCGTCTGCCATAAAAGCATAATTGTGATTCTCTGTTAAAGCTGACACGTCATTCCCAATGTGATTTCCTGAAATCCAACGGCTTTGATCCTCGACTTTCCAATTGTAGATTCCCGTCGGAAAATGACCTATGTAGTGGACAGCTGTGTCGCCCGCGGTACTGTCCAAAATCACGCCGTTTGAGCCAAAGCTTACCCCAGCCGCATGTTCAGATGTCCAGCCTGCAGCCTGCATCTGGTCAAAACTCGAGTAATTCATGTCGTCTTTCCATACGATAGTTTCTGTTTGGGCATCCACCAGGGTAACCAAACCAAAAACAAATAGTGATAATGATAGAAATGCTAATATTGCAAATAGTTTCCTTTTCAAACCTTCTCCCCCGCTTGACTAAACATTGATTTCCGTTGCGCATATAAGCTTTACAGTAATTTTAGAGGTATAATTTCTGGCTAAAGCTGCAAAAGAGGGTTGAGAAATAAGGGCTTCTGAAGCGCCCGTTGGGGGACGCGTTTTTTGGTTGCGCGCGTTACCCTTCGGATTTTCCGTAATTTAGTATACGAGCTTTTGCAGTTCCTCAAAGATCTTGGGAAGAAGATCGAAGGAGACTATTGGCTCTATTTCCAGTTTGGCCACGTCGTAGAACGGAGCAAGCAGCTTCCAAAGTTTTTCGGCTGAATCTACCTGATCAGGAAGAACCCTTTTCGGTCATCCATGAGAAGTCCCGATTCCGTGACTTTTCCAGTCTTTAGGATCTTTTGTGTTGTGTCTCCAATCCTGTTTTGCACTCCTGCAGTCTCAGAAAGTGAAATTGATTCTCTCACGATGAAGGTTACGTGAAATCGCATATGTCTGCCTCTGTTTACTGAGCAGATGTTGCGGTTAACAATGGTGTGTTTGTGTTGTGTTGCAGTCACAAAACGTTGCTCGTGCAGTGGTTGTGGCCAAGCAGGGTGCTTGGCGGTTGAGGTGCCTGGAGCATGAAGACCACTTTTAATAAGGAAAACCTGAAGACCCGCTTTCGGTGCTCTATACTAATAGCACTTGTTCTTCGTACGTTGGTTTTTCGTCGACAATTAGCATTGTAAGCGCGGTTTGAACGCTTCTTGTCCTGTTCATGTATCTAGTCACTGTGTCGAAGAGACTGTCGTTTGTCTCCCGCTGATTTTGGCGATAACATCGTAGACGCCGCCACCCTGTACGCTTCTTCTACGCCCTGGTATATTCTGATTTCTTCCAGAACTTCTTCTGCCGCAAAACTGTCTGTGTTTATACAAACAAGGGCTTTCGGCATAGTAACTGCCCTCATTAGATAAGATGTGGCATCAAGTATTTCTTTCTATGTGGCGGCAATAATGTATCCGCAGCTGATAGTGTGACCAACCAGCGGACAACAGTTCTTTTTCCGGTGCCAACATAGATAACTTTAACCAAAACAAGGATTCACATAGTTATTATGCATCGACTTGGGAAACCTTCTGTTGAGACGTTGAAGCGCATTTTTGACTTGCTTATTTGCGCGCCTTCGTATCCAGCTGAGATTCATAATAAAACTGGTCTTCACGGAAACACGGTAAACGATGCACTGTTTTTTCTGGTGCAAATTGGATTAGTTTCAAAAGACAGGAATGGACAAAGGGTTTTGTATAACTTAGTTATGGCGAATGCTGATTGGTATGTTCCGTGGGTTAAGTTGGTGAGTCCAAAAGAGGGACCGTCAACCCACAAAGAAGCTAAAAGGCAAATGAGCAAAGGGCTTCTTAGAAAAGAGCTTGATCGCCGGGTATCAAATCTGCGGGAAAGGTTTGGACAACTTGACAAAGACCCCTCAAATGATGAGCTAATTGAAGCATTAATGGAATGTCATAAAGAGGTAATACCTTGGTTGCTTCTCGACAACACCGAAAAACCCTTCTGCTTAGAATGCCTCAACAGCACCAAATCATTCTTTCCTTTGCTTTTAATTCAGGATTCCGACGAGTTTTGTTGCCCAAAGTGTGGAATCACCCTTCCAAAGATTAGTACTGAAACTAGCCGACCGAGAGAGAATGCAGAAGAAGCAAGACGGCGGGAATTATTCTACGGCGAGGAGAAAAAGAAAGAATCTTACACCGAAATTGAACGTCTTCTCACAAAATATAGCGAAGGAACCGAAAGGAAAAGAAAGACAAAGAAGAAAAATAA
>Ga0182021_10009237_pt1 | contig 11674 bp, 12 predicted proteins | sample 612E3MmetaG_FD_120493 | JGI IMG/M metagenome (GOLD analysis project Ga0182021, IMG submission 120493) | Permafrost microbial communities from Stordalen Mire, Sweden - 612E3M metaG (Illumina Assembly) | ecosystem: Environmental > Terrestrial > Soil > Wetlands > Permafrost | place: Sweden...
CGAGCCGCCTGCGTGCCGAAGGGTGACTGCGTGGTCTCGTACGGGTTGGCCCAGGTTCAGCTTTTCGACAATTGCCTGACGGTCGGCAGGATTTACATAGAGATCGGCGGCACGTCGTGAGCGTATGGTCTGGGGCGTGAGCCCGAACAAAGCCGCACAGGCGCCATTGGCCTCCTCAATTGTCCCCTCTGGCGTGGTTATGAGGTTGGCATCCGGCGACTGCTCAAACAATATCCGATAACGCGCCAAAGCCACACTTAGAGATTTGCCCGCTGATGCCTGCGTCTCTTTGATTTTCGACCTACGGTTCCTCTTAGCCCTCATCATCCAATTGCCTCTGCAATACGGTTATCTGCACCCTGCAAAAACAGAAAAACCTCCCTCATCGCAGAATGCGAATCCGGAGGTTCTCGAGTTCTATACCCAGTTCACACAGGATCCGGGTCGAGTGTATGTGTTTGAAACAAAGAACACTTCCTTGCCAACTGCACGCCACAAGCCGAGGATAGAGGGTTAGGAACAGGGGGAATAGTAGTTATTTCTTGGAATCCTGTCCGCACCCTCGCACCGAACGTGCTGCAATGATCAGGGCCCCGTTGCCAGTCATGGGTTAATAATATCGCGATGGCATTCCTTGAAAGCATGGGCCAGAAGGATGATAAGGGAGCTAACCCCCTTCCGACCCCAATCGCAGGTTCGACCATCTTCCGATTCCACTGTACAATCCCTGGCAGCGGGAATCGAAAAGAAGAATCCCTGCCGGTGACATCCAGCAGGGATTCTTCGTGATTGCAGGGGAAGATCAAAATTCAAACAAGAATCGAGGCAGCTCGTTCGTTTCTTCAGTCATGCCTTTCGCTTGCGCCGGAATGCCAGCAGGACGACGGTCGCCACCACCAGCAGGACAACAATGAGAATAATGATCGCAGGAGTCCCCCACTTCCCGGAAGGCTCAACCGGATTGGCGGATTCGTCAATCAGCAGCGCGCCCACCCGCGCCGGCGTTGGAGGAGCTTTACGAACCATCGGGGCCGCCTTGCTGCTCTCCGATGGGACCCTCGTTCTCACAACTGTCGCTGTGATTCTATCGCCTTCGCGCAGCTGATCCAGCGACTTCTCTTTCCCATCGATGATGATCTTGCTCCCCGAAGGCACGCGGTACATCCTGTTCTGCCCCTCCGGCGTCTTGATGATCAGATCACTCCCGACGGTTTTCCACACCGCCCCCACTTCAGTTACTTCGACCGTATCGACCCACCTGGGAGCATTCGGGGTGCCAATCACTGCCGTCAACATCATCCCCGGCTTCAGTTCGTGCACGGTCACGTCCATGCTGCCGACGGTAAACTTGCTGCTGTCGGGGATTTCAAATTGCCTTACCTCGCCATTCGTAAACTTCAATACGACATCGTTCCCCTCGACATACACAACCTCCGCATTCTCGACCCTTGTCTTGACATATTGGGCTCGGACGACCGGAGCCGCCAGCAAGAAGACCAGCATCGCAAGTAGAGTTGGAAGAGCTCGTAGAGTATTCATGTGTGATTCTCCGAATTGTTCAAGCGGACCAATACTGCAGTGTGAATCATTGCATCCAATCAGTGAACGGGGCCTACGTATGGATTGAAAGCGAACAGGAAAGTGTAGCGAGAACGACCGGTACTTGTAATAGGGCGAAAGGAGGATAAAGGAGCTAACCCCTTCATGCCTCATGTCAAGACCACCGGAAAGTTTGAGGTTGAGAGGACACGGGGGGAGTCAATGAGCCTGAATTCGCTGAATTCGGGTAATTACGCCGGGCGGAAAATGGAGACAGAAAGGATTTGCTTTTCGGTTCTCAACGCCTTATATTGATAGCATTAAGAGGGGGCCATCTCATTACCCAACTTCCTTTAGAACAAACGCCGGGTCCCCGCCACACTCTTTGTAAAAGCCCTTACCGGGCATCCCGGTAGGGGTTTTGCAGTTATGCCAGAAAGGATAGGAAGTCCCCAATGAGCGATGGAATGAGGCAAAATACGAAGAAGGCAGTTCAGGCTGTCTGCCGGGTATGCGGCAACGACTTCCGCGGTCAGGCCGGCTCCTACCGGTGCCCGCGCTGCAAGGAGGAAGACCAGCGTTACAAAGCCCACAGGGAGAAATTGAAGAAGAGCCTGCCGTTCTACCTGAAGACGGATATCTGAGACAGAAGAGAGACGACGTTGAGAAAACAGGTGCCTTTCTCGGTGATGGGAAAGGCACCTGCGTTTATCATCGCCGGCCCGGGGCCATCCACCGATGTATCATTACAATTGCGGATGTGCGATGAGAATTCTCATTATCGACGACGAGGTGGACTTCCTGACCATCATGGAAAGCGTCCTGCGCGGAAAGGGATATGATGTCGTCAAGGCGCAGGACGGCAAGCAGGCCCGCGAAGCCCTGGAAGGAGAGAAGATCGACCTGATACTCTCCGACGTTTTCATGCCGACATTGGACGGCATACGGTTCCACAGTTTCGTACGGGAATACACGGATTCGAGGGACGTCCCGTTCATATTCATTTCTGCATATGATGACGAGCACTTGCGCGCACTGGCAGCGGATTCCCCGATCGATTTTTTCCTGCGAAAGCCCACGCCGGTCGAAGACATACTCGCCATGATTGACAAGGCGATTCGTTCCTCAACCCGTGAGGATTCCTGAGCCGCCCGGTCAGGTTACGACCATGAGCACCCTCGGGGCGGATTTCGGAGACATTGCAGCGGGTCTGATCGAGTCGTCCATCGGCCTCACGGTCATCGTCATCGCTCTCCTTCGCCGCAGAAGCAGGGACCTTTCACTCGTCAGCTTCGGCCTCATCCTGATTCTCGGCGGAATACGATGGCTCGCCCATGCGCCGACGATGAGGGCGCTCGTAGGCTTCCCCTTCACCCACCCGTATTTCAACGCCGCCGTAACCTACGCGGTCGTGATTGCCATCTCTGCGTTCCTCGTCGAGATTTTCGGGCCGGGCATATACAACTCGACAGTCTGGGTCTTCCGATCCACGATCGTGTACATGGCGGCAATCGTGGGATACGAACTGATCCACCGGGGGCCGCCGCCGGAACCGTCGATCCACCCGGCGGTTGCCGTTCTCTGGGTCCTTGTGTGGCTTGTCAATCTCGTCATCGTGCCCCGACGGGAGTCGATCGCGCTGCGCGTCCTCAGGATATTGTTCCTGACCGCATTCATCGGTCCGGCGATGATCGACAACCTGGTGGTTCTGCATCTCTTCCCCTGGAACGTTCACCTCGAACAACCGGTCCTTGTCGTCCTATGGCTTTTCGGCGTGGGCTACATCGCCGCGCACCACTTCTTTTCCAACGAGGCAAAACTCCTGGCAATCGAGAAGGAGATCGACATTGCCCGGAGAATTCAGCTGTCAAATCTACCTGAAAATCTCTGCGCTCCGCCCGGCCTCGAAATCGCCGCACGGTACTCCCCCATGTCAGCGGTCGCGGGTGATTTCTACGATATCAGGGTCACGGACGAGACGGGCGTGGGCATCCTCATCGCCGACGTGTCTGGTCACGGCGTAGGCGCGGCACTCATCGGATCGATGCTCAAGATCGCCTTCGCCTCACAAGCGGAAAACCTTTCCGATCCCGCAAGGGTGTTGACTCAGATCAACCGGATCCTCCAGGGAAAAATGGAAGAGTCCTTCGTCACAGCCTTTTCCCTTTTCATCGATCTCACGAGCGGGACACTCCGGTATGCAGGTGCGGGACATCCTCCGCCGTTGTTGTGGAGCTCATCGAAAAGGAGTCTGGGGAGACTCTCGTCCGGCGGCACGGTGCTGGGTCCCTTTCCGGATACCGTGTACGAGAATGCGGACCTCAGTCTCGCAAAGGATGACTGGCTTGTCCTCTACACCGACGGCATCATCGAAACAAGGACCAAGGCGGGGGAGTTGTTCGGCGAGAGACGTCTGGGGGAGTTCATCGAGACCCATGCGCATGAATCAGCCGAACGGGCCGCGGACGAACTCATGAAACACCTTGCCGCATGGTCGGGCAAATCCGGCGAATCATCGCTTGACGACGATCTCACCCTCATCATTCTGAAGATGAGCTCCGGACCTGCTTCTCGTCCTTCCGGCGTGAGCGGAAAATGTGAAGACCGTCAGGTGAGAGACAGGTTGTGACCTTTTCCGTGTCGCTGTTCAATCCCGGCCGCAAGGACGCAAAGGACCCGGAGCAAATCCGGGTCCCCTGCAGCCTGCACCATATTCAACGTTGTTACTGCTTGACCGGATGGTCAACGATGATCTCCACCCGGCGATTGTTCGCACGGCCTTCAGCACTTGTATTGTCTGCAACCGGTCTGTCTTTTCCAATCCCCTTCGCCTGAATCAGATCTGCAGGATAATCGCGGGAGATAAGATACGCGCGCACTGCGTCTGCACGCGCCTGCGACAGCACCTGATTGTAGCTGGCTGACCCGCGCGAGTCCGTATGTCCCTCAACGGTAAGCTTACGGTCCTTCGTCGCCAGAAGCGCAACGGCGACCTGGTTCAGCCGGTCCTGGGCCGCCGGCAAGAGCTCGGATTTGTCGGATGCAAAGAGGACGCTCCCCGAGAGAGTGATGACGAGACCGCGAGCCTCTTCCTTTACCGCTGCGAGTCTGACAAGATCCGCCTGGGCATTCGCCGCCTTCTGCTCAGCGTCGAGACGTCCCTTTTGCTCTGCGGCGAGCTGTTCGCCTTTCAGTGCATTGTTCCGTTCCGACGTTGCAAGGCTATCCTTCGCGTTTTTCACGATCTCGGTCTGCGTTGCCTGGTAGTCCTTGTTCGCCTTTGCGGTTGTTGCATTCTCGCTTGCAGTCGCGGCAAGCGCTTCTGCGAGCTTGGCCTTGCGATCAGCGACATAAGCGAGATCGCGCGTACGGAACGAATTGGGATCGTCCTGGAAAGACTTCTCCGCTATGAGAAGTGCCTCCCGCGCCTTGTGCACCTCTGCCGGGACCAATCGCGCCACCGGATCCGCGCTCGCGCGCTCGTACGCCTGACGGGCATTGATGAGCTCCGGGGGGGGGACGCTTGCCGCGCAGCCGGCGATCAAACCTGCGAATGCGATGCTGAAGAGAAATGTGACGGGTTTCATATGTTACTTCCTTTCCTGGGGTAATTTGTTGTCTTCCCGAAGCTGGCGTACCCGCTCCATCGACTGTGCCGCTTCTGTCTTGTCGGCTTCCCCTCGGGAGAGCGCGACGGCGAGTTCTGCGTCCGCCTGGGCTCGCATCAGCATTGATTCAGCTTTTTCCTTGTCACCGCTGGCGGCCAGCGCCTTGCCGTTTTCCGACTCCTCCTTTGCGAGCTGCAGATAGAAGGAAGCGCTTGGAACCTTCGAAGCACCGACCTCTTCAGCGGCGCGAATCGCCGATGTCGACGCCTCTTTGTTTACCGGCGGGCCGCTTGCACAGCCTGCAATTGCGACAGCAAGAAGAAAACTCCCTGCCGCCGTGGCTATGTTGAACTGTCTCATTGAAACCTCCTTATTGTGTTGTTGGGAAAAACCTGCGTGAGATCTCTTCCCGGAACGCGCCACGGAGATGGTCCCTCACCGGAACAGGGAAGCGGGGTCCGTGGGATTCGAGGTGCGGTTCTTGAAGGGTTCCATCAATAGCCCCCAGACAGGTTCATGGGAGCACGAACTTGTTCATGTGTTTATGTTACAGCACGGGGAGTTTGATTCCCATCACCCACGGGGATGAAAGAGTAGTTAGTTCTTTAGAAATTGGACAACATCGGACAGTATCGATTGCAAACGGAATTCATTATTATAAACACCAGATGGATGCACCCAACCCGGGTCGACGCGGAAGACCAGTCAACATCTCCCTCCGGCCCCACCCTCTCTCACGTTCCACGTTCAAGGCGGGAACGCACATAAGGAAACGAATATGAATCCCATCCGTTATGCGACGGTTGTCGCAATTGCCCTGTTCAATGTCTGGTTCGCCGTGGCTCAGACGCCTCCCGCCCCCCCCAAACTTAAAGACGAGATGCGAATGCCGTGGAAACGGGGGGATGATCATTTTCTGCGGCTCTGGCTCGTTGCGGGGCCTTTCCCGGGCGGATTGGAGACCGACTGCCTCACGGGACAGGGGGGAGAAGCCCGGTTTCGGCCCACAGATGGACAGGAAGTCAAGAACGGCGCCGGCACGATTGTGAAATGGCATTCCCAGAAATCGTGGGGAGATGACGTGACAATCGATGACGCGACCGGCTCGGCGGAGAAGGATGTCGATTACGCGTTTACCACGCTCTCGCGTCCGGGGCCCGGCAAGGCGGTCCTCTCGATGGGGAGCGAAGGTGGCATACGGGTCTGGCTCAACGGCAAGCTGGTCCTCTCGCGTGACGGCCTCCGTTCGAGCACTCCCGACCAAGATCATGTCGATGTGGATATGACGGGCGGGGAGAACACATTGCTTGTCAAGATTGCCGCGCAGGGGGCATTCTGCGCGAGGGTCCTCGAGACGGGCACCGTCCTTTCCCCGAAGGCCGAAATCGGTCCATCCATTATCAAGCTCTCCCCCGACGGGTTTACGCTCAAGACGGACATTGGAGCAGAACGGAGCGCCATTGACGCGGTAAACGTCGAGGTCATACTCCCCGGCGGCAGGGTGGTTTTCAATACAAAGGCCGGCCGGGGAGCGCTTGTAGATGTTGATGCCCGGAATTGGGCTCAGGGCCCTTATGAAGTACGCTGCAGCACACACACATTCACGGGGCTTCTCTACACAGCGCATATTCCCTGGTACAAAGGGGAATTCCTTCCCCTGGCGAATGAGCTGGCGGCCGAAGCCGCCCGGGCCGACGCATCGAAGCCCGAGGGGATCACACTGAAAATGCTCGCTACGATGGTCGAAGACCGGCTCGGGAGCAAGCTCAGCGATGTCAAGGGGAACCCGTGGCGGAAGGTCCATTCCCCCCTCATGGAATATCGGGAGATGATGCTGGAACGGAAAGGGCTTGTCGGCCGCATCCGTCCCGACGGGTTCGTCCGTCTGGCGTACATCGACGAAGTGGACGGCTCTCCTCAATTCTGCCGCGTGTACCTGCCGGCGGACTATGATCCGTCAAAGAAGTGGCCCGTCGTGATACAGATGCACGGATACAATCCGGCCAATCCGGTCTATGTCCGCTGGTGGGCCGCCGACGAGCGTCATTCGCACATTGACGCGGAGTTCCAGAACCACCAGGAGGTGATCTACCTGGAACCGCACGGCCGCGGAAACACCCAATACCTCGGCATGGGGGACAAGGATATCATGACGGTCATTGCCGAAGTGAAGCGGCTCTTCAACGTGGATGAGGACCGGATTTATCTCACGGGTGATTCCATGGGGGGGTGGGGGACGTGGAATGTCGCGACCCGGCATCCCGACCTGTTCGCGGCAATCGCGCCGGTGTTCGGAGGGACCGACTACCATGCCTTCATGTCGGAGGAGGATCTCGCGCGACTCGGCCCTGTTGACCGGTTCTTTCAGGAGAAACAGAGCTCATGGGCGATGGCCGACGGGCTGCTCAATCTCCCGATATTCGTGCACCACGGCGATGCGGATCAATCCGTCAATGTCGACTATTCGCGGTGGGGGGTCCGGCTGCTCCAGCGCTGGGGCTACGACGTGCGGTATCACGAGTATCCCGGACGCGTTCACGAAGCTCTGGAGAGCCAGAACGGCAACCTGAACATCGCATGGTTCCTGCAGCACCGCCGCGATTCCGATCCGCGCCGCGTTCGCATCCGGTCGGCCGAGCTGCGCAATGCGTCCGCATACTGGGTCCACGTGCATCAGACCGCCAATCCCCTGGATTTCATGGCCGTCGACGCGGAGATCGTGGATCGCGACGTGATCAGACTCGACTCGAGGAACGTCCTCGACATCGACCTGACTCCTTCTCCGGCGCTTATGGATCAGGAGAAGCCCGTGAATGTGGTCTGGAACGGAGCCGCCCGGAAGATGAGCTTTCAGGACGGGAAGCTTCATCTCGCCGCAACAGGATACAAGCCCGCGATCGTGCACAAGAACGGAGTCATCCCCGGCTCCATCGCGGATTTCACCATCACTCCCTTCGCCGTCGTCGTAGGGACGATTTCCCGGGACCCCGGGATGGCCAAGCTCTGCCGTGAAAAGGCCGACGCGTTCATCGAGGGGTGGCGCACATGGCAGAATCAGCCGCCCCGCGTGTTCGCGGACACATCCATCGGGGAGGCCGAGATGTCGAAGTACTCGCTCCTCCTTGTCGGGGGCGTCGACGACAACCGGGTGACGGCATCACTCGCCGCCAGGCTCCCGTTCCGGATTTCGACAGATCGTATCGTCATCGACGGTAAGGCCTTCCCGGCCAGAGACGCGGCACTTCAGTTGATCTACCCCAATCCGCTCAACGCGGAGAAGTACGTCTGGGTTGCCGCCGGGACGTCAGCCGACGGGATGTACTTCAATGAACTCAACCCCCAGCGGCTTAACGACTGGGATTTTGTCATTGCCGACGGGATCATCGGCGCATACAAGGAACATGCGTCAGCGCTGCAGACCAGAATCGTGTCGGGGATGTTTGACTGCAACTGGCGGTTCAACGATACGCTCGTAGTGCGCGGCGACTCGGCGGTACGGGCAAGAGGCCGTCTCCGCCACCGCCCGGACGAAACGATGATCCTGAAGACGGGGGTGCTGGATTCCTATGCGGGCCGGTACCAGATCACGCAGGGTCCGGTTGTCAATATTGTAAGGGATTGCGGCAAGTTGAAGGCGATACTGCAGGGGCCCGACGGCGATCCGTTGATCCCGGAAACAGAGACAAATTTCTCGATACCGAAATATGGCGTGTGGATCAGCTTCGTCAAAGACAGCACGGGTAAGGTTACAGGGCTGCTGGGATACCAGGACGGGGATTTCGAGGGGAAAAAGCTCGAATAAGATGACGTGGACACCGGTCAGATGGGGCTGACGACCGGGCGACTTCCCTGGAAAACGGGGTACCCGAAAGGAGGGGTCAGGCCCGCTGCATAACAACAAGCGACAGATCATCGTGTGCAGGCGCATAGCCCTGGAACCGGTCGCATGCTTCCACAAGCCGCTCTCCAAGGTCGGCCGCCCCCGAGGCGCACGAACCCGTCAGGAGCGACCTCAGCCGCTCCTCCCCGAAGAACGCACCCTCCGCATTCCGGGTTTCGATAAGTCCGTCTGAATAAATGAGAAGGATCTCGCCGGACAGAAGGTCCACCACCTGTTCTTTGAATTCCGCCGCGTCGATGAGCCCCAGCGCAGGCCCCCCCCTGTCTATCTCCTCAACTCCGGACTGCCGGACTACAAGAGGGGGAGGATGACCCGCGTTTACAATCCGTATCGTCCCGCTCGACGGCTCGATGACGGCCGAGACAACGGAAGCAAACACCTGTGGGAGGGCGTCGCGCCGGAAAACGGTGTTCACTCTTCCAAAGAGTTCGACAAGCGAACCGCTCTCGGGAATGAATGCCCGGAGCGTCGCCTGAAGCTTGGCGGTAAGAAGAGCCGCCTTCAGTCCTTTTCCGGCGACATCCCCGAGCGTCAGAGCCGCCTTCCCTTCTTCCAGACCGGCGAAATCCACGAGATCCCCGCCGACGTTGTTTGCCGGCCGGGTGAACAACCAGAGCCGCCACCCCGGAAATTCCGGGCTCCGGTCGGGCATCAGAGCGCGCTGCACAGCGTGGCCGTCCTGAAGTTCGTACTTCGCCAGCAACTTATCCTTCAGCTCGAGCATCAGGACGAAGAGGATCAGGATAAGCCCGACCGTCACGAAACTCTCGTCGGTGTTTGCCTTTGCGCTGTGGATGCTTATGCGCACAAGCGCGAGGAGAAGGCCGGCGAGGAGGAGCGCCCGCCTTGTCGGCGTAAGATTGATCAACATCCCCCGGAACAGCCACCACCCGCTGACGATCCAGCGGACGGGAGCCCAGAGCCCCTGGACACGCGCGCGCTGGTCGTCGGTCAACATGGATTCTTTGAGGTCCCCGTATTCGCGGAAAACCCGGTCGCGGAATTTCATTTCCGGCAGCCTGTCCCGATTCTCGTTTCCGCTCGTCCCCATTGTGTCCTCCGGACCTGACCCGGTCCTCAATTCAATCAACGTACAGCCAGACTTCGGTGTCGTCCTTGGCGGTATTAATGTAAATTGCTCCCCCCTCCTTCGCAAGGAACGGGAGAAGCCCCTTCCAGCCCAGCCTCATGTCAATGATTCCGGTCCCGCCGTTTTCTGCATCCGTCGCCTCCATTTCAATCTCGGGGAGGGCCAGGCGAAACGTCCGGGATCCCGACTTGAATGTCTCGAGAACAAGCTTCGCGGTTCCCTCTCTGCGTTCCGGCACACTCAGGTCAGCCATGAAGAGCTTCGCCTCGGAACCGTCTTCATCCTTCGCCACGACAGACTCCTCCCTCCCGTCGAGCACAGACCTCAGCATTTCCTTCGTGATAAACTCGCTCTTCCCGTTCTTTGCAAAGGGGGCATCATTCTCATCGGACTCGAGAACCTGGCGGGCAATGGCTTCGGTAACGGCGATTGTCGTTTTATGCTCTCCCTTTTCTTTCACCTCGATCCAGAGAGCTTTCTCTCCGTGCGGAGAGGAGTACATCAGACTGGCGCAGATGAAGAGGAGTCCGGCAGCCGGCGCGATGCGACGCTTTCTCATGATGTTCTCCCAGAGTTGTAGAAATACACAGAGTTTCCCCCTTTAGTTGTACGTTCGGGATGGAGAATGTTTCGTTCCGGGACGCCCGGCAGGTCATTTGCGTGGAAGGATTCGCAGACAGGAAGGAGATCGCCGGGGTGTTCACAGGACAGGCCTGATGAGATGCTCATCAGGCCTGTTTTCCTTCATAACATGTACGATTATCGCAGTTGTCAGATCCCAGGAGGTACTCCCATTGACCGTCGAGAGGAAAGCGTCTCCAAGAGATTGTGAAGGCCTGGCCCGCCAGTCCATTGTTGAGCCACTGTACATGATGATCTCGGGAAGCGCCTTCCCTGACCGCTTCCTGTAGTCAGCGATCAGCTCTTCCCGGATATTTCCCTGCATATTTCCGGTAATGATCGAGCTTCCCTTTCTGATAAAAATGGTCGCGTGCCCCACGAGGTCGGGATCAATCTTCTCAATGAGATCGAGGAGATACGGTATTTCAGCGCCGTCGACTGCATATCCGTTCTTCATAGCACGTCTCCTCCGGTTTTCTCTGCCCCCGTCCCGGTTAGCACGGAACCGCTGAGAACGCTGACGAGGGCTCGCCCTGCCTCCCCTACTTCCACGATCTCAACAAGCGCGATAACTCTCCGGAGCTGACCCGGCGAAAGAAGAGGATCATCCTGCTTTCCCATGGGCCGAACGACGCGTAGTTTCGCTCCCCTCGTCAGAGATGCTCCCTCTTCAAACGTGAGGTATACTCCACGACGCCTCACATCAATAAGGAGAAGATTGTAGATGGGATCATTTCCTCCCAGAATGAACGGTCCAAATTTCAGCGGTCCGGGAATCCGCATCTTCGACGGAAGTGAAACGTCCTCCCATCCGTACGATCCTTCACGAGCGATAGCTTCCATTTGATTTGTCCTCCTCCGACAATCACAGGTCGAACATACTCAGTCCCCCTCCTTCCCGCAATGAAGAATTCA
>Ga0182021_10009238_pt1 | contig 11674 bp, 10 predicted proteins | sample 612E3MmetaG_FD_120493 | JGI IMG/M metagenome (GOLD analysis project Ga0182021, IMG submission 120493) | Permafrost microbial communities from Stordalen Mire, Sweden - 612E3M metaG (Illumina Assembly) | ecosystem: Environmental > Terrestrial > Soil > Wetlands > Permafrost | place: Sweden...
CAGGTAGTCGGTGCGGAGGGTCTCCTGCGGGAACATCACCTCCTCGAGGTGGTCGCATGCCGCGACGCCCGAGGGGATGTAGACGCACGCGTGCCCGCCGAACACCTCGACCGGCGCGGTGGCGGTCACCATGCTGCCGCTCATGTCCGTCCCGTAGGCGACGCCCCCCGGCACGGGGTTGGTGATCTGCACCACGTCACCCTGGTTCAGGGTGATGGTGCCGCCGTTCGCCGCGAAGCCTCCGCCGGCGACGATGTTGGTCGACGGCGCGAGCGTGACGCTCGTGTTGTTCTGCGTCGCGACGATCGTGATCAACCCCGGCCACAGGTAGAAGGACGGGTACGACGCCGCGACGTAGTTGCCCGTCATCGCGTTGACGGGGAGGAGGAGCGACGCGTCGTTCGTGTACGAGTACACCGGGCCGGGCTTCGCGTAGTCGCGCGCGTTGAACTGGTAGACCGTGACCGGCTGCGTGCTGCGAATGCGGTAGGCGCCGCCGTTGACTCGTGCGGTCGTGGGGGTCGTCGGCTGGCCGCCGTTGCAGGGGCCGACGCCGCAGGAGAGCGCGGGGACCCAGGGCAGCGTGATCTCGACCACGGCGTTCGCCGCCACCGAGACGGTCGAGCTGAAGGCGTTGGGGCCCGTCACCGTCACCGTGGCCGCCTGCGGCCCGGTGTTGGCGACCGAGATGGAGAAGCTGAACGTGGCCTGGTCCAGCAGGTGGTTGAGCATCGTGACGGCGTAGTACTCGCAGCCGATGTAGCTCTGACCGACGTTGGCGCACGAGCCGGTGCAGACCCCGGCGTTGCAGCTGAGTCCCATCAAGGGATCGCAGTTGTTCGTGACGTAGCCGGTGCCGTCGGACTTGCAGAGCGTCCCCGTCGACCCGTTGCACGAGCCGGTGCCGGGCGCGCAGGTCACGCAGCCGAAGCCGTCGGCGCAGGTCTTCCCTTGCAGCGCGCAGTTCGTCGACGACGAGACGCCGTTGGCGCACGTGGTGGCCACGGCGCCCGCGCACGTGATGCCCGGCGGCGAGCATCCTGCGTCGGAGGCGACGGCGCCGTCGGTTCCGCTGCTCGAGTCGGGCACCGTGAACCCGTCGGGAAAGCCGATGTCGAGGCTCGCGTCGAGCTCCGGCGGAGGGACCGTCGCGTCGTCGGGCGGCGGTGGGGTGGCGTCCTTGCCGACGCTCGCGTCGGAGGCCGCGTCGGCCGTCGCGTCGTTGCCGCCCGCGTCCTCCACGCTCACGGTCCCGCCGTCACCGCTTCCGCAGGCGGCGGCAAACACCACGAGTGTGAGGGCACCCAAGAGCCCGAGACGCGCCGAAAGCCGCATGTCTGCGCCAGCCTCCAGCTTCCGATAGTCTCACCAAATTCCACTCTCCCGCAACACGGCGCTTCATCGCGTTCCGCGGTTTTGGCGGGAAACTCCCTACACCGTTCCCGGCCGCGTCAGTGGGGATCGTCGAAGTAAACCTCGGCACCGCCGTCGTCGTCGCCCGCGCCTCCGTCCCCGCTCGATTCGGCGTCGGGGAGGGGGATGGCGTCCAGCTCCGCGTCGAGGGCTGCGCGCCGCTCGTCGAACGCGCCGCGCTCCTTCGGCGAAACGACGCGCACGCCGTCGAGCTTGAGGATCATCGGATCGAGGAAGATGTCCCCGCGTTTCACGGCGAAGTGCAGGTGCGGTCCGGTGGCCCGCCCCGTCTGCCCCACGTAGCCCACGAGCTGGCGGGTCTCGACGTGAAGGCCCGCGTGGATCCCCGGCGCGAACTTCGACATGTGGCAGTAGGCCGTCGTGAGCCCGTTCGGGTGATCGATCATGACCATGTTGCCGCACGGGCCGCTGTCGCCGGCGCTGCGCACCACGCCCGACGCGGCGGCGTAGATGGGCGTGCCGCTCGGCGCCGCGAAGTCGATGCCGTTGTGCGGCATCACCACGTGCAGCACGGGGTGCATGCGGTTCGGGTTGAAGCGTGACGAGATGCGCGCCCCCGGCACGGGCGAGCGCCAGCCTCCGTGGAACGGCTGGCGGCCCTTGTCGTCGTAGAAGCCGCTCCCGCTCCGGGCGTGGTCCTTCTTCGGATCGACGGCGCCCCGGTCCCAGAAGTAGACGCGGAGCGAAGGGCGTCCGACGGGCAGATACTCGACGGCGTCGAGGGAGGAATACCCGACGAACGCGCCCTCGACGCGCTCCTCGGTCGCGATCACGCGGAGGCGCACCCCGGGCTTCAGGTCGGAGAGCTCGGCGTGGCCGTCGATGGCGTCGTCGATCTTCTCCAGCAAATCCTCGTCGAGCTTCGCCGACGTCAGCGAGCTCCGAAGATCACCGAGCACGGCGAACGCCGCGTCGACGCGTCGATGCTCGACGAAGAGCTCGAGCTTCTTTCCGAGCAGCTTCCCATCGCCGTCTTCGCGCGCCTGCCAGACGTCCGACGGTGTGACCGAGAGCTCGAACGCGACCACGTGCCCGGTGGCCTTCTCCCGCGCGACGACGAACGTGTCCTTCACGGCGAGGCGGTCCATGTTCTTCACGCCGTCGAAGGCGTGAAGGACGCGCTGCGCTTCCTTCGGCCCGACGCCCGCCGTCTGCAGGGCTGCCAGCAGCGGCCGCTTGCCGATGGTTCCCTCGAGGAGCTCGAGGCGCGAGTCGCCGGCGAGGTCGGAGACCCGGAACGCCCGCGGTGGCGGGACCACGGCGGCCTCGGCGGCGCCGGCGTCGAGGGTGAGCTCGGCGAGCTCGGAGGCGTCGGCCACGTCGTGCTGAACCGGCGGGGGAGGGGGAGGGACGTCGGCGAGCGCGGAGCGTCGAGCGCGCCAGGCGAAGGGCGCGGTGAGGAGGAGGATCGCGAGCGCGCCGCCGAGCAGGGCGCCGAGGGCGGCGACGCGCGGGCGGACCGTCGCGGGAGCGGGAGCGGTATCTCCTGCGCTTGCTTTGCCGCTTCGCGGCAAAGAGCTCGGAGCCTCGGGCTCGGGCTCGAGAGGCTCTGGCTTCTTGGGATCGTCCGCCTCCATGGGTGCTCGCATACGGGACAAAAGCCCTCTCGCGCAAGCCGAGCCTAAAATAAGTACGCCGGTGTTCCTCAGATTGGCTACTTTCGGGGCCTCTCCATGGATGAGCGACTGAAGCAGACCCTGCTCCTGGGCAGAGAGCACTACGCCAAGCGCGAGCTGGACAAGGCCGAAGCCCTGCTCAAGCAGGTCCTGGTCGAGGACGATCGCTTCGCCGACGTGCACGACATGCTCGGCGTGATCGCCCATTCGCGCGGTCAGTTCCTGCAGGCCGAGCAGCACTTCGAGCGGGCGCTGGCGATCAACCCTGCGTACACCGAGGCGGCGTTGAACCTCGCGGTCACGTACAACGATCGCGGCAAGTACGAGGCGGCGCGCGAGGTCTACACCCGCATCAAGGGCACCCCGTCCGGCACGCTGCAGAGCCTCGACCCCTTTGCCCGCGGCAAGCTCGCCAACATGCACGCGGACCTCGCGCAGGCGTACGCGGACTCCGGCCTCGCGCGCGAAGCCATCCACGAGCTGGAGAAAGCCGTCGGGCTATGCCCCCACTTCGCGGACCTGCAGACGCGCCTGGGCAAGCTGCTGGGCGAAGCGAAGGAGCTGGTTCGGGCGCGAGAGCACTACGAGGCCGCGGTCGCTGCGCGGCCCAACTACGTCCCGGCGCGCGTGCAGCTCGGCGTCACCCTCTTGTCGCTCGGGGAGCAGGGCGGCGCGGAGGAGCAGTGGAAGAAAGTCCTCGAGCTCGAGCCCGAGAACACGCAGGCCAAGATGTACCTGCGGGTGGTCAACGAGCGGAAGAGCGCCCCGCCGCAGGCTTGACGGACGACGCTCCCGCGCCTAGCCCCGCGAAGGCCAGCCGCGGAAAGGCCGCGAGGCTGGCGGTCGTCGGCCGTCTCCGCGGCGCGTGGACGCGCCTTCGGGGCGGCAAGCTCACGCCCGGGCGCGCGGCGGCCAGCGTCGCCATCGGGTTGTTGATCGGCGCCACGCCGCTCTACGGGTTCCACCTGATCCTGGTCGTCGGGGTATGCCTCCCGCTTCGACTCGACGCGCCCGTCGCCTACCTCGCCGCGAACATTTCGAATCCGTTCTTCGCGCCGTTCCTCTCGCTCGCAGAGATCGAGACCGGCGCCTTCGTGCGCTCGGGCGCATTCCTCCCGCTGACGCCGGAGGTGATCCGCACGCACGGCATCGCGCCGTTCCTCAGAGACGCGCTCGTCGGCACGGCGTTCTTCGCGCCGGCCCTTGCCGCCGTCGGGGGCGCGCTCACGTGGGCCTCCGTGGCGCTCGTTCGTGCTTTACGACGTAAGCGGCCGGACGTACCCTGAAGTCCGTGGGGCATGCGCATCGATAGCGCCTTCGGGCCGCTCCTCGAGGGCTTCGATCTCGCCGCGCTCGAGCGCGACGGAGCGGTGATCTACGGGCTCTTTCCCGACTTTCGGATCGGCTACGTCAACGACGCCTACGAGCGCTTCGCCGTCGCGAACGGCGGCGCGCGCGTCGTGGTCGACTGGGAGCTCGGCGCCAACGCGCTCGCGGCGGTCAGCGGGAAGATTCGCGCGTTCTACGAGGAGGCTTTTCGTCGTGTGCTCGCGCAAAGCCAGCCGTGGGAGCAGACCTACCACTGCCACTCGCCCGATCGCTACCGCACGTACCGGATGCGAGTCCTGCCGCTCGCGGGCCGTGGCGGGCTGCTCGTCGTGCACTCGAACGTGGCCGACCTGCCCTACCCGCGGGCGTCGGGAGGCGCAGTCGACGACGCGCGCTACCGGGACCCGAATGGACGCGTGACGCAGTGTGCGCACTGCCGTCGCGTGCTCCGCGTGGCGCCGCCCTCGGGCTGGGAGTGGGTCGCGTCGTTCGTCGAGTCCACCCCCGCGAACGCCGCGTCGTCCCTCTGCGACGTCTGCGCGGACTACTACTACCCGCTGACTGCGGGGCCCGCGCCGCTTCCGCCGTGAAACGTCAGCCGCCGTTCCGTTCGCGCTTCAGGCGCTTCTTCTCCACGGCGAGCATGCGCTTGAACTGGGTGCGCTCCGACACCTCGCGGCCGGGAAGAGCGTCTTGCTCTTCGTGGTCTTCGAGGAAGGAGCCCGGGGCGTGACCCAGCTCGAAGATGGTGATCTCCGGCTGCGCCCGCGCCCCGATGCGAAACGGCATGACCGCGGCGCCGAGGCCGGCGCCCACGTAGACCGCGCCCGCGTGATCCTGGCTCTGCTGCCGCGTGCGGTTGCCGTACAGGCCGTGCACGTAGCGGTGGCCGACCAGGTGCCCCAGGGCCAGCTCGTGCAGCCGCGCCAGGGTGATCTGCCCTGCGTGCGTGTGCCCCGACAGGACGAGGGGGACGCCCGCTGCCCATAGCGCGTCCGCCTCCTCGGCGATGTGCGACAGTCCCAGTGTGGGAAGATCGTGGCGCATGCCCTTCAGCGCGCGGTCTCGATCCGCGTGCCCCGTGTAGGCGTCGTCGAGCCCGACGAGCTGCAGGCGCTGGTGCTTCACCTGGACGACGGTGTTGGCGTTGCGAAGGACGATGGCCCCGGCGCCGCGGAGGGTCTGGGCCACCTCCTCGCCGCCGGACCAGTAGTCGTGGTTGCCGAGCACGCAGGCCACGGGGGCTTGCAGCCCCTTGATGATGTACCCGAGCTCGTCGAGGTACTTCTGGCTGTGGCAGACGAAGTCCCCGGTGATGACCACGAGATCGGGCTTCTCGGCGTTGGTGCGGAAGACCGCCTCTTCCTGCACCTTCAGCGGAGTGACCTTGCCGACGTGGAGATCGGTCAGGTGGGCGACGCGGATGGGGGCGTCCAGGTTCTCCGCGTACGTTGCCATGCCGGCGAAGCGCCGGACCTGAACCCGCCGGAAACGCCGTGCATCCGCCGGAGCGAACAGCCCCTCCGGGAACGTCGGCAACGAGCCTGGCATCGATTCCGAGAGTAACTCCGCCGTGGTACATCGCAAGGTCGGCATGGAAGAAGGGCTCGTGAAACGGGTGGCGGAGCGCTACGCCAGCGTGGGTGCGCGCATGTATGCGCGAGGCAAATTGGGCAGCGATCCGGTCGCCGCGCAGCTCCTCGAGCTCGGCCGCGAACGCGCGCTGGGGCACGTGGTCGACGCAGGCGCCGGACGTGGCCAGATGGGGATCATGCTCCTCGAAGCAGGGCTCGCCACCAAGGTGACCGGCTTCGACTGGGACGAAGGGAAGGTGGCCGACGCCAACGCCGCGGCGAAGGGGCTCGAGGCCAGCTTCACGCGCGGCGACGTGCGCGAGCACCCGATCCCACCTTGCGACACGCTCCTCCTGCTCGACGTCCTCCACTATCTCACCGACGTGCAACAAGAAGCGCTCGTGCGTCGCGCGGCCGCCGCGGCCGGCCGCACCGTCGTCGTCCGTGAGCTGGATCCGGATCGCGGCTGGCGCAGCTTCACGACGCGCGTGCAAGAGGCCGTGACGACGTCGTTCGGCTACAACGTCGGCGAGCGCGTCCGCGTGCGCCCCATCGCCGATGTCGTGAGGCCGCTGGAGGAAGCAGGCTTCTCCGTGCGCGTCCTGCCCAGCTGGGGGAGCACACCCTTCGCCAACGTCGCCGTCATCGCGACGCGGTGAGCGGGGCGTCGTCGAGGATCTCGCTGGCGGGCAAGAGCCGGACCTCCGCGTCGAAGCGCGCGGCGAAGTGCTCGAGGGACGCCTTCGCCGCCTCCTCCACCGTGGGCACCTTCACGCCGAGGCTCTCGAGCGAAGCGACGCCGTATTCCTTGATGCCGCACGGGACGATGGCGTCGAAGTCCTCGAGGCGCGTGGAGACGTTGAAGGCGAATCCGTGCATGGTGCACCAACGCGAAAGGCGCACGCCGATGGCCCCGATCTTCGCCACGTTGCGGTGCGGATAGACCGCGTCGCTGTCGTCGAGCGGCGCCCAGCGAGTCGCGTCGTCCTTGTCGACCCACACGCCGACGTACTTCGGATCTGGCGGCATGAGGCCCGCGCCCACGCCGTAGGTCCCGGCGAGCGCGATCATGACCTGGGCCAGATCGCGCACGTAGCGCCGCACGTCGCAGCGATCGGGGCGGAGATCGAAGATGGGGTACGCCACGAGCTGCCCCGGCCCGTGGTAGGTGGCGTCGCCGCCGCGCCCGGTCTCGTGGAGGGCGATGCCGCGCGCCCGGCGCTGCGCTTCGTCGAGCAGGACGTTCGCCGCGTCGGCGCCGCGCCCGAGCGTGATGACCGGCTCGTGCTCGAGGAGCAGGAGAACGTCGCCGACCTCCTGTGCGATGCGCGCGCGTAGGACGCGCTCCTGGAGCTCGTGCGCCCGGTCGTAGGCCACGCGCCCGAGCCAGTACGCGGAGATGGGTCCTCGTGCGCCGGCCATCAGCGTCGGTAGTTCGGCGCTTCTTCCGTGATGAACACGTCGTGGACGTGGCTCTCGCTCAGGCCCTGGGACGTGATGCGCACGAACTTCGCTTTCTTCTGCAGCTCGTCGATGGTCCCACTCCCGGTGTAGCCCATGCCCGAGCGCAGCCCGCCGACGAGCTGATAGAGGATGGACACGAGCGCGCCGCGATACGGCACGCGCCCCTCGATGCCTTCGGGGACCAGCTTCTCGTCGGCCGAGCCGGCCTGGCCGTAGCGATCCTTGCTGCCCTTCTTCATCGCGCCGAGCGAGCCCATGCCGCGATACGATTTGTAGGATCGACCCTGGTACAAGACCAGATCGCCGGGCGCCTCGTCGGTGCCCGCGAAGAGCGAGCCGGCCATGACCGTGGCCGCGCCGGCGGCGAGGGCCTTCACGAAGTCGCCCGAGTACTTCACGCCACCGTCCGCGATGATCGGAACCCCGTGCGCGGCGGCGGCCCGCGCGCAGTCGGAGACGGCCGTGATCTGCGGGACGCCCACGCCGGCGACGACGCGCGTCGTGCAGATGCTCCCGGGCCCGATGCCGACCTTCACGGCGTCGGCGCCCGCCTCGATGAGCGCCACGGTGCCTTCGGCCGTCGCCACGTTGCCCGCGACGACCTCGATGCCAGGGTGCTCGCGCTTCGTGTCGCGGACGGCGTCGATCACGCCCTTCGAGTGACCGTGCGCCGTGTCGACGACGATGACGTCGACGCCCGCGGCCACGAGGGCGGCGGCGCGCTCTTTGCGATCCGGGCCGGGGCCCACGGCGGCACCGACGCGCAGACGCCCCTTGTCGTCCTTCACGGCCTGCGGGTTGCGATCGGCCTGCAGGATGTCCTTGATCGTGATGAGACCGATGAGCTGGCCCCCCTCGACGACCAGGAGCTTCTCGATGCGGTGCTCGTGGAGCAGCTGCTTGGCCCGGTCGTTGGACACGCCCGGCTGCACCGTGACGAGCTCCTTCGTCATCAGCGCGCTGACGGGTTGGTCGAGGTTGCGCTCGAAGCGAATGTCTCGGGCGGTGAGGATGCCCACGGGGCGATTCTCCCCCTCGACCACGGGTACGCCCGAGATGTCGTGCTGGCGCATGATCCCGAGGGCCTCGCGCAGGGACTGTGACGGCCGGACGGTGACTGGCGAGATGACCATCCCGCTCTCCGCGCGCTTCACCTTCTCGACCTCGCGCGCCTGGTCCTCGGGCGTGAGGTTCTTGTGGATGATGCCGATGCCCCCCTCGCGCGCCATCGTGATGGCCGTGCGCGCCTCGGTGACCGAGTCCATCGCCGCGGAGACGAGCGGGATGTTCAGCTCGATCTTCCTCGTGAGGCGGGAGCGGACGTCGACGTCCTTCGGAAGGACCTCGCTGTACTGCGGAACGAGGAGAACGTCGTCGAAGGTCAGGCACTCCGTGAGCTCGTCGATCGGCATGGTTTCCTCGTTACTCCGTCCCGTTCATTCTGGGATACGCGAGCCGTTCGAAAGCAGCTCTTCGCGGAACTCGTCCAGCCACTTCACGAAGGTCGCCGATACCTCGGGATCGAACTGGGAGCCGGAGCAGCGCTCGATCTCGTTGACGGCCACCTCGTGGGGCAGCGCCCGCCGGTACGCGCGGTCGCTCGTCATCGCGTCGTAGGTGTCCGCGACGGCGATGATGCGCGCCATCAGCGGCACGTCGTTGCCCTTGAGCCCCAGCGGGTAGCCGCGCCCGTCCCAGCGCTCGTGGTGCAGGTGCACGCCGGGGATGAGCGGGTGGAGGAACTTGATGGGATCGAGGATGTCGCGGCCGAAGCCGGGGTGCTTCTTGAAGATCTCGTACTCGTCCTGCGTGAGCTTGCCTGGTTTGTTCAGGTTCATCACGCAGCCGATCTTCCCGATGTCGTGCATGAGGGCGCTCTGCCGCACGATCACGAGCTGGTGCGCGTCGAGCCCCAGGCGCGTGGCCAGGTACGAGGCGTACATCGCCACGCGGCCCGAGTGTCCGGCGGTATAGCGGTCCATCTTGTCGATGGCCTGCGCGAGGCCCTCGATGGTCTGCTGGAAGGTCGCCTGCAGATCCTCGTAGAGGCGTGCGTTCTCGATGGCCGACGCGGCGCGCGAGCCCACGATCGAGAGGACCTTTCGCTGCCCCTCGTCGAAGCGCTTCGTCTTGGTGAAGGAGACGACCGCGATCCAGCCGAGAATCCGCGACTTCATCTTCAGCGGGACCGCGACGAGGGAGACGGGCGGAAGCTCGGGGCGCTCGTCGAAGAAGCGCATCGCGGCGCTCCCGTGCTCGAGGAGGGTCGAGCTCTCCTTGAAGTGGGCGAGAAACGCCTCCGGCGCGACCGTTCCCAGGTTGGCGTCGGCCGTGGGCGGCTCGGCCCGCGTGAGCCGCTGCCGCTCGAAGTAGTGGCCTTCGCCGTCGTCGAGCCACGTCGACACGAAGTCGCCCTGCAGCTCGACGAGCGCGGTGTCGCCGACCGTGGCCAGCACCTCGTCGAGCGACAGGCTCGCCTGGATCGCCTCGCTGACCTTGTAGAGGCTCAGCGCCTCGCGAAGGCGGATGTTCTCCGCGGCGAGGCGCTGCTTCTCGAGCCCGCGCGCGACGACGTGGATGACCTCCTCCACCTTGAAGGGCTTGAGGATGTAGTCGTAGGCGCCGCGCTTCATCGCGTCGATCGCGGTCTCGACGGTGCCGAACCCGGTCATGATGACCGTCAGCGCGTTCGGCGCCGCGGTCGACATCTGCTCGAGCAGCTCGATGCCCCCCATGCGGGGCATCTTCAGATCGCTGATGACGATGTCGTAGGTCTGCGCCCGCAGCTCCGTCAGGGCGGCGTTGCCGTCCTCGGCGGTGCGCACGGCGTACCCTTCCATGCCCAGAAAATCCGCGAGGATGTCGCGAATGAACTTCTCGTCGTCGACGATGAGGACGCGCGGGCGCTCGTCGTGCGGGGTAGGCATTCGTGGGACGGGAGTTTACAGGGCAAGGGCATCGCCGTCGAGCGATGTAGCGAGGAACCCGCTCGAATGCGCTCCGTTGCGGCGTCCGCAGCGTCATGGCAAGGGATGCGACGTGCGATCCCGCGGCGCATCCTTCGTCTTCGCCGAGCGCGCGCGCCCGAACCGGTCGCTGCCCGCGGCGGACCGGCCGCGCGCTCCGCGCACCGTGCTCTGGATGGGATTCGCCTACGGCGCTCTCGGCGTCAGCGGCGCGCTGCTCGCGCTGCTGTTCGGGCACGCGCCGCTCACCCGCGCGGCGTGGCTCCCGACCCAGGGGCTGGAAGGTGTCGTCGCGTCCACGGTGCTCGGTGTCTCCGGCGCGGGGCTCGCGCTCCTCGTCACGGCGTGGCTGGGGCGCCGGGCGTCGTGGGCCATCGAGCTCCACCGCAAGCTGCGGCCCTTCGTCCGTGACGCCAGCGACGCGACGCTCGCTGCGCTGGCGCTCGCCAGTGGCGTCGGCGAAGAGCTGTTCTTCCGCGGCTTCCTCGCCCAGACGGCGGGGGTGCTCCTCTCGTCGGTCGCCTTCGGTCTCCTGCACCAGGTGCGCGGCGCCGGCCGCTGGGGCTGGGCGTTCTCCGCGTTCGTCATGGGCCTCTTTCTGGCCTCGGTGTTCGCGCTGAGTGGAAGCCTCGTCGGGCCGATCCTCGCCCATGTCGTCGTGAACGCGGTCAACCTGCGCCACCTGCGAGATCACGATCCCGACGCGCGACCGCGCCGGCTGGGCGGGCTCCTGCGCCGCCCCTAGCTCCCGATTGGCCCATCGTGGCACACGCGGAACCCAGGAAAATAGGCAGCGAACAGGGGGTTGTTGGAGGATGTGCCGTCGGCACATGCCTTGCTCTAGGGGAGCCCATGCGCACCCCGGTTGCCCTCGCCCTCGCCAGCCTCAGCCTCCTGTCCGTCCTGTCGCTCCACTGCGGGGGTCGCGTCGATTCCACGACGCTCCCGGACTGTCCGACGAACCTCGTCGGCGCCTGTCCGGTGGAGGGCACCTGCAAGCAGACCACGACCGACTGCGCCGGGACCCACGAGCTCGCCTGCCAGTGCGACGGGTCGAAGTGGATCTGTCCCGAGTTGGGCGCCCCGCAGTGCGCGAACGAGTGTGCGAACGCGGCGCAGGGCGCGGCGTGCACCACGAAGAACCTCTCGTGCCCCATGCCGTCGCCGCCGCTCTGCAAGGGCGCTCCCACCGGCGGGGACATGTGCATGTGCGACGGGAGCCGCTTCGTGTGCACCATCACCGACGATTGCATGCCGCCTCCCACGCCCGTGTGTCCTCCGGCGAACGTCG
>Ga0182021_10009239_pt1 | contig 11674 bp, 15 predicted proteins | sample 612E3MmetaG_FD_120493 | JGI IMG/M metagenome (GOLD analysis project Ga0182021, IMG submission 120493) | Permafrost microbial communities from Stordalen Mire, Sweden - 612E3M metaG (Illumina Assembly) | ecosystem: Environmental > Terrestrial > Soil > Wetlands > Permafrost | place: Sweden...
ACGGCCCAGCTGGGGTGCCGGCGGGGAGTCGTATGCCAAGGCGCTGGTGGCGTTACGAGCCTTCCTGTGCGGTTTGATGCGGTCCGGTGCGTTGACTAGCTCCGCAGAAGTCCGGCTGAGCTGAGAACCGCCAGCCATGAGACTCCGAGGATGGCCAGCCCAACGGCCTGAACCTCCCACACGAGAGCGCGTCGCCGGCTCCTTCTGACGCCGGCCAGACACAGCCCAAACCAGCTCAGCCCGCATCCAAAGATGGCCGTGACCGTGAGGGGAGCGAGCCCAATTGCCCCTGCCATCGTTGCCACTGCAACTACTTCAATCATCCCCAGAAGAAGGGCGTCCGCCGCCAGCGTCCTTCGCCCGCCCAGGAAGACAGCTACGGATCTGGTTCCGGACCGGCTGTCGTCTTCGATATCGTCGTAGGCGTTCGCCAGAGCGAGGACTGCGCCCGCGGCAACGCTCAGTGCGATCACTCCGATGAAGGCCCCCGGCACGGAGCCGCGCGCGCCCCACCAAGCGTACAAGGGCAGCAATCCGACGCCCGCCGCAAACGGCATCCACGCCAGAGGCGTCGACTTGAGGCGCAGATCGTAGACCAGCCCGTCTACCAGGCCCACGGCTGCGATGACAAGAACGCCAATCCCGACCGATGCGGCCGCAGCCAGCCCAGTCATGGCCGCCGCCACGCAGACGGTGGCCGCGGCGCCTCTCGAGAGAAGCCCGGCTGGAATGGGCTTCCTGGGCTTGGCTATACGGTCGACCGAAGAATCGGCGAAGTCGTTGGCGCTTCCGATTGCGAACTGCAAAGCCAGCATTCCCAGGCCGAGCCGAAGGGCTACGCCGGCCGATGCGCCGGCCACAAGGGCGACGACCGCGGCCGCAACCGCGTCGAGGGTGGACGGAAAGGGATGAACGACGCGGATCAGTCCGACGATGGCGAGGTGGCGCGGAAGCGCTCGTTCAGACGTAGACAATCTCGTCGAAACTGGCAACGAGATAGGCGATCAGCCGATCGCGGGCATCAGAAACCTCGGCGCGCAATCCAGGAATCAGGAAATGTAACGAGATGCTGGGGATCATCAGGCTGCCGGCGGCATCGGTTCCGATGGTCTGAGGAGCGCCGCCACCGCGCGCAAAGACACGGCGGAACGCCTTCTCGTCAAGATGGGCGGTCTTCCGGAAGTCCGCGACGACCTTTGCCAGGCCACGTCGCTTCGCCACGTCCCGCAGCAATTCGGCCGCCCAGGCATCGAGTTGCTCGTCGGTCTGAGCACGCAGCCTGTCGCGATACTCGGTAGGGGTTGCCGCCAGGCCAGTAGCGCCCACTTCGCCTCCATTCGTTGGTCGGCGTCAGTATCGCAGACTCGGCGGGGGCGGCTGTAAGCGCCCGCTCGAGTGACCCACGCCGAAGCAGTCGCCTCCCTCCGGGGCCGGCTCGGCTCAGCGCAATCCCGCACGGCGGAGGTGGTTCCCTCGCATTCAAAAGCCGCGCGCCCGGATGCCGGCTAGAGGCCCGATCCCGGTCGAACGGTCCCGAGGTCCGCCTTTCGAGACTGAGCCGGCGGCCTGGACCCATCCGGCCAGTCGTTGAAGAGCTCGGTGAGCTTTCGACCGATGCGACCCGGCAAGGGTTGATCCGGGAAGTCGGCGACCAGCTTCTCGAGCGCCGCCTGGGTCTGGGTTGTGAGACTTGCGACCTCTTCTGCATTTGGCCGGGCAGGAGTCTGCGGGGCGGCCACGATCGGCAAGCCAACGCGAACCCGCACGACTCTCCGGAACCCCAACCAGCTCGTCCCGTTGATCGCCACCGGGATCAGTGGCACGCCCGCACGCAAAGCCAGATACGCCGGCCCATCCCTCAGCGGAAGAACGATTGTCTCGCCCGAGTGGATCCGCCCCTCGCCGGCAATCGCCAGAATCGCGCCCTCACCGAGGATCTCCTCGACCCGGGCCGTGGCTGCGACCAGACCTCTCTTCCCCGGCCGATATGGGACGACGACACCGCCCCAACGCATCAGCCGGTTTCTCCCGCCGCGTCGCATGTCTTCCTGCTCAGGGCCAAAGAAGTACATTCGCGGCTGCTTGGAAATCGCGGCAAACAGGTAAATGGGATCGGCCCAGCTTTGGTGGGTGAAGCACAGGACCGACGGCCCGATTGGCAGCCTCTCCATGCCCTCAACGCGAACGCGTGAATAGGAACGTGCGACCGCACCGAAGAATGTGCGGACTGCCCGGTAGCGATGGACGGATTGCCGGGGCGCCTGCGCTTCCAGCGCTTGGTCCCGCTCGACGCGGGCCACCCCCGAGCCCGACTGAACTGAATCTGGCACGGCTGAGCCGCCCCGCGATATTGCCATGCGGCGAGTATGGCAACCTGGCAGAGTTGGCGCTGTCGGCTAGCCGTCCCCCAGCGAAGATTCTTCATCGGCCGCGGCTCCGGGGCAGTCGGCAATCGATGGTCGCGAGGACGGTTACGCATCCGGGTTGACCCCTATTGACCCGTTCTCAGGCCTGAGTACGATTGTCCGCATGCCCGAGAACGACTGTTCCCTATCTGAGAACGACTGTTCCATTTGCGAGAACGATCGTCCTCATGTTTGAGAACAGCCCCGCGATCGACCTTGCCGTCGGACGATCCAGCGTGCGGCAGCGCATCCTCGCTCTGCTCATGGACGAGCCGGGTTGTCGGCTCCATCTGCGCGAGATCCAGCGCAGGGCAGGGACGAGTCCCGGGACGGCCAGTCGCGAGCTGGCGAAACTGGTCGCGGCCGGTGTGATCGATCGGGAGGCCGAAGGCAGCCAGGTCTACTTCCGGGCCTCAACGTCGCCCCTGGCGACGATGCTGCGATCCCTCTTCGCGGTGATGCCGACAGCGGAACTTGGGTCTCGGCCGCGTCGCCTGCCGCGCACCAAACCAGCCGGTGTCGGCGGGCCGGTCAGGCCTGCGCCAGCCCCAGCCACGGGTGGCGCGGTGACGGAAGTGGAAGAAGCGACGGCGGCACCCGACGCACTCCCCGCCGAGATCGCCGACACAGAACCCACGCTGAGCTCGACGACGGTCGGGCGGTCCCAGACTTCCGTTGCGTCAGACGCAACGCCGCGAATCGTGCGGCCCGGGCTTTGGACTCAAGAATGGCCCGAAACCCAGGTCGCCGAGACAGCGGACGGGGCCACGGCCGAGACGACGGCCAGCGCGGCGGCCCCCACCGCGGTCGAGACAACGGCCAAGACTGCGGTCGCGCGCGCGGCGGATCCCCTGGGACTGCAAGTTGCGGGCCGTCTGGCCGAGTCGATCCGGTCCCTGTACGGAGAGTCCTTTCGCGGCATCTACCTCTGCGGCGCGCGCGCGGCCGGCGCAGCTCCGGCCGATGCCGACGTGGAGACGATCATCGTCCTTGATCGAGTCGACCACTACGGCGCCGAACTCGAGAAGACGAGCCACCTCTACGCCTCCCTATCGCACGAGTGGCAGATCGTCGTCAGCCGCGTCTTCGTTTCGGAAGCCGGCTGGAACGGCGACCCCACCGGAGCACGACCCCCGATACGGGAAGAAGCGGTGGCGGTATGACGCCGCGCAGCGCCCAACTTATCGATGGCGCGAATCAGGCCCTCGCATCCGCCCAGCGCGAACTCGAAGCCCAGGACCTGGAGAGCGCGGCCGAGCGGGCTTGCGTTGCCATGCTGCGGCTCGCCAAAGCCTGTCTCGATGTCGATGGCGTTTCACCCGGTCCAGCGAAGGCCGTTTGCTCCGAGTACGGCCGCCGATTCGTGCAGACGGGCCTCATGTACTCGGCCTATTTCCGCTGGCTTCTGGACGCGGCCGATCTGCGCAAGGCCGCCGGCAGCGACATCGCGGCCCCGATCGACTACGACGCCGCCGCCACTGTCGTGGAACGGGCCGAGATATTCCGAGACGCTACAACTCGCTTCGTCGCGCGGAGCGCGCGGTGAGCGACGTCATCCACCTCGGCTCACGAGATCGTTCGGCGCCCGCCGAGATACTCGACTACCCGAGGACGAGGCTGGTCGGGGCCGCGCTCCGCTGGAAGCGATACAGGCGCTGGACCAACGCCCGGCAACTGGGCCGGTGTGAGCTCTGCGGTGCCGGCTTCACGGAAGGCGGGACTCCAGGACTCAATTCCGGCTACTCGGTCGTCGCTGGCGGACCGGCCGGGCAGGATGACTACTGCTGGATTTGCGCAATCTGCTACGAAATGCATCGGGATCATTTCTGCTGGACCGTCCTCGACACGCGCGGCGCGGCCAGCGAACCGCCGAACCTGCTGGAGACCGCCTTCGGCTGGATGGCATGGCCGTCGCTCATGACTTCGGGCGAGGACGAATGACGGCCACTCCCCCACCCCATGCTCGGTGAATTCGGACGCGAAAGCTCGCTGTTGGTGGCCGGACGGCATCGAGGTCGTCGACCTGCCGATGCTTGCTTACCACGACTCCGAGTGGGGCGTGCCGGTCTCCCACAACCGCGGCCTTTTCGAGCGCCTGTCGCTTGAGGGCTTCCAGGCCGGCCCGGCGCGGGTCACGATTCTGCGGAAATGCGAGGCATCCAGGGCCACATTCGACGGATTCGATCCGGAGACGGCTGCGCACTATCACGAGTCCGACCGGGCCGGCCCCTCGATGGATCAGGCGACTCGGCTCCTCCTCCGCTAGGATCCAGGCATGCAGCCCTCAGACCCAACTACTGAACCAACTTCCGTCATGGAGTACGACGCGTGGCGCTGGCACACCGAGGGCGCATTTCCCAAGGGCCGGCCACCAGAGCAGGGCTATGTCCATATCGGCATGTTCCTCGTCTGGCTGATGGACCTGGACATGCTCGATCCGGAATGGGTCGCGCAGCCGGACGTAGCCCGCGCCCTGCCCGCCATTCGTAGTCGAGAGGCGCCCGCCTGCTCCTTGCGGGACGTCACAGACGGTCGACTCTCCAGCGACATGCTCACTCCGGAGGGCCGTGGCTTCGCGAGCGCTTACTACGCGCCGCAGTACGGCTACACCCGCGACTGGAACCGCGTCTTCGGCCGGCTCGCCAATACGTACGGAGTGCCCGACGAATGGGCCACGTACGATCGCATAGGCCCGGTGATCGAGCGGCGATACGAAGAGTGGGTCGCTGCCGGCCGGCCGGAGCTCATGCCGATGCCACGCCTGTTGAACGCGTTGCTCAGATTCGTGCAGCCCAAGAGCGGCAATACGGAGTAGCGCCGCCCACAGTCGGCCGGCGACTTCACGACCGCCCCGCGCCGCCGGGCCGGCCCCACAACGCAGAGCGTCGATAATGGCGTCCATGCCTCAGAACGATCATCTCCCGGAGGCGAGACCAACGACGGTCTCGCAAGCCTCGTCGCCGCTACCAGGTTTGCAGCGCGTCGAGCAGATCATGGGGACGGCAATAGGCCTCGACATACGAGACGCCTCGGTTCCGCCGGCCGCTCTCGAGAGTGCATTTGAGTATCTGCGCGGCGTCGACGCGCGATTCAGCACATACAAGCCCGAGAGCGAGGTCAGCCGCCTGATCCTGGGCGATCTCGACGAGGAGGCCGCCAGCCCCGAACTGCGCGAGGTGTTGGCTCTCTGTGAGGAGGCTCGCGTTACCACCGAAGGCTACTTCGACATTCGCGCCCACCGGCCGGACAAACGGCCCGACCCGACCGGTCTTGTCAAGGGCTGGTCGCTCGAGAATGCCGGCCGGATACTCGAAGCTGCCGGAGCCCGCAACTTCTGCATCAACGGCGGCGGCGACATCGTGATTCGCGGCGAGGCCGCGACCGGCCAGGCCTGGCGAGTGGGAATCAGGCATCCCCTGATCGCCGACAAGCTGGCGACCGTTCTGGCAGTGCGCGACGGAGCAGTCGCCACCTCTGGTGGCTACGAGAGAGGCGATCACATCCGCGATCCGTTCACGGGTCGCGCGCCCGCAGGAATCCTGAGCGTCACTGTCGTCGGGCCCAGCCTGACTCTTGCGGATGCCTATGCCACGGCGGCGTTCGCGATGGGCCCAACGGGCCTGGCCTGGGTCGGAGGCCTGGCCGGCTACGAGGGCTGCTCGGTCACGGCCGACCCGGACGGATCAAATGCCCGACTCGTCTGGACCGCCGGCTTCGAATCCTGGTTCGGCGATCGCTGAAGTCACGGCCGCGCCGGGTCGCCGCACCGTGGACTGTTTTCGAGCGGCCCGGCCGTGCCGCGCTCCTACCAGAAGAACGGCTTGCGACCCAGTATCGTCTGGTCGGCGATCGTCAGCAGATACGCGACGAACAGCAGCAGCCCCACCACCATATGCAGCCGAATGTTGGCTGCCATGGTGTCCATCAGCGCGTACGGGTTGTCGTAGAAGCGGTCCAGGCCGGAGTGGACCCGCATCGCGATCGGAATCGCCAGGAGGATCAGCAGCGCCGGAATCGGCAGCAAACCACCGGCAACGCCGGCCACCACGCTCACGAAAGCACCCGCAGCCGAGACGTCAAATCCCCTGATCACTGCCCCCTTGGACCAGCGAACCGGCAGCGTCCGTTTGCCAACCCGTGAGTCGCCGGCCCGATCCGGGATTTCGTTGACGTACAAGATCATCGCGACCAGCAACGCCACCGGCACGGAAATGAGCACTGCCTCGGCCGATATGGAGCCGCGCGATTGGACCACGTACGTTCCGAGGAGCATCACGGGCCCGAAGCCAATGGCCGTGGAGATCTCCCCCAGGCCGCGGTAGACGAGCTTGAATGGCGGCATCGTGTAGGCGAGGCTGATGAAGAAGCCCAGCGCGCCGATCCCGACCAGCGCCGGCGACCCGCGAAGGATGAGCAACGCAACCCCGAGAACCGCCGCCACGCCGTAGCAGGCAACTGCCAGGAGCGACATCTCGCGCAGGCTCACAAGGGCGTTCTGCAGCACGCGCGAACCGCCACTGAACTTCGTCGGCGTCGTGTTGGCGTCGTCGGCGCCCAGGATAGTGTCGAAGACGTCGTTGGCCACATTCAGGCCGAGGTGGACGGCGCTGGCGGCAACCAGAGTGATCACGGCCGTCACGACGTCGAACGTGCCTGCACGCGCCGCCACCGCGAGTCCGAGCAGGACCGGAGCGAATGTTGCGCTCAGGAACGGCGCACGCGTGGCCCGGAGAAGCAGCATGCCTCGCGGCAGCGTGGGCCGGACCCGCTCGCCACGCTCTTCGGACAAGGCCTCGAAGTAGCGCCGGGCCTTCGGCAGGCTGCGCTCGTACGCGGCCGGCAGCGGCATATCCCGCTCATCCCAGGCCCACACTCGACTCGGGCTGACGGCAAATCGCCCCCGCGGCCGCAGCAACGCCGGACCCCACACTGTGACATGGCGGCGCTCGTCGAAGCCACCTTCAGGCAGTGCATGAATGTGGCTGCCCGTGATCGCCACAACGGTCCCGGGCAGGATCCGGAAGCCAGCCGGTTCGGCAAATCGGACCGTCCCATCGGCCGATCTGACTTCGATCTCGACATCGACGTTGACCGGGTAGCCATCGTCTGCCACCCAACTCAGGACGGCTCGCTCGTACTCGGCCAGTTTGGCCATGCCGCCGCTCAGCGCGACTGAATCGGAGGCGTCCGGTGCGTCAGCCGCGGCGGGCGCGTCGGGTGCAACGGGTGCCACGGGTGCCACGGTTGCTGTCGTTGTAGGGCCAACCCCCGTTGCGGCGCTCACCGGCGCGGCGTCGGCAGCAGCGGCGTCCTGGTCCGGTCTTGCAGTCTTGCCGAACCTGGGCAGTCGAAGCCTCGGGCTCATCGAGCCACCTCAGCCGCGATCGAGATCTGCGGCGGTTGATCGGTCCGACCGTCCGGCCACAGCCAGGTTCCGCGTGGCGTCAGCTCGATGAGGACTCTCTCGAACAGCAGCGGGAAACCAAGCCTCGCCCGCAGCAGGCCGACCGCCCCCGGATCCTTGATCGACCAGTTGGGCAGAAGCCGCTCCCAACCGGCATGAAGGTCATCATCAGCGACACGGGCATCGCATTGGACTGTGACCTTGCTCGTGAACGCTCCGATTGGGTCCAGGTTCGTGATCGAGAAGCTGACCCTCGGGTTGGCCTTGATGTGGGCCACTTTTGAGCTGTCCAGGACGCTGGACGTCAGGAAGATGCGATCGCCCCACAGAAGGGGAACCATCGGATAGGTGACGGGGTGTCCGTCCTGGTCGACGACCGTCAGCTCGCCGACGGGAGCGGCATCGATCAGTCTGGAGACCGGATAAGGCAACGCGGGCAATTTGACCTCCAAGCACGGGACGCCTGGGGTGGCGGCGCCATTGTACGGACCGGAAGACTCTTCACGTTCGCTCGGGGCCGCAGCGACAGCACGTGGGTCGCGAGTCAGCGGGTCCGATCGCGGTCCGGGCTTCCGCCGAAGAGGCGGATCGAGGCGGCAGCCGCAGCTTGCTGCTCGGGAGTGATGAGGCTTCGGCGGTCCGACGTGCTGTTGTGGGCGTACTCGGCCAGCGTCTTCTGGAGGGCCTCGAGGCGCTTCAACTGCGCGGCAAGAATCTGCGACCAGCGGCCCTGGACATCCTTTGAGGCGCCGGCAGCAGCTGCCCACAGGGCGTAGACATCTTCGAGGCAGATCTCCGCCGAGCCAAGTGCCGCGGACCAGGCACCATCCGATGACAGCTCGAGTAACCGCCTTGCGGCCGCGTCGGATGCCTCCGTCATCCGGGCGCAGACGGGGCAGCGAATGTCCGACAGCTCCGCGATGCCGCGAACCTGGCCGGATCCGTCTTTGCCGGCGTGCTTCTTCATTGTGGCCAGGCGACGCCGCAGCACGGCATCGAGAAGGACGGCCGTGGCTAGCTGGCTGCTTGTCTGCAGCAGTTCCATCTTCGAAAGGCCGGCGCTGTGGGGCTGGCAGAATCCCAGCCCCTTGTCCATCTGGTCCCGGAGACCGCGATCTGTGGCGCCTTCACGGGCCAGACCTCGCAGCGCGGCGTAGCTCGCTTCCTGGCGGGCGTCGCAGACCGGGCAGCGGCCCCGCTCCAACGCCTCGGCGAGGCGGATCTCCTCGAAGTCGCGGGCTGGCAGCTTGCCGGGCCCGGTCACCCGAGTGCTCGGAATGCCGTTGGCCTGCTCATCACCACAGCCTACCGCGCCGTCAACCTCGCCGAGACATGGCCGCGTAAGTGACTCCGAAGCCGAGGACACACCACACCGCCAGCGTGACGAACGCGCCGAGCGGCAGACCGAACTCATTTGGCGCGATGGTGCCCCGGGTGACTTCGCCCATGGCCTGGATAGGGAGAATGCTGTGGATTACCTCAAACCAGGCCGGCAGCTTGCTGGGCAGGAATGTCAACGGCGAGAACATGAAGACGAAGACAACGATCGCCTGGGTGATGATCACGGTCAGCATGTACGGCAGCAGCGATGCGATCGCATAGCCGATGCAGGCAGACGTCAGCGCCACGAGCAGGACCGCCGGGACGACCAGCGGGCTGACCTGGAAATCCAAGCCGAAGCGCACGGCCCCGACCAGGACGCCGAGGACCACGCCCGGAATGACGATTGCCAGCCAAACGGTCAGATCGGCCGCCAGGTAGGCCAGCCGCGGCACCGGCAGAGAGCGCATGTATGCCAGGCTGCCTTCGGTCTTCTGCTCGCCGATCGTCTGCGGCAGCGCAACCAGGCCGACCGAGAGCATCGAGATGGCCGGCGCGCCGGTCGCAATCAGGTAGATGGCCGCCCGGTCGAGTGTCGGGAAGAGGAGCGGGTAGCCCAGAACTATGCCCAGCGTGAACAGCGTCTGGACGGCGAGCATCAACGGCAAGTAGTTCTTCTTGCGAAGCGCCTGCCATGTGACCAGGAGCCGGTAGCTATGCAGCATTTGCATCGATGACCTCCTCGACATGCGCCGGTCCGGCGTCTGAGCCGCCGACGAGCGCTACATACACGTCCTCGAGAGTGGCCGGTCCGAGCGTGAACTCCTCGATCGAGCCCGTGTGCTTCAACGACTCCGCCCATGCCACGGCCTGCCCCGCGGCGTCCATCGGAACGCCGATCATCAACCGATTGCCCACAGGCACTGCCGAAAGACCGAAGGGAGAGGCCGGAAGCTCGACTGCGTCCGGGTCCAGGACCAGTTCCAGCCGGAGTGCCGCGCCGAGCCGACCCTTGAGCTCGGCCGGCGTGCCTTCGGCGATTACCCGACCCTCGTCCAGAATCGCGAGCCGGTCGACCGACCGCTCGGCCTCGATCACGTTGTGGGTCACCAGCAGGACCGCGGCACCGTGGTCGGCAAGGGTCCGGACCTGCCGCCACAGGAGGCGGCGCCGGACCGGATCCACGTCGTTCGTCGGCTCGTCCAGCATGACGACGCGGCCGGGCACGACGGCGGCCATCGCAAAGGCCACGAGTCGCTTCACGCCTCCGGACAGCCGGGCCGCGTCGACGTCGAGCCACTCGCCCAGGTCCAGGGCCTCGATCAGGCGCTCGCGCCGGCGCTGGACGTCGGCCCTGGCCCCACCTCGAAGCTGGCCCAGCAGATCGATCGCCTGGCGAGGCGTCAGGCCGTCGATCGGCACCTGCGCCTGAGCCTGGAAGGAGCACAGCCGCCGAGCGAGGCCGGGATCGGCAACCATGTCCCGGCCATCGATTCGGATCGAGCCTGAAGTTGGTCGGAGGAGGCCGACGACTTGGTTCACGAGGGTGGTCTTGCCGGCGCCGTTGTGGCCGAGCAGACCGAAGACCTCGCCCTCGCCGATGGCGAGGCTGATGCCGTCGTTGGCCCGGGTTCCGGTCCGGTATTCCTTGGTCAGCTCTTCGATCTGCAGCAACATCACTGGCCCTTCCCTTGTTCGGCGTCTTCTCGTTGTCCGGACGTCCGCGCCTGGAGTCCGTCGCTCTGCGCTTAAGTCGCTTCGCGCCTAAGGCGCTGTCGCTCCGGCTCCAGACGCTGCCGTCCGGGTCGGCGTTTCTCGTTGTCCGGCCGTACTCGAGCGACTTCCCTCGCGTCCGGCCGGACGTATCAGTCGTTTGTGCGGGCCCATTTCCTTATTGGCTCCTGTTTCAGGCAATAGCTGTCCAAGCCGGGTCCCGAATGGGGCCCGGAAAGGGCGTTGGAGGAATGGGGCGGCGTCGAGCCGCCTGACTACTCGATGACTATTCGGACCTCATCGCCGTGGTCGGAGACCTCCAGGATCGGTCCGGTCATGCCGGTCTGGATCGCCTCGACGATGCGAGAGCGGTGGTCCGGCGACAGGCCGGGCACCTGATCGATTGCGAAGCCCGCCGCAGCGAGCGGGATCTGCAGGTTGATGACCTGGCGGCCATTCTCGGCCACGAAGATTCGCAGACGCCGTCCGGCAAGAGAGTCCTGTGCGGAGACGTTCCGCTTTCCTTCGTCGCGGGAGCGCGCCTCAGATGAGCCGCTGCCTCGCCGGGAGCCGGAGGTTGCACCGCCGGCGCTGCCTCGTTCTTCCAGCGCGGCAACGATCGGGGCCGCTTCCTCGGCAGTGAGCTTGCCCTCCGAGACCAGTTTCAGCAGGGCTTCGAGTTCGCCGGACATGGCCCTATCTCCTCGACCGATCGAGGCGCTCGGCGGCTTCATCGACGCGGTCGAATGGTTCGACCCGGCGCCGTTCCGGCTGGCCCCGGCGGAAGCGGCGCTCATGGATCCGCACCAACGCTTGTTATTGGCCGCGGCGC
>Ga0182021_10009240_pt1 | contig 11673 bp, 13 predicted proteins | sample 612E3MmetaG_FD_120493 | JGI IMG/M metagenome (GOLD analysis project Ga0182021, IMG submission 120493) | Permafrost microbial communities from Stordalen Mire, Sweden - 612E3M metaG (Illumina Assembly) | ecosystem: Environmental > Terrestrial > Soil > Wetlands > Permafrost | place: Sweden...
CGTTGGCGTCTGGCTCTTCAGGATCATTGAGAGCTAAGGCAACTGCGCCATCGAGATTAGCATGTCTTCCAAGGAGCGGCGTCTTTATAGCTGCTTTAATTTCCAGATCTCCATCTCTATCAACACATAAAATTAGGATACGCTTTTGCGTCTGCTGTTGCGTTTCCCGTTTAGCCATCTCAAATCTCTAACCCATTTAATATTGCTAGTTGACTTTAATCTTGTGTTTTTGATTCGTCCTCTTTTTCATCGCCCAGCATGAATTGAAACTCATCCCAGTTGACTTTTTCTCCTCGTTGCAGTTTTTCACGAGCTTCAGATCCAATCTTTTCTTTAATCTCTTTTTCTTTAATTGCTCTTTGGGCTTGTGCTTCTTTCCACTTTTCTTGTTCTACTTTTCTTTTAGCGTCCTCTTCCTTTCTCTTAGCTAAGTCATATTCTCTAACTGTGACCCTCAATCCTCTATTTTGATCAATCAACTGCTTAATTTGTTCATACCAGAGAGTGTTTTGCTCCTTTGCTTTAACAAACGCTTGGTGTAAACTATCTGCTTCCGCCTTGTCTTTCTTCAAAGCATTTACTTTTTCAATCATTTTAGTATGTAATTCTTGACTTTTCTGAGCTAAATCTGTTAATTCTTTGTGGAATACGTCAGCTTGAGCATCAAAGATTTTGCGTTGGGAAATTAATTCTTTGATTTTCTGATGTTTTTTGTCTATTTTTTTGAAACCCTTAAGTTGAATTTCAAGTTCTTTCACTTCGCCTACAAGTCTTTTCTCTTCTTTAAGGTCAAATGATGTGGTAGAAATTTTCCATTCAATCGCATCGAGCTCTTCTTGTAATGCGCGGTGGTTCACATGCGGCACAGTTTTTTTAAGTTCCGCGATTTTTTCATCTATAGCTTTTACTTCTTCCATGATTGGAGTTGCTTTGATTCTAATAAGATTTCTTTGTTCCTTAAGCAACTTTACCTTCTCGTTCAAAGCATCTCTTTCAATTTTCATTTGGTTGATTTCATCACGGGACTTGCGTACCTGCTCGTGCAACTGGTTACGTTTCTCAACGTACTTTTTGATTTGGTTATTTGCCTCACCAATTTGTTTTTTTATTTTGTCTATTTGAAGATTTATGTTTCCTTCTTGGCTTGTTTTTTGGTTCTCTGTCACGCGTTAGCCCCTGTAATGTTAAGTTGCAAGTTGATACCTAGCTTACTTTCGGAATTTATATTGATTTACTTTAACTTATATTGATTTACTTTAGAAAACTTCACAATGTCATAATAATGCTGTTTTGCATGTTAAAATTTTAAATATGTGCTAACACCATGATTGGGTGAGATAGAAACATGACTTTCAACTATGATGATCTGCTTAAGCGAGCCTGCGCTCAAATGCCACAAGTCTCTGAAAAACGCGAACGCTTAGAACTACCACGATTATACATGAACACTGTTGGTATGCGGACAATTATTTCTAACTTTAAGGAAATATCAGATGCTTTAGACCGCGATCCACAACATGTTATAAAGTTCTTAACTCGAGAAATGGCTACAGCTGCCACTTTCCATGATTCGCGCGCAATTTTTCAGGGCAAATTCCAACGAGATAGCTTTGAACGCTTGTTGCAGCGATATTTAGAAGGTTATGTTATTTGTCCAGTTTGTAAGCGTCCAGACACCAAAATAGTTAAGGAAAAACGGTTATCTTTCCTTGTATGCAACGCATGCGGCGCAAAATCAAGTATTAAGCAGTTATGAGCGAATTAACATTGGAAGTCTACCTTAACATCAAAAAGGCGGGGCAAAACGTTCTCTTAGCAGTTTGCGACTGCGATTTACTTGGGAGAACACTTCGGGAAGGCAAAATTGTCTTTAAAATAAAAGACGAGTTCTATAATGGGCGAAAAGCAACTGTTGATGAAGCGGTTGGCTTAATTAATAATTCAACGATTGTAAACCTTGTAGGCAAGAATTGTGTTGAAACCGCTATCGCCCAAGGATATGTTCATCCTGATGCAGTGACAAAGATTGAGGGCGTGCCTCACGCTCAAATTATGAAATTTTAACTCCAAACCTTATTGATTGTGGATGATTTTGAGCCCTAATATTATAGCTTAAGATGTTTCAGACCAAGTTTGCAAAGAGTTTATGCAGGAATTAGGTCAAACTATTTTAATTGTGTTTGCAAACTTGGAATTATCAGGAAATAATGCGATTTATGACTTGATGCTTCTTGGTATCACTGGTTTAATAATTAACCCCCAAAAAAGCTGCATTATAGCTTTTGACATGAGCCTAAAGTGCATTATCAATAAAATTAAATAACAATGCATCTTACAAGGTATTTCAAACCGTTGAACCTTCAAATGAAAGATTCCCTAAAAAAATTTGCCTCTATACGTATTATAGTTGTTATTCTCGTAGCTTTGCTCGTGTTGTCTGCATTTAATACGTATTTGATTTTTGAAGGTAACTCTACTTCCCTGACTTCCAATGCGGTAAACTATGATTATGTTCTATCCCAAGACGGCGTCAATTACAAGTTGAAAAACATGTTAACTGGCTACGTTGCAGAACAACCAGGAAGCGCTTCCTTAGCCATTAATTCCGCGTTAATTTCTGGCAAATCAGTTTATCTTAACTCTGGTATCTACGTTTTAACCGATGACATAGTAATTTCAAACAAGGTGAACACCAAAATTGTTAGTGACGACGCAACAATCGTGGGTAATGGACACAAAATAATAGTTTACGGCGACGACTATACGACTTCCAAAAATATGCTGATCTCAGGCTTAACAATAATTAACGCAACAATCCGAGTCGAGAACTCGTTTGCAACAACCATTCAAAATACAATATTTGAAAACACATCTACTGGCATCGAGTTTGCAAACACCAAAGCTTGGAGCGAATACAATAAAATCGAAAACTGCCAATTTTCCAATGTCACTGAAGGTATAGCTTTCCGAACCCCAGTTGGCAACGCCACAGGCTCCTACGACAGCTCACAAATCGATCGTTGTTCTTTCAACCTCAGAGATTTCTCAGTGGGAATAAACGTTGAGCCCTTAGCGGAGTTTTCGGATAGTCAAATGCAGAATATCAGGTTCTGGCTTGGGAAAAATGATTATAGCCGAGCAAACCAAACTGCAATTTTACTCAACGGTTCTATGGACCAGACCATTCTGTTGGGAGTTGTCTTCGAATCTTTCACTCCTAACCCAGTATACCTGTACGGTATTGACCTTGGAGAAACCTGCACCGCGGCACCAACTCTTGCAAGTGGCGTGAGTTTTTTGGGTAATTGGACAGCGCGAGTTCATAATCCGTTTGGTGAGTGGATAGTTGGAGTTGGAGGCGTTTTCCAGAGGCAGAACGTCAATGTTCCTGTAGGGTTAAACAATCAATACAGAGAAAATGCAAGTATCCAATTGAGTTCACTTAAGATTTTTTCTTTTAAACCCCAGATTGTCGTGGACGGCAGCTTTAGCAACAGAGAGACGGTTACTGTAAGAATCCGCACAGAATACATTGATAACGCAATCTCAACTCCAGTTGTTCGAACCTTCACCAGCAGTGGCTCGATCTGGCTTTCGGACGACGAAATGATACAGCTTTATCCTTCACAGGGCATAATTTGGGCTGTTTTGGTTGATGCTAAATCAAGTTCCAGCTCAACGGACGCAGTAGTAAACGTTAGCGTTTATGGAACAACAGGATAAAATTCCCCTTCAATGTTCGTTTAGCAGGTTTTTGCGGCTAAAAATTTTCTCCAATTCCTCGGGCTTTAGTAAGCCTTTTTCAAGCACGATTTCTTTTACAGATCGATTTTCTGCCTGCGCTTGCTTTGCAATTTTTGCAGCTTCCAGATATCCAATTTTTGGGACTAAAAGAGTGGCTAAGGATGGATTTTTTTTGAGGTATTGTTCGCATTGTTTCTCGTTGACGGTTATGCCCTGGACGCATTTTTTGGTGAAGGCTGGGATGTAATTGGCGAGGATTTGGATTGAGAAGAGCATGTTGTACATTATTGTAGGTGTCATGACGTTAAGCTCCAATTGACCTGCCTGAACAGCCATAGAAGTTGCTAAATCGTTTCCGATCACTTGGTAAGCTACCATGTCAAGGCATTCAGCCATGACGGGGTTCACTTTTCCTGGCATAATAGATGAGCCAGGTTGAACTGGTGGGAGAGTAATCTCATTGAGACCAGTTGTTGGACCAGAAGCGAGCAACCGTAAATCGTTGGCTATGCGGATAAGTTCAAGCGCCAGCTCTTTAAGACAGCTGGAAACAGTTTGTGCTGCTCGTTGGCTTTGCAGTGCCTCAAAATTGTTCTTGGCTGGCTTAAGCGGGAAACCCGTCAGTTTCGCTAACTCAGCGATAGCAATTCGTTTGTAATCTGGGTGAGTGTTAGCTCCTGTACCTGTTGCTGTACCACCTAAAGCAATTGAGTAGAGGTTTTCCTGTCTTCTGCGCAATTCAGCTGACGCATTAGCAACGGCTGACCCATATGCGCTAAACTCTTGTCCAAATGTAACAGGTACTGCATCCTGCAAATGGGTTCGACCAGACTTTAATACATGAGCATTTTTCTTGGCCAGCTCCTCAAAAGCTTTTGCAAGGTCATCAAGTCCCAATAGCAAAGGTTGCAAAGCCATAAGAACCGAAACATGAAGCGCCGTTGGGAAAGTATCGTTGGTAGATTGACCCATGTTCACATGGTCATTTGGACTAACGGTCTTGTAGTCGCCTTTTTGTTTGCCGAGGATTTCAAGTGCCCTATTCGCTAAAACCTCATTAACATTCATGTTAAATGAAGTGCCTGCACCCGCCTGGAAAACATCAACGACGAATTGGTCAAGGAGTTTGTCTGAGAGGATTTCGTCGCATGCCTCGTCGATTGCCTTCACAAGTTTGACGTCTAGCCAGCCTACCTGGACATTAGCTGAAGCCGCAGCTTTTTTTATCAAAACATAAGCTTTGATAAATTGGACTGGTGGCTTTGTTCCGCTAACAGGAAAATTCTCTACCGCCCTCAATGTTTGAATACCAAAGTACGCGTTTTTTGGAATTGCTCGTTCGCCTAATGGATCATTTTCCTTTCTAGTTTCCACCAGTTTCTCTCCTTACTTCACTTTTGATTGTTCTTGGATTATTTTCTTTTTGGTCCTAAGTATTGCTTCAGTGACTTTAATGTTCTTTGGACAAACAACAGTACACACGTAATAGCTTTTGCATCCCCAAACGCCATGAGGCTTCTTCAGGATTTGCAAACGTTCGTTGATTGTTGTCGTTCTTGAATCAAAAATGTAGCGTTGCTCTCTTAAAATAGCGGCCGGTCCAATAAATTCTTGGTCTTGCTCAGTCATGACAGGACATGCGCCGTAACAACAACCACACAAAATACATTTTAAGGCATCGTCGAATCGTCTGCGTTCTTCAATCGTTTGGATTCTTTCTTGTTCTAGCATAAATATTGAAGGATTTGAGGCTTCTTTTGGGGTTATCGATTCAATTCTTTCAAAAAATGGGTTCAAGTTAACTATCAAATCCTTGACAACTTCAAAGTACTTTAGAGGTTCAATCACTATCTCTTTAGTATAATCGTAGTCTTTGACGAGTTTTTGGCATGCTAAAGCGGATTGGTTATTAATTGTTAAACCATCGGAACCGCAGATTCCATGGGCGCATGACATTCGAAACGCAAGACTGCTGTCCTGAGTCCATCTTATTTTGTTTAGGCAGTCGAGTATTCGCTCGTTGGGTTCGACCTCAATGGTGAAGGAGTTGTAGTGGGGTTCCATGTCGATTTGGGGGTTGAAGCGTTGAACTTTCAAAGTTATCTTCATGTTAGTATCTCCGTTTTTCCAGTGTAAACCTGCCTGTAGAAAGGGGCTTGTAACTTTCCTTTAATCCAGTGGGAGTCTCGTTAACGAAAGTGTGCTTGAGCCATTCTTCATCGTTTCGTTCTGGGTAGTCGCCACGGAAGTGAGCTCCTCGACTCTCCTTACGTTGAAGTGCTGAGTGAACGATGACCTCTGCAATGCGTAACATATTATTTAGTTCCAGGGCTTCCTGCAACTCGTAATTAAAAATTCTGGACTTATTGACTAAGCCTACATTTAAGGCACGTTTTTTTAGCTGACGAATCACTAACAGGGTTTGCGCGAGGACTTGACCGTTTCTAAAAACACTGCATTGCTCGGTCATCAACCGCTGCATATTTTCCCTCAAAATAGCGATGCATTCAACACCTTTAGATTCAATTAAACTGCTGATTTTATCCATAACTATGCTTTCGGCTTGCACTGGAATTGGTTGAACAATTCTGGCTTTAATCTCTTTTAGAATACTCAAGCCAGTTCTGCCTCCAAATACAACGAGGTCAATTAGGGAGTTGCAACCAAGTCGGTTTGCTCCATGAACGCTCACGCATGCGCATTCTCCAGCCGCGTACAATCCAGGTAAAATGGTGCCTGCTTTATCGGCTAAAACGTGTCCTTCAATGTCTGTTGGGATTCCGCCCATTATGTAGTGGCACGTCGGAGCAACGGGAATCTGCTTTTCGCTTGGATCAATTCCTAAATAAGTTTGGATAAATGAAGTGATTTCAGGAAGTTTTTGGTTCAAGCGTTCCTTTCCAATCTCTCGCAGATCTAAGTAAACGTAATCTTTGCCGTCAATGCCCTTTCCATTGCTTATTTCTTTAAGGATTGCCCGGGAGACAATATCTCTTGGCGCTAAATCTTTCAATGTCGGTGCATAACGTTCCATAAAACGTTCACCTAAACCGTTTCGCAAAACCCCGCCTTCTGCTCTTGCCGCCTCGCTTATGAGGATTCCAAGACCATAGATGCCTGTTGGGTGAAACTGGATAAACTCCATGTCCTCCAAAGGCAAAAGCGCATCAAGTGCCAATGCAAACCCGTCGCCGGTTGATGCATAGCCGTTGCTGGTGGTTTTGTAGATTTTACCGCTTCCGCCTGTTGCTAAAACTACTGCTTTCGCATGGAAAACCTGAGGTGCACTTGTGGCTATGTCGTATCCTGTGGCTCCGCAACAGTTGTTTAAAGCGAAAAGTAAATGCTGAATGAATATTTCGTTATGAAATGTAACGCCCTTTTGAAGGCAACGGTCATAGAGTGTGTCCATAATTGCGCGTCCAGTGCGGTCTGAGGCGTAGCCGGCGCGTTTGATAGGTGCTTCGCCGAAGTTTTTAGTATGTCCCCCGAATCGTCGTTGCTCAATCTTGCCCTGTGCGTTTCTGCTGAATGGAACTCCCATGTGTTCGAGTTTGTAGATGGCGTTTGGGGCTTCTTTGGTTAAGACCTCCACAGCGTTCTGGTCGGCAAGGTAGTCGCTGCCTTTCACAGTGTCGTACATATGCCATTCCCAATGGTCCTCTTCCTCGTTCCCTAGGCAGGCCGCGATGCCGCCTTGTGCAGCAACAGAATGTGAACGTGTCACGTGCACCTTGCTGATAACAGCTACTTTGACGTTTTCTGCGACAGTCAATGCGGTGTATAACCCTGCGATTCCTCCTCCGATAATTACAACGTCGTATTCATGAATCATAGTGTTGCCCTCAAAATGAAGTGAATTATATTTCGAATTTATCTATTATTTTGTTTTCTTTTTCACCCGTAATTTCCGCTATAACATGGAAAAACTGTTCAAGCCCAGAGTTAACAATTCTCGGTTTTAGGAGCTCGTCAATTTGGAAGACGCCTGCTGAATTTGACATTTTGATCTTTATATTGATTGGTTTAACGCCAACGCCGCCTTCTGCTAATTCTATGTCGACTTTTTCAATGGATAAAGCTGAAATCGCATGGATGTCTACTTTTCCTGATTGAAATGGAATTCGAGCTCTACCCGCCTCCATGTCCAAGGCATCAGCGATTCCTACTATGCCTGCTTCTTTAGTTAATATTTTGCATGTTGTTTCGTTTCTCGGTGGATCTTCGTGGGTTACGATAACGTGGAGGACTTCTGAGGTGATTATTGCTTTTTCTTCTTCACTGTAAGTTGGCGACAAAAATATTTCTAAAAATTCTAAAGCTAGAAATACGCTATATTTTTCATGGTTACTTCGCTGGACAATCATTCCCAAATCATGGAAAATTGAGCCTAAAACTACAACGACTTCTGCGTCGTCATTTTTCATGTCGTAATTTTCCACTATGCTTGGTACAATTAGTTTTTTTTCTACTAGAACGCGTAGTAATTTGAGTGAGAGGTTGGCTACGATTTTAACGTGGGTAGGTCCATGGTCGGTGTAGCCCATTCGTTCTATCGCCATGACGTTGGCGCATCTCCAGTAGGTTTTGAGTTTTTTGTCGTCTTTTACTTTTTCCATTACTGCCTTAAGTTTTGGGTTGTTTCGGTAGGGTATGTTGAAGATGTAGGACACTTAGTGTTGCTCCAATATTGAGTATTATTTTGGGTAGAGATTTAAACTTACATCACGGGAAATTTGTTGAGTTGCAACTTTTTTATTTTGTATACTGTTGAAGCTGTCTTGTTCGATGAACAGGCTTTTAAGCAACCTGCACATATTTTTTTCAAGTCGAAAATGAGGTTTAGTGTTTGGGAAAGAAAAAAGTGTTGAGTGAGGGCGCAATCGGTGAATTAGTCTATCCTGGGCAAGGCGAAGTTTTAGGCGTTGTAATTAAACTGCTTGGTTTCGATCGCATACTGGTGAAGTGTCAGGATGGAGCGGAACGTTTATGCCGAATCCGAGGCAAAATGAAACGTCGCGTTTGGATTCGTGAAGGCGACATAGTTATTGTTTCACCGTGGGATTTCCAAACTGCTGAACGCGGGGACGTTGTATGGCGTTACACTCATTCGCAGGCGGATACGCTTAGGCGAAAGGGCATTTTAACCCTGTAATTCTATCTTTAATATTCTTCTTTTGAATGGTTCGACTGGTTTTAATACTCTAACTCGTTTAACATGGTTGATATTATGTCTGGAAAACCTCAAGAACGAATAGCACACACTGAACGAAGAATAGAACGCAGAGACAAAATGCTAAACCACGACAGGTCCAAAGAACGCGCTACTGTGGAAGAGGTTTTTGACCAAACTACCCGCATGGTTGTTTTTGACTTAATGAACAGTGGTAAGCTCTATGAGCTCAACGGCGTAGTGAGTTCAGGTAAGGAAGCACGAGTTTACTGGGGGACAACCAAAGAAGGTGTTGATTTAGCAGTGAAAATTTACTTAACTTCTTCAGCCGAATTCAAACGTGGTATGCACAAATACATTGAGGGCGACCCGCGCTTCAAAGACGTTAAACACGATACACGCTCGTTGATCGCAGTTTGGGCGCAAAAAGAGTTTCGCAATTTAGGGGAAGTCGATGCGGCAAAGGTGCGTGTGCCAAAACCAATTGCAGTCAAAAGTAATGTTGTAATTATGGAGTTCATTGGTAAAGAAGGCGTTAGCGCACCCTCACTTAAAGAGCAAGCGCCAGCTAACCCTGAAAAAGTTTACAAAATCATAGTAACCTACTTAAAACGTCTCTACCAAAAAGCCAAAATCGTCCATGGCGATTTGAGTGAATACAACATTATGATGTGGAAGGGCAGACCAGTAGTTTTTGATGTGTCCCAATCTGTTTCGATTCAACATCCGCTGGCAGACTTCATGATAAAACGAGATATTTCGAATGTAAATAGGTTCTTTAGTCGGTTAGGCGTTGAAGTATTTTCAGACGAAGAATTGTATAAAATGGTTGTTGGTAAATAATGTCTGGTCAAGAGACTTTTGTTAAAATTCCAAAAGAACGCGTCGGCATATTAATCGGTCCCGAAGGTAAAGTTAAACAAGAAATAGAAACAAAACTAAACGTAAAGCTAGACATTGACAAAGAAGGCAGTGTCTGCATAAAGCTTCCAGAAAACATACCTGATCCATCCGTTTTTCTAAGAGCAAAAGATATAGTAACCGCCATCGGTAGAGGATTCACACCGGAAACTGCTTTCCGCCTCTTACGCAACGAAGACGACATATTTGACATGATTGATTTACGCTTGATTTTTGGGCGCTCCGAATCAGACATAACACGAGTGAAAGCCAGAATAATCGGAACAGAAGGCAAAACCCGAAAGCTAATAGAAGAATTAACTGAAGCCGACGTAGTTGTTTACGGTCATACAATAGGTATTATCGGAAGTTTTGAAGAAGCAGACGCCGCAAGAAACGCTGTTCAAATGGTTATTGAAGGTTGTCAACACCACACAGTTTACAATTACTTGCAGAAGAAACGCACAGAGCTAAAAAAGCAGAAACTAGAGTTGTGGGAGAAGCCGCCAGAAGACAAATAATTTTCTTCTTGTTTTTTTAAAGGTAAAAAATTCTAAAAGCTCAATCAATCTACTTTTTTCAATTGTAAATGCATTAGCCATTTATACAAGCGCCTGCTTCTTTTTTTATCAAGGACTCCTTTTTTTATGGCAAACCAGATAAAAGTTGGAGATCAAGCACCAGATTTCACTCTCCCCGATGAGGACATGAAACCTTTACGCCTGAAGGATTTTCTAGGTCAAAAAGTCGTGTTAGCTTTCTTTGTTGGAGCTTTCACCACGACCTGCACTAAAGAGGTTTGTGAATTTCGAGATTCAATGTCTCGAATGATTGATTTAAAGGCTCAAGTTATCGGAATAGATCTGACCGCTCCCTTCTCAAGTAAACGTTTTTCCGAAAAAAACAGGTTGCCCTTTCCTGTTCTGAGCGATAATAAGCATGAAGTTTTTGAAAAATATGGGTTACAATTCGCACCTTGCGATAATAATGAGTGTTGCTTTGGAAGTGGTTGTTACCCGATTGTTAAACGTTCAATCTTCATTATCGACGGAAAGGGAGTTGTGCAGTACAGTTGGGTTTCTGACAATTCAGCTGTAGAGCCAAGTTATGAGAAAATACAAAAAGTTGTAGAACAAATAACTTAAATGAAGTTTTCTTTACCTCAAAAACAAACCTGTTTAATCCTTCTATTTTGAGTGCGCACTCTTAGGTGGGCTCTTAGGCATGCACTTGAAATTCAAATGCATGATACGCACTCAAGATCCTCATCATCCTTATGTCTTCGGGGCCAGAGTCGTCATCGCCCACCCAGAACAAGACACAGTCCATCAGTCATTAAAACTTTGGGTTAAAGAATGGAAAAGACTGTAAACTTGGGTATGAGATTTTAAGAGCAGCAACTGATTTTTAAAAGCCCAAAATTCCTTAAGTTGCTAAGCCCAACGAAACGGCCACTGTGAACGTTGAAACAGTTCCGTTGAGAATACTCGGTAATTCTGAATTTTTGGAGGGCTATCGATTGAATCTTCGACTCTTTTGAGTGCTTGGGTAAATACTTCTTTTTCAGATCTTTTTAATGCCTCTTCATCTATCCATAGAGTTAGGATCGTTACTGCGTTCGGGTCATCTGCATCGAGTAATGAAATGGCGCCGCGAAACCCCTCGGTTTGATGTGCCAAAGTGTTTAGAACAACATCTAGTTCGGAAAAACCTTTTTCGCTTTTGCCTTCCTTAAAATGCCATACAGTCATTCTTGCTAAAACCACAAAATTCACCTAAATATAATTTGTAATTTCTCTTTTATATGTCTTAACAGTTCTATATTAAAAAATCTTTTTTGTTTTGTAACACCTAAA
>Ga0182021_10009241_pt1 | contig 11673 bp, 9 predicted proteins | sample 612E3MmetaG_FD_120493 | JGI IMG/M metagenome (GOLD analysis project Ga0182021, IMG submission 120493) | Permafrost microbial communities from Stordalen Mire, Sweden - 612E3M metaG (Illumina Assembly) | ecosystem: Environmental > Terrestrial > Soil > Wetlands > Permafrost | place: Sweden...
TCGCGAAGGACGCGTCACCGGCGTCGAGCTCTCCGACGGCACCGTGATTCCCGCGACCATCGTCATCTCCACGTCGAGCGTGCGCACCACCGTGAGCAAGCTGGTCGGCGCCGAGCACTTTCCGGAGAGCTACGTCGATCGCGCGCTGAAGATCCGCGGCTCGTACATCGCCGTGCAGGCGAAGATCGGCCTGAAGAAGAAGCTCGTCGAGCCGGGCTGCATCGTCGGCGGCGTCGGCGACGGCGTCGACCTCGCGCGCGTCGGCACGAGCGACATGAAGGAGATGTTCGCGCATCTCCTCCGCGGCGAGGTCCCGCCTATCGTGCCGTTCTATTGTCCGGTGCCGACCAACTTCGATCCCGACCTCGCGCCGCCCGGCCATCAGCTCCTCACACTGTGCGCGGTGGCGCCCACCAGCGACGTCGCGCTCTCGTCGCCGCCTGCCGCGTGGGAAGAGGCGATGATGCGCACCATTCGTCGCGTCGTCCCCGGTCTCGACGAGCACGTCGCGTTCATCGACACCTTCGACGTGAGCTTCATCGAGAGCTGGATCGGCAAGGAGTTCGGCCCTGCCGTGTCCACGGGTCAGACGCCCGATCAGGTCGGCAAGAAACGCCCGCCCGTGTACACGCCGCTGCGCGGCCTCTATCTCGCCGGCTGCAATGCCGGCGCGCGCGGAGTGGGCACCGAGCTCGCTGCGGCCAGCGCGATGGAGTGCGTGGATCGCGTTCTCACCGACCTCGGGCGGGACATCGCCGCCGTCGCGCCGCGCCATTCGCGCGCCGAGACCACCGCGCGCCTGATCGCGCGCGCCGCCGTCCGGCCGCTGGCCTGGGCGACCCGCGCCTGAAGCACCGCTGAGCGCTGCGACTCTTTGGCTCGTTGGCGACGCTCGGAAGCGGCCTTACCGTGCGCCGTCATGGGTCACGAAAGCTGGCACGAGCCTTACGAAGATCTCACTCCGCAGACGCGCGACATGCACCGCGCCATCATCTCGTTGATGGAGGAGCTGGAAGCCATCGATTGGTATCAGCAGCGCGCTGACGTGACCCCCGACGCCGACCTCAAAGCGGTGATGGAGCACAATCGCGACGAGGAGATCGAGCACGCGATGATGACGCTCGAGTGGATCCGCCGCCGCAACGCGAAGTTCGATGCAAACCTCCGGACGTATCTCTGGAGCGACGGACCGATCACCGAGGTCGAAGAGAAGTTGAAGGAGGGCGCGGAGGGCGGAGAGGCCCCCCATGCCGCCGAAGGCTCGGCGCAGGCATCGAAGGCGACGCCCAAGGCCCCGTCGAAGACGACGTCGACCTCGAAGGCCGCGGACGGCTCACTCGGTATCGGTGGCCTCGGGCTCACCAAGGAAGCATGAACGACATGGACCTCTTGAAGCGCAAGCTCGCCCCGATCCTCCCCGAAGCCTGGGAGCTCGTCGACGCCGAGGCCAAGCGTGTCCTCGAGCTGCGTCTCGCCGGCCGCAAGGTGGTCGACTTCCGCGGTCCTCACGGGTGGAAGCTCGCCTCCGTCAACACGGGCCGCCTCACGCTCCTCTCCGACGCGAAGGACGAGGTCAGCGTCGGCGTCCGTCAGGTGCAGCCGCTCATCGAGACGCGCGTCCCGATCAAGCTCGCCATCATGGAGCTCGACACCGTCGCGCGCGGCGCCGAGGACGCCGACCTCGCTCCGGTCGTGGATGCCGCGAAGAAGAGCGCGTACCTCGAGGACAACGCGATCTTCAACGGCTTCGAGCGCGCGGGCATCGCGGGCATCCTGCCGTCGAGCAAGCATTCGCCGCTCGCGCTCCCGACCGACGTGCTGCTCCTGCCGCGCACGGTGGTGGAGGCGAAGGAGATCCTCCGCAAGGCAGGCATCGGCGGTCCGTATGTCCTCGTCCTCGGCACCGCGCTCTACGAGCAGGTGTTCGCGGCGACCGAAGACGGTCGATCGCTCGCGAAGCGGCTCGCGCAGCTCGTCTCCGACGGGCCGGCCGTTCACATCGTCCAGTCGGACGCCGTGCACGGAGGCGCGCTCGTTTCGGCGCGCGGCGGCGACTACGAGCTGACGGTCGGCCAGGACCTGTCGATCGGCTACGCGTACCACACGAAACACGAGGTCGAGCTCTATCTGACCGAGTCGTTCACGTTCCGCGTGCTCGAGCCGGCCGCGGCGGTGCGTATCGGATCGGCGGCCGCTCCCAAGGGCTGATAGAGTCGCTTTCGTGACGCGTGGCGCTGTTTCTCGTGGAGCGAGGGCGGCCATCACATTGACGGCGGCATGCGGAGCATTCTCCTGCAGTCGATGTGACGACTCCGCCGCCAGGGCCGACAAGGATGCGGCGACGAGCGACGCCGCGCTCGCGCCGATCCCTTCCGCGAGCAGCAGCGCCGCGGAGCCGGAGCTCGACGCGAGCCTCGCTGTCGCCGTCGCCGACGCGGCGGCGAGCGCGTCGGGCGGCGCGGCTCCCGATGCCGGACCGTCGGCGTGCCGCCTCGCGTACGGCCCGGCCGAGCAAGCGTTCCGTGGACCGGCGGCGATGGTGACGAGCGCGACCGAGCTGAAGCTCGTCGCGAACGACGGGGGCAAGCCGAGGATCTTCGCCGTGCCGCTCGGTCCGCCGCCGCCCGCGTCCGCACCGGTGGCCGTGCCGCCGAAGCCTTCGTCGTTCTTCGCGATGCGATGGCCGCCCTGCGAGATGGCGGGGCGCTGGGCGTATTGCCAGGCGGCAGGCGGCATCGTGTATCGCACCACGCTCGGCACGACCGACACGAAGCAGATCGCGAAGAGTCAGCCCAGCACGCGCATCGCGGCGGCGGCGCTCGGGCCCGATCACGCGGTGCTCGGCACGCTCGACGCGCGACGCACCAGCGAAGGCGTGATGATGCAGGCGTTCGTCACGCTCGACGACGGCGAGACGACGCGCCTCTCCGAGGACGGCGCCGGCGCTACGGTGCTGCGCCTCGTGTCCCGCGGCGAGCGCGCGGTGGCGCTCTATCTCGACGCACGCATGGCCATGCTCCCGGTGCACGCGCGGCCGATGTCGCTACGCGGCAAGGAGCTCGCGCTCGCGGATGACGCTGTCGTGTTCGTGGGCGGTCCACCGGAGCGCGGCATCGAGCTGACGCCGGCGGCAGTGGGGGGCTCGGTCTTCGCGCTCGTGCCGACGGCACGCGAGACCGCCGACTTCGGCATGGCCGCGATCGCGATCGCGGAGCAGCCGAAGGACGACGTGCAGCCGTCGTGGTCGCTCTATCCGAACGGCCTCGATCCGGCGCCCATCGCGGCGACGATCGCGAGCGCCGCCGATCGGCCCGACGGCGGCGGGGCCGGCGCTGCGACCGCATGGGTGGCGCGCGTACGACCGAGCGAGCGCATGGTCGGGGCGGCGCGGATCGTGGAGCTCGGCAAGCTCGACGCGACGGGCTCCTTCACGTCACTGGGCGCCATCTCGACGGGGAAGCACGTCACCGACATGGCGATCACCGGCGACGCATACGGTTCGGTCTGGATCCTCTATGGCGACACGAACGCGACGTGGCTGGAGCGGCGCGTCTGTCCGTGAATCGCGTGAAGTGGTATTCCTGTCGCGCGATGAGCCGGGCACGTCAGGTCGGTTCCGTGCTGGTGATGGCCGGCTTCTTGGCCTTCACCACCGCGACGAGCAGGCCGAAGAAAGACGCGGGAAGCGACAGCGGCGCTGACGCGGCGACCACGCCGGCTCCCTCGGCGACCTCCGCGAACGCTCCGCCGGCCGACGTCGATCCGGTCGCGATCTCGATCACGCTCGGCTGCGCGGGTCGGCCGGGCAACGCCGGCTGCACGCTCCTCCGTGAGTTCGACGCCGCCGATGCGTGGGTCGATCTGCCCGTGGTCGAGACGGTGTGGTTCGGGGAGTCGCATGCCATCGGCGGTCTCGCCGACGGCAAGAGCGAGCTCTTCTTCGTGCAGGTCAACGGCGGTCCGCTCGGCTTCACCGGAACGGCGCGCACGTTGCTCCCCGACAACGCGCGCGAGGCACAAGATGCGTTCAAGCTGCTCGCCGCGACGAGGGCGGGCACGGCGCTACCGAACAGCGACGCGCTGAAATTCATGAAGACCCCGGTCGACGGCAAGCGCACCATCGTCCGGACGAGAGGCAAGTCGCAGGCGTTCGCCGAGACGCCCACGCAGGTCTTCATTCGTGCGAAGGGCGATCGCCTCCTGATCGTCGAGCACACCGGGAATTTCCTGGCCCACGAGAACGGCAAGGGCCCGGGGTCCGCGCTGGCGTGGGTGTCGGAGCTCTTCAGGCTGCGGTAGTCGGTGCTAATCAGGTAGCAAGCATGTCCTCTTCTTCGTCCTCCGGCGGCGGCTCCGGTGATTCTGGCTCGTCGTCGTCGGGCGATCACGACGAGCGCGGCATCTTCGCCATCGGCGACGTCCTCGCCGACACCTACGAGATCCGCTCCATCCTCGGGCAGGGAGGCATGGGCCAGGTCTTCGACGCCTGGGACCGCCATCTGTCGCGCCGCGTCGCGATCAAGGCGAACTTCCCGTCGATGCCCCACTCGGTGCGACCCGAGGCGCAGGGCCTCGCGGCCATCCGTCATCCCGGCGTCGTCGGCGTCTACGCGTTCGGATGTCACGCCGGCACCGACTACATGGTCATGGAGCACGTCTCCGGCGTCACGCTCGCGCACCATCTCGAGCGTCTCGAGGGCGCGGGATTGCCGCTCGCCGAGCGCCTCGACGTCCTCGTCGCCATCGCCGACGGCCTCGCCGCGGTCCATCGCGCCGGCATCTCGCACGGCGACGTCAAGCCGGAGAACGTCCTCCTCTCCGCGAGCGGTCGCGTCGTCCTCACCGATCTCGGTCTCGTCCGCGCGGCGTACGAGCCGGACGGCGGCCTCGTGGCGGGCACGCCGGCGTACATGGCGCCCGAGATCATCACGCCGAAGTTCGCGAACGCCGGCTGGCACTTCGTCGACGCCTACGCGTTCGGTGTGCTCGCCTTTCGCGTGCTCGCCGGGCGGCTGCCCTTCATCGCCGACAACACGCTCGATCTCGTGCTCATGCACACCGACATCGAGCCGCCGAAGCTCGAAGAGGTGGCAGGGATCCCGCGACGCCTGAGCGAGCTCGTCGACGAGCTCCTCGCCAAGGAGCCGACCGAGCGACCGCAGTCCATGGACGCCGTCGTCTGGCAGCTCCGCGCCGCGAGAGACGGGCTCTCGCGCGAGAGCTCACCGGCCGCCGCGGCGCCGCTCACCGTGCTCATCGTGGACGACGACGTCGACATCGGCCGGCTCGTCGCGATGTACGTCAAGCAAGCCGCGCCGACCGCGGAGATCACGGTCGCCCGGGACGCCCAGCAGGCGCTCGAGGCCTTCCGTCACAAGCCCCCGCGGCTCGTGTTCCTCGATCTCATGATGCCGAAGACGAGCGGCTTCGAGCTCTTCACCTACCTGCGCGGCGTCCACCTGGTCGATGCGTCCACGGTGGTGGCGATGAGCGCGGGCGGCTCACCGACCGACGTGCAGCTGATGCTGGAGCTCGGCGCGCACGACTTCATCCCGAAGGGCCCCGAGCTCCGCGGTCGCGTCACGCGCATCGTGAGCATGCTCGCGAAGGCGCAGTAAATCCCCGGCCATCATCCGGAGACGAATGATGGCCGGCGCCCGCCTCGTGCTAGGTTCGCCGTCGATGGAGCAACGCGCACCCGGCGACGGCTCGCACGACGCGAACCGCGCGTACTACGACGAGTTCAGCAAGAGCTACGAGAAGCACCGGCGCCCCAACGACGGCCACGGCTATCACGCGCTCGTCGACGACCTCGAGGTGGAGCTCTGCGAGCGCTACGGCACCGGGCGCGACATCCTCGAATGCGGCTGCGGCACGGGGCTCATCCTCGAACGCCTCGCCGAGTTCGGGCGCCGCGCGGCCGGCGTCGATCTCTCGCCGGGTATGCTCGAGCTCGCGCGCTCGCGCGGCCTCGAAGTGAAGGAGGCGAGCGTCACCGCACTTCCCTTCGACGACGCCACGTTCGACGTCACCTGCTCGTTCAAGGTCCTCGCGCACGTCCCCGACATCGGCAAGGCGCTCGCCGAGATGGCGCGCGTCACGCGCCCCGGCGGCGTCATCCTCGCGGAGTTCTACAATCCGCTCAGCTGGCGCGGCCTCGCGAAGAAGCTCGGGCCGGCCGGCCGGATCAGCGACCGTACACGTGAGAGTGCGGTCTACACGCGATTCGACGCGCCCTGGGTCCTCGGCCGCATCCTGCCGCCGAACACGCGCATCGAAGCCGCGCGCGGCATCCGGATCGTCACGCCTGCGGCGGTCGCGATGCGCGTGCCCGGAATGGCCGGAATACTTCGTCGCGCCGAGCGGTTGCTATGCGACTCGCCTGCCGCAGTGCTGGGCGGCTTCTACATCGCCGTGATTCGCAAGGGCTGAGTCAAAAACCCGCAAAATTACGGTGCGCGATTAGGTCCAGATGGGCTTCTCGCGCGTCTATACTGGATCCGATGCGTTTTTTCGCACGCGCGCTCAAGTTCATCGCGCTTTTCGCTGCCTTCGGTATCGCCGCCTTCCTCGCCTTTCGCCTTCACGGCAACGGGCTCTGGGACGGGCTCGCACCTGCGAGCGCCGCGGCCACCGACGCCAACGGAAAGACGCATACCCCGGCCAACTACGACCTCACCCAGCTGAAGGTGGTGAACGAGGTCCTCAAGAACGTCCGGGACAAGTACGTCGACCCGAAGCGCGTGAAGCCGAAGGACATGCTCTTGTCCTCGCTCAACTACGTGCAGCGCGACGTCGCGCAGGTCATCGTCCTCCACGACGGCGATCAGCCCACCGTGAAGGTGCGTGTCGACACGCAGGAGCGTGAGTTCCGCGTCGACAACGTGCTTGGCCTCTGGGACGTGAGCGCGCGCCTCCGCGAGATCTTCGGGTTCGTGCAGGAGAACCTCAAGGGCACCGAGGTCGATCTCCGCGAGGTCGAGTACGCCGCGTGCAACGGCATGCTCCACACCCTCGACCCGCACAGCGTTCTCCTGTCGCCCGAGGCGTACAAGGAGATGAACCTGTCGACGAGCGGCCAGTTCGGCGGCCTCGGCATCGTCATCTCGATCCGCGATCAGCAGCTCACGGTCATCAACCCGATGCCCGGCACGCCCGCCTTCCGCGCCGGCGTGAAGAAGTACGACCGCATCATGAAGATCGGCGGCGAGTCGACGCTGAACATGGGCCTCAACGAGGCCGTGCAGCATCTCCGCGGCGCGCCCGGCACCAAGGTCACCGTGTGGATGCGCCGTGACGGCCCCGACGGCTTCCAGCAGCCCAAGCCCTTCGAGCTGACGCGCGAGGTCATCAAGGTCGCGAGCGTCGAGAGCAAGCTCCTCGCCGACAACATCGGCTACGTGCGCCTCAAGCAGTTCCAGGCGAACACCGCCAAGGACCTCGACGACGCGCTCCTCAAGATGAAGGCGAACGGCGAGCTCAAGGGCCTCGTCCTCGACCTCCGCGGCAACCCCGGCGGCCTCCTCGAGCAGGCGGCGCGCGTCGCCGACAAGTTCCTCGTGAGCGGCCCGATCGTCGCGACCGTGGGAAATCCGGGCTCCGGAGAGGATCGCGAGGAGAAGGTCGCGCATCCCGAAGGCACCGAGCCGAACTACCCGATCGCGCTGCTCGTGAACGGCTCGTCGGCCAGCGCGAGCGAGATCGTCGCCGGCGCGCTCAAGAACCACGACCGCGCCGTCGTCATCGGCGAGACCACGTTCGGCAAGGGCTCGGTCCAGCTCGTCTTCACCGAGCTCCCCGATCGCGCCGCGCTCAAGCTCACCATCGCGCAGTACCTCACCGAGCCCGGCGACATCTCCATCCAGGGCACGGGCGTCACGCCGGACATCGAGCTCGACCCGATGACCGCCGACACGCAGGAGATGGACCTCACGGTCGACACCGGCACGATGCTGAAGGAGCGCGATCTCGCGCGCACCCTGCAGAACGCCAAGATCCGCGAGGGTCAGAAGCCGCAAGAAGTCGTCCGCTACAACCTCCCCGAGTCGCTCCGTCGCGAGCTCCGCGAGCGTGGCGGCGATCCCGACGAGGTCATGGGCAACGATTTCCCGAGCAAGGACTTCCCCGTGAAGTTCGCGCGCGACGTCGTCGCCAAGGTCCCGCACGGCAAGCGCCTCGAGCAGCTCAAGGCCGCCAAGCAGGTCATCAACGACACGCGCACCGCCGAGCTCGCCAAGGTGGGCGCCGACCTCCAGGGGCTCGGCATCGACTGGAGCGACGCTCCCGCCGACGTCCAGCCCGCCGCCGCCAACGCGCCGCCGCCGAACGTCGACGTGAAGCTCGAGACGGATCGCGCTGGCAACGAGGTGACCGCCGGCGACCCGATGCACCTCAAGGTGACCGTCACCAACAAGGGCACCGTCGCGTTGAACCGCCTCGCCGCGGTCACGAAGAGCGACAACGCGCTCTACGACAACAAGGAGCTCGTCATCGGCAAGCTCGAGGCGGGCAAGACGAAGACCGCCACCATTCCGCTCGGCTGGTGCGAGATCGAGGGCCACAAGGCCGGCAGCACCGCGGTCACGCCGGCGAACGCGCCGCGCACGTGCAAGATCCCGCGCGACACGCTCTCCCGCCAGGACGCGATCAGCGTGAAGTTCGACGAGGCGCGCGGCCGATCGCCGGCGCCGCAGGATTTGCGGGTCGCCGTGAAGGCGCTCGAGCGTCCGCTGTTCGCGTACAGCTACCAGATCGCCGACTCTCGCAAGGGCAACGGCGACGGCAAGGTCCAGAAGGGCGAGCACCTCGCGCTCTACCTGTCGGTGAAGAACGTCGGCAAGGGCCGCAGCTTCGAGACCCAGGTCAACCTGCGCAACCTCTCCGGCGACGGCCTCCTTCTCCACGAGGGCCGGTTCGACATCTCGAACATGCAGCCCGGCGAGGTGAAGAAGGTGATGTTCACCTTCGACGTCGAGTCTCCGCTCGCCGATCCCGAGGCGAAGGTCGAGCTGTCGATCGCCGACCGCGACCTGCGCGAGACCGTCGTCGAGAAGGTCCGCATGCCGATCGCCGTCCCCACGTCGCTCACTTCGGCGAGCGGCACGATGAAGGCGAAGGGCGGCGGAGCGACGCTCTACGAGGCGGCCGACGCCACGTCGCGCACGTTCGGGCGCCTCGGCGCCGGTACCGCCGTGACGGTGCAGGCGAGCGCCGCCGACATGACGAAGGTCTCGCTCGGCGACGGTCGCTTCGGCTTCGTGAAGACGAACGAGCTCGAGCCTGGCGGAACGCCGGCAGCGCAGGTCCCGTTCGAGGAGGTGATGCGTCGCTTCCCGCCCTCGATCGAGGTCCAGCCGGTCGTGCTCGCCACGAAGGATCCGACGACCACCATCAAGGGCATCACGAGCGACTCGGATCGCCTGCTCGACGCGTACATCTTCGTGGGCAGCCGCAAGATCTTCTACCGCTCGAACCGCAACGGCCAGGACGCGAAGCGGATGCCCTTCGAGGCGACCGTTCCGCTTCGTCCCGGCGTGAACGTCATCACCGTCGTGGCGCGCGAGAACCCCGACACGGTCGGTCGCAAGACCCTCATCGTCCGCAAGGACGGCCCGAACGGCGAGATCCTCCAGACCCCGAAGACGGAAGAAGACGGCGAAGCCGGCGGCGCAGACGACTGAGCGGAGCGAATAGTGTCGGCGTGCGAACCTGCACGCCGACCGACTGACCGGCCGGCGCAGGCGTTACTGGTTGGGGAGCATGGCGATCTGGGCGCGGTGCTCCGCGGTCAGGCCGTCGCCGTCGGTGATGTCCCAGACCGAGGGGCCGAAAGCGACGAGGGCGTCGCTATCGGGCTTCAGGCTCTTGGTCTTCGCGAGCGCGATGAGCTCGGCGATCTTCGGGTCGCTCGCAACGTTGCCGAACGTGTAGCGGTCTTCCTTGCGGCCATAGATGCAGTGCTCGTTGATGCAGAACGGGCGGAAGTAGAAGTAGGCCACCTGACCGGCAGGCACCTGCAGGTCATGGCTCTGCAGGATGATGCCGTTCTGCCCGGCCGGATCCTTCACGAGGAAGACGGTGCCGGCGGGGATCGTCACCGTGATGTCGGCGCCGGTCGTGTTCCGTAGCCCCACGCAGACGCTGATGAGATCGCTGCCGTACTCGACGAAGCTCTGGTCGCCGCAGTTCTGCTGGACGTCGCCGGTCATCTCGCCGCCCTCGAGCGTGACGCCCGTGGGCAGCGTGAACGGCGTGCCTGCGGGGGCGGCGAAAGGTGCATTCTTCCCGGTCTTGCAAGCGGCCCCGTCGGCGCCGCTCGCGCCGGGTCCGGTGCTCGCGGTGCTGCTCGAACATGCGCCGACGAGGAGTGCCATGAGAAGCGCGATCGCGCGGTGCCGGGGCGCGCTCTTTGCGACGAAGGAGGTCATGACCAAGCTCGTAGCGGCTCTCTCGAGCGGGTTCAATGCGGCACCAGTCTCCGGCGTCGCGTTCGGGAAGGACTTCATGAAGTGTCAGGTCGGCCGCTCGCCGGAGAGAGTTGCGTCGAAAGCGTCGAACGAGGCCCTATTTCCAGGCCGAATCGCACCTGCAGCTTCTGTGCTACCGTCCCGCTCGTGATGCGTTTGCACATCAACGTCGATCACGTGGCCACGCTCCGTAATGCACGGGGCACGCCGTATCCGGACCCGGTCGAGGCCGCGCGTGTCTGCCTCGACGCCGGCGCGCACGGCATCACGGCGCACCTTCGCGAAGACCGCCGGCACATCCGCGACGAGGACGTCCAGCGCCTGCGGGCTACCCTGCGCTCGACGTTCAACCTCGAGATGGCATCCACCGACGAGATGATCGCCATCGCCTGCAAGGTGGTGCCCGACGTCGTGACCCTGGTTCCGGAGCGCCGCGAGGAGCGCACCACCGAGGGCGGGCTCGAGGTGGTGAAGGCCTCGCCCGCGCTGCGGACCCACGTCGAGCAGCTCCGCGCCGCCGACATCAAGGTGAGCCTCTTCATCGCGCCGGACCTCGCGCAGATCGAGGCATCGCACGCGCTCGGCGTCGAGCAGATCGAGCTGCACACCGGCGAGTATGCCCATGCTGCGGGCGACGCAGCGGCCGAGAAGCGCGAGCTCGAACGCCTCGCCGCAGCGGCCAAGCGAGGACGCGAGCTCGGCCTCGAGATCGCCGCGGGGCACGGCCTCACGACGAAGAACGTCCCGGCGCTCGTGGCCATCCCCGAGATCATCGAGCTCAACATCGGCCATGCGACGGTGGCGGACGCCGTGTTCGTCGGGCTACCCGCCGCGGTTCGCGCGATGCTCGCCGCGATCGGCAAGGGTCGAGCGTCGCCATGATCGTCGGCCTCGGCATCGACGTCTGCTCGATCGAGCGAATGCGTCGAGCGCTGGAGCGCCACGGCGATCGTTTCTTCGCGCGCATCTGCACCGAGGCCGAGCGAGCCGATCTCAGCGGGCGCGACATGCCCACGTCGTTGGCCGGTCGATTTGCCGTGAAAGAAGCCTTCGCGAAGGCGCTCGACGGCGCGAAGGGCGTTGGCTGGCACGAGGTCGAGGTACGTCGCGCGGCAAGCGGCCGGCCGACCCTCGAGCTGAAGGGGAACGCCATCGCGATGGTCGAGAGCTTCGGCGCCGACTCGTGGCACGTCAGCATCACGCACGA
>Ga0182021_10009242_pt1 | contig 11673 bp, 4 predicted proteins | sample 612E3MmetaG_FD_120493 | JGI IMG/M metagenome (GOLD analysis project Ga0182021, IMG submission 120493) | Permafrost microbial communities from Stordalen Mire, Sweden - 612E3M metaG (Illumina Assembly) | ecosystem: Environmental > Terrestrial > Soil > Wetlands > Permafrost | place: Sweden...
ACCCCGTCGGGAACCCGTGGACGCCGGAGCCTCGGACGCTCCCGGCTCTGGTCAGCCCTCCAGTTCCGCGGCTCGATCCCTGAGCGTCCTCGCAGTTTGCTCATCTCCGGGCAATTCTAGACGTCGGCTGCCTCACCGAGCGCCTCAACCGCCTTCGAGGTCTCGTTTGCGTGTGACCACGACAATCCGAGAAGTCTTAGGGCTGGCGCGAGCCTTTCCGGTTGCGCCTCCCACCGAAACGCCGTCACGCTCTCGCTGGCGGACCGTGGGGCCTCCTCATTGAGCTCGCCAAGTCTGGCGTGGGCGCCTGCACGTGCGTGGTGGATCTGCCCGAGCAGGTCGCCAAACAGGCCATTCTGTCGAACCACACCTGGGCGTGATGTTGGTGATCATGGGGAGGCCGGCCAAGGCCACGATGTCCAGGACGGCCCCCGCGCCGGTGACGGCCCCCGCGCCTGCCGCGAGGACGATCGCGATGGCGAACAACTCTCGGCTCAGGCCGACGGGCGCCCCGCGCCCGGCGCTCCCGGGGGGCCAAGTGAACCGGCCTGGCCCGCAGGCAGTCCCCCAACGAGCACGGGGACCGTTGGGGCTCCGGGGTTGCCGGGACTCGGCGGGGCCACGCGTTCACCGTCCGGAGCGATGTTGAGAACAGTGTGGCGTCGCCCCCGGCAAAGTCGCATACTTCCCACAAGGAGTTCGATGTGGCGCCCTGGTCCGGCCTCGGTCCCGGCGAAGAACTCCGGGTTTTGGATCCAGGGTCCATGGCGCGCTCCGCCGATGCGTGTCCCATCGGATCCCGGGGAGGCGGCATGCGGCCGCACATCGTACCGTTCTTCGTGGTCGCGCTCCTGGTCGGCCTGCTGGCCGCCCCGATTCCCGACGCGCGCGCGATGTGGTCTCACGACGGTCTGCCCGTGGCGAGCACGGGGCTGAACTACGAGCCGAGCATCATCTCGGACGGCTCCGGCGGTTGCATCATCGCCTGGCACGGTGGGGCCAGCGCCGACATCTTTGCCCGGCGGCTCGCCTCTGATGGCCAGGTCGTCATGGGCTGGCCGGCCGACGGACCTCTGACCGTCTGTTCCGCCATCGGCCTCCAGGAGTATCCGGTGCTCGTGCCGGACCTCTCCGGCGGTGCGCTGATCTTCTGGCAGGACGCGCGCAGCAGTTCGAACTACGACATCTACGGCCAGCACATCACGGGAGCCGGGCAGGTCGAAGTGGGCTGGCCGGGGGACGGACGCGTGATCTCGGCGGCGGCGAACAACCAGTACGCGCCGGTGGCCGCCCCGGACGGGCAGGGGGGCGCCATCGTCGCGTGGTACGACTCCCGCAACGGAGCCGCGAACTACGACATCTACGCCGAGCACGTGACCGGCGGCGGTGCTCTGGCCTGGTGGGGGCTCCACGTGTGCGCTGCGTACAAGCACCAGATCAACCCCGCGATCGCCGCCGACGGAAACGGCGGGGCGTTCATCGCCTGGCAGGACTACCGCAAGACGAACGAGTACGACATCTACGTCCAGCACGTCGACGCCGATGGCGGCCTCGTCAAGGGCTGGCCGCCCGACGGGCTCGGAGTGTGCACGGCCGCGAACTCCCAGTTCTACCCGGTGCTCGCGGGCGACGGATCCGGCGGGGTCTTCGTCGCCTGGCAGGACTTTCGGAGCGGTACGGACAACGACATCTATGCCCAGCACCTGGCGTCCGATGGCACGCTCGAGACCGGCTGGCCGGCGGACGGCTGGCCCGTGTGCCAGGCATCGAACTCCCAGTACTACCCGGTGATCGCCTCCGACCTCGGCACCGGGGCCTTCGTCGCCTGGCAGGACTACCGCACCGGCATCGACAACGACGTCTACGTCCAGCACCTCACCTCGTCGTGCGGCCTCGCGGCCGGGTGGCAGGAAGACGGGCTCTTGTTGTCGGGGGCGATCAATGGCCAGTTCGCCCCGCGCATCACGCCGGACGCCGCGGGTGGAGCCTTCGTCGCCTGGCACGACAGCCGGAACGGGTCCAACGACGACATCTACGCGCAGCAGGTGAGCGGTGCCGGCCAGCGGAACGCGCTCTGGCCCAACGACGGGCTTCCTGTCTGCGTGGCGGCCAACTCCCAGGAGTTCCCGGTCGCCGTCACGAGCGGCTCCGGCGGCGCGATCGTCGTCTGGCAGGATCAACGCACGGGGGACCGGTCGACCGAGGCGATCTACGCACAGCAGGCGCTGAGCACGGAGCAGACGGGCGTGAAGCCCACGCCCGCCCTGGCCTCCGGGGTGGGGCGCGGCGGGCCGAATCCGTTCCGGGCCTCGATCCAGTTCCGGCTGACGCTGGTCGAGCCGGCCGCCGTCAGGGCGGACGTGATCGATATCGCCGGGCGGCACGTGAAGACGCTCGCAGCGCGGGTCTTTCCGGCCGGAAGCCACGCGCTGACCTGGGACGGAAACACCGGCGCAGGCGGACCGGCCGCTCCCGGGGTCTACCTGGTGCGCGTGCGCTGGCCCGGGTTCGAGAAGACGCAGCGGATCGTGAGGCTGCGATGAAGCCGTCGCCTGCACTCCGGGCGCCGGGGTTGGGCGCGCTGGGGTTCTGTCTGGCGACCCTCGCGCTCGCGCTCGCGACGAGCGCGAGTGCGACGCAGTACCCGCGCGGCCCGGGCAACTGCTGCCCGGACACGCTCAGCATCATCCACGTCCAGAACCCGACCGCGTCCCCGCATCCCGTGGTTCCGGACACGGTGCGTGGCGTGGGCGGGATCGTCACCGGGTTCGACCCCAAGGCCACGGGCTTCGGATTCTACCTGCAGATGACGAACGGGCTGCCGTACAGCGGCGTCTTCGTGTTCACGGCCGCCTTCAACAAGGGTCCGGGCTCCCCGCTCAACCTGGGCGACTCGGTCGTCGTGTACGGGAAGGTCCAGGAGTTCCAGAACGGCACCGAGATCGAAGGTCTCGACTACAACTCGGGGACGGACGACGTGATCTGCCGCTTCGTCTCGTCGGGCCATCCGCTGCCGCCGTTCCACATCGGCACCATCACCGAGTTGCGCGAGCCGGCGCCCGACACCCTGGCCGAGAAGTGGGAGGGTTGCCTGGTCCGGCTGCGGGGCCCGCTGCGGGTGGCGCGCACCTCGCTCACCGGCGGGCTCGGAACCAACGCCTTCCTGCTCGTCGACGCCGGCCAGCCCTCGCCCCCCGACTCGGTGTTCGTGGACGGCAACACGCTCACGACCTATGCGCCTCCGGCCGTCGGCGCGATCGCGGACTCGGTGCAGGGGCTCTTCGATCAGCGCACGCCCGGCTATCGCATCCAGTTGCGCGACGGCAACGACATCGCGATCAGCGCGCCGCCCAACGTGACCGATGCGTTTCCGATCTTCGACAACGATACGCCGGGGCCCTCGCGGCTGGACAGCATCATGGTGGTCTTCGACCGCGCCGTGGAGAAGAGCAGCGCCGAGAACACCAACAACTATGCCCTGGGTTCCATGGGCACGGTCAGCGGGGCGCACCGGCTCGATGCCCCCGACGACAACCGGGTGGTCCTGGAGATCCACAATGGTCTCGGCGACGGCGATGCCGAGTCGGTCACCGTGAGCGGCGTCGTGGGCCTCGCCAATGGCCTCCCCATGTCGGGCGCGCAGGAAAGGGACTTCTTCAACGGCGTGCTTTCGCCCGCGATGGTCCAGGCGCCCGACCCCATCTACCTCGCGGGCGACGTCTGCCAGGACCGCTCGCGCTTCGCGGGCGCGGGCTCGGCCGCGGGCAACCGGCTGTCCGTGAGCGGCACGGTCACCTTCGCGCTGGGGTCCCAGTACCTGTTCCAGGACGGCACCGGCCTGCGCAGCGGCCTGGCGGTCTTCGCGCCGATCGTGCCTCTCACGCCGGGACACAGGTACCTCTTCGTCGGCGCGGTCCAGGAGTACTACGAGGAGACCGAGGCCACGAGCAACGTCTACGTCCGCGACTACGGCAGCGCCCCGGTTCCGGCTGCGACCGTCCAGACGGTGGGCGTCCTGAGCGACACCGTCTGCGATCGCACGCAGTTCCTGCGCAACGGCGAGGACTACGAGGGCATGCTCGTGACGGTCGCGAAGGTGATGATCACGCACAGCCAGCCCGGCGGCTCGAGCTTCGTCGTGGCCAGCACCGGGGGTGGCCCGGCGGATTCGATCCTGATCGCCTCCCTGTACGGCAACTTCACCTTCGCCGCCGACTCGGGGCACATCGTGACCGTCACCGGCGGCCTGCGCTTCTCGTACGGGACGTTCCGCATCTGCCCGCGGAACGACGCGGACATCCAGGACCTCGGCTCGGGCCCGATGTCCGGCGCGGCGCTCACCGTTTCCAACAACGCGACCGATTCCCGCGATCCGGACGTCATCCTCTGCGGCGACGGAAGCCTGTTCATGGCCTGGGGGCGGGGTGCCATGCAGGCTGCGTACTCGGTCTCGCCCGACAGCGGCGCGAACTGGTCGCTTCCGAAGGCAGTTCCGCGCCAGGGGAGTCAACCCGCACTGGCGCTCGCCGACTCGAACAAGATCTGCGTGCTGACCGCGGGACTGGACTCCCTGCGGTTCCACCAGTCGGTGGATGGCGGGGTGCAGATGCTGCCGGTGGTGGGCATGGTCGACGGGTTCCAGACCCACTATCCGGCCCTGGCCGTGGGCAGCAACGGCCACCTCCACGCGGCCTGGGAGAGGCACCAGGCGGGGGTCTACTACGCCAGGTCGCTGACCGGCGGGGCCACCTTCAGCGCTGCGACCGCGCTCGGGGTCGACAACTGGCCCCAGGACCACCACTCGATGGCGAGGATCGTCGCGTCGCGGGGGGACAGCGTCTATGTGTTCTGGGAGTACCAGCGGGCCAGCGGTCCCCCGAACAACCGCATCCTCTTCAGCCGCTCCTTCGACGGAGGGGTCTCGTTCTCGACGCCGCGCGCGATCTCCGATACCACGGTGGTCGCGGCGCTCGGGGACGCCCAGATCGACGCCACCGGCGCGATCTACGTAATGCGCATGCAGGCCAGCCTCACGGACACCGTCGACTTCCTGCGCTCGACCGACGGGGGCGGCACCTTCACGAGAATCGGCTACCTGCCGGCCCTGGCGCCCAGCGGGGTCTGTCCCAAGAGCTTCGTTCTGGGGCCCTCCGGTGCGGTCTACGCCATCGTCGGCATCTGTTCGGCCGACCTGTACTACACGCACTCGGCCAACGGTGGCGCGAATTGGGATCCCCTGGTCAACTTCACTCACGGCCACGGAACCGTGGGGGAGCCCCGAGGCGCGAAGATCATCATCGATCCGAACGGCAAGCCCATGGTCGTGTGGTTCGCGACCGTGGTGGGATCGACCGAGATCTTCATCGGGAGGATGATCAACTGAGGTGGCCAGACCCGCGGGCGGAGGCGTGACGGGCTCCCGGGCCGCCGTGCGGCGTGCGCCTCGGGCACGCCGGGCGACGGCCGGAGCGCTCTCCGCGTTCGCAATCGTCGCGGCCCTCGGCGCCGGCGGCCCGGCGTGGGGCACGTGGCAGACGTTCGGCATCGTCGACGGTCTCCCGGGTGCGCAGGTGCGCGTCATCGTCCAGGACCGCTCGGAGAGGCTGTGGTTCGGCACGGCTTACGGCGCCGGCCGCTACGACGGGTTCGCGTGGAAGACGTTCACGATGGCCGACGGGCTCGCGAGCAACGATGTCCGCGCCATCCTCGCCGACGGCGCCGGGCGCATGTGGTTCGGCACGGCCGGCGGGGTGAGTCGTCTCGACGCCGGCGGCTGGAAGACGTACACCACGGCCGACGGCCTCGCCTCCGACGACGTGCTCGCCATGCTCCAGGATCGCGCTGGCCGCATGTGGTTCGCCACCGGCTTCGGCGTGAGCCGGTTCGACGGCACGAACTGGCTGTCCTACCACGCGGCGGACGGACTCGCGGCGAACGAGGTGTCCTGCCTGTTCGAGGACCACGCCGGGAACCTGTGGTTCGGCACGCGGGGCGGCGGCGTGAGCCGCTTCGACGGCTCGACCTGGACCACCTACACCACCGCCCGGGGACTGGCGGACGACTGGGTCGAGTGCATCCTCGAGGACCACTCGGGAACGCTGTGGTTCGGCACGCGCTACGGCGGCCTGAGCCGGTTCGATGGCAGCGCGTGGCGAACCTGGACCTCCGCCGGAAGCCTCACGCTCTCCGACGTCACCGCCCTGCGTGAGGATCGCTCCGGGGCGCTCTGGGTCGGCGGGAGCACGGGGGTCGCGCGCTTCGACGGATTGACGTGGCGCGCGTACACCACCGCCGATGGCCTCGCGGGCAGCTTCGTATCGACGCTCGTCCTCGATGATTCCGGAAACCTCTGGGTCGGGACCGACGGCGGCGTGAGCCGGTACGATCGCACGAGCTGGACCACGTTCGCGGACGGAGGGCTCGGGAGTTACGGCGCGCAGGCCCTGCTCGAGGACCGCACGGGCGCCGTCTGGGCGGCCACGCCCGGCGCGGGGGTCGAGCGCTACGACCGCGCAACGTGGACGAGCTACCGCGTGCCCGACGGCCTGGCGAGCAATCGCGTCGCCGCCGTGCTCGAGGACTCCACCGGGGCCCTGTGGTTCGGCACGAGCGCCGGGGCGACCCGTTTCGACGGCGCTGCCTGGCGCACCTTCACCGCCACGGACGGCCTGGCGGGCAACGACGTGCGCGCGCTCACGCGCGATGCGGCCGGCCGGGTCTGGTTCGGAACGACGTCGGGGCTGAGCCGCTTCGACGGCACGACCTGGAAATCGTTCACGCACGCCGACGGGCTCGCCTCGGACGTCGTCCGATCCCTGCTCGTGGACGGGGCCGGACGGTTGTGGTGCGGCACGACCGCCGGGGTGAGCCGGTTCGACGGCGCGTCCTGGGCCAGTTACTCGACGGCCGACGGTCTCGCGAACCCGGGTGTCTACGCGATCCTCCAGGACCGCTCGGGCACGATGTGGTTCGGCACGCAAGGCGGCCTGAGCCGGTTCGACGGCGGCACTTGGAGGACCTTCGCCACGGCCGATGGCCTCGCCGGCGACTGGGTGCTCTCCATGGTCGAGGATCGTGCCGGCATTCTCTGGATCGGCACGGCGGGCGGCGGAATCAGCCGCTTCGACGGGGCGCGCTGGCACACGTACTCGACCGCCGACGGCCTGCCGGACGGCACGGTGAGCGCGGCGATCGAGGACTTCTCGGGCGATCTGTGGTTCGGGACCGCCGCGGGAGCCGTGCTGCACGAGCCCGATCGCGTGCCTCCCCAGACGGTCGTCACGAGCCCGCCGCCGGCGCTCTCGGCGAACACGTTGCAGACCATCCGCTACTGCGCGGCGTTCCGCGAAGTGGTCGGGATCGAGTACTCGACCGCGCTGGACGACGAAGGCTGGTCGTCCTGGACGCCGGACGATGCGTGGATCGGGAAGGACCTGCCGGACGGCGTGCACGTCCTGAGGATCCGTGCCCGCGACCTGCTGGGGCAGGCGGACTCCACGCCCGCGACCTGCGTCTTCGAAGTGGATGCGACCCCGCCCGCACCGTTCGTGACGGCGCCGGCGGTTCGCCAGGGCGTGCGCGACACGATGGTCGTGCGGGGCACCGCCGCAGATCCGCGGTTTCGTTCCCTGCGCGTGGACCTGCGCCCGGCGGGCACGACCTCCTGGGAGCCGCCCAACGCCAGGGTGCTGGCGCAGTCGACGACCCCGGTCGTGGACGGCGTGCTCGCGAGCCTCGCCACCAGGACCGAGCCGGACGGCGAGTACGAGTTGCGCGTGGCGGTGACGGACACGCTCGGGCTCACCGGCGTGGCGCCGGTCACGTTCGTCATCGACAACGAGCCGCCCTGGGCGAACGAGACCGCCCCGGCACTGGTGAGCGCCGAGACCGGGGGCGACGTGTCGACCACGCACCGCGAGGCCCACGTCTACATCCCGCCCCACGCGCTCGCGCGCGACGCGATCGTGAACATCGAGCCCCTGGCGGACTCCGAGACTCCGGCGGTGATGCCGGATGGGGCGACGCGCGTCGCCCCCGGCTTCGCATTGACGCTGGAAGACGTGCCGCTCGCGAAGGCGGTGCTGCTCGACCTCGCGGTCGCGGAGGGGACGACGTCGCCGGGCGCGCGGCTCGCGCTGTACTTCGCGGGCGGTGATTCGGCGTGGCGGCGGCTGGGGGGCACGTTCGACGCGGCGAATCGACGCCTCGCCGCGCCCGTCTCCGCCGCGGGCCGCTTCGCGACGTACGCCGTGTCGCAGGAGCCGGCCACTCCCGGGGAACTGCCGGGGCTCTCGCTGACGCCGCGCGTCTTCTCGCCTCGCGGCGGATTCGCGAACACGAGCGTGGGGATCGGCTTCGTGCTGGCGCTCGGGGGCCCGGTCCGGGTGACCGTCCACAACCGGGCGGGCCGGCTGGTGCGGGAGGTGCTGTCGGGTGCGACGCTGGGCGCGGGCGCAAACCTGGTGCGCTGGGACGGACGGGACGAGGAGGGGCGCGTGGTCGGAGAGGGGCTGTACGTCGTCACGGTGGAGGCGCCCGGCGGGAGGCAGGTGCGCACGCTGGCGGTGGTGAGGTGAGGTGAGTCGATCCTGCGGGTGTCCATGGCGACGGCTCGTGCGCCGGGTGGTCTCCGCGCCCGCCCTGCGGCGGGGCGCGAGCCTCGCGTGCCTGCCGCTCGCTGCGGTCGGCCTGCTCGCGTCGCCCGCGGTCGGGGCGCCCAGCCAGCAGGTGCCGATCGGACCGCGGGCGATCGGCATGGGCGGCGCGTTCAGCGCCATCGCGGACGATGCCACCGCGCTGTTCTGGAATCCCGCAGGGCTGGCGCGCCTCGGGCACCAGGAGCTGGCGGGCGCGCACGCCGACCTGTTCGGAGCCGGGATCAAGGACGACCATGCCGCGTTCGTGCTGCCGCTCTCGCCCCGGGACGCGGCGGGCATCGACTGGTACCACTCGGGGTTCGATGACGGCGAGCTGGGCTTCGGGGAGAACCGCGCGGACGTGGGCTACGCGCTCGAGCTGCGCCGGTGGTTGTACGCGGGCGCCGGCGCCAAGCTGCTCACGCGCTCGATCAGCCTCGACGGCACCGAGATCCGCGGCGGGCGCGGATACGGGATGGACCTCGGGCTGCTCGCGAGCCCGCGGGAGCACGTGTGGCTCGGGCTCGCCGCGCAGGCTGCGCTCGGCACACGGCTGCACTACGCCGACGGCGCTCCCGAGGAGGTCTACCCGCGGAACCTGAGGATCGGCGGCGCCTACACGGCTCCGCGCTGGGGAACCGCCGCGCTCGACATCGACGACCGCTGGCACGCGGGGCTCGAGCTCACGCCTCTGCAGCAGCTCGCCCTGCGGGTCGGCACGCAGAAGGACCGCAACACCGGCGAGCCGGCGACCTGGACGTACGGCTTCGGACTCAAGGCGGGCGCGCTGCGCTTCGATTACGCGCGGGTCGAGGCCCCGGCGCTCCCGGCGACCGATCACTTCGGCGTCGCGATGGAGTTCAACTTCAATCCGGCCCTGATTCGCATCGAGCGCGTCGAGACGAGGGATCTCTACACGTCGCTCTACCAGACTTACGCGCGCGAGCCGTTCGGTTCCGTGCGCGTCCGCAGCCTGCAGGATCGCCCGCTCGCCGCGCGGCTGAGCGTGTTCGTGCCGGGACTCATGGACGCTCCGTCGGACGGCGAGATCATCCTGCGCCCCAAGGCGACGCTGGACGTGCCGCTCACCGCGGTGCTGAGCCCGGCGGTGCTGACCCAGCGCGGCGATCGCGCGGTGCAGGTCCAGGTCTCCGCCAGCTACCAGAGCCGCAGGGTGATGCGGCGCGAGAAGGGCTCCGCCCGCTGCGTGGCGTACGCGCCGGGCGCGATCCGCTGGGGCCTGGGCGTGGCGCAGGCGGCGGCGTGGGTCACGCCGCAGGACCCCGCGGTGACCGCGCTCGCGCGCGAGGCGGCCCGCGTGGTCGCGCTGCAGGGACTCGATCCACTCGGGAATCGCAACCTCGGCTTCGCTGCGGCCATCACCGACGCACTGGCACAGCTCGAGCTGGCGTACGTGCCCGATCCGACCAACCCGTATTCGCGGATCGGCGAATCCGAGGAGGCGGTGGACACGATCTTCTATCCGTACGAGACGCTCGCGCGGCACACCGGCGATTGCGACGACACGACGGTGCTGATGGCCTCGCTGCTCGCGAGCGTGGGCGTGTCCACGCGCTTCGCCGACGCGCCGGGGCACATCTTCCTGCTCATCGACACCGGGCTGCACGAACGCAATCGCCCGGCGCTCGCGGTGGACGACGGGATGACGGTGATCGCGGACGAGGAAGTCTGGATTCCGTTCGAGACCACGGCGATCTCCAGGGGATTCACCGAGGCGTGGCGCATCGGCTCCGAGACCTATCGAAGCTGGTCGGCGCGCGGCGAGATCGGGCAGGTGGACGTGACGCAGGCGCAGGCGCGCTACGCGCCCGCGCTGCCGCCGGGCGAGCGGCTCCCGGTTCACGTCGACCCCGAACGGCTGGCACAGGATCTCGCTCGCGATGCGCGCACGGTGGACGGCTGGCGCGACGCCTACTACACGTCGCACTTCGGCGGCGCCCGCCGCGATCTCACCGCCTCGGCCGACGCGCTGACCGAGGTGGCGGGCGTGCTGTTCAAGGCCGGCGAGTTGGGCGAGGCTCGCACCCGCCTCGAGCAGGCGCTCCGGCAGGACCCGCGCTCGGTCGCCGCGCACAACGACCTGGCGGTGGTCCTGGCCGGGCAGGACAGCCTCGAAGCCGCCGAGGGGCACCTGCGCACCCTGCTGGCGATGGGGGAGACCCACGCCGGCGTGCGGCTCAACCTCGGGGTCGCGTTGTTCGCGGACGGCGACTCGCTGGGCGCGGTCGACGAACTGGCCGCGGGCATCGCCGGCGCCGGCGGCGTGGATCCGGCGAGCCGGTTGCTCGGGCTCGTCGACGGCGGCGCGTCCGCGGAGGCGGAAGCCCCGGCGGTCGCCGAGCAGCAGACGCGCGCCCGCCTGCTGGCCGCACTGCGTGCGGCGGCATCGCCGCGCGCGCCTGGGAGCCGCACGCCGCCCTCGCACGGGCCCCGGGCAGGTGGCCCGGCGCCCGCCGGGGCGAGCCGCGGCAGGAGTCTCCGACTCGAGGGGCTGCAACACTGCATGTACTGGAAGGAGTGATACCATGGAACCGAAAGGCGGATCGATGAACGTCCATTGGCTTCGATGTCTCGCCGGGATCACGCTCGCGGTCGTGCTGGTCACGGCGCTCGCGGGGAGTGGGGCCCGGGCCGCGCAGGACGCCAGCACGCTGCGGGGCAAGACCCAACTGGGGGTCGCTCTGGCGATGTCGGGGGACGCGGCACGCGCGGAGTCCGTGTTCGTGTCGCTGCTGTCGGATTCGCGCGGCGATGCGCGGGCGCTCAACAACCTCGGCAACCTGCGCCTGCTGAGCGGTGAGCTCGGCGTGGCGCTGGCCTTCTACGACCGGGCGCTCCACGGCGACTCGGCGGACGCGGGCATCCACCTGAATCGGGCCACCGCGCTCATGCTGATGGGGGACGGGGAGCGCGCGCGCCGGGCGGCGGCCGAGGGCGTGCACCTGGCCGGCGGCCTCGACAGGGCGGACTCGCTGCTCGGGCTGAAGTCCGAATCGGGTTTGGCGCCCAAGGCGGC
>Ga0182021_10009243_pt1 | contig 11673 bp, 9 predicted proteins | sample 612E3MmetaG_FD_120493 | JGI IMG/M metagenome (GOLD analysis project Ga0182021, IMG submission 120493) | Permafrost microbial communities from Stordalen Mire, Sweden - 612E3M metaG (Illumina Assembly) | ecosystem: Environmental > Terrestrial > Soil > Wetlands > Permafrost | place: Sweden...
AGATGGAAATCTCCGCCCTCGCTGTTCACAAAGGCCGGTTCGTTCGTGATGTTCCCCGAACCGCCAGGGGCTGGAGTCGTGCAGCTATTCACGTACGTGCCACCCGAAGCATTGCCCCCGGGCCCGTTGTAGTAGACGATGGAAGTGGCCACCCTACCCTCGCCGTATGTCCCACCACCCCCAAGCGCAGCGGAGTTATCCATGATCGTGCAGCCGTTCACCGTGCCGTAGTAAACCCCGCCGCCGTAGGATGAAGCGGAGTTACTGTTGACCACGCAGTTGTTCGCCGTCCCCAAACCCATACCCCCTCCATTCCCGGCGGAGTTGCTTGTGATAACGCAGTTGTTCGCCGTGGCATTCTGCACCCCGCCGCCGCTCTTGACGGCGGAGTTGCCGCTGACCGTGCAGTTGTTCACCGTGCCGCCATTCACCCCGCCGCCATACTGGGCGAAGTTGCCGCTGATGACGCAGTTCACGACGACCGCCCCCGAAATGTCCACTCCGCCGCCCGATTGATCCAAGTCCGTGTCGCCCACACCGAAGGCGAAGGTACACCCGTTCGAGAGTGTGAAACCTGAAAGCACGGCTCCGTTGGCCAGATAGGCGCAACGCGCCGCCGATCCGGCGCCCAAAGGACCCTGTCCAAGAATAGTCGTGGACTGGGGCCCATTCACGCTTTGCACCGTAATGGGGTTGACGACGACAATCCGGCTCGGCAGCAACGAGCCCCGCACCGTCTTTCCGCCGGTGGCATAGACGCCGTTGCTCACCAGGACCGTGCCGCCCAACGCCGTCGAAACGTCTATCGCCTCCTGAATGTTGGTGGAGGCCGTCTCCCACGAGAGATAGGGAATCACGGGATTCGTGGCCGTTAGACTAACATAAGCGACAGCCTGTGTGACCACATGCACCGTCATCGTGGTTGAAACGCCATCCGGACACGTTTCGTTCCATGCGGTCAACTTCACCGTGTAATCGGCATTCGTGCCCCAAGAATGCACCGCATACGGTTGGTTCGTCAGCACGGCATCGTCGCCGAAGTCCCAACTGCTTCCCGATACTTCCCCCCGGATGTCGCCAAAGAAGCTCGCTGCAAAGCCCACCGCCACGTACCTCCATTGCGCAACGATCGCCACCGTCAGCGACCCCGTCACAGCTCCGATGGTCACCTGGTCGCAGCCCATGCAGGGCGGATCGAGCCATACGTCCCCGTCAATATCCAGCCCGGAACAGAACGCATGGCTTCCCTGCCCGATGCAGGGGGAATTGGTTGACAGATGGGAAGCGCTGGCCAGCAGCGGTTCCGCCGTCATATTGCCATTCCCGCTGTCAGGGTCTGGCGTCGTGCAACTGTAGGAGTACGAACCGATGCCTGCGTAATTGGGTCCGCTGGCCGCCGTGTTGTAGTACACGACCGAATTGTACACGTCGCTTGCGTAAGTCCCGCCGCCTTCATGCCCCGCGGAATTGCCGCTGACCGTACAGTTATTCAGTGTGGCATAGTAGGCCCCGCCACCATTCAAGGACGAGTTGCCGCTGATCGAAGCGTTGTTCAGTGTGGCGTCGGACGCTCCGCCACCATTCACGGCGAAGTTGCCGTTGATCACGCAATTGTGCAGTGTGCCGTTCCTCACTCCTCCACCGCGCTGCGCCGAGTTACCGATGATGACGCAGTTCGAGATGACCGCACCTGAAATACCGCCCTCAACATAGGCGCCGCCACCGGAACGGTCCGGCGAGTCCGTATCGCTCAACGCCAACGTGCATCCGTTCGACAGCGTGAAACCTGAAAGCACGGCTCCATTGGCCAGGTAGGCGCACCGCACCGCGCCGGCACCCAACGGCCCCTGACCCACAAGGATCGTGAACGCCGGCCCGTTGACGCTCGACACCGAAATGGCTTTGGCGATGACAACCCGATTCGACAGCAATCCGTCCGGCGCCGTCCCCCCCCCCGCCGCATAGGTGCCGTTGGTCACCAGAACCGTGTCCCCGGAATTCGTCGCGACGTCCACGGCGGTTTGAATATCGTGAAACGCCGTTGCCCAGTTCGTTCCCGGGCCGCCCGAGGGACTATTCGTCCAAACGTAGTAGGTCGCGGCTCCGGCAGGGAGGCGCAGTAAACAAAAAACAAACATCGCCAAGACGGCGAACGGAAGGCACGACACGCGATTCATAGGGTGAAGGATAGCAGAAGCCATGCCACTGTAACAGTTCAAAGGAAGAGTCCAACGTTGGCATTTCCGCGACACCATCACCATGATTCTGAAGCATGAGATGACCTCGTCTTTTGTCCTCCGCCTTTCGGCTGTTCCCGCGCCAGCAACCGCGATGTTTTCGCGATTTCGATTCTATAAGAATCTTCGGGGTACTCGTCCTATGCGTAACTATCCATAAACGCTAGATAACACGGGGTATTTTCGGTCCCTGCCCGGACCCTTCCAAAACAATTTGCCGTTGGCGTCAAATCTGCTATAAAAAGTAAAAAACTAGGAATACCTGATGCCGATCGAAAAGAATTCCGCGCATTCGCAGACGATGCGGATTGATATTCCTCCTGAATTGAAGGAGGAATTGCGATTGGGGAAACGCCTGTCGGCGATTCCCTTGCGAGGGCCGCCGCCCGAAATCCCGGAGTCGGTCAAACGGAAGTCCATGCCGGTCGGTGACGCCGATTTTCAGCAGCTCTTCCAAAGCGTCTATGATGGCGCCGTGATCGCCGAGTTGGACGGCCGGATCAGGGGCGCCAACAGCCGGGCCTGCGAATTCCTCCAGCAGTCCGACCCCGAACTAAGGATGCTCTCCATCTCCGACCTCATTTCCGGCGCCGACGCCACCACCGTCGAGGACCTGCGGGCAAGCCTCGAGAAGAACCGCTTCGTGCTGATCCAGGCCCACTGCATCCGCAACGACGGTTCGCTGTTCCCGGCCGAGATCGCGGTCAACCGCCTGACCGTGCGCGGCCACCAGTACTTGTGCCTGTTCATCCGGGACGTCTCCCAGCGGCGCAAGGCGGAGGCCTTGTTGCGCGCCGTTCACAACGCCGTTCAGAATTCCTCGACGGGCATCGCCATCGCCGACACCTCGGGCAAAATCAGCTATCTGAATCTGGCCGCGGCCAAATTGTGGGGATTCGACCGGACCCGCGACTTGATGGGGCGGCTCATTCAAGACCTTCTTCCCGACCCGGCCCAGGGGAAAGCCCTGGTCGAGATCGTGCTCAAGGGAGGTAACTACACCGACGAAATCGTCCTCTCCAATCCCAACGGCGCGCCGGTTCACGTCCGGGTCATGGCGGCCGGAAACAAGGATGAAGACGGTCAGCCCGTCGGATTGGTCCTCTCGTTCCTCGATATCAGCGACCGCAAGCGGGCCGATGAGGCGGAACGCCGGGCCGAACGCCAGCGCGTGATGGTGGAAAGCCTCGGCACGGCCTGCCATCACTTGGGCCAGCCGGCCACCATCCTCCTGACGAGTCTGGAGTTGATGAACCGCCGGGGCGGCGACCGGGCGACCCACCAGGAACTCCTGCAGTCGAGCATGGAGGCGGCCGAATCCTTGCGCAAGATGCTGCACGAGTTGAACGATATCACGGAATACCGGACCACGTCCTACATGAGCGAGCAGGGCGAAGAGAGCGGCTCGGAAGCCCGCATCCTCATGGTCAACCCGAAGGAGTGACCGCTTCCCGCAGGCAGGCCACCACGCCGTCCGCGCTTCGTTCCCACGTGAAGTCCCCCGCGCGTCTCCGGGCCGCGGCCACAAGCTCGGCGCGCTCCGCGCCCGGCAGCGCGAGCAGGCTTTCGAGTTCCGCGGCGAGGCCGCCGGCCGTGCCGTCAAAGTACCGCACCGCGTCCAAACCGATCTCGGGCATGGGCCCCCGCCGCGTCACAAGCGTCGGAACGCCCGCCGCCATGGCCTCCAGCACCGGCAACCCGAATCCCTCATAGAGCGACGGCAGCACGAAGGCATCGGCGCCCTGGTAAAGAGCGACCAGATCTTCGCGAGGAAGACCGCTCAGGCGGAGGCACCGGTCCGCCGACTCGACGCGGCGAAGCGCGGTTCGAACGGCCTCCTCGCCGCGCCCCGCGCCCCCCACCAGAACCAAACGGTGTGGGATTCTTGAAACGAGTCCGGCAAAGGCCTCAACCAGCGTGGGGACATTCTTGTGGGGATAGGTGTTGGCGACGCAGAGAACGTACGGTCCGGCAGGAACCCACCGTAAGGTCCGCCAGGTCCGCTCCTCGGAGGCCAGCGGGGATCCGAAGGCGGCGCTGGCGGCCTGATAGACCACGCGAATGCGTCCAGCCTCCGAGCCTTTGACGTACTTCAGTATCTGGTCCCGGCTGAATCCGGACGGGGCAATCACGAGGGAACAACGCCTGACGACGCGCGGAATAAGGAACCGCGACACCCAGAGCGCCGCCGGCGCCAGGTCTTCCGGGAACTCGCGGTACTGCATGTCCAGGACCGACGCGACCTGCGGGCAGAACGCGCGTAGCGGCGCCGTGTAGCCGGCGGACCACAGGACGTCCACGCCGGCGCGCCGGGCTCTCCACGGCAGTTCGAGCTGCTCGCGCAGGATTCGGGCGACCCGGTTCCGCGCCCGGACGTTGACCACCTGGAAAGCCACGTTGGAATGGGATCCGAAAAGGCCGACGAGACGATCGTGGTTCTCGCGATTGGTGAACAGCACCCACTCGATTTCAGGGCGCCGCCCGAAGGCGTGGGCCAGCGTATCGCCAAGATACATTTCGGACCCGCCGACCTCGCCGGGGATCAGGAAGAGAGTGTTGACGCCGGCTTTCACAAGAACCGATACACCACGCTCAACGCGCAGAAGTGGAGGAAGTGAAACGCCAGATCCATCGAATGCCCGGGACCGGCCTGACGGCGGGCGGTCCGGTACGTTTCCCAGGCCGCGGCGCGGTAGGCGGCCCCGTTCTTGGACCGCGTGTGCCAGCGAAAATCCGCGAGAAACCGGTCCAGGTAACGCGGGGGCCAGCGCTTGCCCAGCCGGAGCCAATAGTCGTAGTCCATCGAATACGTCAGTTCCCGGCTCACGTCGCCGATCTCCTCGTAGGCGGCGCGGGAGAAGAACGTGGCGGGCTGGGATACAAAGCAACGCCGCAGCAGCCTGCCGTACGAATAGCGCCTCGACTGCGCCGCCTTGTAGCGCGTGATGAAGCGACGGATCTCCCGGTCGTTCTCGTCCACGATCCTGCAGTTGCCGAAGCCCCACGCGAACGGCTCGCGCCGGTATTCCCGGGCGACGCTCTCGATCGCGCCGGCAGAGTAGAGATCGTCCGAGTTCAGCCAGGCGATCATCTCCCCGCCGGTCATCCGGAAGCCCTTGTTGATCGCGTCGCTCTGCCCCTGGTCGCGCTCGGAAACCCATCGGAGGCGGTCCCCGTAGCGCCGCAGCACGTCCAGCGTGCCGTCGGTGGACCCGCCGTCCACCACGCAATACTCCAACTCGAAATCCCCCGTCTGCCCCATCACGCTTTGGATTGTCCGCTCGATGTAGCGGCCCTGATTGTAGGACGGCGTGACGACCGAGATTTTCAGGCTCATCGGGCCACCCTCCGGAAGGCCCGGAACCCCGACAGGGTCGCGCCCATCAGTCGCGGGTGGGCTATGACGCGCAGGGCCTGCCGCCACAACACGCCCGGCCGCCGATAGAAAGACTTCAGGATGTCGCCGCGCGCGGCTTCGAGTTCCTCCGGGGTGAAGCCGTGCGGGACAAAGACGGTGTTGATCACGTTCATCTTCCGCCAGTCGCGATCGAACGTCCCGTGCCGCTCCGCGAGCCGGTACAACTCGCTTCCCGGGAAGGGCGTCATCTGCATGACGCTGATGTCGTCGAGGGAAAGGGACAACGCGAACGCCTTCGTTTTCGCCAGCGATTCCTTCGTCTCGCCGGGGAATCCGACAATGAAGAAGCCCTTGGTGCGAAGGCCGGCCTCGCGGCTCCACGCCGCCGCCTGCCGGATCTGATCGAGGTCGAGCCGTTTCCGCATGGCTTCAAGGATCGCGGGATCGCCGCTCTCGATGCCATAGGAAATATGCCAGCAGCCCGCCCGCCTCATCAGGCGCAGCAGGTCCGGATCGGCGCGATCCGCCCGTCCCAGGCACGACCAGCTCAAGCCCACCTTCTCCGCGATCAACCGTTCGCAGAACTCCCGGACGCGCGCCGGAACCACGACAAAGGTGTCGTCTTCGATCAGCAATTCGCGGACCCCGAAGTTCTCCCGCAAATCGCGAATGAGCCGCACGGCGTAGGCCGGACTGTAGGCCCGGCACCGGTTGCCGAACACGGACCGGTCGCAGAACATGCACTGGTTCGGGCAGCCCCGGGTCAGGACGACGGACGCGCAGGGCCACCGGCGAATCCGGGACGGGGAGGGCCGGAACATGCGAGGAAAACCCGGCAGGAGCGACCAGGCCGGCAGCGGCAGGGCGTCCAGGTCCCGGATCAGGGGACGGGGCGGATTGCGGCGTACGCCGGCGCCCTCCCGGACCGCCGTTCCAGCCAGGGAGTCCGGCCGGACCGTGCCGGCCGCGACGTTTTCCAGAATCTCGCCAAGCGTTTCCTCTCCCTCGCCGAGCGCGGCGATATCGAACCCCGGAAAGGACCGAAGCGTCTCCTCGGGCAAGGCCGTGACGTGGCAGCCGCCGACCACGACAAGCGCCGCGGGCCGCGCGACCTTGAGCCGCGCGGCCAATTCGGCCGTCCGGACAATCTCCGACGTGGTCGCCGTCAGACCCACCACGTCCGGCGCGAATCCGAGAATCTCCCGAAGAGCGGTGTCGAGGTCCAGATTCCGCGCGGAGGCCTCGACCACGGCCACCTCCGCACCCATCCGGCGGGCCACCGCCGCCAGGCAGACCAATCCGAAGGAAGGCTCGGTGCTTCCGGCTCCGGCAAAGGACCCGTAGCGTTCGGCCAAAGCCACGGGCGAAGAGGCCAGGACAAGGCGCACGCTCATGACTTCTGCTCTGGGCCGGGGGCCGGCGGACGCCCGTCCTGCCGCGTCTGCTCCAGCAGCGCGACATGCTGCGTCAACCGTTTGATCTGCCGGCGGTGAGTGGAGATGACCATCGAGAACTGGAGGCACAGCAGCAACACGACCATGAACCCCAGCAGGAAAAGGGTGGTGGTGGGCGTGACGGCGCCGATCACGTCCGACACTTTCTCCAGCCAGTCGTAACGAAGCACGAGGAGCAAGGCGCCGAAGCCGATGCCGAGCCACAGCCAGCAATAGGCGATATCGAGATGGCCCCGCTGCACCAGCCGGATGATCAACACCAGAAGGCAAAGCCCGGCGATGACCGACGCGACTATCTGCCGTGGCGACATGGTTCTGCTCCCTTCATCCGATCCTGGCTCTCCGGGCTCGCCAGACGCCGTAGTTCAACAACACCACAAACAGCGACAACAGCATCTTCGCGCCATAGTAGAGGGGCTTCCAGCCGGCGTGCATGGACGTCCCTCCGGCGCGCTCCAGCATTTCGACGGGCACTTCCTCGATCCGCAGACCGGCCAGGTGGGCCATAAGCAGAACGTCGGCGTCCGGGTAGTCGCATGGGAAGACTCCGCTCGAAAAGAAACAGATGGCCCTGGGCCCCAGCGCCTGGAAACCGCTGGTGGGATCGGTGAAACGGCGGCCGGTGAGGATCCGCAGGAGGAAGGCGAAGAACTTCTGGCCGGCCCGCCGGATCGGCGGCGTTCGCGGGGAGGCGCCGCGCCGCGCGTATCGCGAGCCAAGCACAATGTCCGCCGTGCCGTCCAGGATCGGCGCCGCAAGGCGGGGAAGTTCCCGGGCGGGGTGCTGGCCGTCGCCGTCCATCTGGACCAGCAGGCGGGCCCCCTGGCGCATGGCGTAGACATACGCCGTTTCCAGGCTGGCGCCATACCCCATGTTCACCGCGTGCGGAAGCACGGTGGCGCCGGCGGCCAGCGCCTCCCGCAGCGTGCCGTCCGTGGAAGCGTCGTTGACGACGACCACCTCGGCGCCGGGCAGCGTGTCCCGCGCGCTCCGGATCACGGGCCCGATCCGGCCTTCTTCGTTCAGGGCCGGCATCGCGACAACAGTTCCTTGGAAATCCATAATGCGATTTACAATCCGCTAGCTAGTCTATACGCTGCCGTGGTTTTCAAGTACAGCTTTTTGGCTCCCGAATCAAGACCGGGCAGGACAATACTTTGACAGTGGATGACGCCATTCAGGAACAACCCGACCCCCCGCAGCGGGACGTCCGCTGGTTCCCTTTGCTCATCGTCGCCGCCGCCTTTCTGGGGTGGTCGAACAGTTACTTGTGTTCCTTCATCTTCGACGACACCGGGATGATTCTCAGGAATCCCCGCATCCATCATCTCTGGCCTCCATGGGAAGCGATCACCGTGCCGACGCGGTTCGTAGCCGACCTCTCGTTCGCGGCGAACGCGGCGATCGGAGGGTTCAATCCCGCCGATTTTCACATGACCAACCTGCTGATTCACGTAGTGGCCGGCCTGCTGCTGTACGGGCTGATGCGCCGGCTGCTTCTCCTCCCCCGGCTCCGCCCCCTCTTTGGAGAGGCGGCGGCCCCGTTGGCCCTGACCATCGCCCTCATGTGGCTCGTCCACCCGTTGCAGACCGAAAGCGTCACCTATATCGTCCAACGAATCGAAGCGCTGATGGGGCTTTTCTATTTGCTCGTGCTGTACACGTTCGTTCGCAGCGCCGATTCCCCGCATCCCAAACGCTGGTTGACGCTCTCCTGGTTCTGCTGTCTGGTCGGCATGGGGACCAAGGAGGTCATCGTCACCGCTCCCCTTGCCGTGTTTCTATGCGACGGCATCCTGGTCTCGGATTCCTGGCGCGAGGCCATCCGACGCCATTGGCGCTACCATCTCGCGCTGGCCTCCACCCTGATCTTTTTCCTGCTGCTGTTCTGGCTTTCGACGATCCGGGCGCAGGCGGCAGGCGGGCTGTTCACCAAGGCCAACCGATGGGACTACCTCCTCACCCAATCCCAATCCATTGTCCGCTACCTGCGGCTGTCCTTCGTGCCCACGGGCCTGTGCCTCGACTACCGGTGGCCGCTGGTGCATTCGCCGGCCGAAGTCTGGCCGGAACTCCTGGCGGTGGCCGGCCTGTTGTTCGTCACCGCCTGGGGTACGATTCGACGGCGTCTGTTCGCGTTCCCCGCGGCATGCTTTTTCGTCGTCCTGGCCCCGACGTCGAGCCTTATCGCGCTGGATGCCATCTTCGAACACCGGATGTACCTGCCGCTGGCAAGCGTCCTTGCGCTTTTCGTCCTGGCCGCGTACCGGTTACTCCATCTGGCACCGGCAGGCGACGGGACGAAACCCCGCCTTCGTTCGCTGTGCGCCGGAGTCTTCGCGTTCGCCGTGGTGCTCCTTTTTGTCGTCCTGACCCGGCAGCGCAATCTGGATTACCGTTCCGAGGAAGCCATGTGGCGGGATGTCCTCCACAAGCGGCCGGATAATTACCGGACGTATATTTCCCTTTCGACGGCCCTCGTCTCCGAGAACCGGCCGCAAGAGGCCATCGAGGTCTGCCACGATCTGCTTCGCCGGCTGCCGGACTTCTCGCGCCTTCCGTTCGACGAAATCGAGCGGCGGTTCAACCGCGATCGAACGGTGCCGGCGGCGGAGTACGCCATGGGGCGCAATAATCTCGGCGCCGCGCTTCTCGAGATGGATCGAATCGAAGAAGCCAAGTCCAATTTTATCGAGTCCGTCCGGGTCATGCCCGCGGGACCCTGGGGCTTCAGCAACCTTGGAAAGACGCTATTCTTCGAGCGGAGGTACGAAGAGGCTCTGCTCCAATGGCAGGAGGCGCTCCGATTGCAGCCCAACGATGTTCAGACGCACACGTTTCTGGGCATCACGTACGTGATGCTGAAACGCCTGCCTGACGCCGTGCGACAGTACGAAACCGCCATCCAAATCGCGCCGGGTTCCCCTTTCCAGCGCGCCCAACTGGCCTGGCTGCTGGCCACCTGCGACGACGACAAGATCCGCAACGGCGAACGGGCCGTCGAAATCGCCGCGCCGCTTCCCGCCATGAGCGCCAACGAAAGCCCCCGGGCGCTGGATGTTCTGGCCGCCGCCTACGCGGAAGCCGGCCGATTCGAGGACGCCACGCGCACCGCGGAGCAGGCACTGACCCTGGCGCTCCGGCTGCAGTCTTTGAAATCCGGAGCGAACGGGGCCTCCGCGTCCCAGGACCGCTTGAATACCGAAGGCCTCTCTCTCTCCGCCTCCACCAACACGGTGTTGTCGGTTGGCGATATCCGGAGGCGACTGGATCTCTATCGGCAACGCAAACCCTATCGCGGCAGCCCCGACGCCTGAAACCCGGGCGCACCAAAAAGAACAACCCCGGCATTGCTGCCGGGGCCGTCATACTCTCCACTACACGCTCCAAGAACCCGTTACGGGCCGGACGGAAGAACGTGGTTGTACTGGGTTGCCAACGAGCAGGTGCAGTTCGTCCCGATCACACCGTACACGTAGGTTCCGCCCGCGCCGCACACGGGCGTACCGGCCTTCAGATAAAGGTTGACCGCCGAAGTGTCGGCCAACGCGCCCTGTCCCTGCCGGGCTTCGAGCGCCCACTGCTCCTTGCCGGCTTCGATCTGCCGGAGGTTATTGATGCAGGCGTTCTTCTGCGACGTCGTCCTCGCTTTCATGAAGGAGGGGATCGCAATCGTCGCCAACATCCCGATGATCGCCACAACGATCATGATCTCCACCAACGTAAAGCCTCGTTTCGATCTTTTCATTTGTTCCTCCCGCCTGTCCCGCAGACTCTGTTTCGATGTTTCGTTCTGTTATCAGCATAAGTTCTTCGCCGCCGATTAGCAAGGTAGCACAGACCGTGCCATGAGTGCCGCCCCGGGCGGATCTCGATCATGACTCAAAAAAGAACGGCCCCGGCATCGCTGCCGGGGCCGCCATGACCTTCACTAAACGTTCCACTGCTCGTCAGGGGCCAGTCGGAAGAACGTGGTCGTCCGTCGTTCCCTTCGTGCAGGTGCAGTTCGTGCCGATGACGCCGTAGGCATAAGTGCCGCCGGCGGGACACACGGGCACACCTGCCTTCAGATACACGTTCACAGCCGAAGTGTCGGCCGTCGTTCCCGTGCTCTGCTTGGCCTCCAGAGCCCACTGCTCCTTGCCGGCTTCGATCTGCCGGAGGTTGTTGATGCAGGCGTTCTTCTGCGATGTCGTCCTCGCCTTCATGAACGACGGAATCGCAATCGCCGCCAACAGCCCGATGATCGCCACGACGATCATGATCTCCACCAACGTAAAGCCACGTTTCGATCTTTTCATTTCATTCCTCCCGCCTGTCCCGCAAACTCTGTGTTTGACTTACGCTAAACGCTCCAATGCTCGTCAGTTGCCAGTCGGAAGAACGTGGTTGTCCGTCGATGCCTTCGTGCAGGTAGCATTCGTTCCGACGACGCCGTAGGCATAAGTTCCGCCGGCCGGACACACAGGCAATCCTGCCTTCAGATAAACGTTTACCGCCGAAGTATCGGCCGTCGTTCCCGTGCTCTGCTTGGCCTCCAGAGCCCACTGCTCCTTGCCGGCTTCGATCTGCCGGAGGTTGTTGATGCAGGCGTTCTTCTGCGATGTCGTCCTCGCCTTCATGA